>Ga0079224_100012166_pt1 | contig 11895 bp, 7 predicted proteins | sample Stecom2015_FD_80414 | JGI IMG/M metagenome (GOLD analysis project Ga0079224, IMG submission 80414) | Agricultural soil microbial communities from Utah to study Nitrogen management - Steer compost 2015 | ecosystem: Environmental > Terrestrial > Soil > Agricultural land | place: USA: Utah... | reverse complement strand
GTCCACGGATCGAAGCTACCATCACCTCCGCCATTATCGCCACCACCATTGTCACCACCAGAGCCGCCGCTCACGTTTACTGTTGTCACACTGCTTTGCGCGCATTCTTCATTGGCGCCATTGACCTGACATAACTTTACCTGCAGCTGATAGCTGCCTGCAGCAGTAAACTGCAGCGTGGTGCTGCCTGTCTGCGCATTCTGGCCGTTCGGTGTTAACGCTGCAGTAAAGACAGCGCTGTCATTTTGTAGTAAATACCATTTGTTACCGTTGGTGCCCCACCACATATCCCAGCGTACCGGTACCTGTACGCTGCCATTTTGCAAGCTGTAATCAGTTGGCATCCAGCTAATCACCGGTGCATTGGGTGTTGCCGCATTCAGGCCTCCTGCAACGAGCAGGAATGTCACCCAGACGCATTGCATAACTTTTTGTTTAAACATAACTTCCTCCAGTTTTGTCGCTTATAGTTTTTAGTCGTTATTTATTGATTTAAACGCTGACCGAATAAAATTTCGTTGCCAGCGAGTGCGCTATTTCCGCTTTGCCTGCCCGGCATTACGGCTCCCTGTTGTTTGGAAAATAAGCGGTACTGACTATGGCAAAAATGACAGCGTTGTCAAAAAACTGTCTTAAGATTTAAATGATATTTTTATGATCTGGCGTTAAGCTATTGAAACGTAGTAGTAAAATTATGCAGAAAACTGTCGGCTTGTTTTACACATTTTCGGGCCGGATTAACGTTAACAGGTAAAAGTGTAAATAATGCTGCAGCAACTTGTAGGTAGCCGCAGCAGTCGGATCGGATAATGCCGAAGCTGTTATCCGAGAATAATGTGGGGCAAAAAGCGTGAACTATCTTTGGTGATCAGGCTGCTGTCTTCGCGAATGCAGATACCTGCTGCACTGTCACCGACAACCCAGCTGCCAATCAGAGTGTAGTTACCGCAAAAGTCAGGTAAGGGTGCTAACTGCTGACGAATATAGCCACTGTCCGTATAAGGGCCGCTTTGTGTCAGGCGCTTACCTTGCATATCAATCAGTTCGATATTGGCACCTTCGCGCGAAAACAATGGTTTACGTACCCAGCCAGGTTGCAATGGGCTGCCATCATCAAAAAACGCTGGCAGCAGGTTAGGGTGGCCCTGATACTTTTGCCATAGCAGCGGCAGTATGCCTTTGTTAGACAACACGCATTTCCATAACGGCTCAATAAACTGGCTTTGGCTGGTTAAAATCGTGCTGGCAAAATCTTCCTGCAGCATAAATTCCCACGGGTAGAGCTTGAATAAGCCCCGCACTGCAAAGCCATCCAGATCAACCAGTTGGCCTTCGATTTCCCCGAGTTGCTCCAGCTGTATGTAGCGGCAGTCAACTCCGGCCTGCAGCGCAATATCCATCATGTAATCGACAGTGCCTTTATCTTCAATACTTTCTGCTGCACTGGCAAAGTAAAATGGCTGGGGTAAGTTAAGCTCACTAAAGGCCTGCTGTAGTTTGTCCTGCAGTGAGTTGAACTGATCGGCGCCCTGCGGTATTGCTCCGCGCATGAGTTGGTCTTCCAGCCACACCCACTGAAAAAAGCCGGTTTCAAACAGTGAGGTTGGTGTGTCGTAATTCAGCTCCAGCAGTTTGGCCGGCCCGCTGCCGTTGTAACTGAAATCCATCCGGCCATACAGGTGCGGTTGCTGGCTTTGCCAGCTATCGCGCACAGCATCCCAAAACTGTTCAGGGATCGCCAGTTGGGTCAGTTTGTGTTCGTCCTGCACAATATCGGCAACTAACGCCAACGCCATCTGATGCAGCTCTTCGGTGGGCTGTTCCAAATCGCGCTCTATTTGTTCCAGGCTAAATTGGTAATAAGCGCTTTCGTCCCAGTACGGCTCGCCATCGAAGGTATGAAAATTAAAGCCAACACTTTCGGCAAAAGCTTTCCAACCGGGCCTGGGGGCACTGCTAATACGTTTCATGCCTATTTATCCACCATAGCTACTGGTATTGCGGCTGGCAGCCTGAGCGCCAAAGCCACCGCGGCGGGCCAGTGCGGCCGGCTTGGGCTGCACTGCTGATGGCCGGACGCTGGTAGGGCCGGGCTGTGTTGCTACTGCGGTATTAGTAGCGGTGCGGAAGGTTGTGCGATCATCGCGTGATTTATACAGCGGCTGGCTGGGTACCGGGTTGCGGCTGGCAGTTGCTGTTTGCGGTGCCGGATTAGTCGCCATACCGCCGCGGTTTAACATTTGACCAGCCATAAAACCCATCATCATCGGCATAAAGAAGCCACTGCTTTGCTGGCTTTGTGGCTGTGTTTGCTCAGTGCTATTGGCAGCTAAAACCGGAGCACTCTCACATTGGCCGCTGCCAAAATCAGTTTCACATTCCTGTTTGCTGGCATAGCGCGGTGCTACCTGAGGATGCAGCGTTTTAGCCTGTTCAAAAGCCGCTTTACATTCGGCCGGCGGGTTGTAATAGGCGGCGCATTCATCCGGCGTGTTAAACACCTGTACTTCAACCGGCTTTTCACCACAGCCAGCCAGTATCATGCCGGCAGCAGGCGCCATCATAATAAGGCGGGCTGTTTTACTGCGTTTAAAGGTTGTCATTTCTGGCTCCTTAATATGTCATCGCGGCAGCATTGAGCATACCAATAGCAACTGAACAACAGGCGGAAAAGATACCTGCGCTTAGTTCGCCGTCACGAATACGTTGCGGCAGCGGTTTAAGCGCAATGCAGCTAAATAAAAAGGCAATAAGCTGCACTACCAGTGCTATCGCCCCCCAGATAGCACAGTCCGGTAGTGACATAGAATGCGTAATTGCACTGGCCAATGGCCAGGCAAAACCGAGCAGAGCACCACCAAATGCTATGGCAGCGGCGGGGTTGTTCGCCCGGATCAAACCAAACTCGTCGTGTGGCGTGACCCAGCTGTATATCCGGATAAACAGCAGAAGTAAGATAACAGCCAGAGCGAAATAGGCAGCAAAAGCGGGTAAGCCGGTTAATGAGGTCAAAGCGGTATCTAACATACTGGGCCCTTCGAAATTAAGACTGCGCTGATCCTGCGCAAAAGCGCACATTTTTACAAGCCTTATTGCCAGCTATGTTGTGTAAATAAAAAAGCCGCGTAACACGCGGCTTGTAATTTGTGGGCTATTGCCGCGCTGTTCGGATGTCATTGATCATTTGCTGTACATCAGGCCGCTGCAAAATATCCTTAATATTGTGACTCAATTTACGTCGCCAGTTTGGATATTCAGTGCTGGTGCCCGGGATATTCACCGGAGTTGTCATTTGCAGTAAATCTTCCAACTGGAAGGCAAACAGCCTGGCTGGTTGACTGGCTGTGAATAAATGGCTGGCGAGGATAAGCTGGCTGTAGTTACCTTCTTCGAGTTGCAGTTTGTCCCGCATCAGCTGTTTTTCATCAGTGCGCAGTTGATAAAGGCTGTCTGCGACCTGCGGGTTGGGGAATAAATCCAGCTGATGACGCAGAGCCAGATCATGTTCCTGCCAGTAACCCACCAGCGTCGGCATATCATGCGTACTGACTGTAGCCAGCGCCAGTTCGGGATACGTCAGGGCGGCGTGATCATAACTGCCTGCTTTCTGTTCCAGCATAAACACGCGGTAAGACAGCACCTGATATTGTGCCATCAGGTGGCTGATTTCAACCGGTACCGTACCTAAGTCTTCGCCGATGACGACGCAACTGTTGCGCTGACTTTCTAAAGCCAGAATGGCGAATAAATCGGCGGCCGGAAAGCGGATATAAGCACCGGCAGTGGCATCTGCGCCGAGCGGGCAGCACCACAGCCGTAGCAGCGCCATAACGTGATCTAACCGCAATGCACCGGCATAGCGCATATTGGCCTGGATCAACTGAATAAATGGTCTATAGGCTTTTTGCCGCAAGGTTTGCGGGTTATAGGCCAGCAAGCCCCAGTTTTGCCCTTTGGGTGCCATAATATCAGCCGGTGCACCCACGCTTAAATCCAGCAGATAATCTTCCGGCGCCCCCCAGCTCTCTGCACTGCTGCGGCTGGTACCTACGGCAACATCACAGTACAGGCCTATCGCCATGCCATGTTGCTGGCATAAGCGTTTCACTTCAGCCAACTGTTGCTGCGCCTGCCATTGCAGATAAAGTTGCAGTTCAATTGCATCACTGTGCTCGCGGGCAAATGCCGCAACATCTGCACTTGCCGGGTCCTGCAGTTCTGCCGGGAAATTCTGCCAGGCTGCCATATTCCAGTCTTTGGCGAACAGTTGGCCTTGTAATACCTGATGTATTGCTAACTGGCGTAAGCTGTCACCGCTGGTCGCGACAAACTGCTGATACAGCTGAGCCCGTGCGGTATTATTTGCCAGATGCTGTTGCTTAAACTGTTGCCACAGTAATACTGCGACACTTTTCTTCAATGCCGCCACACCTATGTAGTCTACATCGCTGCAGCCGCGCAGTTGTTGTAACTGTTGCTGAAAGTTTTCACTGCTAACTAGCTTTTGAGCGGCGTCACAGTGTTGGTATTCCTCGGTATATTCCAGCGCAACATATTGGGTGTTTAACCATAACCGGCTGTTAGGGCTGTAAGGGCTGCAGTCTTGTGGTAATTCGGGGTATAGCGCGTGCAGTGGGTTTAATCCAATAAAATCAACACCTTGCGCTGCAAGTGGCGCTATCATTTGCTGTAGATCGACAAAATCTCCGAGGCCCCAATTGCGCTCTGAACGCACAGCATACAGCTGGATAGCCGGGCCGAAGGTTTTATGCAGCACAGCTCTGTCGTGTAGCTGAAAGCAGCGCTGTGGTGTAATGATTAATTGCTGGCTGTATTGCTGTGTACCGTTACTCAGCAACAACTGGTGGTACCCAAGCGGCAAGCTGACATCCAGCTTCATCTCAGCCAGCAGTACTTCGCCGCGGCTGGTAGGCTGGCGCAGACTGATGTCACTGGCAGAGATACTCAGGTTACCACTGAGCTGCTGTTGCTCTTCTGTGATAATTTGCCATTGCCAGTTACTGACAGCGTGCTGTTGCAACTGTTGCAGACGCACTATAAGCGACTGAGCTTGCTGGCTGACATTGACCGGTGCGACGACTTCAAACCAATGTTGTTCACTGAGTTGATTAACCTGCTGTTGTATTATTTCGTCGCCGGACAGGTCATAACCCATAGCCTGTAAAATAGCCTGCTGCTTATCCAGACCAATCACCTCTGTGTGACCTTGCGCATGTACATAACTGTCTTGCAGCCCCGCCAAAGCAGCGAGTTGCTTAATTAGTTCCATAATTCACCTGTAACACCGGCCGGGAAAGACCGGATAAAGGATGGCATCTGCTTACGGCCATCGGTCTGCGTTGACGAAATATACCCGGAGAACAGCCTTGCCAGCTTTTAAACGCTTTCTGAAAGCTGCTTTGTTCTTCAAACCCAAGCCGGTAAGCAATCTGCTGTAAGCTCAGGCTGGCATCCTGTAAATACTGCAGCGCCAGCGTATGGCGGCAGTCTGCAAGCAACTGGCGAAAGCTGCTATCAGTGCAGCGTAGTTCACGCTGTAACGTGCGGCCGCTCATATTCAGTACACTTGCGGCGTCACTTAGCCGGGGTACCCTGGGTAGTTGCTGCAGTATAAACTGACTAAGTTTGTGCAGCATGGCTTGTAATGCTTCCTGTTGTTTGCTGTGACAGCTGTGCGGTCTGCTGTCAGTGACACTCTGGTTTTTCATTGGCTGCTCCGCGCGGTAACAAAGCAAAACCGCTGATCGCTTCAGGTTGCCGAATGGTGGTGCAAGCATAAATCAGCCTCAGCCATTTATTAAACCGGCTGCATACGTATGCAGAGAAAATTTAATCTGCTCTGTTGCCTGATGAGCTGAATTTATCTGCTGTACGTAAAGCGGATATCAATATATGAGCTGGCGTTAACCCCTTATAAATAAAGGTGCTCACTATTGGTGCAGCGCAGGTGGGCTTTGCGCCACCTTCGTGCAAATTAGCCAGTATGAATACGTATTCATATTGAGCTGTTGCCCTAATAAGTTTAATAAATAGCCTTAGACAAAAGTCTGGTTGTACTGCTTCAGTTGCGCTTACAGCTGACAGACGACACAAACAACACACCGGGGATGAAGGACATGACTAAATTTAAACTCAGTATGCTGACACTGGCACTGGCTGCAGCCGGTACTTGCTCGATGGCATATGCGCAAACGACTGATCAGGCTGCAGAAGAACAAGCCAAAGCTGATGAGCAAATCGAAGTGATTTCGGTAACGGGTTTTCGCCGCAGTTTGCAGGATTCGCAGAACATCAAAATGTTTAACACATCCATTGTTGAAGCGGTGTCTGCAGAAGACATCGGTAAGTTACCGGATGTAAGTATTGCAGAGTCTTTGGCGCGTCTGCCGGGCCTTACCGCTCAGCGTCTGAATGGCCGGGGCCAGGTGATCAGTATTCGTGGTTTGTCGCCGGACTTTAGTACGGCACTGCTAAATGGCCGTGAGCAGGTAAGCTCGGGTGATAACCGTGGCGTTGAGTTTGATCAGTATCCGTCAGAGTTGTTAAGCGGAGTAGTCGTATATAAAACACCAGACGCCGCCTTAGTTGGTCAGGGTTTATCCGGTACAGCAGATATGCGTCTTATCAGCCCGCTGAAACACGGTGAAACCACCGTTGCAGTAAACGCCCGTTACGAGTGGAACCAGATTGATGCGCTAAATGCCGGTGCAGATGACAGTGGCCAGCGTCTGAGTATTTCTTATATTGATCAGTTTGCTGATGGCACTATTGGTATCGCATTGGGCTACGCGAATATGTCTAACCCAACGCAGATCGAGCGGTTTGAAACCTGGGGCTACGCTGACACGGCAAACGGCGAAAAGGTGATTGGTGGCGCCAAAGTGTATGCAAACTCAAACCTGTTAGAGCGAGACGGTTTTATAGGGGTATTCGAATACAAACCAAATGCTGATTTCAGTTCAACTGTCGATTTATATTATTCTAAGTTTGATGAAACCCAGCGCACCAGCTTTATGGAAATGCCGTTGTTATGGGCTGATCAAGCGGGCCCTCACCCGGTAACTCTGGAGCCTGGATATGAAACACAAAATGGTGTAGTTACCGCCGGCACATACAGCGGTGTAAAAGCTATAGTGCGTAACCATGGTAATTTCAGGGAGAGCGACTTATTTTCTGCAGGGTGGAAAACGGAGTTTAAACTTGCCGACAATTGGTTTGGCACAGTTGACGTTAGCCACTCTAAACTGGATCGGACGGATCTCATTCTAGAAACTGATGCCGGTACCGGGACTTTAGGTTCAGGTGCAACCGATACTATTCAGTTCCAGATGAACGATAAAGGGGCAACATTTAACGCTGGCCTTGATTATGCTGATCCGAGTTTGATCCTGCTGACCAGCCCACAAGGTTGGGGTGGTGATATTATCCCTGGCGGCCAACTTGGTTACTACAATTCACCTGGTATTACCGATGAATTAAACCAGCTTCGTCTCAGTGCAAAAACACTTCTTGAGCATGATGTGCTTGATGAAGTGGAGTTTGGTCTGAACGTCAGCAGCCGTGAGAAAGATAAGAAGTCTAATGAGTTTTTCTTAGGTCTGGCTGATGGTTCAACCAGCGCAGCTATTCCTAATGTGAGCGGCACCACCAGCCTTGCCGGATTTGGTATTCCCGGTATGGTAAGTTACGATCCGAGCGAGTTAATATCTTCAGGTGTATATGAACTGGTTCGTAACCCTAATGCTGATGTGTTGGTAAATGATTGGAATGTGCAGGAAGATGTCATAACTGCTTTTGTTAAAGTGGGTGTGAATACGAGCATTGGAGAAATTCCTGTCACCGGTAACTTCGGTACTCAGGTTGTACATACCGATCAATCGTCTTATGCATTAGCGGCATCAGGTACTGGTATCGATGTATCATCGTTCCGGCTGGATGGTGGTGATAAGTACTGGGAAGTACTGCCTAGCATGAACCTGAGTTTTGACCTTGGCGCCGGGCATTTTGTGCGTTTAGGCTTAGCTCGCACTATGGCCCGGGCTCGTATGGACCAACTACGTGCCAGTCAGGACTTTAGTTTTAACCCGGCAAACAATAATGAGCAGGCGACGCCAGAGAGTAATTCACCATGGAGTGCAACAGGTGGTAACCCCGAGCTGAAACCATGGATTGCAAATGCACTGGATATCTCTTACGAGTACTATTTTGATGATAGTCTGGGATATATGTCTCTGGCCGGTTTCTATAAAGATCTGGAAACCTATATTTATGATCAGAACACTTTGCAGGACTTTACCGGTTATCCATCAGGCGGGCTTACTCCGGTAATTAATGAGGGTGTTGCGACTAAACCGCAAAACGGTGAAGGTGGCCGTATCAATGGCGTCGAGTTCAGTCTGTCTCTGAGTGGTGCGATGATAGCGCCAATGCTGGAAAACTTCGGTACTATCCTTACCGGATCCTGGACTGACAGCAGTATACAGTCAGATCCTAATAATCCATCTACACCTTTGCCGGGACTGTCTGAGCGTGTGGCGAACGTGACGATGTACTATGAGAATGGTGGTTTCGCGAGCCGTGTCAGTGCACGTTATCGTTCAGAGTTCCTCGGTGAAATTGCCGGTTTTGGTAATGGCCGTGAACTTAGAATGATAGAAGCGGAAACAGTCGTTGACGCCCAGGTCAGCTATAACTTTGACGAAGGTCAGTTTGAAGGCTTAACGATACTGTTGCAGGCCAACAACATTACTGATGAGCCGTTTGTTCGCACAGAAAATGGTTTGTTGATTGAGCATCAACGTTATGGCCGTACTTTTATGGCCGGTTTATCTTATAAATTTTAATCAGTAAGATAGCTGTCTGACAGGCCCTGCTTTAATGTTACGTTAAAGCAGGGCTTTTTTATTGCAGCAGGAGAGCGTCAATATGACAAACAATGCAGTAAAACAGGTGCTTATTGTTGGCGGCGGCACGGCAGGCTGGATGACCGCAGCCATGTTAGCAAAGCTGATGGGGCCTCAGCTTAGTATCCGGCTGATAGAGTCTGATGCCATCGGTACTGTGGGCGTAGGCGAAGCCACTATACCGGCAATTCAGCATTTTAATGCAGCTTTGGGCATTAATGAGGCTGAATTTTTACAGGCTACACAAGGCACGATTAAACTGGGGATCCAGTTTGAACACTGGGGTAAACCTGGTGACAGCTATATGCACGCTTTTGGCCCGCTGGGCAGGCAACTTGGTGGCACCTCGTTTCATCATTACTGGCTGGCAGCACAAGCGCGTGGTGACAACAGTAGCTTCTGGGATTACTCGCTGAATTATCAGGCTGCGCATGCCGGCAAATATGCGCCTTTGTCACATATTCCCAATACACCGCTACAAGGGTTGCTGCATGCGTATCACTTTGACGCCAGCCTGTATGCGGCCTTTTTACGCCGTTACAGCGAACAACTTGGCGTGGTAAGAACCGAAGGCACCATTGGCGCCGTGGCTAAAACCCCGGCCGGGGACATTGCCAGTGTTACATTGCAAGATGGACAAAGCTTTAGCGCAGATCTGTTTATAGACTGCTCTGGTTTACGGGCGTTGTTAATCGGCCAGGAGTTGGGCGGCGGCTATGAAGACTGGCGCCAATGGCTGCCCTGCGACAGCGCACTGGCAGTGCCAACAACGGCTACCTTGCCGGTTATGCCTTATACCCGTGCTATTGCCCAGAGCGGGGGCTGGCAGTGGCGTATTCCGCTGCAACACCGCACCGGTAATGGTTTGGTGTACAGCAGCCGGTTTTTAGACGATAGCACTGCGTGGCATACCTTAATGAATAATCTGGATGCAGAAGCGCTGGCTGAGCCGCGTAAAATCAGTTTTGTCACCGGGCGGCGTAAACAGCAGTGGCTGCAAAACTGTGTGGCTATTGGTTTATCCAGCGGTTTTCTTGAGCCGCTGGAGTCCACCAGTATTCATCTGATCCAAAGTGCCATAGTACGGCTGGTACAGTGTTTTCCGCAGCAGGCAGATATGGCTGCGCTGCGCCGTGAATATAACCGCCAGTCGCAGCAGGAGTTTGAAGCGGTCCGCGACTTTATTATCCTGCATTATCATTTAAATCAGCGTAATGATAACGGCCTCTGGCAGTATTGCCGCACTATGGCGTTACCGGACTCGCTGGCACAGCGCATAGAATTGTTTCGCCAGTCAGGGGCGGTATTTCGTCAACAAGATGAGCTGTTTACCGAAGTCGCCTGGCAGCAGGTCATGCTGGGGCAGCATTTGCGGCCGCAACATCATCACCCGCTGGCAGATAGCTTAACCGATGACCAGTTAAACGGCTTTCTGGCTGATTTAAAAGCCATTATAAGCCGCACCGCTGCGCAGTTACCGCCGCATCAACAGTTCTTACAGCAGGGTCGTTAAGATAAAAAAGGCCACCTTATTTTGGTGGCCTTTGTGGTTTGGCAGACGCCGTTATTGCGCCAGCAGCACCGCACCCCACTTGGCCGGTATGGTTAGATGGATGTTATCGCCGCTTACTGTTACCGGCAGTTGGTCAATCTGCTCTTGCCAGTTCAACTGATCGCGGCTGAGTGTCACTTGCTGCGGTTTATCGCTGTTATTCAGAATAATCCTTACCCGCTGCTGCTGATAATGGCGCTCAAAGCCATACAGCGCTTTGTCGTTATCAGTCAGCAGGGTAGTAAAATCACCCAGTTGTAATGCCGGCAGGCGGTTACGTAACTGAATCATCGTGCGATAGTGCTGTTGCAGTGTTTTATTCACGGTAACCTTGTCAGCCTGGCGTTTGCTGCCGTCGGGGTTGGTGACTTCGTCTTCGTAGTTCATATCGTCCCAGATCATCGGTTTGCGATCATCCGGGTCATTGGCACCCCACATGCCGACTTCATCACCGTAATACACCATAGGCGCGCCGACGTAGGTCATCTGAAAAATAACAAACAGCTTTTGCAGGCGCAGTTCTTCGTCATTGGGTTTACGTACTTTGTAATCCGGGTTACTGCCAACCTGTGATAACTGAAAGTAGTCGCCCCAATCACGGAAGTTACCAATGCCGCGGTTAACAATGTGCGAGCCAATGCGGTTAGCGTCATGGCTGCCAAACAGGTTTTGCGTTACGTAAGCTACGCCTTTAGGATACAAAGCGCGCATCTCTCGCAGCTTGGCATCAAATTCTGTGGCGCTGATGTTATGTGGCGGCGGGTTAAACATAAACTCGGCGGCAGTAAAGGCGAAGTTGTAGTTCATTTCGCCGTCAAACTCATCGCCCTGCAGGTAAGGTTTTACCAGTTCCGGCGCCATAACAATTTCTGCGGTAATATAAGCCTCTGGGTTCAGGGTTTTTACATGGCCACGCCAGTCTTTCCAGAAACCATGCGCGACACAAAAGGCGACATCCAACCGCCAGCCATCTATGCCATATTCTGCACCTTTGCCTTTAGGGTTCATCCAGCGCTCGGTAGCGGCAAATACATAATCGCGCGGGCCTTGCACCAGGCCGTTTTTATCTTCTTTAAATTCAGGCAGCGATGGCACACCAAACCAGCCTTCATAGCTAAATTCAGTGCCGGCTTTTTCGTCTTCAAAGCTGTTTACGGTAAACCAGTCTTTATAAGGTGAGTTTTGCTGGTGCTGCTTCAGGTGTTGAAAAGCAAAACTGTTGGCACCCATATGGTTAAATACGCCGTCAAAAATGACTCTGATGCCGCGCTGTTTGGCTTGTTTAATCAACTCCAGTGCCAGTTCGTCGGCTTTGGTCCATACCCAGCTAGAAGGATCCAGCGGGTTTTCTTTCGCCATCAGCGCGCGGTCGCCGTCCGGGTCCGGGCCAAAGTTAGGGTCGATATGGTGAAAGCTGGC
>Ga0079224_100012165_pt1 | contig 11896 bp, 6 predicted proteins | sample Stecom2015_FD_80414 | JGI IMG/M metagenome (GOLD analysis project Ga0079224, IMG submission 80414) | Agricultural soil microbial communities from Utah to study Nitrogen management - Steer compost 2015 | ecosystem: Environmental > Terrestrial > Soil > Agricultural land | place: USA: Utah... | reverse complement strand
TCGGCTGGCCGCGCGACTACGTCCCGACCGTCTCCTACGACCCAGCCGAGGGGCTGGCGGCGGCGTTCGGCTACACCGGCACTGGCGTGGGGCCGTCCAACCTGTTTGGCCGCGTCCTGGCCGATCTGATCACGCGGGCGGACAGTGAGCTGACCCGCCTACCCCTGGTCAACCGGCGCGGGCGTAAATGGGAGCCGGAGCCGCTGCGCTTCCTGGGCGTGCGCTACGTCCAGCGCGGCTTCGAGCGGCTCGACCGCAAGGCCGAGGCGACCGGCATCGCGCCCAACGGCAAGTCGCTGGTGGAGCGCCTGACGCGGCACTAAGGCAGAGTTTGTAGTTTGTAGGTTGTAGTTTGTAGGTTGTAGTTTGTAGGAAGACCGGCCAGTTGCTCTCTTTGCCTACAACCTACAACCTACCTCTCATTCCGGCCCAAAGACCGCGATGGTGAGGCGGTCCATGTCGAGGTGGCGGCGGGCCGCGGCGGTGATCTCGTCGGGGGTGAGGGCGCGGATGATCGAGCGGTATCGCCGGAGGTAGTCGTGGCCGAGTTCGTGGAAAACGATGTCTCCGGCGGTCGCGGCCTGGCTGCCGCTGGTCTCCAGGCCCAGGGGCAGCGAGCCGAGGATGCTGCCGGTGGCGTCGGCGAACTCGCGCTCGGTCGGGCCACCCTCGTTGAAGCCGCGCACCTCGGCGATGATGCTCTCAATGGCCCGGTCGACGTTCTCCGGCGCCACGCCAGCATTGACCACCCAGAGGCCGAGCTGCTTGCCGGCCTGTAGCTGGGAGTAGGCGTAATAGGCCATGCCCTGGCGCTCGCGGACGCTCTCGCCCAGCCGCCCGTAGAGCCCGAAGCGCCCGATGATCAGGTTGGCGACGCTCAGGGCGTAGTAATCGTCGTGGCCGCGGTGAATCGAGGGCAGGCCCATCGCCACGTCGGCCTGGCTCTTGCCGGGCAGCGTGCCGTCCTGGCGGCGCAGCTCGGCCGGCGGCTCGACCGGCGGGATCTCGATCGGCGGCGGCGCGCCCTGCCAGTCGCCGAAGTGCTTGGCGACCAGCGCGACCGCCTCGTCGTGCTCGATGCCGCCGGCCGCGGCGACGATGGCGCCCTCCGGCTTGAACGTGGCCGCGTGGAACTCGGCCAGCGCCGCGCGGTCGATCGCCGCGACCGACTCCGGCGTCCCCGAGGCGCGCTTGTGGAAGGGATGGCCCGGCGGGTAGACCATCTCGCGCATCGTGCGGTTGGCCATCGCGCGGGTGCTGTTCTCGGCCTGGCGCAGGCCGGAGAGCATCTGGGCGCGGACGATCTCGATCTGATCTTCAGGGAAATCAGGTTGACGTAATGCTGCGGCCAGATAGCCCAGGACCGTGTCGGCATCGGCGCGCAGGGACTTGGTCGTGCCGTCGATCGTTAGCCGGCCGGCCCCGAAACCGAGCGTAGCGCCCAGCCCGTCCAGCTCTTCGGCGATCTGATCGAGCGTCTTGCCGGCGCTGCCGCGGCTGAGCATCGCGGTCGTGAAGTTCCCCAGGCCGGGCAGCTCGCCGTCCAGCGCCGTGCCGGTCATCAGCCGCACCTGAAAGACGGCGACGTCGCTCTGCACGTCGAAGTCCCCGTCCAGCGACACCACGCGCATGCCGTTGTCCAGCCGCGTCTCGCGGACCAGCGGCATCTCCTGGGACACGGCACCCTGTCCTCGTTCGTCAACCATTCGTCAGCCTCGTTCTCGGAAGTCGCGGTCTCTGTCTCGTCGGGTCGGTGGGCGGCACGTCGGCCTCAACTGGGGACCAACCAGCCGACGGTGCGGCGCAGCGGCGAGAGGTAGCTCTGGGCCACTCGCTGGACGTCCGCGGCCGTCACCGCCTCGATCTCATCGATGTAGGTGTCGGGGTCGCGCTGCGGGGCGACCATGGCGAGCGAGCCCAGCCAGTAGGCCTGGCTGGTGACGCTCTCCTGGGCGTAGGCCCACTGCGCCTGGAGCTGGCGGATGGCCCGCGCCAGCTCGGCGTCGCCGACCGGCTCCTGTTGCAGCCGCTCGATCTCCTCGTTCACCAGCCGCTCGAACTCTTCCGGTTCGGTGTCCGGGTTCAGCGTGGCGCTGACCGAGAAGAGGTAGGGATCGATGGTGAGTGCATGAGACGTGCCGGCGCTGGCGGCTAGCCCGGTTGAGACGAAGCGGCGGTAGAAGCGCGACGAGCGGCCGAGGGTGCCGCCGGCGCCGCCGAAGGAGAAGGGCCGGCCGCCGGAGAGCAACGCGTCGAGCACGTTCAGCGCCGCGACGTCGGGGTGGCTGGCCGCCGGGGCGTGGTAGGCCATCATCATCACCCGGTTCGGGGCCGGGCGGTGGACGGTGACCCGGCGCTCGCCCTGCGGCTCCGGCTCGACCGTGCGCACCGCCGGGATGTGCGGCGAGGGCGGGATTTCCCCGAAGTGCTGCTCGATGCGCGCGATCGCATCGTCCGGATCGACGCTGCCGACCAGCACGGCGACGGCGTTGTTTGGCCGGTAATAGGTCTGATAGTGACGGAAGAGATCGTCGCGGGTGATGGCCTGCAGGTCGGAGAGGTGCCCGATGACGCCCTGGCCGTAGGTGTGCGCGCGGAAGGCGGCCGCGTTGACCTCCTCGCTCAGGAAGAAGGTCGGCTGGTTCTCGTTGCCCTGGCGCTCGGAGATGATCACCGTGCGTTCGCTGGCGACCTCCTCCTCGTCGAAGCGGGCGTTGATCATGCGGTCGGACTCGATCTCCAGGGCGAGGTCGAGTTGGTCGATCGGCAGCGTCTCGAAGTAGGTGGTGTAGTCGATCCAGGTGAAGCCGTTGAGGGTGCCGCCGGCGGCCGAGACGCGGCGGAAGATCTCGCCGGCCGGCAGGCGCTCGGTGCCCTTGAAGAGCATGTGCTCGACCCAGTGGGAGATGCCGGTGATGCCGGGCACCTCGTTGCGTCCGCCGACGCGGTACCACACCCAGAAGGATGCGATCGGCGCGCCATGCTTGGGCCGGATCATCACGGTCAGGCCGTTGTCCAGTTCGTGGCGGATCAGCGGCGCGGCCGTTGGAGCGATATCTAGATTCATCTCGATTCCCCGTTGCCTGTACGTCAATCCGGGGAGAGTGTGCCATGAATGAGGGAGCAGGGAAGAGGGAACAGGGATTAGGTTGTAGGTTGTAGTTCGTAGGTTGTAGGGAAGACAGTAGAGCCCTCACCCCCCAGCTCACGGTCCAGAGGGCACTCCTCTCCCGGATACCCTCTGGGCCATTGGCAGAGTGCGAGGTACTCGCACAGCGGGCCGCGGGTGAGGGCCGCTCCGGAAACTGGTCTCTCCATCGCTAGCTCAACCCCTCTAAAGGGGGAGCCCCTCCCTCACGCCCGCAAGCGGGTGCGCGGAGGGAGGGGCTGGGCGAGGGAGTTCTCCCCCCTATCCGTCGCTTGTGTCGATCGTGCAGCCGAAGCCGATGAGATCGGGGAACGCCTCTATGACTTCCATGCCGGTGTTGGCCGCTTCCAGTGCTTCCACGCTGTCCTGCGTGATACCGATCCCGTTTTCAGTATTCACCTCCAGGTTCAACGTCGAAGCCGGGTTGGCGGTGTTGCCGGTGATGTTCACGCAGATGAAGCCGAACTGCTGGTCGACGATGATTGCCGGGGCCAGGTTTCCGTCGGCGTCAGTGCCGGGATGCAGCGTATTGGACTGGGCATCCAGGTGGTAGGTTCCATCGTCCCTTTCGCCGATGAGGATAGCGGGCGCCCCTTCACCGAGCCGGTCGCCACCATTAGCGCCGTTTCCGCCTCTGATGGTCGAGTTGATGATCGTGGCGTCATCATCTTCGACGAAGATGCCCTCGCCGCCGTGACCGCCCCAGGAGACGCCCGGGCCGCCGTTGCCGCCGGTGACGGTCATGTTGGTCGCGTAGAGCGAGCAGCCGCAAAGGTTGAGGGTGATGCCGCGGCCGCCGTCGCCGCCGTCCTCTATGGTGCCCTCGCCGCCGTCGCCGCCGGTCACCGTAGAGTCAACGAAGTGGGCTTCAACCTCTACGCCGAAGAGTCCGTCGCCGCCAAAGCCGCCCAGGTAGAGGCCGCTCCCGCCATCAGCGCCGGCGAGCGTGGCGCCTTCACTCAGCGAGAATCCCCCGGCGATCAGGTAGACCCCAAAGCCGCCAGCGCCGCCTGCGCCCCAGAACTCGGCATCTCCAGCGTCACCGCCCGGGCCGCCCGAGATGATCGAGCCCCCGCGGACATCCACCAGCGCTATGTCCGCTTCGATGCCGTCGCCACCGTCGCCGCCATCCACGCCCATTGAACCGCCGGCGCCGCCGGTGACCTCGGACTCGCCATCAACGGTCAGCCGCCCGAGATATATTCTGACGCCAGGGCCGCCGTCGCCTGAGTACTCAGGTTCTCCCTCAGTGATGGCGTTGCCGGCGTCACCTCCGGTGACCTGCGAGCCGTTGTCGATGGTGATGTCCGTGAAGAAGACCCCGGTGATCCCCGCGCCGCCGTCGCCGCCGCCCCAATAGTCGTCGCTGTCGCTGCCACGTCCTCCGGTGACCACGGAGTTGCTGACCGACAGCGCCGTCAGCGCCGGGAACTCTTCCGGCGGGTCCGAGACTTCGCCGAGCAGGCTGCTCCGCGAGGATACCGGGCTGCCGCTGTAACCGAGCGCGATGCCGGTGCCACCCTCCGCGCTATAGGCGTCGGCTTCTTCTTCGTCAACATAGCCGCCGTCGCCCCCGGTGACGGTCGAGTCGGTCACGTTGATTTCCAGCACAGGCGCAGACTCGAAGAATGGGGAGCCAGGGCCCTGGAGCGCGCGATCCTCACGGTTCGCGCGTTCTGCGAAGAAGTGGCCCTGGAGCGCGCGGCCGTCGAGGTCCGCTGCACCGTATCCGAACCCGCAATCCCAGCAGTAGTACACGCCTTCGCCCCCGACGCCGGCGTCCCACACGCCGGAGCCCCCGTCACCGCCGTGGATCTCCGCGTCGGCGATGTCGATAGCCTTACGGATCGGAAGCGGATCCGGAGGGGCCGGAATGCCCTGCAGGCTCGATCTCTCAGAGAGAGGCTCTACAGGGAGCAGGGATACCATGACGCCTGAACCACCGTAGCCGCCGTAAGCTCCGGATCCAGCCTCGCCGCCGGTGACGACCGTCGCGTCACGAATTGACAGCAGCGTCGCGGTCTCATCGGGGCCAGCGAGTGCGCGGCCATCGGTGATACCGGCCCCGAGTTCCAACGGCGCACTGAAGACGACTGAGATACCAGGAGCGCCCCAGCCGCCCGAGCCACCAGAATCGACGGACGCTTCGCCGCCGTTCCCGCCGGTAAGGGTCGAATCGGTCACTGTGATGAGCGGTTCGACCGGCGGGACGCCGTTCCCGAGCAGGGACGAGTCGCCCGAGTAGGCAGGGATCGATTCCAGCCAGGCGATGGCCGGGCCGCCATCGCCACCATACCAACTGCCATAGCCGCCGTTGCCGCCGATGATCTCGGAGCCGTCCGTGATGGTCAGCGCGGCGTTGATCGCGCCGATGGCGGGACCGCCAAAGCCATCGGAATAGCCATCGAACTTTTCGCCGCCAGCGCCGCCAGCGATGAGCGAATTGGAGACGGAGATCGTGGAAGCAGGCGTCGGAACGGGATCCTCAGATTCGTTCATCGATATGATGCCCAATCCGCCAACTCCGGCTTTTTCGCCACCGTCGCCGCCGTAGACGTTAGAGTCGATGACCGTGAGCGTCGAGAAATCCACCTGGATGCCGTTGCCGCCGCCGTTTTCCTCCTCGCCGGCATCCAGCGAGACGCCACCGCCCTCGATCTGGGAGTCAATGACCGTCACGTCGCTGTCGCGCGCTTCGATACCGGAGCCCGCGATGAACCAGAAACTACCGGGTTCCTCTGTCAGCGTGCCGCCACGCACGTAGCTGTGGCGGATGGTCAGCTGGGCATCCTCCGCAATCACGCCGGGCTGCGCGTCCATGAGAGTGGTGCTGTCGCTGCCGTAGACGTACGTGTTGTCGAGCACCACATCGTCGGCGCCCGAGACGAGCACGCCTGCGGAGGTGTCCGGGACGATCACCACGCCGGACGCCATCGTGCGATCGGCCATACTCAGGGCGGCGTCGCTGTCTTCGGCGGTCAGAACCGGGGCTATCTCGGAGGGGCTGGAGTCCGGCATCGCCATATAGGGCGGCAGCCCGCCAGGCATGTCCAGCCGCTCTTCGAGGACCGCTGCGAGCGAGACGAACTGGCCGACGAGCGTCTGGCTCTCTTCCATCTGCAGCGCGCCCTCGTAGCGTTTGATGGCCCGGTAAAGGAAGATCATGTCGCCGGGCTCGTCCGGGTCGACTTCATCGTTGAGGATCTGCAGGTCGTTGTACGGCGTCAGGCGGCGGCCGTCGCCCTCTTCCTGAGCGTCGGCGTCGACGAACCAGACGGTCGGGCTCAGGACTTCGATGCCGGCTGTCCGCACTTCCGTTTCGCCATCGACGCTGACGGTGTACGCGAAGCTGTCCGTGCCGGTGAAGCCGGCTGGTGGGATGTAGCGGAAGGCGCCGTCGCCGTCGACGTCCACCGAGCCGCCGGCAGTGCTCGTGGTATCAGCGTCCGTGATGGAGCCGGTCTTGCCGGCGAGCAGCCCGGCGTCGGCCGGCACGTCGATGTCGATGTTGCCGAACGTCTGGAAGCCCCCGGCTGCCGGGAACTGGACCGGCGATGAGCCGGCGGGGCAGTTGCCGTTCGGCACCGGCACGGCCAGGCGCAGACGGCCGGTGGTGCGCACCACGCACAGGTTGGGCACCTCGCTGGCGGGCAGGTCGATGCGCACCCCGGTGTTCGGCGGGCACTCGCCGCTGTAGAGCGGGGTGCGCAGGTAGAGATCGTAGCGCGAGGCGCAGAGCGTGAGCGGGTAGTCGTCGGGGACGAAGATGGTGTTGTGGTTGGGTGGGCAGTTCGTGGTGGCCAGGAGCTTGTAGTAGCCGGTGGTGCGCTCGATGCACAGCCGTTCGATGGTCTGGGGTGAACTCTGGGCTTCGACGGTGGGTGGAGGTGATTGGATGGCGCTGATGAAGGCGAGCACAGTCACAAGCCCGGCCGTCAGGCCGAGCACCAACACACGTCGAAGCATGTATCCACCCTTTCCCGGAGGACCGGCACCTGCGCGACCTACAGGTCGCTCACCCCGGGGAGCACTCTTCCCCATACCGGCCTAGGATAGCCACACGGGCCAGAAATGTGTACGAACACAAGGTAAGGGTTCGGGAGGTACTAAGTGGCTAACGGATAGTACTGGGGATGCGGCCGCGTCCGGGTGCCGCGACGCCGCCAGCTCGCCGAATAACTCGTGCTGTACCGCGATGCGCGGCGCGTGACGCGACGTCAGGCGTGGGCGGGTTGGCGCTTCGGGAGGATGAGCACGAAGGGCACGGCCAGCGCCGAGGCTGCCGCGACGCCGAGGAAGGCCGTGTCCAGCCCGACGCGGTCGGCGATCGCGCCGAAAGCGAAGGCGGTGATCGAGAGCGAGACGAAGCTCATGGCCAGCATTCCGCCGGCCATCGCGCCGCGTGCCTCGGGCATCAGGTCCTGGGAGATCGCCATGATCTGCGGGCGCACGGCGGTCAGGGCGGCGCTGGCCGGGATGAGCGCCAGGAATGGCAGCCAGCCGCCGTTCTCGATCAGCAGGTAGAGGATCACCAGCGGCGAGGCGGCTGCCATCGAGATCGCCAGGGTGTTGCGCGAGCCGACGCGGTCGGAGAAGACGCCGCCGCCGAGCATTCCAGCCACCCCGGCCGAGTAGAAGATCGTCTGGGCGGTCCCGGCATACCACTCGCCGTAACCCTGATCGACCAGGAACTTGACGAGGAAGTAGTGATAGGGCGCGGTCGCGATCGAGTTGAGGATCGTGATCGCCAGCAAGGCTCCCAGCCAGGTGCGCCGGGCGCTGAGGATGGGCCGCAGGCTGACTGGCGGGGCGGCGTGGCGGGCGGCGTCGCTGGCGCTGGTGTCAACGGTGAAGTAGAGGATCACCGATGCGGCTAGCCCGAAGACGACGACCGCCGCCGAGCCCTCCAGCGTCAGCACGGCGATCGCCGCGGTGATCAGCAGCGGCGCAAGGGCGCGGGCGACTTCGGCGCCGGACATGAAGATCGACATGGCCTTGCCGGAGCGCCGCCCGCCGTACTCGCCCATCAGGGCCACCGCTGGGGCGTGGAAAACCCCCGACGAGATGCCGGAGATGAACAGCAGCACCAGCACCATCCAGACGTGCGTCGCCAACCCCAGCGCCGAGATCGAGAGCGCGGTCAGCGCCGGGCCGAGGACGACGAACATTTTGCGGCTGCGGCGGTCGACATACGCGCCGATGAAGGGCTGGAGGATCCCCGGCACCTGCTGGGCCGGGAACATCAGCGAGATGACCGTCAGCGACACGTTGAGCTTGGCCTGAATCTCCGGCAGCAGCGGCCCCAGGAACCCGCCGTAGAGGTCGTGGGCGGCATGTGCCCCCGCCAGAGTGTAGACACCCTTGCGGTCGAAGTCGTCGGCGGCCCCCACCCCCTGGATTTCACCTTCAGCCTCGGGAGAGGGGGAAGCGGCTCGCTTTTCGTCAGTCGTGCGCGCAGCGCTCATTGATCCCCATTACAACCTACGAACGACGAACGACAACCTACACGGGCGGCTGCTCGCCGCGCCTGGGCAGGAGCGAGATGAAGGGCAGCGAGAGGATGCCGAAGACCGGGACGTACCAGATGGCGGTGTCGACGCCGACGGCGTCGCCGATCGCGCCGAAGGCCATCGTGATCAGGCTCATCGACACGAAGCCGAAGGCCAGCATCAGGCCGGACATCTGGGCGCGCGACTCCGGCAGGATCTCCTGGGCGATCGCCAGCATGATCGGCCGGCTGGCCATTGAGAAGATCCCGGCGAGCACCAGCATTACCAGCCCCAGCCCGTTGACGTGCTCCAGGAACAGGTAGCCCCAGACGATCGCTGGCGAGAAGGCCAATGACAGGTAGAGCACCCTGCGCCGCCCGATGCGGTCGGAGAGCGGCCCCCAGATCAAGCCGCCGAAGCCGCCGGCCGCGAAGAAAATCGAGAGCGACATGCCGGCGAACCACTCGCTGCGCCCCTCGACGAGCAGGTACTTGACCAGGAAGAAGGAGAAGGGCGCGTTGAAGGTCGAGATCATCAGGTTGAAGCCGAACAGGCCGGTCAGCCAGCGGATGCGCTTGCGCAGCAGCGGGCGGATCGCGATGTTCTGCTGGAGCCGCTCGGCCGCTTCGGTGTCGCTCTTGGTCGTATCGACCGTGAAGTAGAGGATGATCGAGGCGGCGACGCCGAACACGGCGACGACGAACGAGCCTTCCAACGTGAACCAGCTGATCGCCGCGGTGATGATCAGCGGGCCGATCGAGCGCGAGGCTTCGCCGCCGAACATGAAGTAGGACATCGCCCGGCCGGTCTTGGTGCCGCCGTACTCGCCGACCAGCGCGATCGCCGGGGCGTGGAAGGCCGCCGAGGCCAGCCCGGAGGCGATCAGCAGCAGCACGATCAAGCCGACGTGCGGCGCCAGCCCGACCGACGAAACCGCCAGCGCCGCGACCGCCGGGGCCAGCACGACGAACCAGCGCTTCGAGGTGCGGTCGGCCCAGGCGCCGACGAAGGGCTGGATAATGCTCGGCATTTGCTGGGCGGGGATCATCAGACTGGCCACGAAGAGCGAGACGCCCAGCTTCTCCTGCACGGCCGGGATCAGCGGGCCCAGGAACGACGAGTAAAGGTCGTGGGCGAAGTGCGCGCCGCTGACGGTCAGCGTGCCGCGCTGGTCGAACTCGTCGGCCTCGGCGTGCTCTGCCGCGGCCGCCGCTGGCAGCGTAGCCGTGCGTGGCTGTGTCTCGTCTCGTCGGCCCAAAGCGCGATTGATCAACTCGTCATCTCAATCCAGGCGCTGGCCCGGCCGGCCGCGCGGTAGGCCGTGATCCTAATACACCGGCTGGGGCATCGACTGCCCTTTCGCCGGGAGGAAGGGGATCGCCAGCAGCGCTACCAGCGAGAGCATCGGGATGTACCAGTAGGCGTTCTCGATGCCGATCTCGTCGGCCAGCGCGCCGAAGCCCATCGCCACCAGGCTCATCGTGACGAAGCGGAAGGCCAGCATGATCCCGGCCATCGTGCCGCGCGCTTCGGGCATGATCTCCTGGGCCATCGAAAGTTCGACCGGGCCGGCCACCATCGAGATGATCCCGGCGACGGCCAACAGGCCGATCATCCAGTACGAGCCGTTCTCGATGAGCAGGTAGACGTAGAGGATCGGCACCAGCGCGGCCGTGCTGAGCCCCATTGCCGCGCGCCCGCCCAGCCGGTCGGCCATCATGCCGCCTACGAAGCCGCCGAAGATGCCGGCGAACGAGATCGTCGCCAGCGAGATCGAGGCGTACCAGTCGTCGCGCCCGAGGTCGAGCAGGTAGGCGACCAGGAAGACGGTGAAGGGGCCGCGGCCCATCGAGCGCAGCAGCCCGAAGCCGAGCAACCCGAAGACGTATTTAGCGCGCGCCCGCACCAGCGGCTTGAAGGGCGCGCTGTCCTTCGCTTTCTCGCGCGCATCGCTGGCGGTCGTGTCGATTACGAAGTAGAGCGCGATCGAGGCGGCGACGCCCAGGAACATCGCGATCCATAAATTCTGGAAGCCGACCAGCCAGATGACGCCAGTGACGCTGAGCGGGCCGAGCGCGCGGGCCGCCGAGCCGCCGGCCTGGAAGACGGCCATCGACCAGGCCAGGCGCGGCCCGCCGTACTCGCCGGTCAGGGCGACGGCCGGGGTGTGGAAGGCCGCCGAGGCCAGCCCGGCGCTGAACAGCAACAGCAGCACGACGAAGACGTTCGGCGCCAGACCGATCGAGGAGGTCGAGATGCCCGCCACGGCCGGGGCCAGCACGACGAACCAGCGCTTGGATGTGCGGTCGGCCAGCACTCCGATGAAGGGCTGCAGCAGGCTGGGGAAGGACTGCGCCGGGACCATCAAGCTGGCGGCGAAGAGCGAGATGCCCAGGTTGTCCTGGACGTACGGGATCAGCGGGTCGCGGAACGACGAGTAGAGGTCGTGGGAGAGGTGCGCCCCGGCGACGGTGTAGGTGCCGCGCGCGTCGTACTCGTCCTCGACCTGCGGGACGGCTTGCTCCGCGGCGGCCTGTTCTATCGCGCTGTCGGGCGGGAGGATGCCGGCTTCCCGGTCCTGCTCGTCATCTCGGGTTTTGATGGAAGCCACGATGCCCGGTTTCCAAGTTGGACGCGCCCGCAGCCAGGCGACGGGGACGCCAATCGTTAAGTCATAGTGAAGCAGTTTACTGGAGAGCGGCCCGCCTGTGAACCGTGAGCGGCTTATGGCAGGGCAGCATCCCCGGCTCCGGTCATCCATCAGGAGATCGTATGTGTGGGAAGTCTCTCCACCTTCATGCATCAAGCCAGAAAGTCCGAAGCCCCGGCACTCGTGCCGATCCCCTGTAGGGACGTGCCAGCGGTCTTATCAGGAGGTAGAGCTGTCAGAGGGCAACCGCTTGATGTGGTAGGGCGTTATCTTCCCCGCCAGGTCGCGCGCCCTGGTTGCGACACCATGCCCCTGACAGGACACCGGCTCGATACCTCTCGACGCCTCTACGCGATGATGGCCAGCGGTATGCCCCTGCGGAGATGGACGGCCGCAGGCTCAACCGAACGATGCGGCCGTCCACATACTTGCTGACGATTAATGTGATGCACGCGGGGGTGCGAGGGTCACCCGCCTACGGGCGGCTGGATTCGAAGGACATCAGGACCTCGCCGTTCGCATCCAGCAGCTCCAGGCCGGATTCGCTGAGCTGGTAGGCGCGGGCGCGATTGAGAGCGGTATGGAACGCCGTCTCCTGGTCCATGACGC
>Ga0079224_100012164_pt1 | contig 11899 bp, 12 predicted proteins | sample Stecom2015_FD_80414 | JGI IMG/M metagenome (GOLD analysis project Ga0079224, IMG submission 80414) | Agricultural soil microbial communities from Utah to study Nitrogen management - Steer compost 2015 | ecosystem: Environmental > Terrestrial > Soil > Agricultural land | place: USA: Utah... | reverse complement strand
TGCTCCTCGTCCGCCTGGGGCGACGAAGGGGGTGGAGCCGGTCCCGGCTTCCGTGCCTCGGGGCTGCTCCCCCCGCGGCGTTCTTAGGGAGGGAATGCAAAGCGGATGCCACACTCGTCCGCGAGCCGTCAGAAGGAGACCTTCCGCATGACGAAGCGAGGCAGGGCGCGGATGATCGCCATGGTCGGCGCCCACACGCCCGGCGCGTAGACGACCGGTGTTCCGCGCTCGATCGCGCGCAGCACGCGCGCGGCCACCCGCTCGGGGCGACCGGTGAAGAACAGGGGTGGACCGTCGAGACCCTCCGTCATTCCGGTCCGTACGAAGCCCGGCTTCACGCACACGGTGCGGAGGCCTTCGGCCCGGTATCGATGATCCAGTCCCTCCAGGTACGCCGACAGCCCCGCCTTGCTCGAGCCGTAGAGCACCACCGGCTTGCGCGCCCGCTCTCCCGCCACGGAGCTGAACACGCACAGGGTCCCGCCGCCGCGGTCGAGCAGGCGGACCCTGGCCTCCTCGCAGAAGGTGACGGTCCCGACGTAGTTCACCGTGAGGAGCCTCCGGGCGAGCTCGGCGTCCGACTCGAGGCGTTCCTGAGTGCCGAACATGCCCGCCGTGACCACCACGGTGTCGAACCCGCCCAGTACCGCGTCGGCGGCGTCGAGGGCCTCCCCGAAGCTTTCCGGTCGCTCGAGATCGCACGGAGCGTGACCGACCGTGCGGCCACCTCCGCCCCGCACCTCGAGATCCGCCGCGCTGCGCGCGAGCTCCTGCGGATCCCGGCCGAGCAGGAACAGGTCGTGGCCCCGCTCCGCCATGAGGCGGGCGAGCGCGCGGCCCATCCCCTTGGTGGCGCCCAGCAGGACGACCTTCACGGCCGGTCCCCCAGCAGCCGCACCGACTGATGGCTCCGCAGCCGGCCCTCCGGATCCCATTTCCTCCGGACCGCGTCGAACTGCTCGAGGCGGGGCTCCATGGCACGGAAGTGCTCGGGACGGGTGAAGGTGTCCTTGGTCAGATAGATGCGGCCGCCGTGCCGGATCACGATCTCGTTCAGCGCGTCCACGAGCGCCTGGGTGTGGTCCGTGACGGGGAAGTCCGCCGCGATGCTGATGCCGCGCTTCGGGAAGGACAGGATTCCAGTCCCCTCCTCGCCGCAGTTCTTGATCACGCACAGGGGCGAAGCCGCACCGGAGCGTGTGAGCGCGTCCATGAACGCGTGCGCGGCCTCCCGCGCCGGAGCGCCCCGCCCGGCGGCGTCGCGCTCGTCCGGGAGGACGCACTGGTACTGCGTGAAGCCGCGGGGCCCATAGACCCGGTTCCATGCGTGGATGGCGTCCAGCGGGTAGAAGAACTTGTCTGGGTGGACGATGCGTCGCCGCGGTCGTGCGGGATGGGCGCGGTAGTACGCCTCGTTGAAGGCGCGCGCCGTGTGCCGGTTGATCGTCCACGACGGAAGCATGAACGGCACCGCGAGCTTCCTCAGCTCCGGCGGAGGGTCCGCGGGGGCCTCGGCGGGCTCCGCCCAGCGCCCCGCCATGAGGATGCCGCGGCCCATGGTGCCGCCGCGCGACACACAGTCCATCCAGCCCATGGTGTAGGGCCACGTCTCACCCGCGCCTTCGAGGCCCGCCATGAAGTCGTCGATGCCGCCCACGCGGCGGCTTTCCATCAGAATCCATGGTGAGGGGATTCGCTCGAGCACGCACTCCACCTCGAGAATGTGGCCGGTGAGGCCCATGCCGCCGATCGTCGCACCGAAGAGATCGGGGTGTCGCGTGGGCGTGCATTCCACGATGGCGCCGTCCGCGAGCCCGATCCGGAGCGCGCGCACGTGCTCGCCGAACGTCCCGCGCAGGTGGTGGTTCTTGCCGTGCACGTCCGACGCGACCATGCCGCCGAGCGTCACGAACCTGGTGCCGGGGCTCACCGGCGTGAACCAGCCGCGCGGGAGGAAGAGCCGGTTCATGTCGTCGAGCGTGAAGCCGGCCTCGGCGCGCAGCACCCCGGTCGCGGAGTCGAACGAGAGGATCCGGTCCGCCAGCACGCTCCCCGCCACGCGCGCGTCGCCCGACGCGGGCAGCGACGAATCGCCGTACGAGCGCCCGAGCCCGCGTGTGAGGGAAGCCCCGCGGGTGACGCGCTCCAGGTCCTCGGACCGGTGCTCCCGGCCGGGGACGGCGACGTTGCCCCAGCCCGCGAGGCTCGCGGATTTCCGACCGACGGGCGGGCGAGGGGGCGTGGAGGCCGGCCCGCGATCGGCGGGTGCCGCTGCTTCCTCGAGCCGCGCGGCCGAAGCACCCGCGCCGGTCGCAGCGTGGGCCGGGTGCGTGGGGGTGGAGCGTGCCTCGGGCTCCGCGGTGCGGGCCACGCTCAGTCCTGCACGAGCGCGGACTTCACCGACATGGTGCTGAGGTTCTCCATGGCGTTGCGCACCACGAGCGTCGCGTGCGGCGAGATCGACACCACCACGACCTCGAATCCGTTCGCGAGCACGATCCGGTCGCCGACGCCCTTGGGGAGCAGAGCCTGGATGGAGCGGTCCGGGATGACCAGCGTCGTCACCTCCTCGGGAAGCGTCACGGCGTCACCCGAGGAATGTAGGCTCCTCGGCGAGTAATCGCTCGCGCGGCCGTAGGCCGTGAAGAGGTGCCCGAAACGGTGCTGCAGGTCCCATCCCAGACCGTACACGAGATAGTCGGGGAGATAGTAGGTCAGGTGACGGAAGCTGCCGGCCGGATCGGCCGCGGTCAGCACGGCGGTCCGGTCGGGGTCGTGCGTCTCCGTGAACTCGATCAGCGTCCGCCAGTACCCGTCGCTCCTGCGAAGGTCGAACTGCCGCGGGTTGGAGCCGATGCCTCCGGCGGCCAGCGCCGTGGCGACCCATGCGACCGGCCCGGCCACGGGCTCCGGGTCCTCGTCCACGGTCTCGCCCTTCGGCACGAACCCGAACAGCACGGGCGGGATCGTGAGGAAGACCGCGACGTTCCCGGCCGCGAGCAACGCGGAGCTTCCGGCGGGCAGGAGCCGCCGCGGACGCCAGACGGCATCCGCTTCGTCGACCGCCGAGGCGCGCCGACGAGTGGCCAGCCCCTCCATCGCGAGCCCCGTGAGCAGGAAGAACGCCGGCAGGATGAGGAGGACGTAGCCGAGCTGCCCGGTGTGTACGAGCACGTACGTCGCCACCGATGGCCCGAGCCAGAGCGTCAGGAAGACCAGATGCTTCCCGAGGCCGAGGAAGGTCCGGGGCGCGAGCACGAGTCCGGCTGCGATGAGCAGCAGACCGAAGTTGACGCCCACCAGCACGCCGAGCCCCACGAACATGAGGTTCCTGACCGCGCCGGGTGCCGCCGACTCGCCGCCGAACACCGACGTCGGGACGACCACCAGGTCCACGAGCTCGCGCGATACCTGGACGAACGACCCGACCCCCCCGGAGAGCCACATGAGGGGCACCAGCCAGAGCAGATTGCCCACCACCAGCACCGAGGCGAGCGACAGCCGGGCCCGCCACGACACGGGCCAGACGAGGTACAGCCAGAGCGGCATCAGGAAGAGCGCGCCGCTCGGCCGCATCGCCCCGAGCACGACGAGGAGCGCCGTCGCGCCGAGCAGCATCCGCGGTGAGCGGCGCTGCCTGCCCAGGTAGCCCGCCCACAGGAAGAACAGGCCGAGGGACAGCTCCACCGCGTACGTGAGGGCGACGCCGCTGTAGTACCACACGATCGGCGAAAGGCCGAGCAGGATGGCGCTCCACAGGGCGTATCGGCGGTCCATGAACAGGGACGCGAGCAGGTAGAACCCGGCCGGCGCGGCCGCGACGCTGACCACGCTCAGCAGGGTCAGGCTCGTATTGGCGTCGCCCGTCAGATGGTTCAGCAGCCAACCGACCGTCACGTAGCCGATGTAGCCCGGCGGGTGCGGCTGATGGTGCTGGAGATCGAAGGACAGCGTGCCCAGCGCGAAGTTCACGGCGTCCCAGTTCACCAGGAAGCGCGACCGGAACGGCAGGTACAGCGGCAGGAACGCTGCGAAGAGCAGGGCGGGGGTTCGGTAGGCACGCATGACGGCCAGTCGTTACAAGATTCGGGCCATCATCGAGGCCCCGGGCCGATGATCCGGGGTGAACGCGTGCTCAGCGCGGCTCCGACGGCTTCGTCCAGATGAAGACCTGCCCCCACGCCACGAGCAGGACCGTGACGACCTTCGTCCAACCCGGCGCCGGGCTGAGCAGCAGCATGTAGGCCACCAGGGGGACGATCATCGCAGTGGCAAGGATCTTCGCCCTGAGGCGCACCACCCGGTGGCGCTCCCAGTCCCGCACCAGGGGGCCGAAGCGCCGATGCTCGAGGAGGCGCCGGTGGAGGCGCTCCGACCCCTTCGAGAAGCACCACGCCGCCACGAGGACGAGCGGGGTGGTCGGGATCATCGGCAGGAACGCGCCGACGATGCCGAGACCGAGCGCCGCCGATCCGCACGCGATCCAGATCCAGCGCGTGCCCCGGGCGGGGCGCCTCGCGGGGTCGACCGGCCTCGCGACCGTGCCCTCGTCGGATCGCTCCGCCGGCGGAGCCATCTACCGGGCCCGCTCCTCCAGCACCTTCGTGATTCGCTCGAGCCCCACCCCCGCCGCGCGCGCCGCGACGAGCACGTGGTAGACGAGGTCGGCGGCCTCCTCCGGCACCCGCTCGATGCTTCCCTTGGCGAGCGCCGTCACGAGCTCCGCGCACTCCTCGCCGAGCTTCTTGAGTCGCAGGTTCTCGTCCTCGAGCAGGCGCACGGTGTAGCTGCCCACGGGCCGCTCGGCCGCGCGCGCGGCGAGCAGGGCGTCGAGCCGGTCGAGGACGGAGCCGGGGGTGCCCGATGTCGCGCCGCGTGCCTCGGCTGCGCGGTCGGGGCCCGACGCGTCCGGCTCCGCCCCCTCCGGCTCCGCTCCATCTCCGAAGCAGCTTCGCTCCCCCGTATGGCAGGCAGGCCCCTCCTGCCGAACCAGCGCGAGGACGGTGTCGGCGTCGCAGTCGACGTGCAGGCTCGATACGTGCTGGACGTGTCCGGAAGTGTCGCCCTTGCGCCAGATCTCCTTCCGGGAGCGGGACCAGTAGTGCATACGGCCCGAGGCGAGGGACCGCTCGAGCGCATCCCGGTTCGCGAAGGCCACCATGAGCACCTGGCCCGTCGCGGCGTCCTGCGCGACGACCGGCACGAGACCCGCCGCCTTGCCGAAGTCTATCGCGCCCAGGTCGGAGGCGGCGCGCAAGGTACGATCGGTCATGGCGGGTCTCATCCGAGGGTGGCGGGCCGCACGTTCACGTCCCAGTCGGCGAGGGCGACCTTCAGCTCGCGGACCGTGGTGAGGCCCTCGTGCAGGATGCCGGCGACGAGCGCCGCCGAAGCGTGCCCCTCGCGGAAGGCGTCCCGGAGATGCTCGGCCCGGCCGGCACCGCCGGACGCGATGACGGGGACGGGCACCGAGTCCGCGACGGCGCGGGTGAGCCCGAGCTCGTAGCCGCTGCGCGCCCCGTCCTGGTCGATCGAGGTCAGCAGGATCTCGCCCGCGCCGAGCCGGGCGCATTCGGCCGCCCACTCCAGCGCATCGAGGTCCGTGGCGTGGGTGCCGCCGTGCGTGTAGCAGCGCCACCGGCCGGGCTCCTCACGCTTGGCGTCGATGCTCGCCACGATGCACTGGCTGCCGAAGCGCTCCGCCCCGGCGGAGAGGAGGGCCGGATCCCGCACGGCCGCGCTGTTCACGCTGATCTTGTCGGCACCCGCGCGCAGGAGCGGGCCGATATCGCCGACGCGCCGCACGCCGCCGCCGACCGTCAGGGGGATGAACAGCCGCTCGGCGGTGCGGCGCACCACGTCGAGCAGGGTGCCGCGGTCTTCCCGGGACGCGCTGACGTCTAGGAACACGATCTCGTCGGCGCCCTCCCGCTCGTAACGCTCCGCGAGCGCCACCGGATCGCCGACGTCGCGCAGGTTCTTGAACTGCGTCCCCTTCACGACCCGCCCGTCCTTCACGTCGAGGCACACGATCACGCGCGGCCGGAGCATCAGTCGAGCCGCTCCACGGCCACGGATCCCTTGGTGCTGAACACGCGGTCGCCCTGCACGAGCGCCTGCCGGAGCGCGAGGCCGGTCGCCTTCACGGCCGCCTCGACCATGTGGTGGCGGTCCTCGCCGCGCAGCACCCGCACGTGCAGCGTGGCGCCGAGGTTCACCGCGAGGGATTGGAGGAAATGCGTGTACAGCCGCGAGGGCACGGGCCCGACGTAGTAGGGCCTCCCGCCCACGTCGACGGCGGCCTCGACCAGGGCCTCGTCCATGGGCACCTGAGCCCAGCCGTAGCGCGTGGCGCGCTCGGGGATCTCGTCGCGAAGAGCCGCACCGAGCGCGATGGCGACGTCCTCGACGAGGTGGTGCCGCAGATCGCCGGTCGCTTCGAGGGTGATGTCGAGACCGGCGTAGCGGGCCAGCGTCTCGACCATGTGGCCGAGGAACCGGTCCTCCACGTCGACGCGCGCCTCGCCCGTCCCGATGCGCACATCGAGCGTGATCCGGGTCTCGCGCGTCTCTCTCCTGAGCTTGCTCATGGGTGCTGCTCCGTAGGGGTGTCGCTCACGCAAGGTCGTCCGGGTCGCCCCGGTCGTTCGGGTTACCCGGGTCGCCCGTCCCGGGGCCGGCCGCGTCCCGACCATCACGGTCGCCGGCGGCCCCGCCGGCGCGGCCACCCCAGCGGGCCGCGACCTCGCCTGCGTCCAGGGTGTCCGTGTAGATCGCCATACCCAGCACCGCCCCCGCGGCGCCGGCGGCCTCCAGGTAGGCCAGCTCGTCCGTCGTCGTGACGCCTCCCGAGATCCAGGTGGGGTGAGGGCAGGCGGCGATCGCCCGTCCCACCCCTTCGCGGTCGATGCCCTGGAGGCGACCTTCCCGGCCGACGTCCGTGGAGAGAACGCCGGCGAGCGGGAGCGTCGCCAGCTCCGACAGGAAGCGCTCCACCTCGATGCCCGTGTCCTCGGTCCACCCCTTCCGGAGCACGCGGCCGTCGCGCGTGTCGAGCGCGACCATGATGCGGCCGGGGTGCTGCTCCGCCCGGGCGGCCAGCCAATCGGGATCGTCGATCGCGCGGGTCCCGACGATCACGCGGTCCGCACCTGCCGCGAGCAACGCCTCGATGCGCCGCCCATCCCGCACGCCGCCGCCCACCTGCGTGCGTGCCGGCGTCGACACGAGCAAGCGCCCGAGCAGCGGCAGGTTGTCGCCGCCCCCGAGTGCGGCGTCGAGATCGACGAGGTGGAGCGTCCCGAACCCGAGGGACCACCAGCGTTGCGCGACCGCGACGGGGTCGGGCAGGGAGACGCGCTCGTCGTCCGGGCGGCCCCCAACGAGCTGCACGCACTTCCCGCCTCGCAGATCGACGGCCGGTGCGGCGATCATCGACCGGCCTCCCGTCGCGCCAGCGCGACGAAGTTCGCGATGATGCGCCGCCCCGCATCCGAGCTCTTCTCCGGGTGGAACTGCACGCCCCAGGCATTTCCGGCGCGGACACCGGCGGCGAAGCGCCCCCCGCCGTACTCCGACCAGGCGATGACGTCTTCGGTCCGCTCCGGGACGCACACGTAGGAGTTGGCGTAGTATGCGACGAGCGGCCCGACGCCCTCGAAGAGCGGATCGGGCGACGTCTCCACGTCGTTCCATCCCATCTGGGGGACGATCGGCGCGCGCAGCACCTCCACGCGTCCGGGCACGAAGCCGATGCCCCGTCCGGCCGACTCGGCCGACTCCTCGAAGAGCAGCTGCATGCCGAGGCAGATCCCGAGGCAGGGAAGGCCGCTCGCCAGCGCTTTCCGGATGGGCTCCCGGTCACCCGGCAGCGCCGCCGCCGCCTGACCGAACGCGCCGACGCCCGGGAGCACGAGCGCGTCGAGCGACAGCGCCTCGTCCCAGTCGGGCGTGATCCGCACGTCCGCGCCCGACGCCTGGAGCGCCTTGGCGAGCGAGTGGAGGTTACCCGCGCCGTAATCGATCAACGCGACCTTCATGTCACGGTCTTCATGATGAAAGCCTCCCGCCTTCGTCGTGCAGCAGGGCGTCGAGCGCCCGCAGGAATCGCTCCATGAGCGGCCAGGGCCCAACGGTCACGCGGAGCGCATCGCCCATGCCCGGGATCCCGGTGAACGGACGCACCCCGACGCCGTGCCGGCGGAGCGCGCCCACGTCCGCGGCCGCGGAGCCGCTGGGCGCGCGGAACAGGATGAAGTTGGCCTGCGACGGAAAGGGCCGCAGGGCGCGGGCCTCGAGCGCATCCCGCAGGCGGGCCCGCGCCTCCTTCGCCTCCACGATCCTGCCGGCCATCCAGCCGCTCCGGTCGCGTACCGCCGCGGCCACCGCTTCGGCAGCGAGGCCGGCGACCTTGTACGGCCCCCGCGACTTGTCGATCTCGAGCGCGGTGTCGGGGGTGGCGACGCCGAACCCGCAGCGGAGCCCCGCGAGCCCGTAGGCTTTGGAGGCCGTGCGCGCGACCAGCAGGCCGGGCACCTCGGCGCCCCGGCGGATCAGCGTGTCTTCCGCGAAGTCGGCGTACGCCTCGTCGAGTACGACCAGCGGCGCGTAGGCCCCGGCGCCACGCGCCGTCAGTAGGGCGTCGAGCCAACCCACGGGGGCGCTCTCGCCGGTCGGGTTGTTCGGCCGGCACACGTACACGAGCGCCGGCTCGCCCTCGAGGAGCGCCTCCGGCGCCTCCACCGCGTGCGCCCACGGCACCGGCCGCGCCTTCATGCCGTTCATGAGCGCCAACGGCTCGACCATCGAGAAGGTCGGCGCTGCGTACGAGATCCAGGCGTCCCGCCCGGCCGCGGCGCGGAAGGCCGAGTCGAGGACGTCGTCGGAGCCGGCGCCCGTCGTCACGCACGCCGGATCGATGTCGTAGCGCTCGGCGACGGCGCTCCCGAGCACGGCGGCGTAGAGCTCGGGGTACCGGGCAAGGTCGTCGGGCGTCGCCGACCGGATCCGCTCGAGCGCCTCCGGATGGGTCCCCCAGAGGTTCGTGTTGTCGCTCAGGTCCACCTCCACCGGGCTGCGGCCGGGCTCGTAGCGCGTGAGCGCGCGGTAATCGTCCCGCGGGAAGGGGCTCATGAGATCGTCCCTCGGAGCCGCGCGGCGGCGGCGTGGGCCGGCAGTCCCTCCGCCTCCGCGAGCGTGGCCACGTCCTCCGCCATGGCCGCGGCGCCGGCCCGGTCGATCTCCTGGATCGTGAACGACCGCAGGAAGTGCTGGGTCGACAGGCCGGAGAAGCTGCGCGCGCGGCCCGACGTCGGCAGGACGTGGTTGCCGCCCGTCATGTAGTCTCCGAAGGCGACCGAGGCCCAGGGACCGACGAAGGTGGTGCCGGCGGTCGGAATCCCCCGAGCGACGGACGCCGCGTCCGCGGTCATCACCGAGAGATGCTCGGGCGCGTACCGGGTCGCGAAGTCGATGGCTTCGTCGAGGGTGCTCGCCGTGAGGATCGCGCCCGCCCCCGCGAGCGCCCGCCGTGCGATGTCCGCCCGCGGGGCCGCGGCCAGCTGCTCGAGCAGCTCGGCTCCCGTCTCGTCCGCGACCCGGACGGACGTGGTCACCAGCACGCACGCGGCGTCCGGGTCGTGCTCCGCCTGTGCGAGCAGCTCGGCCGCCACAAGACGGGCGTCCGTCGTCTCGTCGGCGAGCACGAGGACCTCGGAGGGCCCCGCCGGCGCGTCGATCGCGACGTCCCCGGCGACCTGGCGCTTCGCCTCGGTGACCCACCTGTTCCCGGGCCCGACGATCACGTCCACCCGCGGGACGGAGGCCGTGCCGTATGCGAGCGCCGCGACCGCGCCCGCGCCGCCCACCGCGAACAGCCTGCCCGCTCCGGCGAGCGCGCACGCCGCGAGTACCGTGTCGGGCGGCGCGCCCGACGGCCCCGGCGGCGAGCACACCACGACCTCCCCGACACCTGCCGCGCGGGCGGGCACGACCCCCATGAGGATCGAGCTCGGGTACGCCGCCGTGCCTCCCGGCGCGTACACGCCGGCGCGGGCCAGGGGCGTCCATACGCGCGTGAGCCGCACGCCCGGCTCCACCTCGGCGCTCACTTCGTCGGGGGTCTGCGCCGCGTGGACTGCGCGGATGTTGCGGGCGGCCCGCTCGAGCGCGGTACGCACGCCCGGGGGCAGCCGGTCGAGCGCCCGGTCCCAGGCGCCGCGCGGCACCTCGAGCGCGTCGAGCGATACCCCGTCGAAGCGCTCCGCCATCGCGTGGAGCGCCCCGTCGCCCTCCAACCGGACGCTCCGCACCAGCGCCGCCACGACGTCCCGCACCTCGTCCGCCCCGGCCGGCTCCCGTTCGAGCAGGTGCCGCAGGCCCGGGCCGTCGAGCGCGTCGAGCCGGCCGCGCCGGAAGAGCGCCACCCCCGTCGTCTCGCCGGCGCTCACGGCATCAGCCTCTCGATGCGCGTCACCAGGATGCCCTCGGCGCCGAGCTCCTTCAGGTCGGCGATGGTCTGGTAGACGCGGTCGGCGTCGACCACCGCGTGGGCCGCGACCCAGGCGCCGTCGTCGAGCACCTCCACGATGGTCGGCCCGGAGATCCCCGGCAGCACCTCGCGAACTTCCGCGAGGCGTGCCTTCGGGACGTTGGCCATCAGGTAGCGCTTCGCCTCCGCGCGCAGCACCGACTCGATGGCGGTCCGCAGCACGTCGATCTCCCGTCGGACGCCCTCGTCCTCCATCGCCGAGGGGCTCGCGACCAGCGTCGCGGACGAGTGGAGGATCGTGTCGATCTCCCGGAGCCCGTTCACCCGGAGGGTGGAGCCGGTCGAGGTCAGGTCGACGATCACGTCCGCCACGCCGAGATGCGGTGCGATCTCGGCGGCGCCGCTCACCGGAGCGATGTGGATGGGGATGCCGAGCGAGGCGAAATGCTCCGAAGCAGTGCGCGGGAAGGACGTCGCGACGCGGGTGCCCTCCGGCAGCTCCGTGCTCGCGCGCACCGGCGAATCGTCCTTGACCGCGACCACGAGCCGGCATCGACCGAAGCCGAGGTCGAGTACCTGGCGCACGTCGCGCCCGCTCTCGCGCACCAGGTCCGAGCCCGTCACGCCGAGCTCCGCCGCGCCGTCCGCGAGATACTCCGGGACGTCCTGCGCACGGACGAAGATCGCCTGGAAATCTTCGCCCAGCGAAGCGATCAGCGCCCGGTCCGCGCGGAACGCCGCCTTCAGCCCCGCCTGCTCGAAGAGCTCCAGCGTCTGCTCGGACAGGCGCCCCTTGTTGGGGATCGCGATCCGGATCCTTCTCTCTCTCATGCCACCGCTCGTCGGATGTTGGATCGGCCTCGCGGCACGACCTTCGTGCCCGGCCCCCGCGCCGGACCCGCGACGGGTGCGACCCGAAACAAAAAAACCGCGGCCCGTCTGGGACGGGTCGCGGCGAGGTACCTCCTGGAACGCACGTCCTACCCGCGCACCGGCCTCCCGCCACCCGTCAGGGCCGCGTGATGGTGATGATGATGCAGGACGTGGTTCAGCGTATTCATGGTCCCGGGAAGCTACCCGGCGCTCGGAAGCCGTCAAGGCCCACGGCGAACGCGAACCTCGCCGCAACCCGAGGGACGGAGGAGGAACGCACGGCTGCTCCGCTCCGCACGAGGGGCCCGCGGGTGCGTGCTCCCGGAGAAGCGGAGCCGCCGCCGCCGCGAACGCCCGGGCCACTCGGACGGACGAACCCCAGCGCCCCACCCCGGGCAGCCCCACCGGAGCCCGGCCAAACGCCGCGAACGAAGAAGAAGCGAAGACCATCGCCGTCGGCGCAGCGCCGAGGGAGCACGCGCCCGCGGGCCCCACCACAAAGCAAAAAACAAGCGAGATTCAACCCGCCTCCACCGC
>Ga0079224_100012163_pt1 | contig 11899 bp, 14 predicted proteins | sample Stecom2015_FD_80414 | JGI IMG/M metagenome (GOLD analysis project Ga0079224, IMG submission 80414) | Agricultural soil microbial communities from Utah to study Nitrogen management - Steer compost 2015 | ecosystem: Environmental > Terrestrial > Soil > Agricultural land | place: USA: Utah... | reverse complement strand
CGTGGCCGGGGTGGGGTCCGGCGGCACCTTCACCGGCACCGCCCGCTACCTGAAAGAGAAGAACCCCCGCCTCAAGGCCGTGGCCGTGGAGCCGGAGGGCTCCATCCTGGGCGGCGGGCCCAAGGGCCCCCACGAGACCGAGGGCATCGGCGTGGAGTTTATCCCCGAGACCCTGGACGTGTCGCTGGTGGACCAGGTTTACACGGTGATGGACGCCGACGCCTTCGCCATGGTGCGGGCCCTGGCCCGGCGCTGCGGCCTGCTGGCGGCCAGTTCCTCGGGAGCGGCCTTCTGGGCGGCCCTGCAGGAAGCCCGGGCGGCGCCGCCCGGCACGCGGATCGCCGTGATCTTTCCCGATGCCGCTGACCGCTACCTGAGCAAGGACATCTACGGCAAGTTCGCCGACGGGAAGGAAGCGTGAGCCGCCGCATGCGACCGCGCACCCGCGTCATCCACGGCGGCACCTCGTGGGATCCCCATACGGGGGCCGTCACGGTGCCGCTCCACCTGGTCTCGACCTTCCGCCAGCAGGGGCCCGGCGAGCACGCCGGCTACGAGTACGCCCGCACCGGCAACCCCACCCGGGCCGCCCTGGAGAGCCTAATGGCCGACCTGGAGGGCGGCGTGCGGGCCCTGGCCTTCAGCAGCGGCATGGCCGCCATCAGCACCGTTTTCGCCCTGTTCTCCCAGGGGGACCACTTCGTGGTCTCCGACGACGTCTACGGCGGCACCTACCGGGTGCTGTCGCGGGTCTTCCAGCGCTTCGGGTTTGAGGCCACCTTCGTGGACACGTCGGACCTGGACCAGGTCGAAGCGGCCATCCGGCCCAACACCCGGGCCATCTTCGTGGAGACGCCCACCAACCCGCTGCTGAAGGTCACCGACATCGCCGCCGCGGCGCGGCTGGCCCGGTCCCGGGGGCTGCTGACCATCTGCGACACCACGTTCCTGACGCCGTACTTCATCCGGCCCCTGGACCTGGGCGCCGACATCGTGGTCCACAGCGCCACCAAATACCTGGGCGGCCACAGCGACCTGGTGGCGGGCGTCGCCGCCGTCCGCGATCCGGAACTGGGTGAGCGGCTGCATTTCCTGCTCAACGCCACCGGCGGCGTGTGCTCGCCCTTCGACGCCTGGCTGCTGATCCGGGGGATCCGCACCCTGGCCCTGCGCATGGAGGCCCACCAGGCCAACGCCATGCGCATCGCCGCCTGGCTGCGGCAGCACCCGCGGGTGCGGGCGGTCCACTACCCGGGCCTGGAGGACCACCCGGGCCATGAGGTGATGAAACGGCAGGCCGCCGGCTTCGGCGGGATGCTGTCCTTCGACGTGGGGGATCCGGATCTGGCCGACCGCATGCTGCGGCGGGTGCGGCTCATCGCCCTGGCCGAGAGCCTGGGCGGGGTGGAGAGCCTGATCAACCTGCCGTCGAAGATGACCCACGCCTCGGTCCCGCCGGAAAGGCGGGCGGCGCTGGGCATCACCGACAGCCTGATCCGCCTGTCGGTGGGCATCGAAGACGCAGACGATTTGATCGCCGACCTGGAGCAGGCCCTGGACGCTTAAGCGCTGGACCGCCGCGGCGCCTTCAGCCCTGGCCCTGGCCGTTGAGCAGGTGGGAGATGCCCACCACCATCTTCAGCGGCACCACGAAGCCGATGCCGCGGCCGGGGGCGTCCAGGTCCAGGGAGCGCCGGATCTCCTCCAGCACCCGCTGCGTCCGGTCCTCGGGGACCACCGTCAGCACCAGTTCCTTCTCGGGCTCGATGGGGATGCCGAGGATCTTCTTCTGCTCGCGGATGCCGGTCCCGCGGCCCAGCACGATGGTGCCGCCCTCGGCACCCCCCCGGCGGGTGGCTTCGACCACGTCCTCGGCAAAGCCGCGGTTGACGATGGTGACGATGAGGTCAAAGTTCAGACTTCTGCCGGGCTGGCTGCCTTCGGGATTCATCGCCTGCACGCTCCTTCTGGCGCAAGATGGCGCCCAGGATCAGCACGCTGAGGATGGGAGCCAGGGCCACCAGCGACACCAGTCCCAGCCCGTCCAGCAGCGGGTCCCGATCCGGAAGCGCCGCCGCCGCGCCCAGTCCCAGCGCCACGATGAAGCTGACGATCATGGGCCCTGTGGCCACCGCGCCCGAATCGAAGGCAATCGCCACGAACTCCGGGTGCACGCGGCGGGCCAGGATCAGGGCCGCTGCGTAACCGGGCACGAGGATGTACCAGATGGGCATGCCGGTCAAGGTGCGGACCAGTGCCAGCGCCACCGATGCCCCGACCCCGCCCGCCAGCGCCACCAGCAGCAGGCCGCCCGGTATGGCGCCGGCCGACGCTTTCCTGACCTCGTCCCGCAGGATGGTGACCGCCGGCTCCGCCACGGTGGCCACCACGCCCAGCAGCAGGCCCACCGGCAGCAGCCACGCCCGGGCCTTGGCGGCCAGCACCTGCCCGACGGCCTGGCCCAGCGGCACGTAGGCAGCGTTCACGCCCTGGAGGAACAGGGTCAATCCGATGCCGGCCACCACGAAACTCACGGCCACGTGCACAAAACGCCGCCAGCGCAGGCGCAGGGCGGTGAACTGGGCGAGGAAGGCCAGCACCAGCAGGGGCCCCAGGGCCAGCACCACGTCCCGGGCCACCTGGCCGACGCCGTCGAACAGGTCCAGCCAGCCTCCGGTCATCGCACCCTCCTCACCGCAGCGCCATGCCCATCAGCAGCACCGCCGCCACCGGCCCGACGGACGCCAGGGCCACCATCCCGAAGGAGTCGGCCACGCCGCCGTGGGTGCCCATGACCCGGGCGAGGCCGACGTTCAGCGCCAGGACGAAGGGCACCGTCAGCGGTCCCGTGGTGACGCCGCCGGAATCGGAAGCCACCGGCAGGAACTCGGCCGGCGTGAACAGGGCCAGCACGAATACCAGGGCGTAGCCCAGCGTCAGCACCAGGGTGAGATCCCAGCCCAGCAACAGCCGCAGCATGCCCAGGCCCACCGAGATGGCCACGCCGGCGCCGATGGTCAGGATCAGCACGTCCCTGCTCAGCAGTCCCGGCGATGCCGCCTCGATCTGCGCGGCCATGACCCGCACGTCGGGTTCCGCCACCGTCACCGCGAAGCCCAGCACAATGCCGGCGGCGATCAGCAGGGCCGCGGACCCGTACTGGGGAAGGCGGGCGCCCCACCACTCGCCCAGCACCACCATGCCGGACCGGGCGCCCGTCAGGAACAGGCCGAGCCCCACCACGGTCATCAGGCTGCCCAGCAGCATCATGACCACGTCCCGGACGGTCACGTCGAGGAACACCAGCATGAGAAGGAGGATGGCGCCGGTGACGGGCAGGACGGCCGACAACACCTCACGCACGGACTCGCGCAGTTCCTTGCTGAACATCGGTCACGGCTCCCTGCGTGTGCGGAATGGAGGCGCCGGCGCCGGCGGCGGCCGGCCGGGGGTCCACCGGGAACGGAGGCTTCTTTTCCCAGTATACCGAAACGTGGGGGCCGGCCGCCGGGTGCAGGTGGATGGGCCGCCCCGGTGGTTTGCCATGGGAACGGCGGGGCCGCCCGCCGGAAGTGGCCCGGCAGGTCCTGCTGGTGGCCGGCCTGGTGGAGGGAACCCCGGCGGGGTAGATCCGTCTACACCCGCGCAGGGGATCGCCCGGGGACCCCGAATGGTACACAGGATTTCCTCCGGGCTCCCGGCTGCGGCCGGGCGGCCGCGGTGACGGCAGCGGCGCCGGGACACCGGCGCCGGCGGGGGAGGCGTCGAGGCATGGCGGATGCGGAAAAGCAGCGGGAGACGCTGGCCCTGGTGGACCAGTGGACGGCTTCCAACCGCTCGTACCGCGAGGTCTGCGACGAGGTGGTCCGGCACCTGCGGGCCTCGTATCCCCACTACAACTGGGTGGGCATCTACATGGTGGAGGGCGACGTCCTCCGCCTCTGGGCATGGGACGGGCCCCAGGCCACCCAGCACACCGAGATCCCGCTGCACGCCGGCGTCTGCGGCTGGGCCGCCTCCACCGGGCAGATCGCCAACGTGCCCGATGTCAGCCGGGATCCCCGTTACCTGCAGTGCTTCCTGAACACCAGGTCCGAACTGGTGGTGCCCATCCGCCACGGGGACATGGTGTACGGGGAGATCGACATCGACAGCGACCAGCTGGCGGCGTTCGACGCGACCGACGAGCAGTTCCTGAGCGCCCTGTGTGAGCGGCTGGGCGCCCGCGCCGCGGCCGAGGGCCTTCCGGGCCGCGCGCCCGGCAGCCCCGGCGCCGCCTCCTAGCGGGCCGCCGGCGGCCGCCGCGGCAAGAAGGGTGAGATGGACGTGCGAGCCTGGCAACGCCTGACGGTGCTGCTGCTGGCTGCGGTGCTGGCGGCGTCGGGAGCCATGGCCCTGCTGGCGCCGGCGCCGGTCCAGGGTCAGGACGAAGGCGCCGACCCGATCCTGGCGGCGCTGGCGCCGCTGATCCAGGTGCTCCGCTACCTGGACACCCAGTACTACCGCGACCTGGACCTGGCGGCGCTGGTCCGCGGGGCCATCCAGGGCGTCCTGGACGCGCTGGACGACCCCAACACGGTGTTCTACGAGCCCAGCGCCTACGAGGACCTGCAGGTGGAACTGGGCGGCAACTACACCGGCGTCGGCCTCTACATCGAAGAGCGCGACGGCTACGTGGTGATCCAGAGCCCCATCCCCAACACCCCGGCCCACGCGGCGGGGCTGCGGGCCGGCGACCGCATCCTGGCCGTCGACGGCCGCAGCGTGGTGGGCGAACGGGCCGGTACGGTGGCCGGGATGATCCGCGGCCCCGAGGGCACCCGGGTAACCCTCACCATCCAGCGGGGCGACGGCGAGCCCTTCGACGTGGAACTGCAGCGGGTGCGCATCGAACTGCCCTCGGTGGAGGCCCGCATCGAGGGCGGGGACATCGGCTACATCCGCGTCTACCAGTTTTACAGCGGCGTCGGTGACAAGGTCCGCGACATCTACGACCGGTTCCGGAGCCTGGGCATGAAGGGCGTGGTGCTGGACCTGCGCGACAATCCAGGCGGCCTGCTGACGGAGGCCATCGATACGGCCCGGGTCTTCGTGCCCCGGGGACCGGTGGTCCACATCGTCAGTTCGGGCGGCCAGCGCAGCACCTTCAACGCCCGTTTCGCCATCGCGGGCCCTCCCGTGGCGGTGCTGGTCAACGGCGGCAGCGCCAGCGCCTCGGAGATCGTGGCGGCGGCCATCCGGGAAAGCGGCGCCGGCTTCCTGGTGGGATCGCGGACGTTCGGCAAGGGTACGGTACAGACCATCGTGGAGTTTGCCGACGGCAGCGGCTTCAAGTTCACCACCGCCGAGTACCTGACGCCCGGCGGCCGGTCCATCGACGGTGTGGGCCTGGAACCCGACGTGACGGTGGGCCCCCAGCCGGTGCAGGTGCCTGAGTTCTCTCCCCTGAGCGGGCGCTTCGTCCTGGGGCGGGGCAGCCGCGGCATCGAGGTGGAGGGCCTGCAGCAGCGGCTGGCGTGGCTGGGCTACGACCCCGGCCCCGCCGACGGCGTCTTCGGCAGCCGGACCCAGGCGGCGCTGGCCGCTTTCCAGCGGGATCAGGGCCTGCCGGTCACCGGCCGCCTGGACCAGGCCACCGCGGAGGCCCTGTCGCGGGCGGTGAGCCGGCGGGCCGCCGGCGAGCCTACGGGTGCCGAGCAGGGCGACGCCGCCCTGGAGCGGGCGGTGGAACTGCTGCGGTCGGGCCAGTGGCGGTCCCTGGTCGGCCGCTGACCGGGTGGGGGCCGCGGCAGGTGGAGGCCACGGCATGAACGGCATGAACCGCCAGTACCGGCGGGAGTTGAAGCGCCAGGAGAAGATGCGGGTGCAGCGGGCGGAGCGGGCCGCGGCCCGGCGCCGCCGCATGCGGGAGCGGCTGCAGGCCCGCCGCCAGCAGGCCCGGACCCAGGCGGAACCTTTCCGGGTCCGTTTCCGGCGGTGGCTGACCCGTCCGTACAAACCGGAAGACCTGCTGCTGCTGTTTACGGGCCTGTGGCTGATCCGCGGGATCACCTCCGCCGCCTTCGGTCTCGGCGCTTCCCAACCGGCGGGTCCCGAGGCCGTCACCTGGGCCGTCCTGATCATGCAGGCGGCTACCGCCGCCATGGCCCTGGCCTACCTGTGGGGCCTGGCCCGGGAGGGCATCCAGTGGCAGGGCCCGCCCGACGCCCTGCAGCCGCCGGCCCGGGTGTGGGGCGCAGGCGCCGCCGCGGCGGCCGCCGCCTACGGTCTGGGCTGGAGCGCGGACTGGGTGGTCACCCGGCTGCTGAACGCGCCCCAGGTGACGGCGCCGTCGCAGGTGACGGTGCCGGTGGATTGGGGCGTGCTGGTAGAGAGCGGAGGCGTCCCGGCGGCGCTGGCCTTCGGCGCCACCTTCCTGCTGGTGGCGCCTGTGGCCGACGAACTCTTCTACCGCCGCCTGCTTACCCGGCTGTTCCTGCGGACGGGTATGGCCGACCGGTGGGCGATCCTGTTCGGCGCGTTCCTGTCGGGCCTCGGGGCGGTGGGCATCATCCCACCGCCGCGGGCCACCGTGGCGGGCCTGGTCCTGGGCTACGCCTACATCCGCACGGGCTCCGCCGGCGCTGCCGTGGTGGGACACGTGCTGACGGCGCTGCTGGTGGCGCTGCTGGGCTAGCCCGGCTCGGCGCCGCGGCGCTCGGCTCCCGGCGGGACCCGGGCCACGGTCCCTTCAGCGGCCCGCCTGCAGCGCTTCCCGGTAAGCCCGGGCCCGCTCCACGTAGTGCTCCACGCCGTGACGTATCCGTTCCCGCTCCGCGTCGGTGAGGGGCCGCACCACCCGGGCGGGCACCCCCAGCGCCAGGACCCCCGGCGGGATTTCCGCGCCCTCAGGGACCAGGGCGCCGGCGCCCACCAGGGCCCCGCGGCCGATGCAGGCGCCGTTGAGCACCACCGCGCCCATGCCGATCAGGGCCTCGTCCTCGATGGTGCACCCGTGCAGGATCACGCCGTGACCGATGGTCACGCCGGCGCCCACCCACAGCGGGAAGCCGGCATCCGTGTGCATGACCGTCCCATCCTGTACATTAGAGCGTGGACCGATGCGGATGGGCTCCACGTCGCCCCGCAGCACCGCGTTGAACCACACGCTGGCTTGGGGGCCGATCTCGACCCGTCCGATCAGGTGGGCTCCGGGAGCCACGAAGGCGTCGGGGGCCACCGTGGGAGTATGACCTGCATGGCTGTAGAGGTTCACGACGCACCATCCCTTCAGGCAGGTGACCGGCATGGACGCAGGGGACTTCGGCGCCGTCAACGCCACCCTGAACGGCATCAGCACCATCCTGCTGCTGCTGGGCTACCGCTTCATCCGCAGGAAGGACATTGACCGGCACCGCCAGATGATGGTGGGAGCCACCGTGGTATCCACCCTCTTCCTGGCTTCCTACCTGGTCAGCCGCTTCCTGCACGGGACCACGTACTTCGGCGGGCAGGGGCTGGACCGGGCCATCTACCTGTTCGTCCTGGGCAGCCACACGATCCTGGCGGCATCGGTGCCCTTCCTGGCCGCCATCAGCCTCTGGCGGGGATTCGGCCGCCGGTACGCCGCCCACCGCCGCGTGGCCCGCTGGGCGCTGCCCATCTGGCTCTACGTGTCGGTGACCGGCGTGCTGGTCTACCTGCTGCTGCGGCCGTACTACTGAGCGCCCGCCGGGCTGGCCGCCCACCCCGCTGGTCCTGCAGGACGTGGACGGGCCTTGTGAAACCATGCCGGTGAGCGGGAAGGGGGTGAGGTCGTGGCCGGGGAACCCCGGGAGCCGCTGCGGCTGACACAGATGAGCAGCAAGGGCGGCTGAGGGTGCAAGATCGGCCCTGCCGATCTGGCGCAGGTCCTGCGCCAACTGCCGCCCGGAATTCCCGATCCTGATCTGCTGGTGGGCCTGGAGACCGCCGACGACGCCGGCGTGTACCGGCTGAGCGACGAGATCGCCCTGGTCCAATCGGTGGATTTCTTCACCCCCGTGGTGGACGACCCGTACGCCTACGGGCGCATCGCCGCGGCCAACGCGCTGAGCGACATCTATGCCATGGGGGCACGGCCTCTCACTGCCCTGAACCTGGTTGCCTTCCCCCAGGCGCTGCTTTCCACCGGTATCCTGGCCGAGATCCTGCGGGGCGGCAGCGATGCCCTGCGGGAGGCCGGCGTCACCCTGCTGGGCGGCCACTCCATCGACGACGCCGAACCCAAGTACGGCCTGGCGGTGACCGGCATCGTGCACCCGCAGCGCATCTGGCGCAATGCCGGCGCCCGGGTGGGCGACGTGCTGGTGCTGACCAAGCCCATCGGCATCGGCGCCCTCACCCAGGGGATCAAGACGGGGGATACGCCGCCGGAACAGGCGGAGCGGGCCGTGGAGGTCATGGCCCGCCTCAACCGCGACGCTTACCAGGCGGCCCTGGAGTTCACGGTTCACGCCGCCACCGACGTGACCGGCTACGGCCTGCTGGGGCACGCCCTGGAGATGGCCCGGGGCGCCGAGGCGGGCCTCCGCCTGCGCCTGGCCGACGTGCCGGTGCTGCCCGGGGCCCGCGACCTCATCGCCCGCGGCATCTGCCCCGGGGGCACCCGGAAGAACCTGGCCGCCGTCGAGCCCCACACCCGGTTCAGCGACGGGATCGACGCCGTCGACCGCCTGCTGCTGGCCGACGCCGTCACCTCCGGCGGCCTGCTCCTGGCCGTGCCCGGGGCCGAGGCCGAGGACCTGTGCCGGGCCCTGGCCCGGCGGGGCACCTTCAGCCGGGCGGTCATCGGTGAGGTGGCCCGCGACCTGCCCCCCGGAACCATCGAGGTGGTTTGAACCGCCCTGCCGGGACCGGACCTGCCTACCGCGCCTTCGTGCCCGCGCCGGACGGCGGCGCCGCCGCCGCGGACGAGGCCACCCAGGCGCTGAAGGCCAGCAGCACCGCGGCGCCGTAGGCGAATCCCGGCACCAGGGAGTCGACTTCCACGTACTCGCCCAGGGTGTGGGCGCCGCCGCCGCGCTTAGTGCCCACCGCCACCGCCGGGATGCCCAGCGACAGCGGCAGGTTGGCGTCGGTGCTGGACGCCACGCAGCGTACCTCGATGCCGGCCGCCTGCCCTGCCGCCACCGCCAGGCGCACCAGCGGGTGATCCTCGGGAATGGCGCCGGCGGGCCGGTCGCCCACCACGTTGATCTCCACGTCCAGGCGCGGCTCCAGGGCCATGCGGATGGCGCCGCGGACCCGGGTTTCCAGATCCCGCAGCGCCGCCAGGTCCTCCGACCGCAGGTCCACCACCATGGTGGCGCGCTCGGCGATGGCGTTGACCGAGGTGCCGCCGCTGACCAGGCCCACGTTGAGGGTGGTGCGGGGGCGGGCCGGCAGGTGGGCGGCCAGGGCGTCGATGGCCGCCACGGCTCGGCCCAGCGCGTGGACGGCGCTGGGCCGCCCGAAGTCACCCCAGGAGTGGCCGCCCGGACCCAGGAACACGGCCTCCAGGCGGCGGCTGCCCACGCCCCGGTGGCTGACCATGCCCAGGGGCCCGTCCAGCACCAGCACCGCCCGGGTATGGCGGCGGGCCGGGGTTCCCCTGCGGAAGTAGTGCTTCATGCCCCGCAGGTCGCCCAGGCCTTCCTCGCCCACGTTGGCCAGGAAGATCAGGTCGTGGGGAGGCTGCCAGTCCAGGCGGCGAAGGCCCTCGGCCAGGAACAGCAGGGCGGCCACCGAGGCAGAGTTGTCGCCGATGCCCGGTGCCATCAGCCGGTCCTGCCGCCGGCGGACGCGGACGTCGGTCCGGGCGGGGAAGACGGTGTCCAGGTGGGCGCTGACCACCAGGGCGTCGCGGCCCGGGGCGCTCCCTGCGCCGGCCGTGTAGGGCACGACCACGTTGCCGGCCTCGTCGATGGTGACCTGCTGGAAGCCCGCCTGCCGGAAGCGGTCCGCCACGTAGCGGGAGCGGGCGGCCTCGCCGAAAGGCGGGGCAGGGATCTGGCAGATGGCACAGATGGTGTCGATGTAGCGGTCCAGCTCTTGTTCCACGTAGGCGACCAGCCGCCGGTGGACGGAGTCCTTCAGGATGGCCCGGATGACGGCCGAAGGGTTCACGGCACCCCTCCAGTGAACGGCATCGCCGAAAGCTTTCCCGCCGGCCCGCCGGAACCCTGCGCCCGGGCCGCTTGACGAACATATGTTCGCATTCCTAGAATACACCCTACCAGCAACCCCGTGGGTATCCGGCTGGGGGGTCCGACTTGTCCGGTGAGCGCCTGGTGATCTACGTGGCTGCGCACGGCATGCGCGTCCGCGCGGCCGCAGGTGTTCCCGGGCGGCCGACGGCGGTGGCGGCGGGCGGCCGCATCGTCGACTGCTGCCCCCGGGCGGCGGGTGCCGGGGTGGAACCCGGCATGGCGGTGCGCCAGGCCCGCCGCCTGTGCCCGCCGCTGCGGGTCACGGCCGTGGCCGATGATGACCGCCGCCTGGCCGCGCTGGCCGAAATCCTCCACCAGGCTCTCTATGACCTGACGCCCGTGGTGGAGCCCGACCCGCCGGCGGCCGCCTTCGCCGCCGTGACCCTGACCCCCCGTTACAGCCAGGACGACCTGCGCAGCGACCTGCGGCGGCTGGCCCAACGGGTCTGCCCCGCTGCCGCCGATGCGCTGACGGCCGGCGTGGCCGGCAGCCGGTTTGCCGCGCGACTGGCCGCCGCGGCGGCGTCAGGCGTCCGGGGAGAACGGTGTGCCGGCGGCCGCCTGCTGCTGGTGGCGGCGCCCGGCGACGTGGAGGCCTGGCTGGCGCCCCTGCCGGTGGAAGCGCTCTGGCCCCTGCCGGCTGCGGTTCACCGCCGCCTGCGGGGCCTGGGCCTGGCGACGCTGGGCGACGTGGCCCGGGCCGGCCGGCAGGCCCTGGCGGCCGAACTGGGCGCCCCGGGCATCGCCGCCGCCGAACTGGCCCGGGGGATCGACCGCTCGGCGGTAACGCCGCGCTACCCGCCGTCCCAGGTGGAGGCCTGCTGCCGGCCCGAAGGGGGGCTGGCCGGCGTGGAACAGGTGGAGGCCGCGGCGCTGGAGGCGGCGTCGCTGCTGGCGGGCAGGCTGGCCCGCCGGGCCCAGGGCGCCCGGCTGCTGCACCTGCTGCTGGAAGGCGAGGTTCCGGCGGGAGGGGTGCGGGAATTCTCGCTGCCGGCGGCCCGGCCGGAGACGCTGCGGGAAGCTGCCCGCGCCCTGGCCCGGGAGGCGTGGGCCCAGGCCCAGGAGGCGGGCGGCGGTGTTCCCGCCGTCTTCACGGGCCTGCGCCTGGCGGCCAGGTCGCTGCAGCCGCTGCCCGTGCGGCAGCAGGCGCTCTGGGAAGATCCTCCCGACCCGCTGCAGCGGCAGGAGCGGATCCAGCGGCTGCTGGGCGACCTGCGCCGCCGGTTCCCCGACCGCGCCGTCCAGGCGGGGTCGCGGCTCGCCGTGCCGAGGCGCGAGCGCATGCTGGCTTTCTGGGATCCATACCGGTTCGATCGGGGGCTGGAGGAGCCGTCCTGAGCCGCGGCTCCCGTCCTGCGGCGCCCCCGGAGGAGGTGCCGCCATGGCCAGGCTGCTGGACCGCCGGGTGCCGGTCCGCGCCGCGCCCGACGGCACGCCGCTCTGGTTCGTCTTCCGCGGCCGCCGGCGCGTGGTGCGGGTCCTGGACACCTGGCGGGAGATCGGCGAGTGGTGGGACGGGCAGGGGGAGCGGATTGTCTACCGCGTGGAAACCGAGGGCGGCGGGGTCTTTGAACTGGACTACCGCCCCCGCGACGGCGGCTGGTTTCTGTACAAGGCCTACGATTGAACGGGACTGAGCGGGACACGGCTGAACCGGGCCTACGGCCGGCCGCCGTGCAGGGCCTTCCCGT
>Ga0079224_100012161_pt1 | contig 11901 bp, 11 predicted proteins | sample Stecom2015_FD_80414 | JGI IMG/M metagenome (GOLD analysis project Ga0079224, IMG submission 80414) | Agricultural soil microbial communities from Utah to study Nitrogen management - Steer compost 2015 | ecosystem: Environmental > Terrestrial > Soil > Agricultural land | place: USA: Utah... | reverse complement strand
TGGGAGACGAGCGCGGCCCTGGCCGCCGCGGCGGCGTCTCAGAGGGGCGGCCAGGCGTTGGACAGGAGCTGCTCGAAGTGAGCCTGGAACCACTCGCCCGGCGGCGGACCGTCCGGCAGGGCTCCGAACGCTGGGGTGCAGCGCTCATCGAACCCCTTGCCCTCGTCGGCGCCGGGGCCGTCGGACACGCCGGGAGGCTGGATCCAGGCGTAGGCGTGCAGGTCCGGGTCGGCGCCGGGAGCGGCCTGTGGTCGCTCGCCGAGCCCGGCGCCCGCCTGGTTGCAGCGGTGCCCCTTGTCGTCCCGGCGGTCGACGCGGGATTCATCCACATAGGTCTCCGGGTCGTCGCTGCCGCTGGTCTCGGTGGGTCGGTCGGGGCCGCCCCAGCCGTTGCGCGAGGTGTCGACGACGACGCCGAGATCGTGGGCGAAGCCCTCTTGGACGAGCCGGTCGCGGAAGGCGAGCGCGAACGCCCGCTCGTCCACGTAGCCGTTGCCGTCGATCCAGGGGACCGCTGAGACCGGCCCGCCCGGCAGGACGTCGTCGACGTCGAAGAACGGCTCTTCGAGGGCGCCGTAGTCGGCGGTGTCGGCGGCGATGCCGTGGACGTCCTCGGCGTCGAGGCCGAATTGGAGGAGCGCGCCGTACATGGCCGCGCCGTCGTCGAAGAGGCCCGGGTCGCCGGCCCCTCCGAGGACGTGGTGGCCGCCGGCGTCGAGGTAGTTGTGCACGCCCGCGTCGGCGAGCGCGGCTGCGGCGTAGGCGATGCCCCGGTGGTAGTGGCCGCCCGCGAGGGCCTCGTCGCAGGCCGCCGTGGCGCCGGGCCGGGGACTGGTGTGGGCGGGCAGGTAGGCCAGGGAGAACGGTTCGATGACGGCCGCGATCCGCAGGTCGGCGTATTGGGGGAGGGCGAGGATCTCGGCGATGGGGTCGATGAACTCGTGCTCGTAGCGGTCGATCTCGTCCGGGGCGAGTTCGCCTTCCGAGGTGAGCGCCGCGCAGTCGCGGCCGGGCAGGTCGTACAGGACCAATTGGACGACGAGCTCCCCGGTGGGGGCCGATTGCAGTTGCACCAGCGCCTCGTCGAGGTGGTCGGCCAGTCCCATGCCGGAGTCGGCGCGTCCGGAGTGGATGGACTCGATGCTGTCGAGCCATACGGCGGTGCCCTGGTCCAGCACTTCGGCGGGAGCGCCGCCGTCCTGTGCCCGGGCCGACCAGGCGGGGTCGACGTAGAGGTCGGCGCCCGCGTAGGGGTTGGCCGCCGTGGTGAGGCCGCCGGTGCCGCATGCCGAGGCGCCGGCCGCGGGGCGGGCGGGGCAGTGCTCGGCGGCCTGCGCGGTCGTGCCGAGGGCGGTCAGGGCTCCGGCGGCCAGGGCGAGGGCGGTGGTGGTCGCGGCGGCGGCTCGGGCTCCTCGCGGTCGGGGGCGCTGGGTTCGCCGGAGGGGCGGGTCGGTGCGCGAGCGGTCTCGGGGCATCGTGGACTCCAATGGCGGGGGACGGCCGTGGCGCGACCTCCTGTTGGGGAGCGCTCCCAGAAGAGAGGGGCGCCGCCGGGCAATTGCATTCAAGTTTTTCAATATATTGGCGGGGTGTCAACCCCGCCCCCCGACCGGCCCACCACGGAAACCGCTACTCGACAGCGAGGACGCGAGGCTTCTCCGTGCGCATCCACCAGTGCGCGCCGAACCCCGCGCGATGGGTCAGGAGCGCCGAGGCCGAAGCCCGCTCCAACTCCATCGCGTAGGCGATCGGATCCCGATACGCCCACTCCAGCGAAGGGCGCTCCACCGGCAGGCCCAACTCCAGCAGCGCCTCCCGCTGCGACTGGAGCCGTCCGCACCCGATCGCGTCGACCGCCACATCGGCGGTGATGTCGCAAGCGCCGTCCGGCACCGGCCAGACGCCGCCTCCATCGCGGAAGCCCACGATCGAGCCCGTCTCCGGACGGTCGGCCCGCGTGTGGCCGTAATCGACCGCCAGAACCGTCCCGGCCGCCACGCACCCCTCCAGCTCCCGCCACCGCGCCTCCCGCGGCAGACCGATCTCGGCCCGCTCGCCCGGCTGCCGGACCGGCCACCACTCGGCCAGCCACTTCGCGTCTGCGTCCCCGACCGGAGTGCCCGGCCGGGTCGCCCCGGCCTCGTCGCCCTCCTCATAGCGGACCCGGCCCGCCTCGTCCACCACCGCGACATCGCACGGCACGTTGTCCAGCAGCTCGCACGCGATGAGCAGGCCGGTGACGCCGGTCGGCGGATCGGAGCGCCACGCCATCCGCTCCGGCAGGCCCCGCGGCCTGGGCCGCAGCTCCACGCCTGTCAAGCGGAACCGGTCGTCCAGCAGTGAGGCCAGGCGCTCCAGCAGCTCGCCGCCGCCCGCGCCCACGTCCACCACCTCGAACACCTCGGGCCCGCCGAGCGAGGCGTCCACCTCCTCGACGAGGCGGGCCACGGCCTCGGCGAACACCGGCGACTGCGCGCTCGTCGCGAAATGATCGCGCGGCAGCTCGCGGCGGTAGAACCCCTCCGGGCCGTACAACGCCCGCTCCATCGCCTCGCCCCAGCGCCTGAACGTCATCAGCCGACTCTAACGGGGGTGAAAATCACCACTCCGAGGCTCCCGGGATGGCGTCCTCGCATCGAAGACGCACAATTGATCCGTAAACGACGACCGGTACCTCGAGAAGGACTGGATCAGCATCATGGAACAGCGCAGCGCCGCCTCGACGCGGCCGGAGCGGACGGCCGCGAGCCGCCTCGCGGTCGGCATCGTATCCGCCGGACGCGTCGGCTCGGCCGTGGGCGCGGCGCTCCAGCGCGCCGGGCACCGCGTCGTCGCCGCCACGGCCGTCTCCGACGCCTCCCGCGCCCGCGCCGCCCGCTGCTTCCCCGACGCCGAGCTCCTCCCGCCACCCGAGGTCGCCGCCGCGGCCGAGCTCCTCGTCATCGCCGTCCCCGACGACGCCATCGCCCCGCTCGTCGCCGCCCTGCCCGCCCGGCCCGGGCAGATCTGGGTCCACACCTCCGGCGCGGGCGGCGCCGGCATCCTGCGGCCCGCCCGCGAGGCGGGCGCGCTCACCGCCGCCATCGCCCCCGCCATGACCTTCACCGGCCGAGCCGAAGACCTCGACCGGCTCGCCGGGATCTCCTGGGCCGTCACCGCCGAGGTCGAGGCCCGCTACGTCGCCGAGGCCCTCGTCCTGGAGATGGGCGGCGAACCCGAGCACGTCGACGAGGCCGACCGCGCCCGCTACCACGCCGCCCTGGTCTACGCCGCCAACCACCTCGTGACCCTCGTCAACGACGCCGTCGAGCAACTGGGCGAGATGGGCGTGGCCGCCCCCGAGCGGCTGCTCTCCCCGCTGGTCTCCGCCGCGCTCGACAACGCGCTGCGGCACGGCGACGCCGGACTCACCGGCCCGGTCTCACGCGGCGACGCGGGCACCGTCGCCGGGCACCTCGCCGCCCTGGCGGGCACCGGCATCGCCGACGCCTACCGCGCGATGGCCCGCCGCACCGCCGAACGCGCCCTCGGCTCCGGCCGCCTCGCCGCCGCCGACGCCGAAGGACTGCTCGAGGTCCTCGCAGGACCCGAGAACGCCCACCCCGAGGAGGACACCCCCTGATGAGCCCCGACCCCGAACCGGAGCGCCCCGGCCGTGCCCGGACCCGACTCGTCCACACCCGGGCCGACCTGGCGCCGGCCCGAGACGCCCTGCCCGGCCGCGTCGCCGTCGTCCCCACCATGGGGGCGCTGCACGAGGGCCACCGCGCGAACCTGCGCAAAGCCCGCGAGATCGCGGACTCGGTGATCGCCACCGTCTTCGTCAACCCGCTCCAGTTCGGGCCCGGCGAGGACCTCGACCGCTACCCGCGCACCCTCGACGCCGACCTCGCGCTCTGCGCCGAGGAGGGCGTGGACCTCGTGTTCGCGCCCGTCGAGTCCGAGCTGTACCCCAGCGGCCGGGACGGCCTCACCACCGTGCACGCCGGCCCCGGCGGGGACCTCCTCGAAGGCGCCTCCAGGCCCGGCTTCTTCACCGGCGTGCTCACCGTCGTCGCCAAGCTGTTCCACCTCACCCGGCCCCATGCGGCCTGCTTCGGCGAAAAGGACTTCCAGCAGCTCACGATGGTCCGCCGCATGGTGCGCGACCTCGACTTCGACATCGAGATCGTCGCCGTCGAGACCGTCCGCGAGGACGACGGCCTGGCCCTGTCCAGCCGCAACGTGTACCTTTCGGAGACCGAGCGGGCCGCCGCCCTGGCCATCCCGCACGCCCTCCGCGCCGCCCAGAGCTCGCCCGACCCGCTCACCGCCGCCGAGAAGATCCTGCTCGCCGAACCCGGCCTGGCCCTGGACTACGTCGCCCTGCGCGGCGAAGACCTCGGCGAGGCGCCCGAGGCGGGACCCGCCCGACTCCTCGTCGCCGCCAAAGCCGGCGCCACCCGCCTGATCGACAACGCTCCCGTACGCATAGGAGACCCCGATGCTTAGGAACATGTTCAAGTCCAAGATCCACCGCGCCACGGTCACCCAGGCCGACCTGCACTACGTCGGCTCGGTGACCGTCGACGCGGACCTGCTCGACGCCGCCGACATCCTCGACGGCGAGCAGGTGGCGATCGTCGACATCACCAACGGCGCGCGCCTGGAGACCTACACCATCGCCGGAGAGCGAGGCACCGGCGTCATCGGCATCAACGGGGCCGCCGCCCACCTCATCGACCCCGGCGACCTGGTGATCCTCATCTCATACGCGCAGATGGAGGACGCCGAGGCGCGCTCCTACACGCCGCGCGTCGTGCACGTGGACGAGCGCAACGCGATCATCGAGGTGAACGGCGACAAGGCCGCCCCCGCGCCGGGCACGGCCGGGGACCCGGTGGCGCCGCCCCTGGTCGCGCAGGGCGCCGACGACGCGGTGGCAACGCCCCTAGCCGGGCGGTAAGTTTCTTGACCATGAGCGAAGAAACGAAGCGCGAGGCCGAGCAGGGCGACAAGCCCGAGCCCTCGGACGACCTCACGACCACGCACCACACGATGGGCGACCTCTCCTACTCCGCCACCACCGGGCGGATCGTCCTGCGCGAAGAGGTGACCGAGGACGAGAAGTACGGCGGCCGCAAGGCCAAGGCCGAGCTCTCGATCACCTACTACACCCTCGACGAGGCCGACGCCGCCACCCGGCCGGTCACCTTCGCGTTCAACGGCGGCCCCGGCTCCTCCTCGATCTGGCTGCACCTGGGCCTGCTCGGCCCCCGCCGCGTCGACTCGGGCGACGTCGGGAACCTCACCCCGCCGCCGTACGGCCTGCTCGACAACGAGGAGACCCTGCTGCGGCACACCGACCTGGTCTTCATCGACCCGGTCTCCACCGGCTACTCGCGGGCCGCCGAAGGCGAGAAGGCCAAGGACTACCACGGCTTCACCGGCGACATCGAATCCGTCGGCGAGATCATCCGGCTCTGGACGACCAGGCACGGCCGCTGGCTCTCGCCCAAGTTCCTCATCGGCGAGTCCTACGGCGGCACCCGCGGCGCGGGCCTGGCCGAGTACCTCCAAGAGCGCTACGGCATGTTCCTCAACGGCGTCATGTTCCTCGCCCCCGCGTTCAACCACGAGACGCTCTACCACGCCCGCTACTCCGACCTGCCGAACCCGCTGTTCCTGCCGACCTACGCCGCCACCGCCCACTACCACGGCCTCCACCCCGGCCGCGAGCTCGAAGAAGTGGTCGCCGAGGCACGGGACTACGCCGACCAGTACCGCGCCGTGCTCGCCAAGGGCCAGAACCTCACGGCCGAGGAGCGGGCGGCCGCGGTCGCCCGGGTCGCCTCCCTCGCCGGCGTGAGCGAGGCCTACGTCGACAACGCGAACCTGCGCCTGGAGCACACCCGCTACTACGCGGAGCTGCTGCGGCACCGCAAGCTCGTCACCGGCCGCCTCGACACGCGCTTCACCGGGCCGGCCGACCACCACATCCACGAGCGGATGCCCTTCGACCCGTTCCTGTCGGCCATCGACGGGCCCTACACCGCCGCCCTCCAGCACTACCTGCACGACGAGCTGGAGTACCGGAACGACGCGGTCTACGAGACGCTCTCGCGCCACGTCCACCCGTGGTCGTACAAGGAGTTCGAGGGCAACGCGATCGACGTCGTCGACCGTCTCGGGAACGCCATGCGCGCCAACCCGCACCTGCGAGTCCACATCGCCATGGGGCGCTACGACGGCGGCGTCCCGGTCGAGGCGATCGAGTACACGCTCGACCACCTCGAGATCCCGCTCGAGGCACGTGAGCGGATCGAGACCGCCACCTACCCGACCGGGCACATGATGTACGTGCACGAGCCTTCGCGCATCCAGCAGTCCGCGGACCTGGCCGACTTCGTCCGGAGCGCCTCCGGGCGGAGCCGGGCGGCCTGAGCGGCCCGGCCACAGGAGAACACCGAACCGGTGACAGCGCCGAACCAGCCCACTCCGGTGGCGGCCGCCCCGCGGCCGTCGCCGGAGCGCGCCGACGAGGCCACCGCCTCACGCCGAACCGATCACATCGGGTCGCCTTCACGAGAGAGCATCGAAGAGTGCAACCGCTGACCGAGCCGCTGCCGCGGCTGCCGCTCCTGCCGAGGCGGCTGCGGGCCGACGCCCCGTCCTGGACCGAGACCACCGACGTGTGCGTCATCGGCTCCGGCGTCGCCGGGCTCACCTGCGCCCTCAACCTCCGCCGGGCCGGGTTCCACGTCACCGTGGTCACCAAGGTCCACATCGACGACGGCTCGACGCGGTGGGCGCAGGGCGGCGTCGCCGCCGTGCTCGACCCGCTCGACACGCCCGAGGCGCACGCCAGGGACACGCAGATCGCCGGCGTGGGCCTGTGCGACCCGGCCGCGGTCGACGTGACCGTCACCGAAGGCCCCGGACGCATCGCCGACCTCGTCCACCTCGGCACCGAGTTCGACCGCCACGCCGACGGCTCGCTCCAGCTCACCCGCGAAGGCGGCCACCGGGCCCGCCGCATCGTCCACGCCGGCGGCGACGCCACCGGCGCCGAGATCCAGCGCGCCCTCCACGCCGCCGTCCTGCGCGACCCGTGGATCCGCATCATCGAGAACGCCATGGTCCTCGACCTGCTCGTCGACCACACCGGGCACGCGGCCGGCGTGAGCCTCCACGTCCTCGGCGAAGGCGTGGAGCACGGCGTCGGCGGCGTCGAGGCCCGAGCGGTCGTCCTCGCCACCGGCGGCATGGGGCAGGTCTACCAGTCCACCACCAACCCCTCGGTCTCCATCGGCGACGGCGTGGCCCTGGCGCTGCGCGCCGGCGCCGAGGTCACCGACCTCGAATTCGTGCAGTTCCACCCCACGGCCCTGTACCTGGACGGGAACGAGGGGGGCCGCCAGCCCCTGGTGACCGAGGCGATCCGCGGCGAGGGCGCCCACCTGCGGGACCACTCCGGCGAGCGCTTCATGGTCGGCGCCCACGAACTCGCCGAGCTCGCCCCGCGCGACGTCGTCGCCAAGGCCGCCACCTCCCGCATGCGCGCCGAGGGCGTCCCGCACGTGTGGCTCGACGCCCGCCACCTCGGCCGCACCATGCTCGAGGAGCGCTTCCCGACCGTCACCGGCTCCTGCCGGGCGCTCGGCATCGACCCCGTCACCGACCTCGTGCCCGTCGCGCCCGCCGCGCACTACGCCTCCGGCGGCGTCCGCACCGACCTGCGCGGCCGCACCACCGTCCCCGGCCTCTACGCCGCGGGCGAAGCCGCCTGCACCGGCCTGCACGGCGCCAACCGGCTCGCCTCGAACTCCCTGCTCGAGGCGCTCGTCTTCACCCACCGGATCGCCGCCGACCTCGCCGAGCACAAGCCCAGCCCCGGCGTGCCCGAGCTGCCCGCGGCCGAAGGGCGGGTCTGCTCGACGACCTCGCGGGCGCCGCTCCAGGAGGCCATGACCGCCGGGGCCGGCGTCCTGCGCTCGGCCGCGAGTCTCGAAGCCACCGCCGAGGCGCTGACGGCGCTGGGGGACAATGTCTCGGGGCGCCCGCGCCCGGCCACCTGGGAGGCCACGAACCTCCTCACCGTCGCCACCGCCCTGACCGCCGCCGCCCACCGCCGCCGCGAGACCCGCGGCAGCCACTGGCGCGAGGACCACCCCGAGGCGTCCGACGCATGGCTCGGGCACCTCAACCTCTCCATCAACCCCGACGGGGGACTCGACACCGCATGGGAGCCCGCATGAGCGAGGACTGGAACGCCGCCGCGCGGCTCGTGGCGGGCGGTCTCGACCCGCAGGACGTGTTCGTCGCGGTGCAGGACTACCTCGACGAGGACCTCTCGCCCGAGCGGCGCGACGTCACCTCCGAATCCGTCTTCGGGCCGGAGCACACCTCCGTCGTGGTGCTCACCGCGCGCGCCGAAGGGGTCCTGGCCGGGCTGCCGGTCGCCCACACCGTCTTCGACGCGATGCCCGGCGACGTCGAGTTCACCTATCTCGCCGGGGAGGGCGCCCGCGTCCGCGAAGGCCAGGAGCTCGCGCGCATCGCCGGGCGCACCCGCGACCTGCTCGCCGCCGAGCGCACCGCGCTCAACCTGCTGTGCCGCCTCAGCGGCATCGCCACGCACACGCGCCGCTTCGCCGATCTCCTCGCCGACTGGGACACCACCGTCCTCGACACCCGCAAGACCACGCCGGGCCTGCGCGCCCTGGAGAAGTACGCGGTGCGCGTCGGCGGCGGCGAGAACAAGCGGTTCGGCCTCTACGACGTCGCCATGATCAAGGACAACCACAAGGAGGCGGCCGGATCGGTCACCGCCGCCTTCCACGCGGTGCGCTCGGCCGAGCCGGAGGTGGACATCCAGGTCGAGGTCGAGACCCTCGAGGAGGCCTTGGAGGCCGTCGCCGCCGGAGCCACGTTCCTGCTGTGCGACAACATGAGCCCGAAGGATCTGGCCGAAGTGGTCGAAGTCGTGGGCGACCGGGCCCAGCTCGAGGCCACCGGGAACATCACGCTCCTGACCGTCGTCGACTACGCGGCCACCGGCGTCGACTTCGTCTCGGTGGGCGCCCTGACGCACTCGTCGCCCGTGCTGGACATCGGGCTGGACTTCGAGGAGTGAGCGGAACCGTGGGAGAGCGCATGCTGCTGTGCGTCGACATCGGCAACACCAACACGATACTGGCCGTGTTCGAGGGCGACGACCTCAAGGACTCCTGGCGCATCCGGACCGACCCGCAGGCCACCGCCGACGAGCTCAGTCTGACGTTCCGGACGCTGCTCGACGGCGACGGCGCGGGCCTCGACGGCATCGCCCTGTCCTCCACGGTGCCGCAGCAGGGCGCCGAGGTCGCCAAGATGGCGCAGCGCTACTACCCGCACGCGCACTTCGTGGCGATCGCCCCGGGCGTCCGGACCGGAGTGCGGCTGAGCATCGACAACCCCAAGGAGGCCGGCCCGGACCGCATCGCGAACACGCACGCGGCCTACCACCTCTACGGCGGCCCGTGCATCACGGTCGATTTCGGGACCTCGACGAACATCGACGTGATCTCCGAGCAGGGCGACTTCCTCGGCGGTGCCTTCGCGCCGGGCATCGAGATCTCCATCGACGCCCTCGCCTCCCGCGCGGCGAACCTGCTGAAGATCCCGCTCATCAAGCCGCGCAACGTCATCGGCAAGAACACCGTGGAGTGCCTCCAGTCGGGCATGGTCTACGGCACCGCTGCGCAGGTGGACGGCCTCGTCAAACGCATCACCGCCGAGCTGGAGACGCCGCCCACCGCCGTGGTCGCCACCGGCGGGCTCGCCCAGGTCGTCATCGAGCAGTGCGAGACGGTCACGCACTACGAGCCGGACCTGACCCTGCACGGCCTGAGAATGATCTTCGACCGCAACCGCTGAGGCGGGCACGCCTCAGCAGGCGCGTGAGCGAGGCCTTCGTACCATGTAGCCCCACACGGGGAGCACTTGCGGCGAAGGAGAACGCGCATGAAGAAGTGGCTCGACAAGAAGATCAAGGCGTACCAGGAGAAGGCCTCCGAGACCTTCGAGCAGACGCGGAACGTCCCGCCCGAGCAGCTCCAGGCGGCCCAGATGAACATGCTCCAGGGAGCCCAGGGGCATTACGACCCGGCCATGGCGGCCGCGGTCGGCAACCCCGAGACCGCCGCGTTCCTCTCCCTGCCGAGAGAGGAGCAGATGCGCCAGCAGCAGGAGCTGCAGGCGCGCGGGCAGCGGCTCCAGCGGCTGATGGCCGCCGGCACCGACGTGGAGCTGACGATCGAATCGCTCGAACCCACCGGCGCCGTCCTCGCCGGCCAGCGCGAGTACACGATCGAAGTGCTGGTGAACGGGGCCGGCGAGCCCTACCGGGCCTCTGTCGCGCAGGTGGTCGCGCCCCCGATGGTCTCCTATTACACCGTCGGCGCCCGCTTCCGAGGCAAGGCCGACCCCGGCGACCCCGCCGAGGTGGGGATCCTCGACCGGATCGGCTGAGCCGTGGACGCGGCCGATGCCGGGCAGGCGGCGCGGGGCGGCGGCCTCGACCCCGACGTGGTGCGGCTGCGCCGGGCCCGGACCCGGCTGATCGTGCTGATCCCGGTCACCACGGCCGCCTACGCGCTGGCCGGGCACTCGGCGGTCGCGCTCCTCGACGCCTTCCGGCTGATGGCCGTCAACGACCTCAGCGGCTGGGGCGAGGGCGCGATCGGCGGGCCCGCGCCGTTCCTCGTCGCGGTGACCGCCGCCGTGCTCCTCGCGAACGTCCTCACGCGGCAGGCCGCCACCGTGTTCGCCACGCTCAGGGCGGGCGCCGTCATGAGCGGGTCCGTGGGCCTCGGCGGCACGGCCCTGGGGCTGCTCGACGCCTGGCTCTCAGGACGGTGGACGCCGCCCCTGGAGGCGGGGCGGTTCGTCTCCGAGGGCGGCGGCTCGGACTGGGGCCCGACCGCCCGGGCCGCCTACCACGCGACCTGGCTGCTGCCGCCGGTCTTCGGCGGCGCCGCGGTCGCCGGCCTGCTGTGGCTCGCCCGCACCCACGGCCGCGGCCGCTGGCCGGCCACCAAGGCCGCGGAGATCAAGGAGCACGGGGTCGTGCTGCCGGGCGCCATCGAGAAGGTCGAGTTCACCGGCGCGTGGGTCGGGGGCGAGCCCCGGTTCGCGGTCACGGTCGACTATGTGGGCAAGTACGGTCCGAGGCGGACGGTCGAGCACTTCGTCACGCCCCTCGCGAAAGTCCCGGTCCGCGGCGGCCAGGTGGACGTCTGGTACGACCCGCTCGGCGAGGACGGCGTGGTGCTCGTCGAGCTGAACGAACGCAGCTTCAGCTCCATGCGCTACCCGGACCTGCCGTGAGGCCCGAGGGCTGAGGCGCGGCCGCGCCGGCACGCGCCGACGCGGCCGCGCCTCACTCCTTCTCGTCCTCTTCGGTGGGCCCGGCCTGCGCCGCGGCCGGTGCCGCGCCGACCCCGCCCTTCGCGCCGGTCATCGGGTAGCCGGTGATGACGTCCGAGACGCTCCTGCCGTCGATGAGCTTGGTCTCGTTGTAATAGAGCGACCTGGTCTTGTCGGTCAGGCCCGAGGTGTGCGGCACTTTCTTGAGCGGATCGCTCAACGCGTCGTAGATGTGTTTCTGGCTGTCGAACTGCATGCCCTTCCAGCTGTCGCGGCCCAGTGGCCCCCCGACCGTGCCCGAGGACGGCAGCGGCGGCGGAATGCTCTGGAGGTGCGCCTTGCCCTGCCAGTCCAGGGCCTTGGTGTCGGCCTTGTTGCCCATCTTGGACCCGAACTTCGAGACGGCCTCGCCGGCGTCGTCGAGGAACCCGGCGACCTTGGGGAAGCGGCCCGCCAGCGAGGACATGGCCTGGCCCAGCTTGGCGATGTGCTGCGAGAGCTTGGCGATCAGGA
>Ga0079224_100012160_pt1 | contig 11903 bp, 8 predicted proteins | sample Stecom2015_FD_80414 | JGI IMG/M metagenome (GOLD analysis project Ga0079224, IMG submission 80414) | Agricultural soil microbial communities from Utah to study Nitrogen management - Steer compost 2015 | ecosystem: Environmental > Terrestrial > Soil > Agricultural land | place: USA: Utah... | reverse complement strand
GAACAACCCCGACGGCGACATCGAGATCGTCTTCACGGGGCTGCGTCCGGCCGAGAAGCTGTACGAGGAGCTGCTGATCGGCGGCAACGTCGTGGGCACGGGCCATCCGATGATCATGCGCGCCATCGAGCCGCGACTGCCCTGGCAGGAACTGCGGCTCGTGCTCGATGAGCTGGCCGCCGCGCTCGACGCGTTCGATTGCGAGGCTGCACGCGATCTGCTCATCAAGACTGTCGCCGAGTACCGACCAGACTGCGGCGTCATGGACCAGGTCTGGCTGTCCGCCCGCCAGCTCGAGAAGGAAAAGGCCAACGTGACGGAACTTCACCCACACCGTGTGCGTCAAGCGAAGGGAGTCGCCGCCGCGTCCGCGCAATAGGCCCGACCAACAGTTGAACTTGGGCCGCCCGATCGGGCAGGTCGCTGCTGCGGCGCCTCGCCGCTGCCGAGGGACTCTCCGTGCGGACTGTCCGCATGTGCGGATGGCCGGAGAGGACAGATTCATTTCTCCGGCCGCCGGACGAATATCTCTGTTTCCTTTCCTCGGGGATGATTCGAAGAGCGACCCGATTCATGAGATCGATCCTGCCCGAGAGGGCGCCGAGGGGGCTGGTGTTCGCCGCTGTCCTCATCTGCGCGCTGATTGCTGCGGCGCCCGCAGCGATGGCGCAGGCGCCTACGGCGGAGCAGATCGAGATCTTCCAGAGCCTGTCCCCCGAACAGCAGCGCGCGATTCTCGAGACGCTGGAGCGCGACGGCGCCGTCACGCGCGATGAGGCCTTGCGGCGCTCGGGTCGCGCCCCGGAGGCGAGGTCGGCCGCCGAGCGCCGTCGTGAGCGCGAGGCGCGTCTGGAAATGCAGCGCGAAAGTGAGCCGCGCTTCAAGGCCTACGACTCGCTGCTCATCTCGCTCAAGATCCGCGAGTACAAGGGCGAAGGGGAGCTGGATTTTCCGACGGCGGCGCCCATGGCGCCGGCCGCGGCGCCTGCTGTTCCTGCAACGCCGCTTGCGACGCAGCCGTCGCAAGCGCGCGAGCCGATCGTGCGGACCGAAGCGGAAACCGAGCGCCTGGCGGACTTGCGCACACGCATTCTGCGGCGCAATCCATTCGAGCTCGACAAATGGGGGATTCTTTCCGCTCCGGAGCTCGGGTCCATCCCGCTCGCCGGCCTGAACGTGCAGCAGGCGCGCGAGCGCCTGGCCGCCGAGCCGGCGCTCGCCGATTTCGTCGTTACGGTGACCTATCTTCCCGTCGAGCCGGTCGGCTCGCGTGCGCTCAAACCCTTTGGCCAGGATCTGTTCGAGATCGCGCCCGATACGTTTGCGCCGGCCACCGACATTCCGGTGCCGTCGGAGTATGTAGTGGGGCCGGGCGATACGTTCGAAGTGCAGCTCATCGGCGGCGTCAAGGGCCGCTACTCGCTCGTGGTGCGTCGCGACGGGCGCATCAATTTCCCGGAGCTCGGCCCGATCAACGTGGGCGGCATGCGCTTCCAGGATGCGCGCACGCTCATCGAACAGCGGGTCACTGAGCAGCTCATCGGTACGCAGGTGAGCGTGCAGATGGGTGAGCTGCGCTCCATTCAGGTGTTCATCGTCGGTGATGCGAAGTACCCAGGCTCGTATACGGTCAGCGGTCTGTCCACGATCACCAACGCGTTGTTCGTGAGCGGCGGCGTGAACGACATTGGCTCGCTGCGCAATATCGAGCTCAAGCGCGGCGGGCGAACCATCTCGCGGCTGGACCTCTATGATCTTCTGCTGCGCGGCGACACGAGCGCCGACGTGCGACTGGCTTCCGGCGACGTGATTTTCGTGCCGCCTGTCGGGCCGGTGGTCGGCGTGCGCGGCGAAGTGCGGCGCCCGGCGCTGTACGAGCTGAAGGGCGCCAACGAAGCCATGACGGTGGTCGAACTCGCCGGCGGTCTCACCGCTGCGGCCGATGCGCGGCTCGCGACCGTTGAGCGCATCAATGAGGCGCGCAGCCGCACCGTGATCGCCGTCGACCTGCAGGCTGCCGGGGCCAGGATGACGTTGCAGGACGGAGACATTCTGCATGTGCCGCACATCCGGCCTACGCTCGAGAATTCCGTGATCGTGCACGGTCACGTGCACCGCCCGGGCGAGTTCCAGCACCGCTCCGGGCTGCGCATCACCGACGTGCTGCCGAGCCTAGAGGAGCTCAAGCCGAAAGCGGACCAACACTACGTGCTGATACGTCGCGAAATTCCGCCGACGCGCCGCATCGAGTTCGTCTCGGTGGATCTGGCCGCGGCGCTCGAGCAGCCGGGCGCGGCGGAGGACGTTCTGCTCGAGCCGCGCGATCAGATCTTCGTCTTCGACCTGGAGGCCGGGCGCGACCGCCTGTTGCAGCCGCTGATGCGCGAGCTGCGGCTGCAGTCCACGCGCGCGCAACCGACCGCGGAAGTCAGCATCGGTGGGCGCGTCAATGCGCCCGGGCAGTATCCGCTCGAACCCGGCATGCGCATCAGCGATCTGGTGCGAGCCGGCGCCAGCCTCAGTGAAGCGGCCTACGGCGGCAAGGCCGAGCTCACGCGCAACGATACCGACGGCGGCGAAGCGCGGCGCACCGAACTGGTCGAAATCGATCTGGCGAGGGCGCTGGCGGGCGACCCGGAACACGACATCGAGCTGCAGCCTTTTGATTATCTGGTCATCAAGGAGCTGCCGCTGTGGGGCGCCCAGGAATACGTCGAAGTCCAGGGCGAAGTCCGATTTCCCGGCCGCTATCCGATTCAGCGCGGCGAGACGCTGCGTTCCGTGGTCGAGCGCGCCGGCGGCCTCACGAACCTCGCTTTCGCGCGCGGTTCGGTCTTCACACGCGAGTCGCTCAGAGCGCGCGAGGAGATGCAGCTGGAAGACCTGATGCGGCGGCTGCAGACCGATCTCGCGCAGGTTTCGCTGATGGCGGCGCAGGAGGCGCGCGGCGATGCGGCGCAGGCGCTCGCCGTCGGCCAGCAATTGCTCGAGAACCTGCGCAATACGGAAGCCGTCGGCCGTCTCGTGATCAACCTCGATCGGTCCGTTGCGGCCCGCCCGGGCTCGCCGCAGGACATCGTGCTGAAGGACGGCGACCGGCTCCTGGTGCCGCGCATCACGCAGGAGGTCACGGTGATCGGCGAGGTGCAGAGTCCGACGTCTCATCTGTACGCCGCGGGGCTCAGTCGCGACGACTATGTCCAACTGAGCGGCGGGACGACGCAGCGCGCCGACAAGAGCCGGATCTACATCGTGCGCGCCGACGGCAGCGTCGTGAGCGGCGGCGCCCGCTGGTTCAGGCTGGGCGGGATGGACATCCAGCCGGGCGACACGATCGTCGTGCCTTTGGACGCCGAGCGCATGCGGGCGCTGCCGCTTTGGACTGCTGTGACGACGATCATCTACAACCTTGCGGTGGCCGTGGCTGCGGTGAATTCGTTCTGACAGGGATGAAGCATCAGGGAACGCACCCTGGTGCGTCCGAGTTAGTTTGCCGGCGCTGGTGCGTTCGGACCGGCTAACGAGCAGGAAGATCTATGTCCAGGCATGAATCGGCGACGCGCAAAGTACTGCGCAAGCAGGCCCGGATTCGCTTTGCCGTGGTGGGATGCGGCCGGGTCGCAAAGAACCACTTCGAGGCGATTGCACGGCACTCCGAGCGCGCCGAGCTGACTGCGGTATGCGACACCAATCCGCACTGTCTCGCCGCAAGCGTGAACGCGACGAAGGTCCCGGGATATGAGTCGCTCTATGAGTTGCTGGACGCCCGCGTCGCCGACGCCATCGTGCTGTGCACACCGACCGGTCAGCACCCGTCCCAGACCGTGCAGATTGCAGAACGTGGCGTGCATGTGGTGACGGAAAAGCCCATGGCCACGCGCTGGAGCGACGGGCTGCGCATGGTGAAGGCTTGCGATGACGCCGGGGTGCATCTGTTCGTCGTGAAGCAGAATCGACGCAACGCGACGCTCCGGCTGCTGAAGTCCGCCGTCGAGTCGGGGCGCTTTGGGCGCATCTACTCTGTGGTGATCAATGTCTTCTGGTCCAGGCCGCAGGCCTACTATGACAGCGCCAAATGGCGCGGCACCTGGGAGTTCGACGGCGGCGCCTTGATGAACCAGGCCAGTCACTACGTGGACCTGGTCGACTGGCTGATCGGACCGGTCGAGAGCGTGCAGGCGTACGTGGCGACGCTGGCGCGCAACATACAGGTGGAGGACACGGCCACGGTTGCGTTGCGCTGGCGCTCCGGCGCGCTCGGCTCCATCAACGTCACCATGCTCACGTATCAAAAGAATTTCGAAGGCTCGATCACCATCATCGGCGAGAAGGGCACGGCCCGGGTCGGCGGCGTGGCGGTGAACGAGATTCAGAAATGGGAGTTCGCCGATTCGCGGCCGGAAGATGAGAACGTCGCCAGCGCCAGCTACGAGACCACCAGCGTCTATGGCTTCGGACATCCGCTGTACTACGACAACGTGATCAGCACGCTGCGCGGCGAGGCCGAGCCGGAGACCGACGGCAGGGAAGGCCTGAGATCTCTCGAGATCCTCATTGCGAGCTATCTTTCGGCGCGCGACGGTAGACGCGTTGCGTTGCCGCTGGAGTTCTGAAGTGCCTGCATACGCTGCGCATGAAACCGCCGTGATCGACGATGGCGCGATCATCGGCGATGACACGCGGATCTGGCATTTCTCGCACGTCAGCGCCGGCGCAGTCGTTGGTTCGCGCTGCTCTCTGGGGCAGAACGTATTCATCGCCAATCGCGTGCGTATCGGCGACGACGTGAAGATCCAGAACAACGTGTCCGTCTACGACAACGTGACGCTGGAGGACGACGTGTTCTGCGGTCCGAGCATGGTGTTCACCAATGTGCTCAATCCGAGGGCCGCCGTCAGCCGCAAGAACGAGTATCGCGACACCCTGGTGCGCCGAGGCGCCACGCTCGGCGCCAACTGCACCGTGATCTGCGGCGTGACAATCGGCCAGTACGCATTCGTCGCGGCCGGCGCAGTCGTCACGCGCGACGTACCGGATTTTGCATTGATGGCCGGCGTGCCCGCGCGCCAGACCGGCTGGATGAGTCGCAACGGTCAGCGCCTTGCTCTGCCGCTCGCGGGCGAAGGCTCGGCGGCATGTCCCGTCACGTCAGAACGCTATGTGCTGCGCAGCGGCGCGTGCAGGCTCGTGGAATGAGCGCATCGGTCGAGATAAACCGGCCGGACCCCACCCATCCAGGCGTCGAGCGCCTGCGGCTCGTGAACGACTGTCCCTGCGTGGTGTTGCGCGATGAGGCGCAGGCGATCGCGCTCTTGAATGAGCTGATCGTTTCCCGGCAAGGCGGATACTCGGTGGCGATCAATGCCGAGAAGATTCTGTATTACGGCTCCAGGGCCGACGTACGGGAGTTGATCGATCACTCCACGCTGCCTTACGCCGACGGGGTCGGCGCCGTGTGGGGATTGAAATGGATGCATGGGTGCAAGGCGGCTCGCAAGATCAATATGCCCGTGGCGTGCATCGACGGCGCGGCGCAGCACGGATGGCGGCTGTTCGTGACAGGGGCGCGCGAAGAGGTCAATCGGGACGCCGTCGAAGCGATGCGACGCCGTCATCCGCACATTCGCATCGTGGGGCGGATGAACGGCTACGAGCCAGAGTCGCGGCGGATCCAGGCCATCAAGAGCGCCCGGCCCGATCTCGTGATGGTCGCGCTGGGATCGCCGGCGCAGGAGCGGTTCGCCGCGAAGCTGCTGACGCGCGCGCCGGGGTTGTTCGTGGTCGGTTGCGGCGGCGCGCTGGATATCCTGGCGGGCAGGGCCGTGCGCGCGCCGCAATTCATGGTCGACAACGGCATGGAGTGGCTGTATCGATTGTATAGAGAACCTGCGCGTTGGCGCAGGCAAATCGTCTTGCCGCGGTATCTCTGGCGCCTCGGCGTGGCCGTCTGTGGCGCGCGACTGGCGGGTCGCGGCTTCGGTCGAAGCGACGCTCGAGGCAGAAGCAGCACGTGAGCGCAGATCTAGAGTATCGGCGAAGGGCCGAGGACATCGGGCTTACCGACATCCTCGCGTTGATCTGGCTCGGCCGCTACTTCATCGCGCGGTTCGTGATCGTGTTCTCGGTGCTCGGCGTGTTGCTGGCTTTGTCGTTGCCCAACCAGTATCGCTCCGAGGGGAAGTACCGGCCCGCCGACGCCACCGGCAATGTGGCCAATGCTGGGTTGCTCTCACAGATCGGCGCGCTGGCCGGGGTGAATCTCGACAGAGGCGGCTCGGAGATCGCCACGCTCAGCATGGAGACGCTCAGGTCACGGGCGTTTCTCGTGGATTTCGCCCGTCGACGCGACGCGGTCGTTCCCCTCATCGCCGGCAGGGAGTGGGACCCGCGCACGGATTCCCTGGCGATCGATCCGGAGGTTTACAGCATCGAGAAGCAACAGTGGCTGCGTGCGCCCAGTCCGCCGCTCACCTCCGAACCGACCGATGACGAAATCTACGGTCGCTTCCGCGACATCCTTTCGGTGGAGCGCGATGTGGAGAGCGGCATCATCACGGTTGCGGTGACCTTCTACTCGCCGACGCTCGCCGGTCAATGGCTGCGCATGCTGATCGCCGATCTCAATGAGCAGCTTCGTCGCCGCGAGATTGGACTGCGCGAGCGATCGATCGCGTATCTCACCGATAAGCTGGAGGAGAACCGGCTGCGCGGCGTCGACGACGAATTGGCGAGCCTGCTCAAGGCGGAGATCCGCGAGCATATGCTCAGTCGGGTGCGGGACGAATATGCGCTGGAGACAGTCGCTGCGCCATACACGCCGACGCTCAAGTCGGGGCCGAATCGCGCATTGATCTGCATCGCCGCGGCGTTCTTCGGCGGCCTGCTCGGCGTGCTCGCGCTGCTCGTGACCCATGCGCGCAAGCCGATCGTCAGTCGACCGCCGCTCGTGCCTCTGCGCTGGTTGTTCGATGGGCCGAAGCGGGTGCGGCGCGTCTTTGCTCGCGCACGCAGCCAGCCCTGAACGCTCAGTTGGATCGCAGATGCGTATTCTCACGGTCCTCGGCGCTCGCCCGCAGTTCATCAAGGCGGCCGTGGTCTCCCGCGCCCTGGATCGTTGGAACGCCGATGCGCCGGCAAGCGATCGGATCACGGAGCTCATCATCCACACAGGCCAGCACTATGACGCGAACATGTCGGCTGTGTTCTTCGAGGAGCTGGAGTTGCGCAAGCCCGCGGTCAATCTGAACGTGGGCGGCGGCCTTCATGGAGCGACGACGGCTCGGATGCTGGCTGGCGTCGAGGAAATCGTTCTGGCGGAGCGGCCGGATTGGATGCTGGTGTATGGCGACACCAACTCGACGCTGGCAGGCGCGCTTGCTGCGGCGAAGCTGCATGTGCCGGTCGCGCACGTGGAGGCTGGTCTGCGCTCCTACAACAGGCGCATGCCCGAGGAAATCAATCGAGTTCTGGTCGACCACGTCGCCGAGTTGCTGCTGTGTCCGACGGCGACCTCGGTCGAGAATCTTTCCAGGGAGGGGATCAGAAAAGGTGTGGAGCAGGTGGGCGATGTGATGTTCGACGCTTCGCTGCTCTACCGGGATCGGGCGCGTCGCAGCAGCGTCATCTGCGACAGGCTTGGCTTGAGATCGCGGGAATATGTGCTGGCCACGTGTCATCGTGCGGAGAACACGGATGATCGCTCGCGGCTGGAGGCGATTCTGCGCGCGCTGCGCCTTCTGTCGGACGCCATGCAGGTGGTGCTGCCGTTACACCCGAGAACCCGGCGCGCGGTCGCGGCTTGGGGGCTCGAGGATCTGCTGCAGGGGCCGATCGTGATCGAGCCGCTGTCGTATCTGGACATGATCCGGCTGGAGATCGACGCGCGCGTGGTTGTAACGGATTCCGGCGGAGTGCAGAAGGAGGCGTTCTTCTTCCAGGTCCCGTGCGTAACGCTCCGGGACGAAACGGAATGGGTGGAAACCGTGGCGACAGGCTGGAACCGGCTGGTCGGCGCCGCGCCCGAGCGGATAGTCGACGCGGTCAGGCAGGCCGCGCCGCCTGGCCATTGGCCGGCGCTGTACGGCGACGGCGCGAGCGGCTCGAGAATCGTCGAATCGCTCATCGCCCACGGCAGGCGTCGGGAATAGCTGCATGCGAGCGAGTCTGCGTCGGCTGATCGAGCATCTGCGCGGCGGGAGCCTGACCGCCGCCGCGTCCATGACGCTCGCGCAGTCGACCGGCAGCATGCTCATCAGCGTTGTGTTCGTGGTCGTGGTTGCGCGGGTGCTGGCGCCGGAGTCGAACGGCGCTCACCACCTGGCGTTGCTGCTGCCCACCTTGCTGATGACGTTCTTCAATGCCGGCTTGCCGAGCGCCACGGTATGTTTCGTCGGCGCCTCGCGCTGCTCGCGCGCAATGGCGATAGCGGTGAACCTGCGCGCAGGAGCGCTGCTCGCCTGGGCGGGTATTGTCTGTGGTTGGGCGCTGGTGCAGTTGTGGGGAGATCGGATCTTTCCCGGCGTGAGCATTTCGCTGTTGCTGACTGCGCTGCTGGTCTACCCCGTCATGCTGGCGCGCATGCTTGCGCTCGGTCTGCTGCAGTCGTTGGAAGACTTCCGCTGGTACAACATCTCTTCGCTCCTGTTGCCGGCCGGTTCGCTGCTGTCGCTGCCGCTGTTCATTGCCTGGGGCGGCGTGACCCCGTTCATGACCGTTGCGGCGTTCGCGACGGGCAATGCGCTCTCGTGCGCCGCCGCCCTCTGGCGGATCGCGCTTGGCTCGACGCATGCATCCAACGAGCGGCTCGAGCTGCGCGAAGTGGCCGCCATGAGTGCGCGTTTCATCAGGTTCGGGCTCAAATCCCTGGCGAGCAACGTGCTCACATTCATCAATTACAGAGCGGACTTGCTGCTGGTGAACATCCTGATCGCACCGTTGGCGGCGGGAATCTATGTGGCGGCCATTCAGATCGCTGAAAAGCTGTGGTTGCTCTCCCAGGCGGTCGCCACGGTCGTTCTGCCGAGAATGGCGCGCTTGCAGCAGAATCCGCACGCGAGCGATGTGGTGACGGTGCGGGCCTGCCAGTGGACCACGATGTTGACGCTGATCGGCGCCGGCTTGATTGCGGGCGTCGCGCCCCTGTTCGTGCCTCTGCTGTTCGGAAAGGCTTATGCCGACGCGGTCGCGCCGCTGATCTGGTTGATGCCGGGAATCGTCGCGTTGGCGGGCGGAAGGATTCTCGCCAACGCTATTACGGCGGCGGGCAGGCCTCATCTGAACGCTTACGTCGCCGTATCGACGCTGATCGTCAACGTCGTGATGAATCTGCTGCTGATCCCTGTGCTGGGACTGCGCGGCGCGGCGTTGGCCACGACCGTGGCGTATCTCTGCGACACCGGCGTCAAGGGCGCCATCTATGCAAGCATGAGCGGCGGTCGCTGGTGGCGGCCTTTCATCATCAGCGCCTCGGAGGTCAACCTGCGCTGGAAGGCTACGCGGGCGCAGTCATGACATGAGAGTGTTGTTCATTCCGTCCTGGTATCCGAGCGCCGCTCGGCCGACGGCCGGCGTATTCTTCCGCGACCAGGCCGAGGCTGTGGCGGCGGCCGGCGTCGACTGTGCAGTCCTCGTAGCCGAACAGCGGCGGCACCGCACGGCGCTTTCGGCGAGCCCGTGGACTCACCGGTTCCAGAGCTCCGACTCCGTCGAGAACGGCGTGCGTGAGCTGCGCAGCCATGGCTGGACGGTTCCGTCGAAGCTCGCGCGAGTCAACAAGCTGATCTTCGAAGCGCAGTGCCGCGCGTTGGCGCGGCGTTGGGAAGCGCGCTATCCGAGGCCCGACGTGATTCATGCGCACTGCGCCATGTGGGCGGGCTGCGCGGCTCGCGTCATCGCCAGGCGGTGGGACACGCCGTACGTCCTCACAGAGCACATGTCGCACTTCGCCACGGGGCGAATAGGAAGCTGGCAGGCTCGGTTCGTTTCGGCGGCGAATCGCGACGCTGCGCGGTTGCTCGCAGTCAGCGCTGCGTTGGCCGCCGACATGCGTCCGTACTCGGGCGAGCGCGCCATCGAAGTGGTTCCGAACGTCGTAGACACCAGGTTCTTCGCCCCCGATGCGGCGCGCACCGAGGTCTCGTCGTGCACCTTCTTGAGCGTGGGCTCGCTCGTCCCGATCAAGGGCCTGGACATCCTCTTGCGCGCCTTCGCAGCCGCGTTCTGCAGCGAGCCGGCAGTCAGGCTGGTGATCGGCGGCGAGGGGCCGGAGCGCAAGGAGCTCGAGCGGCTTGCGCGTGAACTGGGAATCGCCCGGCAGGTTCAGTTCCGTGGCCGCATGTCGCGCGAACAGGTTCGTACCGCGATGCAGCGTGCACATTGCTTCGTGTCTTCAAGTCTGGTTGAGACGTTCGGCGTCGCCATGATAGAAGCGATGGCCTGCGGCATGTGGGTGATCGCGTCGGACTCCGGCGGCCCTCGCGACTTCCTGAAGAACGAGTTCGGCGAACTGGTCGCCGCGCGCGATGAGCAGGCGCTGGCGCAGGCAATGCGCGGGTTCTATCGCTCGTCGGCTTGGCGGGACGACCGACATGCGATGGCTTCACACCGCTTCGTCGTCGAGCGATTCAGCCGAGAGGCGGTGGCGAGCAGACTGTTGCAGGTGTACGAAGCGGCTGTCCGGGAGCACGCTTTTTCGCATTTCGCCGAGAGGTCAGTGGTGCAGTCATGCGACCATCGATCGCCGCCGTGAGCCCGCCGGAGTCTGCATCCGCCGCATCGCCCCGCAGCAGCTTACGGGGTAAGACTGTCATCTTCGTCAGTCTGCTCGAGCCATGGTCGGTCGCGAGCGAGGTCGGCGCTCCGAGCTTCTACGAAACGCTCAAGGGATACATCCGCGCGGGCGCCCGAGTGCACTACATCACCAGCGTCAAGGATGGCGTTTCCGAAGATGCGCACGCCCGGGAAATACCGGCCGGGCTGCCGGAGCTGATCGTCCATCGTTTCCGCATTCCTCGTCTACTCGTGGGACGGAGGCTGCAATCCAAAGCAGTGCGGCTCGTTCAATTCCCGTTGCTGGCGGCCCGCCAGATTCAAAGCGTCGCGCAAGAGCACGGCGCAGACCTGGTGTACGCCTACGAGAGTTCGGCGGTGTTGGCCGCCGAGTGGCTCAGACGCCGTGATGCGCTGCCGGCGCCGTATATCGCGCGGTACCAGGGGACGATTCTTGGGGCGCGCTATGACGAGCGCTGGTACGCCGTGCGCAAGCTCGAATCCCTGCTTTCATTGCAGGCTCGAGCCAGTGCGTATGTCATGACCGACGACGGAACCCTCGGCGACCAGGCGCTGCGTTACTGGAACGACAACATCACGGACGAGAACCTGCTTTTCCTGCGTAACGGGATCGATCTTTCGATAGGCGACCTGAGAGTCGATCGCGCCAAGGAGCTGGCCAGTCGCGGCCTCGACCCGGGCGACGCTTACCTGCTGACGGTCTGCCGACTCATAGAATGGAAACGCGTCGACCGTGCGATACGCGTCGTTGCGGCCCTGAAGTCCCGCTTTCCGCGCCTGCGGCTGCTGGTGTGCGGCGACGGCCCAGCCCGGTCGTCTCTCGAACGACTCGCTGCGGACTGCGACGTGCAAGCGCAAGTGCGGTTCCTCGGCGGCCAGTCGCGGGCCGACGTGGGCGTGCTGATGCACTGCGCCGATCTATTCCTGTCGCTCTACGACGTCAGTAATTGCGGCAATCCGCTGTTCGAGGCGCTGCTGGCCGGAAAGCCGCTCATCACGCTGAACAACGGAGCAACGGCCTCGGTCATTCAAGACGGGGTGAATGGACGAATCATCGATCCGGCGCAGGAGGAGCTGCTGCCGCAGCTGACCTCGGAACTGCTGCTGTCCCCGAG
>Ga0079224_100012159_pt1 | contig 11903 bp, 14 predicted proteins | sample Stecom2015_FD_80414 | JGI IMG/M metagenome (GOLD analysis project Ga0079224, IMG submission 80414) | Agricultural soil microbial communities from Utah to study Nitrogen management - Steer compost 2015 | ecosystem: Environmental > Terrestrial > Soil > Agricultural land | place: USA: Utah... | reverse complement strand
CTTAATAGATAGAACTGACCACGAAGCATCATAGCACCGGCGGGTGTGCTTCCGGCGGCTACCACTACGCCAACGGCGGCTGCCACTACAATAGGCCCCGGAGGAAAATCATGCACTTGCACATCATCGGCATATGCGGCACGTTCATGGGCGGTCTGGCGCTCATCGCTCGAGCGGCAGGCCACACCGTGACCGGCTGCGACGCCGGCGTCTACCCCCCCATGAGCACCCAGCTCGAAGAGCAGGGCATAGACCTTATAGAGGGATTCAACGCCGACCAGGTCGCGTTGCGCCCTGACCTTTTCGTGGTGGGCAATGTGGTCACCCGCGGCAACCCGCTGATGGAAGCCATACTCAACCAGGGCCTGCCTTATGTATCGGGCCCGCAGTGGCTTGGCGAAAACGTTCTGCAAGGCCGGCATGTGCTTGCCGTTGCCGGTACCCATGGCAAGACCACGACCTCCAGCATGCTGTCCCACGTGCTTGATGCATGCGGCCTGGCCCCCAACTTCCTCATTGGTGGGGTCGCGGAAGATTTTGGCGTTTCCGCGCGTTTCGACGAGCGACGGCCCCATTTTGTGATCGAGGCGGACGAATACGACACGGCCTTTTTCGACAAGCGCTCGAAGTTTGTCCACTACCGGCCCAGAACCGCAATTCTCAACAACCTGGAATACGACCACGCAGACATCTTCCCCGATCTGGCCGCCATCGAAACCCAGTTCCACCATCTTGTACGCACCCTGCCCTCCGAAGGGCGCATTGTGGTTCCGAGCGACGACGCCGCCCTTCAGCGAGTACTGCAGCGGGGCTGCTGGACTCCTGTCACACGCTTCGGGCCGAGTGGCGAATGGCAGGCCGAAGGCGACCCCCTCTCAAGTCGCTTCGATGTTCTGCACAAGGGTGAGAACGTGGGTACGGTGGACTGGCGCCTTTCCGGGGCCCACAACCAGCGCAATGCCCTTGCCGCCCTCGCTGCCGCCCAGCATGTAGGGATAGAGCCAGCGCAGGCCATTCAGGCCCTGAACACTTTCCGGGGTGTGAAGCGCCGCATGGAAGTACGCGGCATTGTGGACGGCATCACCGTTTACGACGATTTTGCACATCACCCCACCGCCATTGAAACGACACTGGCCGGGCTGCGACATCAGCAGCCACATGGGCGGATTCTTGCCGTTATAGAACCTCGCTCCAACACCATGAAGCTGGGCGCGATGGCTGCCCGCCTGCCGGGCTCGCTTGAGCTGGCAGACCTCGTCTTCTGCTATGGAGAGACCAGCGGAAAGCACGCTCTGGGCTGGGACCCGGTCGCCGTTCTATCCCCACTAGGGGAACGGGCGTCCTGCTGGCATGAGATCGACAGCATGGTGGAAGCCATCGTGGCCGCTGCCCGTCCCGGAGATCACATCCTCGTCATGAGCAATGGCGGGTTTGCCGGCATTCACCAGCGTCTGCTGGCTCGTCTCGATACAGCACGGAGGGCATTATGATTCTGTACCTGCATGGTTTCCGTTCGTCCCCGCAATCCACCAAGGCCACCCTGCTGGAGCGAGCCGTCAAAGAGGCCGGCCGGGGTGATGACTGGCGCTGCCCGCAGCTTCCACCGAGCCCCAAGCGCGCAATCGAACTTTGCAACCGGCTCATTGAACAGGAAGTAGCCCGCGTCATGAAGCCGGAGAACGAACTTGTGGTGCTGGGCTCATCTTTGGGCGGCTATTACGCGACTTGCCTGGCGGAGGCATGGCAATGCCGTGCGCTGCTTTTCAACCCCGTCGTCCATGCCGCCCGCGACCTCGCCACACAGGTTGGCGAACACACCATGTGGAACTCCGATGAGCGATTCCACTTCCTGCCCGAATATGTAGATGAACTAGCCGACATGGCCACAGGGCGCCCCGTTCATCCGGAACGCTATTACCTTTTGGCCGCCAAGGGAGACGAAGTCCTGGATTGGCGCGAGATGGTCGATTGGTACAAAGGCTGCGAACTGCGCCTGCTGGAAGGCAGTGACCACGGCATCTCGGACTTTGAACAGTGGTTGCCCGAGGTGCTCGAACGCGTTCTGCAGCCCCGATAGAACTTGCCGCAACACACGGCATCAGACAAAGACATCATGCACGTTCTTTACGAAGAAAGCGGCGTTTTCAAGGCCGCAAGAATAATCTCCCGGGCCGACTCAACCATGCAGGTCGAGTCAGAATCGGGCAAACGCAGCAAGATCAAGAACGCCAGCGTGCTGTTCGAGTTCAACGCGCCCGAGCCGCCCCAGCTTCTGAGTGAAGCTCAGGCGGCCGCAGAGGAAATCGAAATTGATTTCCTCTGGGAGTGCGCTCCGCAGGAAGAATTCGAGGCCACGGTATTCGCAGAAGACTACTACGGGCACCCGCCCAGCGCCGTGGAAAAGGCGGCCCTGATTTTTGCCCTCAACAGTGCCCCCGCGTATTTTCACAGGCGCGGCAAGGGTCGCTATCGCCCAGCGCCTCCGGACATACTGGCCGCTGCCTTGGCTGCCATTGAGAAGAAACGCCAACAGGCCGAGCAGCAGCAGCGCTGGACGGAGCAACTTCTAGCGGGCGAACTGCCGCCGGAAATCGCAGCCGTGGCCACTTCCCTGCTGACAAAACCGGACAAGAACTCAAACGAATGGAAGGCGTTTTCCGCAGCCGTGGAACAGGCTCGCACCACCCCGGAGCGCATGTTGCTCTCGACGGGCGCATGGCCACACCCCCTGGCCCTGCACCAAGCGCGCTTCATGGCCACACACTTTCCCAAGGGCAGTGCCTTTCCGCCTGTGGTTCCCCCAACAGGTTTCGATGACCTGCCGATTGCAGACGTTGTTGCCTATTCCATGGATGACAGCTACACCACCGAGGTTGACGATGCCCTGTCGGTGACCTCCCTTGGTGGCGACAAGGTTCGGATCGGAATCCACATTGCGGCGCCTGGCCTGGGCATTGAACGCGATGGCGAACTGGACCGCATGGCCCGCAGCCGGATGTCTACCGTGTATATCCCCGGCCATAAGATTCCCATGTTGCCGGAGGAACTCATTTCAACCTTTTCCCTTGATGCCGGCAAACTGCGTCCCGCCCTCTCCCTTTATGTGGACGCCGATCTGGCATCCGGTGAGCTTCTCAATACCGAAACCCGCCTGGAGCGGATCAACGTGGCGCGCAACCTGCGACACGATGCCCTGGACGAGGAAATCACGGTCGAGGCGCTGGACGACCCAGCAACTCCCCTGGCATATGGTGAATGGCTGCGCCCGCTCTGGCGTTTCGCCCTGCACCTCAGTGCCCAGCGTGATGCCGTGCGCGGCAAGTCGGAAAACAATGGCCGTGTGGAATACAGCTTTGTGCTGGAAGGGCCGCATGACGACCCGAACACCCGTGTGCGGCTCATACCGCGCCGCCGCGACGCTCCCGTGGACCGAATCATCGCGGAATACATGATTCTGGCGAACAACCTCTGGGGTGGGCTGCTCGCCCAGCATGGGGTGCCGGGCATCTACCGCTCACAACAGGCCGGACGGGTACGCATGTCCACCCATGCCCTGCCTCATGAAGCCATCGGGGTACCTTACTACGCCTGGTCCACTTCCCCGCTGCGGCGCTACGTGGACTTGGTCAACCAGTGGCAGATCATCGCCACGGCGAAGCACGGAGTGTCAGCCCGGCTGGCTGCTCCCTTCAAACCCAAGGACGCCGACCTGTTCGCCATCATCGGGGCCTTTGACGCCCAGTATGCCGCCTGGGGAGATTACCAGAGCGCCATGGAACGTTACTGGACCTTGCGCTGGCTGCAACAACAGGAGATCCGCACCATCGAGGCCACTGTGCTGCGCGACGACCTGGTGCGGCTGGAAGGTGCTCCACTGGTGACGAAGGTTCCGGGCTTGCCCCCGCTGGAACGTGGCCACCGCGTCACCATCGATATCCTGGGCTTCGACGAGCTGACGCTTGAACTGGAATGCAGGCTGCGCGACACTGATCCAGCCTGAACCGCCAGCCTTCGACCATGTCAGTCCTAGCCGCCAGACTTCTGCAGGTTCGCCCCGCCCGCGATGACTATTTCGGTATTGCGCTGCTCATTTCCATTGCTGTGCATGCTGCGCTGTTGGCCATCCATTTCACTTCACCTCCAGCCCCCAGGCCGGTGGAAGGCGGGCTGGAGGTGATTCTGCTGAATGTGCGCGGCGACACTCCGCCCATGCAACCCCAGGTTCTGGCGCAACACGACTTCGATGGCGGGGGGCCGGCAGACACTGGCGTGGCATCCACGCCGCTGCCGGTTACGGCTTCCGATCTCCCGTTCGAGTATGCATTGCCTGCCTTGTTGAAACGCCAGCAGGAACTGGAGGCAGAACAGGAGCGGCTGCTCGCACTGCTGGAGGAACGTGCATCAAGCACCGCGGCCGGCCAGGGCCTGCGCCCCGGCGACGAGCCGGCTGCCCCGGGTGAGGATGAACTTCTGCAGGAAAGCAGGGTCGTCAATGCTCAGATTGCCGCGATCAAGGAAAAGATCAGCCGGTACAACTCCCGTCCCCGGGTCCATTTCGTCGGGCCGTCGGCCTCCTCCATTCCGGAGGCGCGTTATCTTGAAGCATGGCGCCAGAAGATCGAGATGCTTGGAACGCAGCACTATCCATTGGAGGCGCGAGGCAAGATCTACGGCAGCTTACAGCTGACCGTCTACATCCGCCGCGATGGTTCCCTCGTACGTGTGGAAATTGACCGGCCCGCCGCCCACGCGGTTCTTAATCAGGCTGCGCTGCGCATCGTGCAGCTTGCGGCCCCGTTCCCGCCCCTTCCACCTGAAATTTCCCAGGGCACAGACGTCCTGGCCATCACACGCACGTGGCATTTCACCCACGAGCATTTGGAAACCCGACCCTGAGCGATGACCACCACGCAGATTCCCCGTTATGCCGTCGTTGGCAATCCCATCGAACACAGCCGCTCGCCCGCCATTCACCAGGCCTTCGCAAAACAATGCGGCATTGAACTGAGTTACGAACGCCTGCTTGCGCCGCTGGACGGCTTTGCCGACTGCATCACCACCTTCTTTGCACAAGGCGGTCGCGGCCTGAATGTCACTGTGCCATTCAAGGAAGAAGCTTTCCAGCTCGCGCGCCGTAACCTGAGCCGCCGCGCCGAACTGGCCGGCGCAGTCAATACGTTGTGGATGCATGCAGGCGAACTGCATGGTTGCAATACGGACGGTGTGGGGCTGCTGGCAGATCTGCGGCGCCTGGGACATGACCCCGCCGGGCGGCGCATCCTGCTGGTCGGGGCCGGCGGAGCTGCGAGAGGCGTCCTGCTTCCCTTGCTTGAAGCCGGCTGCGCTCACCTGCGCATCGTTAATCGCGGTGCGGAACGTGCCGTCGGACTGCAGGCCGAATTCCTTGCCGGGCTGCCCCAATTCGCCGCGAAGGTTTCCAGCGGCGCACTGAGCGAAGCCGGCACGGGCTGGGAAATTGTCATCAATGCGACTTCCGGCAGCCTTTCGGGCCAGGTGCCGCAATTGCCCGAAGGCATCTACGCAGCGGAATCGCTGGCCTATGACATGGTGTATGCCGCCCGGCCCACCGCCTTCATGGAACATGCGCAGGCGCAGGGCGCCACACAATGTGCTGATGGCCTCGGCATGCTGGTCGGCCAGGCCGCAGCCAGCTTTGAAATTTGGCACGGAGTTCTTCCGGAGACCGAAACCGTCCTGCACAGCTTGCGTACCGAGCTGTGTGACGGCTGACAGGCCGCGGCATGTCAATTCTGCGCCTGTTCAAAACCGTATTTCTTGCCGGGACGATTCTGCTTCTGCTCTACCAGGTGGGCATCTTCATTCTGGTTCTCTGGTATGGGATGTATAACCCGTCAACCACCGCCATCATGCAGCAGACCCTGCGTGAGCTGCGTCGGGAAACACCCGAGGCCGAGCTTGTGCATGAATTTGTGCCCTATGAACAGATCAGCAACCATCTGAAGCGGGCCGTGGTGGCTGCGGAAGATTCCAACTTCGTCAACCATTCAGGGGTGGAGTGGGACGACATTCGCCGCGCTTGGGAATATAACCAACGCCAGGCTGCCCAAGGCAGGCAGGCCATGCGCGGCGGTTCGACAATCAGCCAGCAATTGGCCAAGAACCTGTTTCTCTCGAACTCCCGCAGCTATCTGCGCAAGGGGCAGGAACTCATCATCACCTACATGATTGAGCTGACCATGAGCAAACGGCGCATTCTGGAGCTGTACCTGAATTACGCGCAGTGGGGGGAAAACATCTTCGGAGTTCAGGCGGCGGCGCGCCGCTATTACAAGACGGATGCCGCTCAGCTGGGGACCAGCCAGTCGGCGCGGCTGGCATCCATGCTGCCCCGCCCCGCCTATTATGATCGCAACGGCGTCACCTCCTATCTGCGTTCGCGCACCGCCACCATCCAGCAACGCATGAGGCTGGTGGAGATCCCCTGACGCAGACCAGCCCGCGGGCAAGGGCCATTTTCAGGCCAATGCAGCGCTGAGGGCAGAGTGGTAATCTTGCATATTTGGTTCCTCGAGCTTTTCCGCCGTCACTCCATGCGCACGACCCGTCGCTATCTTGCAAGAGAGATCTATAGGTCCACCTCAGTCGTGCTCGTCGCCCTGCTGGGGCTTTTCACCTTCTTCGCCCTGATCGAAGAACTCGACAAAGTCGGCTCCAAGTTCACGCTGCTGAACCTGTTTTACATGCAGGCTCTGGCCATCCCCACCTATCTTTACGATCTGCTGCCCATTGGTGTGCTGATCGGCTCCGTTCTGGCCCTGGCAGGGCTGGCACAACGCAACGAGCTGGTGATTTTGCGTGTATCTGGAGTCAGCGGCCTGAAACTGCTCGGTATGCTCTGGCTGGTCACCATTCCCTGGGTAGTTGGCGCTTTCATCTTGTCGGAAGTCATAACCCCGGCCGCCGAGCTCAAGGCCAACGATGTCAGTCTGCGTCTGCTGGGCCGCGCCGAAGGCGGCCGGATGGCTAGCGGCTACTGGTTCAAAGAAATGGACCCCAACGGGGGCACCCGCGTGATCAACATTTCGCAGTTGAGTGCCGATGGCACCGTCAGCGAAATCACCCTTTACGAATTCCGGCCCGGCCAGGAACTAGCCGCCATGTCTCAGGCAGCCACGGGGAAATTTTCCGGCGGCAAACTGCACCTGACCGATGTCACCCAAACCACCATAGACGAAACATCCATTCGTGCGCTGGCCGATGCCCAGCCCCCAGCCGAACCCGTCACCCGCCTGGAACGAGTGCCCGAGCGAATCCTGGACACATCGCTCACGCCGGAACGGCTGATTGCGCGTGTGCTCACACCGGAACGCATGTCCATACATGACTTGCTCGACTACATAAGTTATCTCGCAGACAACAATCTGACGACCGAACGGCAGGTGGTGGCGCTCTGGCGGAAGATTGCCTACCCCTTCACCCTCTTCGTAATGATGACCATTGCAGCACCCATCGCCTTCATGCAGACCCGCAAGGGAGGCGTGGGCAGCAAGGTCTTCATCGGCATTCTGCTGGGTGTGGGCTTCTTCATGGCCAATCAGCTTGCCCTCAACGTGGGCATGCTGAGCCGCTGGGCGCCATGGGTGACCGCACTTGTACCCAATCTGGCCGCCTTGTTACTGGCATTCAGCGCGTTGCTGCTAATGGAAAACCAACATGGGGTGCGACGCTTCATCCAGACACGCGCACCCTAGAGCAGGACCCTCTCATGAGCACTTCCCCTATCTGGATGGTTGGCGACCTGCAAGGCTGTAATGACGCCCTGCTGCGCCTGCTGGACCACCCCGACATCGCCGCCGACCAAGACGCGCGCTTCTGGTTTGCTGGTGACCTTATCAACCGTGGCCCGCAATCCCTGCAAACACTGCGCACCATCATGTCGCTGGGTGATCGTGCCATTTGTGTGCTGGGCAACCATGACATCCACATGCTTGCTGTGGCGGCGGGGATTAGAAAACCGGGCAAGTCGGACACTTTCCAGGACATCCTGAACGCTCCCGATGCCCAGGGAATACTGGACTGGATGCGGCACCGCCCAATGCTGCATCGTGAGCATGGCCATATTCTGGTCCATGCAGGCATTCTGCCCTGCTGGAATGCTGACCAGGCTGAGGCCCTTGCGCGTGAAGTGGAGGCAGCCCTGCGCAGCCCTCGCTGGCAGGCTGCGCTCGAACGCATCTACGGCAATGAACCCAATTACTGGGACGAATCACTGGATAGCGGAAAGCGGCTGCGCGTCATCGTCAACGCCATGACGCGAATGCGCATGTGCACTCCCGACGGCAAAATGGATTTCGCCCACAAGGACGCACCCGACAACAAGGGCGGCCTGTTGCCGTGGTTTGACGTGCCGGGGCGCGCCATAGAAGACGAAACCATCGTTTTCGGTCACTGGTCGACCCTGGGTCTGATGATTCGCCCCGATGTAATCTGTCTGGACACCGGCTGTGTGTGGGGGCGCCAATTAACCGCACTGCGCCTGCACGACCACCGGCTGGTTCAAGTGAATTGCCACCAGTTCAAGACGCCCGCTGCGGCGGAATGACGGCTTCGGCTTCCACTACTTCGCGAATTTGCTGATGCGCCCGCGCGGCAACGGCGGCGCGTCCCAGCTGTACGCATTCACCAGCCGATATGACGGGCAGAAAGACCGTTTCTACACAGGTGCTAGTGGAAGTCAGCAGCAACCAGAGGTTGTGCACTAGCGTCTGTTCGCCGACGAATGCATGACGGCTGCTGCGCCGGCCCTGATGGAGAAACACCAGGGCCACGGGCTGAATGTCGGCACCGGCCCGCAAGGCTGGGTCAAACAGGCTGCTATGGAATTGGGCGACTTCCAGCCCCGGCGACGTGGTGCCTTCCGGAAACAGACCGACGGCTTCGCCGCTGGCGAAGCGGGCCGCCATTTGGTGCCCCACAGCCCGCACTGCATGCCGCCTTCCCCGCTCTATGAACAGGGTGCCGGCACCCGCCACCAGCCAACCCAGCAGCGGCCACTTGCGTATGTCACTTTTGGCAATGAAACAGACAGCCCGCACACTATCGAGGACGAAGATATCCACCCATGAAACGTGGTTGGCCACCCATAGCACCGGACCTTCAAGCTTGGGCTCACCCCGGCGACGCATTTTTACCCCGCAACATGCCATGAGCACACGGGACCAGTGCTTGATCAGGCATTGGCGCAGGGAAAGGGAGACAAAGGGAAAAACAGCGATGACGGTGAAAAGACCAGCCAACACCCAGATAACAACCGCCAGCAATCGGAACGGAAACAGCAGATAGCCCACTCCAACCTACCTGTTCTGCGTGGGCAAGGCGTCGAGATAACGCTGAAGGATCAGGGCCGCCGCGACTGCATCATCATCGTCGTTGTTGCCCAGAACGGCCTGGGCTTCAATACTGGTGCCGCGTTCATCGACCAGTTCAACGGCAAGGCCGTAGCGTCCATGGAGCTGGTTGGCAAATCGCCTGCAGCGCAAGGAGGCATACTGTTCCTGGCCGTCGGTGGTGAGTGGAAGGCCCACCACCACCCGGTTGGGCTCCCATTCCCTGAGCAGTTTGCCTATTGCCTGGAAGCGTTGCTCTCGGGTGACCGGACGCAATACCTCCAGCGGGCGAGCCTGCCTGGTCAATGTATTGCCGATGGCCACCCCGATCTTCTTCAGACCGTAGTCGAAAGCCAGCAGCGTTTCTTCCCTGGAAGACTCAGGCATGGCCGGCGTCGCCCGACAGCATGATTGGGTTGTCGATGCCCAGCTGTGCAAGGGCCGCCTCGTAGCGCTTTTCGGGTTCCAGATCGAACAGAATATGGTTGTTGGCGTCAACATGCAGCCAGGCATTCTGCGCCAGCTCGTCTTCAAGCTGCCCTGCGCCCCAGCCGGCATACCCCAGGGTGATGAGCATGTGCTCCGGACCCTTGCCGACGGCGACATCCTGCAGCACGTCGCGCGAAGTCGTAAGTGCAATATCCCCCAGCTGAATGCTGGAACCATAGCCATGGGCCGGCATGTGCAGGACGAAACCGCGATCCGTCTGCACGGGGCCACCGAAAAAGACGGGGCTTTGCTCACGCGGGCCGATTTCCAAGGAAAGAGGCAGATCGAGCCGTTTGAGAAGATCGCCCACGGTCAGATCGGTAGGGCGGTTGATCACCAGCCCGAGCGCGCCTTGCTCGGTATGTTCGCAAATATAAATAACGGTGTTGGCCAGGCTGCCCATGACCTTGCCGGGCATGGCCACAAGGAGCTGCCTGGACAGGTTGACTGTGTTTTCAGACTGCAGAGTGGCTGTCATGTTTCGACCTCGGCTTGGCTACGCGACGATATCGCTTGCACCACGCATTGCAAGTATCAGACCTCGATCATTTCGAAGTCTTCCTTGCGTGCACCGCACTCCGGGCACACCCAGTTGGGTGGAACATCTTCCCAACGTGTGCCGGGTGCAATCCCTTCTTCCGGAAGACCGGCTTCCTCGTCGTAAATCCATCCGCAGATCAGGCACATCCAGGTTCGCATGATTTTATTGCTCGCTATTGAGGGGAAGCCATTCGGTTATGTTCCGGCTTCCTATAGAATGGGGCCAATGTTACTAAACCCAAGGGCACTTCACGTATGAAAGCTGCCCACGAATCGGCCTTCAACGTGTCCGCAGCACCCCTTCCCATCGTTTTCATCTTCGGGCCATTCGACCCCAGCGGTTCGACGGGCCTGCCGGCCGACGCCGTCACATGCGCCGAGCTGGGTTGCCATGCTGTCGGCACATTGACCGGCGTCCTGGTACAGGATACTGCCGCGGTCGAACATCTGGAGCCAATAAGCCCTGAACTGATGGACGATCAGGCCCGCTGCCTTCTGGAGGACATGCCGGCACACGCCATCAAGGTTGGTCCGCTTTATACAACGGAAACCGTCAGTGTGCTCGCTCAAATAACTGCCGACTACAGCAATGTGCCGGTGGTTGTCCATCTGCAGCGCCTGCCAGGCGCTGCAATGATGGAAGACGAACTGGATGCGGAAGACACACAGGCCGCCATGCTTGAACTGGTGCTCCCGCAAACCGACCTGGTGGTCACCGACCACACCCTTCTGCAACAATGGCAGTCGCACGGTGCGCTCCCGGGCCAAACTCCAGACCACGCAATCAATGCGTTGCTTGAATATGGGGCCAGCGCCGTGCTGGTATCCGGAGTGCCAGGCTCCGGCAAGAACCGCGATTACCTTCTGGTGGATGAAAACGGCGAAGCCGCGCGCTGGGAAGTGGAAGTGAGTGAACCAGTTCTCGACAGTGATGGTCTCCTCGCCACAGTCGTTGCCTGCGAGCTGGCACACGGCCGCGAAATGTCGCAGGCCATAGAGCGCGGCATTGTTTTCGTTACTTCAATGGCGACCCGCAGCTTCAAACCTGGCATGGGTGGGCGCATCTTCAACCGGAGTCATTCATGAGCAGCAAGCTACGTTTTCCAAGTGGCCTGTACGGGGTTTCGCCAGAATGGGAAGACACCGGGCGCATGCTGGACGCCATCAGGGCGGCCGCGGCAGGCGGCATGAAAGCTTTCCAGTGGCGGCGCAAGACAGCAACGCCCGCCGAGGGCGTGGAACAGGCGAGGCAAGTCGTTGCACTCTGCCGTGAGCTTGGCGTGGTCAGCATCATCAATGATGACTGGCGCCTTGCCGCCCTGATAGATGCCGACGGCGTTCACCTCGGCCGCGACGACGGCAGTCTTGCGGAAGCCAGGGTCGCACTGGGGCCGGAGCGCATCATTGGGGCTTCCTGCTACAACGAACTCGCACGGGCAGAACGCGCCCTGCTGGCCGACGCCGACTACATCGCCCTCGGTGCGAGGTACACCTCCGCGGTGTGAG
>Ga0079224_100012158_pt1 | contig 11905 bp, 12 predicted proteins | sample Stecom2015_FD_80414 | JGI IMG/M metagenome (GOLD analysis project Ga0079224, IMG submission 80414) | Agricultural soil microbial communities from Utah to study Nitrogen management - Steer compost 2015 | ecosystem: Environmental > Terrestrial > Soil > Agricultural land | place: USA: Utah... | reverse complement strand
TCAGCCAGCAGCGAGGAGACCGACTTGCCGTACTCGAACGAATACCCGAAGTCGAGATGGAGCACGATGTTGGTGATCCATTTCCAGTACTGGACGATGACCGGCTGGTCGAGTGCGTATCGCTGTTCGAGCGCGGCGAGCGTTTCCGGTTGTACCGTCTCACCGCCCTGCGCCAGCCTCGCGACGTAGGTGGTCAGGTAATCGCCCGGCGGCAGCTGGATGATGATGAACGAGACCAGCGAGATCAGGAACAGGGTCGGGATCATGATCGCGACCCGCCGCAGTACGTAGGCCAGCATTCAACTGCCTTGGAAGAACAGCTGCGCCGGTTCCGTGGCAGCGGGGAGGCCCGTGCGGAAGCTGAAGACAGCATCCTCTCGGACGTTCACGAGGTTGTTGCTCGCGACGACCGGTGAGAACGGGATGCGCGCCAGGCCGATGATCCACACGTTCTCGTCGTGCTTACGCAAGATCTCTCTGCCGAGCTCGAGGCGCTCGTCCTCGTCGGCGGCCCGTTTGAGCTGTTCGTAGAGCTCGATGATCTCCGCGTACACGCCCTCGGGCTTCATTCCGGTGTCGCCACCGCTTGCGGTGTACTCGCCGTAGAGCGGCGCCCAGTAGGTGAGAACGGAGGTCGGGACGTACCACAACGGGTCGGTGTCCCAGAGATAGCCCGCGGCACTGTATCCACACAGGTCGTATTTGCCCTGCTGCTGCTCCTCGTAGAACAGCTCCCTGGAGACGTTGCGGATGGTCATGTTGATGCCGACTTCGGCCCAGTGCCGCTTGGCGTACTCGAGCACGTCGATTTCCGGCAGCGCATTGCCGGACGGGAAAGTGAGTGCGCGCAGCACCAGCGGTTTGCCGTCCGGGCGCATCCGGAAGTTGTCGTCGTCGCGCTGGGTCAAGCCGGCGGCATCGAGCAGTTCGTTCGCCTTGTCGGTGTCGAACTCGGTGAACCGCATGCCCATCCCCTCTTCGTAGTAGGGGTCGCCGGGTGTGCCGCAGGGATGTCCGATGAGTCCTTCGCCGACGAGTAGGGCTTGATTGATCTCTTCGCGGTCGATCGCGTGCGACAGGCCGGCGCGGAAGTCGATGTTCTGGTAGAGCTCTCGCAGCACCGGGTCGGGGTGGCTCTGGTTCACGTGCACGGCGTTGTACGAGCCGTCGAGTTTCCAGCGCAGCACGCGGTAGTTGTTCTGCTCGGCGTTACGAAGCAGCAGGGGAACACTCTTGAAGCCGATTGCGGAGATGCTCAGGTCGATGTCGCCGTTGGCCATCCGCAGTGCGAAGGCGTCTTCTTCGAGGAAGATGAAGCTGATCTTGTCGATGTAGGGCAGTTGTCTGCCGCTGGGGTCGACCTTCCAGAAGTAGGGATTGCGCTCAGCGGAGGCATGACCCGAGGCGCCCGGTGCTTCGGTGAGTTTCCAGGCTCCCAGGCCGGGGCGTTCCGGGTTCAGCCATTGGCTGTTGCGGTCCTCGTAATAGCTCATCCACGTGTCGAAGCCGTTCTGTTTGGCCCGTTTCTCCGCTTCGGCCTCCCCGATGTAGTCGGGATGGAACTGCTTCAGATAGTGCTCGGGATGCCACATCTGACCGGCTGGAGCGGGGTGACACAGATAGCTGAGTAGCAGCCCGTGTGGAACGTCGAAGGTGAATCTGACGGTCCGGTCGTCGACCGCCGTGATCTTGCCAGGCTTTCCGCCGGCGACGAACCATGTGGGCGGGTCAGGCGTCAGGTCCTTGTTCGACAGGACCTTTTCGTAGGTGTACACGAGGTCCTTGGTGGTGAAGGGCTCACCGTCGGACCACTTGAGGCCTTCACGGAGCACGAACTCGTACGTCTTTCCGCCATCGAGCATCTCGAAGGACTCCGCCATCGCCGGTTGTGGTTCCGGTGGATCGGTCTTGGTCCATTCGACCAAGCCCGAAGTGGCAAGATCCTGGATGGCGTTGTTGTTCTGGTCGAGTTTGCCGGTTCGCAGGGTGCCGCCGAACACGCCTTCTTTCGAGAAGGGCTCCACGACCAGTGGGTTCTTGGGCAGCCGCTCCTCTAGTGGCGGCAGCTTGCCCGCCTTGACTTGCTCGGCGAGCATCGGCGACTCCTTGGCACCGGAACTTTGCTGGTCACCGCCCTTACTTCCAGCTGGTTCGGTGGAGAAGAGGGAGCAGCCCGGCAATGCCGCGCCCCCGACGAGTGTTCCGCCGATCACGAACAGGTCTCTGCGCGAGAGGTTCGACATGATGCGTTCCTTCCGAGCATCCAACGCCTCACTGGTGGCTTCGCCTTACCGGGTGGCTTCCGACGCCGCGCCCGTAGCGCCGTTGAGGGCGGTGACAACACCTCCCACCACATGTCAGTCGTCTGGGAGACTTCGACCTCTCCCGGAGTGGCCGACGTCACAAGCTTGGCTTGCAATCGATTTCAGTGTCAAGGTTTCGGTCGAAATGGGGAGATCAAGGCACGGTCGACCGTCCGGTAACGCTGGTCGGCGACGCCGGCTGCGTGAGAATCAGCGGCCATACGAGGGCGGCATGCCCGGGGCTGAGCACGGCGCCGACGTCGCGGTTTCGTCGACTGCGGCAGGACTCGACTCGTCCGGGACAGCAGGCGCCGCTTCGGCGATCTCGGGCTCGGCTACCACAGCCCGGATGGCTAGCGCAGACAGTGCACCCCCGGCCAGCAGGACTGCGCAGATGATCATCGCGCCCCGGTAAGCGGCCGTCAGCGCCTCAGGATCGGCGTAGCTTTCACCCGCCAGCCCGGTCAGCGCCGGAAGTGCCGCCACTGCGATCAGGCCGGCGGCACGAGACACGCCGTTGTTCACTCCGCTGGCGATACCGGCCAGTTGCTGTGGAGCCGCCGCCATGACCGTCGCCGTCAACGTCGGAACCAACGTCGTCAGGCCGATCCCCAGGAGCACGACACCGGGCAACACCGCCGAGACGTACCCGTCGCCGGCGTCGATCGTGGCCAACAGGCCGACCCCTGCGGCACCGCACAGGGACCCGACCACCAGCGGAGCACGCACACCGAAGCGGGTGCTGAGGTCAGCTGAGCGGCCGGAGAAGAAGAGCATGAGCAGCGTGATGGGCAGGGTGGCGATGCCGGCGGCCAGCGGGCTCCACTCCAGCGAGACCTGCAGCTGCATGACGAGGAAGAACATGACGCCGGAGAGCCCTCCGTACACCACGAACGTCATGATGTTGATGACGCTGAAGGTGCGGTCGGAGAACAACGTCAGCGGCACCATTGGATTGGGGGCTCGCTGCTCGCGGAGGATGAAGGCCACGGCGGCGGCGACCGAGAGCACGGCCGCGGAGACGACAGTGGTCGTTGCGCCCGTCGCGGGCCAGTTGATCAGGGCATACGTGCTTGCTCCGAGAGCAAGCGCACCGAATGCGGCACCCGGTCCGTCGAACTGGCCGACGTTGTCCTCGTCGCGGCTCTCGGGCGCGTTGGTCTGGATCAGCCACACCGTGACCGCGGCCAGGGGAACGTTGATGCCGAACACCCAGCGCCAATCGAACTCGAGCAGCCAGCCTCCCAGCAGCGGGCCGATGATGCCGGAGACGCCGGTCAGCCCGGCCCAGGCGCCGATGGAACGCGCTCGATCGTCCAGATGCATCGTCGTCTGCAGGATGGCCAGTGCGCCCGGTGTGAGCAGCGCTCCGCCGACGCCTTGTAGTGCCCGCGCGGCGATGAGCACTTCGACCACTGGCGCCAAGGCGCACATCACCGACGCCGCGGTGAACCAGACGACGCCGAGGGTGAAGATGCGGCGGCGGCCGACACGGTCGCCGAGCGCGCCGCCGAGCAGAATCAGCGCGGCGAGGGTGAGCGTGTAGGCGTTGACGGTCCACTGCAAGGCCGCGAGGTCGGCGTCGAGTTCACGGCCGATGGTGGGAAGAGCGACGTTGACGACGGTGCCGTCGAGAAAGGCCATCCCGGAGCCGAGTGCCGTGGCCGCCAGCAGTGCCTTGCCGCGGGCGCTGCTGAGGCGTACTGCGTCGTCCATGGTGAGGAGCGTAGCTCTGCGTTCAGACACCGAGCGGCTGCCGCGTGTGGGAACCTGGGATGGTGCTCGCAAAACGGATCGCTCTCGGCGTAGTAGGGACCGCTGCGGCCGGTCTCGCCTACTCGGCGGGGTACGAGGTGCGGTCGTATCGGCTCCGTCGCTTCGATGTGCCGGTCCTGCCCCGAGGTAGTCGGCCGCTACGTATCCTGCATCTCTCCGATCTGCACATCACGCCAGGTCAACGACGCAAGGTCGAATGGGTCCGCGGGTTGGCGGCGCTGGAGCCCGACGTCGTTGTGAACACCGGGGACAACATGGCCCATGTCGACGCGGTGCCGACCGCGGTCGAGGCCATGGAGCCGCTGCTGGACCGGCCAGGGGTGTTCGTCTTCGGATCGAACGACTACTTCGCGCCGCGGCCGAAGAACCCAGCCCGCTACCTGCTTCCGCTCGACTGGATCCGTCGCGACAACCAGCGCGATCAGGCCGATGCCATCGACTTGCCGTGGAAAGACCTGCGCAGCGAACTCGTGGCCGCGGGGTGGCTCGACCTGAGCAACACCCGCGCAACACTGGACGTCGACGCGCGGCGGTTGAGCTTCGCCGGCGTGGACGATCCGCATCTGAACCGCGATCGGCTCGCCGAGGTTGCCGGGCCTGCCGATCACGATGCCGACGTGACGATCGGCGTGATGCACGCGCCGTACCTGCGGGTCCTCGACGCTTTCCGGAACGACGGCTACCGACTGCTGCTGGCTGGGCACACGCATGGCGGCCAGTTGTGCATCCCCGGAGTAGGTGCCGTGGTCACGAACTGTGACCTCGAACCGCGCCGCGCCAAGGGCCTGTCCCGGCACCCGGCGATCGGCGGCCCGGAGGCCGCCTGGATGCACGTCTCGGCCGGCCTGGGCACATCGCCCTACGCTCCGGTGCGGTTCGCCTGCCCGCCCGAGGCGACGTTGCTGACGCTCGTGGCCGAAGGATGACCACGTACTGAACCGATTTCTCTTCCGGCGGCGGGCTCAGATATGCTGACTCGGCGATTCGCGGGGTGTGGCGCAGCTTGGTAGCGCGCTTCGTTCGGGACGAAGAGGTCGCAGGTTCAAATCCTGTCACCCCGACCAATATCGTTGCATTTCAGAGGCCCTGTCGGTGATGCCGGCAGGGCCTTCGAGATGTCAGCAGGGATGTGCGCCGTCGATCTTGAGAGCCGTCAGGGCAACCTTGCCCTGACGGGTCGTCAGCGCCCTGATGCCACAGGGCGCCGGTACCTTGTGGCGCCATGCACTTTCATGATCTCCCGCCGGAGCCGCGTTCGAGCCGACCCAGAGCGCTGCCGGACGATGCAGAGACCGGCCGTGCCTACGTCCGCGGGCTGGTCCTGGCTGTCGTAGGGGCGGCGATCTGCGCGTTGGGCCTCTGGCTGACGTGGGGTGTGGTGCCGTGGGTCGTCGGTGCGGCCCTGTTCGGGCTGGCTCTCATCGGGTTGACGCGCACTTGGCGTACGCGGAGATGGGTCACAGTCGGCGCGGCCGTGATCGGCGTGGCTGTCGTGGGTGCCCCATTCGTGCTGCCGTACCTCGAGCGCACCGTGCCGGTCGAGTGGTCCGTGGCAGGTGAGTGGCCGCTGACATCGTCCAGCGATCTCGTGGTCACCGCCTCCGTCGACCCTCGTGAAGGCGTCCCGCCCGGAAGGGGCGACGTCGTCCATCTCCGGGCGCGTACGGCGGCCAGCGGCGACGTCGTGTGGTCCCGCGAGGTCGAAGCCGAGGACGGCTTGGCCGCCAGGGTGCACCGAGCCTCGGGGGTGCTGGTGGTGTGGGCCACGACCGACCCGGGACATGCGTGGGAGTATCGCGCGTACGACATGCACAGCGGCGACGACCTCTGGACGTCGCCTGCGGGGGCGAGGATCGGCATGGTCGCGGCCAGCGGCGACCTGCTGATCATGGAGGGCGACGGGAGGCTCGAAGGATGGGACGCCCGGACCGGTGAGGTGCGTTGGTCCGAGGCGGCGGACTTCCGTGGACCGCGCCTGCAGCCGCACGACGCCTCCCGGGGGGTCGACTACGTCGGGCTGCGGGTTCCAGCGGCGGAGAAATCTGCGGCCGACGTGAAAATTCGTGTCCTGGATGCGATGTCGGGAGAATCGGTCGGCGGGCTCAGCGTGCGGCCTGGCAGCATGGTGGCCGTCGTGGGTGATCGTCTTGTCGTGGACGACGGCGCGACGGCGGCAGCGAGCGAGCGAGAGATCGGCGACACCGATTACGTGCGGGTCAACGTCACGAGCTACGCCCTACCCGCCTTGGACGAGATGTGGTCAGCTGAACTAGCCCGGCCGAAATCGATTCCGAACGCTGAGTCCGGTGTCGATCCGTTCGGGACGGGACATAGCTACACCGTCACGCCGGGGGGCGTGGTCGAGCTCGTGGCACCTACCGACGGCGCGATCTCGCGCATTCCGTCGCCTCGTGGCGTGCGGCTTACGTACTCGTCGCCGGTCGGGTTTCCGACGATCGCGAAGGTGCAGTGGTCCGAGGGCGGCCACGCGATCATGCCGGACGCCGAGCCGGCCCGGGGCGACACGCTGCTGCCTGCCGCGTATGTGGATCTCGACGAGGAGTCTGCGCGCACCGTCGACGTCCCGTCGGCGCGGCCGGAAGCGTCCCTTCCGGGTGACGACGGCCTCGATCCCGCGCCGCTGTGGCGCGGTTTCGAGGACGACCTGTTCGGGCGAACCGTGCCACACGCCTACGTCGTCGATGACGCCGACGGCGAGCTCTCGCTGCGTGACGTCGGTGCGCTGCCCGATGATGCGGGCAAAGTCACTGCCCACGCAGGCATGCTGTTCACGCGAACCGACAATCGCCTACACGCGATCGATCCCGGTGCCGTGCGCTGATCGTGCCGTCCGCCACGTCACTCACATGAAGTAGCGCAGGCCGACATAGGCCCAGGCCATCACCGAGCTGAGGATCGTCACGAAGATGCCGTACTTGGTGAACTGCCAGAACGAGATGTTGTGGCCCGCGCGGGCGGCCAGGCCGATGGCGACGACATTGGCACTGGCCGCGATGGCGGTCCCGTTGCCGCCGAAATCCGCCCCCAAGGCGAAGGCCCACCACAGCGCCTCGCCGGTAGCCGGGTCCGGCGACTGGGCGACGAGACCTTCGACGATGGGCGCCATGGTGGCGGTGTAGGGAATGTTGTCGAAGAACGCCCCCAAGATCGCCGAACCGAACATCAGGGCGGAGGCGGCGCCGAAGTAGTTCTGCCCGACGGTGTCGACCACCCAGCTACCGACGTCAGAGATCACTCCGGTGTGCGAGAGGCCGGCCACCATGACGAACAGGCCCATGAAGAAGACCAGCGTGGGCCACTCGACCTCGTTGAGTACGTCCGAGATGTCGAGGCCCGACACCAAGAGCATCACCCCGGCGCCGACCAGGGCGACGATCGACGGTTCGACATCCACCACCGCGTGCAAGCAGAACCCGATGATGACCAGCCCGAGTACCACCATGCAGCGGACGAGCAGGCGCGGATCGGTGATGGCCCGCCGCTCCTGCAAGACCATCACGGCTGCGACCCTGTCCGGGTTGTACACGAACGACTTGCGGAACAGGACTCGGGTCAGCAGCACGAACGCGCCGAAGATCACGATGACGATCGGCGTCATGTGAATGAGGAAGTCGTTGAAGCTCAACCCGGCCCGGCTGGCGATGATGATGTTGGGCGGGTCGCCGATGAGGGTCGCAGCGCCGCCGATGTTGGAGGCGAGGATCTCGGCGATGAGATACGGCTGGGCGGGTATGCCGAGCCGGTTGCACACCACGATGGTGACCGGGACCACCAGCATGATGATGGTGACGTTGTCGAGGATGGGCGAGGCGATGGCGGTGATCGCCATCAGCAGCACCATCAGCCGGTACGGCTTGCCGCGAGACTTCTTGGCCGCCCAGATGCCCAGATAGTCGAACAAGCCGGTCTGCTTGACTACCCCGACGATGATCATCATGCCGAGCAGAAGGAAGATGACGTTCCAGTCGATGCCCTCGTGCTCGGAGAAGAACACCTCTGACCCGGGAATCAGGCCGGTGACGGCCATGACGCCGGCCGCGATGAGTGCGACGGCGGTTTTGTTCGCCTTCTCTGTTGCGATGAAGAAGAACGCGACCGCGAAGATGACTATCGCGAGTGCCGCACTCATCCCTGGCGTCCCGCCGGTGTGGTGTGCGCCGGGCGTGACGTCAGTTGTCGAGATCGGGCAACGCGAGGTTGATCAGCAGGCGGTTCAGCGTGACGGCGCCGACCAGTGCGTGGGTGTGGTCGACGATGGCGACCAGCGGGCTGTGTAGCCGCCCCATGAGCGTGGCCAGTTCGAGCAACGTGGCGTCGAGACTGGCCGTGACGGGCTTGGCGGGATAGCCGGGCAGGCATTCGCCGACGGTTCGATTGCCCAGGTCCTGCCAGAACCGGTCGGCATGAGCTTCGTCGATGGTCCGGGCGAGCGCCGGATCGTCCTGATACGAGTGCAGCACGGCCATCCGGAGCACCTGGGTGCCCGGAATGACGATGCGAGGTTTCGAGTTCTCGTCGACGACGATCAACCCCGGCAGCTGCTCCTGCGTCATGACGCGAACGGCCTTGGCGACCGGGTCCTTGAGCGTGACCGTGGGTATCTGCACGACGATGTCGCGTGCCTTCATGGCACCTTTCCCCTGGGCGTGGCTGTGATCCGGCAGGCGAGATTACCCGACCTACCGACACAGCCGACGATACGCCCGCACCACGTCCGGACCCGCCGACGACTGCCAACCAACCCGGCCAGCCATGCGTCATGTGAACTCCTGTGCGTTCGGCGCCCCCGCATTCTAACGGCGCGTTGACCCCAGAAGTGACACTGGCCTCCGCTTGTAGCCGGCTGTTCGCGTCAAGCGTCCCGGGCGCCGGCGGAGTAGTCGGGCAACTGCTGCAAGGCCCACTGATTGCCGTCGGGGTCGGAGAAGAAAACGAATCGGCCCCAGGGCTGCGCGTCGACCTCGCTGACCTCGATGCCGCGCTCGATCAGCTCGGCGCGGGCGGCGTCGGCATCGGCCACCACCATCTGCATGTTGTCCAGCGACCCGGGCTGCATGGAGCTCAGGCCGGAGCCGATGGCGATCGAGCATGCCGACCCGGGTGGAGTGAGCTGCACGAACCTGATGGTGTCGCTGACAGCGTGGTCGTGGTCGGCGACGAATCCCGCCCGGACGTAGAAGTCTTTGGCGCGGTCGACATCGGTCACCGGTACGGCGACGAGTTCCAACTTCATGTCCATGAGACGATCCTACGAGGCATTGCGGTCATATGGTGACCGCTAGGCGATCGGGTCACGATTCTCACCCGAGCCCCGCCTGCCGATGTCATCATGGCAACAGGGTCAGCGGATCAACGTTGCCAGCGGACGGAGTCGCACATGACCACCAGGACCGAGACGATCGTCGTCGGCGTGGACGGTTCGTTCAACAGCGGCGCAGCGCTGGACTGGGCGGTGGCCGACGCGCAGCGGCGCAACGCTGGTGTTCGCATCGTCCACGTGGTGTGGGTGCCGATCACGGTGGCGGCCTTCGGTGATGCCTCGACGTTCCCGCCGCCGGACGATCTGATGGCCTACGGCGAGGAAGTCCTCACCACCGCTCGGGAGCGGGCCGCCTCCCAAGCGCCGGACGTCCACGTCGAGACTTCCCTGCTCGTGCGCCGTCCGGACGAGGCCCTGCTCGAGGCAGCGCAGGAAGCGAGCTTGGTCGTCGTCGGTACGCGCGGCCTCGGCGGCCTGGGCGCGCTGGCGTTGGGATCGGTGAGCGGCAAGGTCGCGGCGAGTGCGCCGTGTCCGACGGTGGTGGTGCCGCCCGACGTGGTGCCGTCCGATGGCCCGGTGGTCGTCGGCGTCGATGGTTCCGAGCCGAGCGATGCGGCGCTGCAGTGGGCGATGACCGAGGCGGCGTTGCGTGGCGTCGACGTGGTGGCGTTGAACGCGTACCAGGTGTCGGTGCTGCCGATGCCGATCATCGATGCCGACACGATGTCGAAAGTGGCCGCGGAGGATCGCCGGCGGGCTGTCGAGCAGGCGAGTCAAGCTGTCGACCGGGCCCGCAGGGCGGTCGACGTCGACGTCGCCGTCACGGTGCACGTCGAAGCCGGTCATCCGGCCGATGTGCTGTTGGACCACGGGCGCGACGCAGCGCTGGTCGTCGTCGGCTCGCGGGGTCTCGGCAAGTTCCGCGGCCTGTTGCTCGGTTCGATCAGCCAGGCCGTACTCCACCAGGCGACGCGTCCAGTGGCCGTCGTCCGTGCTCCGGACGAGCCCGCGTGACCACCGAGCATTGACTTTCCAAGTTGGAATGTGATTGACTTTCCGACATGGAAAATAATGACGTGCAGCAGCCTGACCCGCTGACGATGATCGGCGAGGCGCGCACCGCCGCCGCGGAGCGGCTGGTGACGCCGTGGTGGTATCACCCGATCCTGGGGCTGCTGTTGGCGGGGCATCTCGTCGCGTTCAGCTTCGGTGACACCTTGGTGCGAAGCGTGGCTACGCTGCTGTTCCTGGCCGGCATCGCGCTGCTGGTGCAGACCTACCGCCGGTTGACCGGCGTGTGGATCTCCGGCTTCGAGGCAGGGCGCGCCAGTCGCTGGGCTTACGCCATGGGTGCTCTGGTCGGGGTACTGATGGTGGCTTCCCTCGTCATCGTGTGGACGACGTCGCTGGCCTGGCCGACGTGGGTCATGGCGGCCGTTGTCGGGGTGGCTGTCGTGGTGCTCGGGCGACGCTTCGACGTGGCGTTGCGGGCCCAGTTGCGGGCAGGCGCATGAGCACGCAGTTCAACGAGATCATCCATGCGCCGCACCGGCTACGGATCTGCGCGTTCCTCGATGCGACCTCGTCGGCGGAGTTCGCGACACTGCGCGACATGCTCGGCGTGGCCGACTCGGTGGTCAGCAAGAACCTGAAGGTCCTGCAGGACGCTGGCTACGTGACGATCTCCAAGCCCACCGGACGGGGCCGGGTGCGGACCTGGGCGGCGCTCGCCCCCGCCGGTCGGCGCGCCTATGCCGACCACGTTGCCGCCCTCAAGAGCGTCGTCGGCTGACCGCTCACCGACTGGCGTCGATCACGCAGAACAGGTTGCCCTCGGTATCGGCGAGCACGACGAAGTCGGCATCGTCGGGATACACCCATGGCACGCGGGTGGCGCCGAGCGCGATCAGCCGCTCCACCTCGGCGGCCTGTTCGGCCGCGTCGTCGGCCGACAGATCGAGGTGCATCCGGTCGCCCTCATCCAGATGGACACGTGGGCCGTCGCCGTCCGGCGGGAGGAGGAAGGCCGGGTTGTCCGGATGCGGGACGTAACCGAGCGCGCCGGTCCAGAACTGGCCCGCGCGGCGAACGTCCGACACGTTCATGACGATCGACCTGATCCGCGCCATCGCCTTACCTCCACCGTCCGTCGGCCTGGGCGGCCGCGACGTGGTCGAGGCCGGGCGGTTGCATTCGTCCGGCCGCCGTCAACGCCTCGACTCTGGCGACGTTGATCTTCGACCACGAACTCCTCGGCCGCCTGCGTGAGTAGCGCTGCAGGAAAGACACGTCGTCATAGGCCCTGCGCAGACCGTCGATCCAGCCGTAACACAACGCGACGTCGAGTGCCTCGTCGATCGAGACGAGGCCGGCCCCGCGGTTCTTCTTGCCGATGCGCAGCCATGCCTCGGTGTGTACGTCGTGATGGCTGCGCAGCCACCTCTCCCAGCCGTCGGCGTCAGGGAACTCGAGGACGTCCACGACCCTCACCTCTTCGCGGCAGATGGACTTTCACGGTAGTGCGGCGCGCGGTCCGCCCTCAACC
>Ga0079224_100012157_pt1 | contig 11905 bp, 11 predicted proteins | sample Stecom2015_FD_80414 | JGI IMG/M metagenome (GOLD analysis project Ga0079224, IMG submission 80414) | Agricultural soil microbial communities from Utah to study Nitrogen management - Steer compost 2015 | ecosystem: Environmental > Terrestrial > Soil > Agricultural land | place: USA: Utah... | reverse complement strand
TCGAGCAGGTGCGCGAGGTCTGCGGCGCCGTCGACAAGCCGGTGAACGTGCTCGCGGCGTTCTTTCCGCAGGCGACGGCCGCCGACCTCGCCGAGGCCGGCGCGAAGCGCATCAGCGTCGGCAGCGCGCTCGCGAACGTCGCGATCGGCGCGCTGCTCGCGGCGGGACGGGAGATGCGCGAGCAGGGCGGCTTCGGCTGGCTGGAGCAGGCGGCCCCGGGCGCGGACATCCGCGCACTGCTAGGGCCCCGCTGAGCGCGGGCCACGCCGCCTCCGGCAACGGCGGCGTCAGCTTTCCCAGGCGACGAGCGGCTCCCAGCGGGCATCGCCGCGCAGCGGGGCGAGGAACGGCGACATCCGCAACGCGGTGATGCGCTCGGCGCGCTGCAAGCGGGGCTTGTCCTGCATCCATGCGCGGCCCTGGGCCAGCCAGCGAAACGCCTCGTCCGCGGCGCCGCAAAACGCCAGTGCCTCGGCAACCCGCAACGCCGCTCCCGCATCGGCCTCGTGGCGGGCGGCGGCGATCAGGCGCTCGAGCGACGCGTCCGCCTCGGCCCGGCGGCCCGTGGCATGCTGAATCATTGCCAGCGCCGCATCGCGGTCGAGGCCTTGCGGCCAGCGCTCTACCGCCGCGAGAGCTTCCGTCCAGCGCCGCGCCGCTTCCGGCGGTTCCGCGTGGCGCGCCTTGAGGATCAGCAGGTAGCCCGTGTGTTTTTCGTACTGCGGCCGGTAGGCAGGGTTCAGGTCGAGCGCCGCCCGCTCCTCCTCCATGGCTTCCGCGAAGCGGCCGGCGGCGGCGAGCATGCCGGCCAGGTTGGCGTGATCGAGCGCGGAAAGCGGATCGAGGGCAACCGCGCGCCGGTACTGCTCGATTGCCAGGTCCAGCCGGCCGAAGAAGCCGTTGCTGCCGGCGGCGACCGCGAGCACGAGCGGATCGTCCGGCGCGAGTGCCATGGCCCGGCGGCGGTGCTCGCGCACCTTCCGCTCGTCGGCGTCGTTCCAGTAGTAGTACTGGGAGGCGCGAACGTGTGCTTCCGCGAGGTTGGGTGCGTATTCGAGCGCTTTCTCCACCGCTTCCCGCCACGCCGCGCGCATCTCCGGCGTGTCGAATGCTCCCTCGGCGATCAGGACGATGTACGCTCCCGCGAGTCCCGCCCAGGCGGGCCCGTAGGTGCCGTCGAGCGCCAGCGCGCGGCGGTAGTAAGCCTCGGCCAGCGCAGGATCCCCGGGCGCGCGGCGCTTGTGGAAGAAACGCGCCTGGAGATAGAGCTCGAAAGCCCGCGGGTCGGCGGGCGCGGGCGGATCGTCGTCGGAAAGCGTCGCTTCCAGGGCCTCTGCCACCGCCGCCGCGATGCCGCTTTGCACCTCGAACACGTCCTCGAGGTGGCGATCGAAGGTCTCCGACCAGAGCTGCTCGCCCGTGGCGGCGTCCACCATCTGCGCACCGATGCGGACCCGGCCGCCCGCGCGTCGTACGCTGCCCTGGAGGACGTAAGCAACGCCCAGACGCTCGCGGGCGGTGCGAATGGTCGTGTCGTGATCGCCCAGGGAGAACGCGGAAGTGCGCGCAATCACGTGCAAATCCGGCGATTGCGCGAGCGTTCTCAGTATCTCTTCCGCGATACCTTCCCCGAGGAACGCCTGGCCGCCGCCCTCGCTCATGTCCGCAAACGGCAGCACCGCGATGGAGCGCGGCGCAGGCACCGCCGCGGACTCCGCGGCCGGATCCGGGCGCAACCAACCGAGCGCGGCGACCAGGCCGGCGGCTGCAAGCATTGCGATCGTTGCACCGGAGGCGATCGCCCGGCGGCCCCGGCGGGGGGCGATCCCGGGTGACGGGCGTTCCGCCGTCACCTCCGACACGGGTACGTCGAACAGGTACCCCCGTCGCGGTACGGTACGCACGAGCTCCCGCGACGCGTCCCCCAGCGCCCGCCGGATGTCGATCAGGCACTGGGTCAGTGAGCCTTCGGTGACTACCGTCCTGCCCCAGATCGCGTCCAGGAGCTCTTTCTTCGACAACAGCCGCCCGCGGTTCTCGACCAGGTAACAGAGCACCCGGAAGGACTGGGGCCTCAGCCGGACCTCTTCGGTGCCGCGGAGCAACGTGCCGCGTTGAACGTCGAGTACGAAATCACGGAAGCGGAACGCCTTCGGACCATTGTTGCTGTCGCTCATGCCCCGACCCCGCCGTTATGGATGTCGTTCTTCAGCCGAATTGTGGCACGTCATCCGCCGGTTTGCGCCGGGCTTTCGTTGCTTGCTCCTCTTGTTTCGGGGGCTGCAGCCCGGGGGGCTACAGCTTGCGGACGAGCTGCACGCCGTCGCGGACGGTGAGCAGGACGTTCTCGACGCGCGGGTCGCCGGCAATGGCCTCATTCAGGGCATGGAGCGTGCGCGAGGTCGCGTCGCGCGGGCGCAGCACTTTCCCGGACCAGAGCATGTTGTCCAGCACGAGGACGCCGCCCGGTCGCGTGCGCGCGAGGATCGCTTCGTAGTAGTCGGGATAGCGTTCCTTGTCGGCGTCGATGAAGGCGAGGTCGATCTCGCGCTCGAGACCCGCGATGGTCTCGAGCGCAGGCCCCATGCGAATCTCGATCTTGTGCCCGAAAGGGCTTGCGTCGAAGGCGGCCTGGGCGACCTCGCGCGCCGCGGGATCGATCTCGCAGGTGACGATCTTCGCGTCCTCGGGAGCGCCTTCGGCCAGCGACAGCGCCGAGTAGCCGGTGAACGTCCCGACTTCCAGCACGAACCGGGGCTGCACGAGCGCCGCGATCAGCTTCAACAGCCGGCCTTCCACGCGCCCGGTGAGCATCCCCGGGTTCGGCATTTCCCGGGTCGTTTTCTCGGCGAGCGCCTGCAAGTCGGGCGGCTCCGCCCGCGTATGCGCGAATGAGTAGCTTTCAATGTCCTCGTCGATGAACGACATCACGGCATCCGGCAACCAAAGGTCACGGGCATTCTAGCAGCGGGTCGCCGTCCGACGCGCATTCCGCGGCCTTCCGCGCCCGGTGGCACGGGGCTTGCATCATGGAGTGCTCATCCCACGGACAGGAGGAATCCCGATGGCTCGCAAAGCGACAGGCGGAGAGGGCGATCGTGAATCGGATCGCCGTTACCGGAAGAACGTCAAGGAAAGCGTGAAGAAGACGACCGAATCGGACCGCGCCAGGCGTGCCCGCGAGATGGGCGAGGAAGAGCTGCGTACCGCCAGGAGTGCGGAGGAAAAAGGCAAATCCCGCGCCCGCCACTGACCACCGGCCGGCGCCGGTGAACCCGGCGCGAGTGCCGGGCTCTCCGGTGCCCTCGCGCGCCGGGTTTCGCTCAGCCCGCGTATGCCTCCCGCAGCGCGGCGAGATCGAGCTTCTTCATCGCGAGCAGCGCCTCCATCACGCGCTCGACCTTGCGCGGGTCGGGATCATCGAGGAGGTCCGCGAGCTCGCGCGGCACCACCTGCCAGGAAAGCCCGTAGCGATCGCTCAGCCATCCGCAGTGCTGGTGCACGCCGCCGGCGCCGAGCGCATCCCAGTACCGGTCGACCTCGCCCTGGTCTTCGCAGCTCACCTCGAAGGACACGGCCTCGGTGAACCGGAACACCGGGCCACCGTTCAACGCGGCGAACGGCGTGCCGTCGAGCTCGAACGCGACGGTCATCACCGACCCGGCGGGCCGGCCGTGGATCTCTTTGCCCGCTTCGCCGTAGCGCAGGATCGCGGTGATGCGGGAGTTCGGGAAGACCGAGGTATAGAACCGCGCGGCTTCCTCCGCCTGGTGATCGAACCAGAGGCAGGGCGAGATCCGGTGGATCGCGGGCATGCATCCTCCTCGGGGAGCCCGTGGGCAGGTCGCGACGCGGTCGTCAGGCCGCGGCCGCATTCGACGCTGCAAGCGCGGGGCGGGACTCCGTTATGATACGCCGCTTCGCGCGACGGAACCGGAGGACCGGTGGAGAGCAGCAATCTTCGAGGCATCGGGCTGATGCTGCTCGCCATGGCCACCCTCGCGCTCATGGATGCGACCATGAAAGAGCTCGCAGGCCGCTACGCCGCGTTGCAGGTGGCGGCCCTGCGCGGGCTGCTGTCGCTGCCCTTCGTCGTTGCGTGGATCTACTGGCGGGATCGCGGCTTCCGTACGCTCTGGCGGATCCGCTGGCCCTGGCACCTGCTCCGCGGGGTGCTGGCGCTCGTCATGCTGACCGGATTCATCTACGCGATCCGCGGCATGCCGCTGTCCGAAGCGTACACGCTGTTCTTCGTCTCACCGCTCTTGATCACCGCGCTTTCCGTTCCCCTGCTCAACGAACGGGTCGGCCCGCGCCGCTGGGCCGCGATCCTCGTCGGTTTCAGTGGCGTGCTCATCGTGCTGCGTCCGGGGGCGGTGACGATCGGGCTCGGCACCCTGGCCGTGCTGGCAGCCGCCGTGGCTTACGCGTTGAACGCGATCACCGTCCGCGTCCTCGGCCGCACGGACTCCACGGCGGCGATGTCGTTCTGGTTCATGGCGATGGTCGCGATCGGGGCCGGCCTGCTGGCATTGCCGGACTGGCAGGGCGTGCGCGCGGGCGACGCCGGGCTGCTGTTCGCGCTGGGCGCGACCGGCGCCCTGGGCCAGGTGCTGATCACGGAGGCGTTTCGCTCCGCACCGGTGTCGGTGATCGCGCCGTTCGAGTATTCGGCGCTGTTCTGGGCGCTCGGGCTGGACCTGCTGATCTGGGGCGAGTTGCCGGAGCCGATCGTGTTCGCCGGTGCCACCGTCATCGTCGCGAGCGGCCTCTACCTCATCCACCGCGAGCGCAGGCCGCCGGTCGTCACCCCGCCCTGACGGGCGCGTCAGGGATCGAAATCGCCGGCAATCACGTCGTGGAAGAATTGCCGGGCATGGAGCGCCAGCGGTGCCACGTCGTGAGCCACTCCCGGCACGGTATCCAGCCGGACCCTGGCACCCGCCCGGCGGAACGAATCCGCCAGCGCACGGATGCGGTCGATGCGGGTACGGCCGGCATCGTTGGCTCCCGGCATGTAGTAGCGATCGGATTCGTTGAACGTGATCTCCCAGGTCTCCAGGTCGGCCGTGCCGACGACGAAATGCAACGCGAGATTGCGGTACTCGTGCCCCGCGATGCGTATGCCGAACCTTTCGTTCACGTCTGCGATGCCCGTCCACCAGGGCCGCGCGGGATCGAGCAGGGTGACGGACCCCGGTGCGGCGATCGAGGCCGCCTCGATGCGGCCCGGGTGCAGGATGGTGAATCGGTGCGTGAAATGCGCACCGCCGGAGAACCCGAACATCAGCACCCTGTCCGCGGCAAGCCCGAATCGTTCCGCCACCTCGTCGATGATGCCGAGCATGATCCGGTCGTACCGGATCCCCGACTCCTCGATGAACTTGTAGCCGTGCAGGTTGCCGTCTCCGAGCACGTTGGCGGGAAACAGGGGCGCGATCACGATACAGTCGTGATAATCGGCGAATTCGGCGAACAGGTCGCGGTACAGCAGGTGCGTGCGGCCGGTGCCGTGCACCGCGACCAGCAGCCTAGTGCGCCCTGGCCCGATCCGGTCGAACCGGTGGGGCACGAACAGGGCATACGGGAATCGCGGGTCCGTGCGGGACGCGAACACGGTCGTGTGCCCGCGGAAGTACATCTGCTCGATTCCCTTCTGTTTTTCCTCGTGTACGCTCATCTCAGGTCTCCCGGTCCCGGCTCGAGCCATAGGCGACGAGATGCCCCGGGGCAATCTCGAAGAACGTCCGGCCGACGCCGTCGTCATCTCCCCGCCAGTGCGGGTCCTCGACCAGCCCGGGCGGCGGTGGCGGCGGCTCGCAGTGCCGCTCCCTCAGTGCACAGCCTCCGGAGCCGGTGGGTACCAGGCTGGGCACCGCATTCAGCAGCGCGCAGGTATAGGGGTGGTGCGGCGCGTCGAGCACAGCGTCGCGCATCCCGATCTCCACGATGCGCCCGCGGTAGAGCACCAGGATACGGTCGGCGACCTGCTCGACCACGCCCAGATCGTGGGTAATGAACAGGCAGCTGAAGCCGATGCGGCCCTTGAGGCGTTGCAGCAGGTCGAGGACCTGCGCCTGGACCGTCAGGTCCAGCGCCGAGACGGCCTCGTCGGCAATGACGAGCTCCGGCTCCGTCACGATCGCCCGGGCGATTCCGACGCGCTGCCTCTGCCCGCCCGAGAGCTCGTGCGGGTAGCGGTCCGACCACGCCGGGTCGATGCCGACCTCCGACAAGGCGGCCGCGACCTTCTCCCGCCGCTCCGCACGGCCGACGCCCGGCACGTGGCGTAACCCTTCCGCCACGATACGTCCGATGGTCTGGCGCGGATCCAGCGACGCGTAAGGATCCTGGAACACGACCTGCATCCGGCGCCGCATCCGGCGCTCCTCGTCTCCACGCACGCCGGCAATGTCCTGCCCGTCGAGGAGGATCCGGCCTTCGACGGCCGGCCCGAGCTTGAGAAGAGCGCGGCCGAGAGTCGTTTTTCCCGATCCCGATTCGCCAACTACCGCCAGGGTCTCGTTGCGCATCACGTCGAAGGAGATGTCGTCGAGTGCCTTGAAGCGGGTCGGCTTGCGCCACGGCAGGCGCGCCGGCTTCGTGAAGCTGACCGACAGGTTGCGCACCGAAACCAGCGGGTTTCCCCCGATCGTCCCGCCCGTCCCCGCACGGCGGCCGGGCAAGGCGGCGATCAACGATCGCGTGTACGGTTCGCGTGGCGCGGACATGATGCGCTCCACCTCCCCCGTCTCGACGATCGTTCCCTTGCGCATGACCGTCATTCGCCCGGCATACCGCGCGACGAGGCCGAGATCGTGCGTAATCAGCAGCACCGCGGTGCCGAAGTCCCGCACGATCTCCAGCATGATCTCGATCACTTCCTGCTGTATGAGCACGTCGAGCGCCGTGGTTGGCTCGTCCGCGAGGAGCAACGCGGGACGCAGCATGAGCACGGACGCGAGCATGATTCTCTGCCGCATGCCGCCGGAGAACTCGTGCGGATAGCTCGCGAGGCAGCGTTCAGGGTCGGGCATGCGCACCCGTTCGAGCATTTCCAGGCTGCGGCGCCGGATCTCGTCGCCGCCGAGTGTCGTGTGCAGCCGCATGGCCTCCGCCATCTGGGCACCGATCCTGAGCGCAGGATTCAGCGACATCATCGGTTCCTGGAACACCATGCCGATCCGCGGGCCGCGCAGCTTGCGCATGGCGGCGTCCGGCAGCGTCGTGAGCTCCTGTCCCTGGAAGCGTATCGAGCCGGCGCTGACCGCAGCGCCGGGCGGCAGCAGGCGGAGCACGGCGCGCGCGAGCATGGTCTTCCCCGAGCCGGATTCGCCGACGAGCCCGTGCACCTCGCCCGCCCGGATCTCCAGGTCGGCGCGCTCGATCGCCGGCGCGGAACGTCCGAAGCGCACGGTGAGCCCGTCGATTGCCAGCACCGGGAGAGTGGCGGCGGCCTGTGCCGGGATCGCAGCCACGCCGCTCACAGTCCGCGCATCCGTGGGTCCAGGCGGTCGCGCAGCGCGTCGCCGAACAGGTTCACGCCGAGCAGCGTCGCCGAGATCGCGAGGCCGGGAAACACGCTGAGCCAGGGCGCCACGCTCATGTACAGGGTGGCGTCCGACAGCATCCCGCCCCAGGTGGGGGCCGGCGGCGGAACGCCGAGCCCCAGGAAGCTCAGTGCACTCTCGGTGAGCAGCGCGCCACCGAACATCGCCGTGCCGATCACCGTGAGCGGAGAGATGCACGCCGGCACGACGTGGCTCAACACGGTGTATGCACCGGAGTTGCCGAGCGCGCGCGAGGCCTCGACGAACTCTTTCTCGCGCACCGACAGGACCACGCCGCGCACTACGCGCACGACGTTCGGGGCATAGGCGAGGCCGAGGGCCAGCACGACGCCGTAGCGGCGCGGACCGATGACGGCCATGATGCCGAGGGCGAGCAGGATGCCCGGGAAGGCCATCAGCGCCTCCACCAGCATCATCACGATCCGGTCGCACCAGCCGCCGACGTATCCGGCAACGGCGCCGACCAGCGTTCCCGTGACGAGCGCAAAAGCGACCGTGAGGACGCTGACCGTGAGGCTCGTGCCCGCCGCCACGGCAAGACGACTGAACGTGTCGCGCCCGAACTGGTCCGTGCCCAGCCAGTGCTCGCGCGAAGGGGCCTCGAGACGGTCCTCGTAGCTCAGCACCAGCGGATCGTAAGGGGTCGCCGCTGCGCCGATGATCGCGAGCAGGCCGATGACGCCGAGCAGCGACAGGCCGACCACCGCGTTCGGCCGCGCGAGCCACGCGAAGCTCTCCCTGCGGCGCCTCACAGCCGTACCCGCGGATCGAACAGGGGATAGAGGACGTCGACGACCAGGTTCGCAAGCACGTAAAGCCCGGCGACCAGCAGCAGTGTGCCCTGCACGACGGGGTAGTCGCGCGCGTAGATGCCATCGACGAGGAAACGCCCGAGCCCGGGCAGCGTGAACACGGTCTCGATGACGACCGCGCCTCCGAGCAGGCTGCCCAGCATCAGGCCGAGCAACGTGAGCACCGGGGCGAAGGCGTTCGGCAGCGCGTGGCGCAGGAGCACCAGGTGCTCGGGCAGGCCCTTGGCACGCGCGTGCGTGATGTACTCGAGTCGCAGGACCTCGAGCGTGCTCGAGCGCATCATCCTGGTCAGGCTGGCCATCTCGCCGAGCAGCAGTGCCAGCACCGGCAGCGCCAGGTAGCGGATGCCGGCGGCGAAGTCCTCCGTGATCGACACGTAGCCGATCGTCGGCAGCCAGCCGAGCTGCACGCCGAACAGGAGAATCAGGAGTATTCCCATCCAGAAGCTCGGCACGGACACGCACAGGATCACGGCGAACATCATGGCGAGGTCGAGGCGGGTGTTCTGGCGCCAGGCGGCGAGCAGCCCGGCGGGTATGGCGACCAGCACCGCCAGCACGATCGAGAACAGGACGACCTGCGCGGTGACGCCGAAGCGGCGCAGCATCGCCTCCAGGACCGGCTCGCCGGTCATGATCGAATGGCCGAGGTCGCCCTTGGCGAGATTGCCGAGCCAGGTTCCGAACTGCACGAGCAGCGGCTCGTCGAGCGCGAGGTTGCGGCGGACTTCTTCCAGGACGTGCGGGTCCGCGAGATCGCCGACCATGACCGCCGCCGGATCGCCGGGGACGAGGCGCATCAGGGCGAACACGAGCATCGCCACGATCACCAGGGTCGGCACGGTCATCAGGAGCCGCTTGAACGTGTACGTGAGCACCCGCTTCTGCCGCCCCGCCCGGAAAAGTCAGTCCCAGCTCGCCTTGCGCACGCCCCACAGGCGCGGAATCATCAGCGGCCAGGGCGTGTATCCCTCGATGTCCCGGCCGACGGCCGCAGCGTAGTTGGCGTTGTAGAGGCCGATGATCGGCACGTGGTCCTTCATCAGGAGGTGGAGCTCCTCGTACAGGCGGCGCTTCTCGTCGCCGTCGAAAGTCGCGATCGCACGCGAGAGCAGTGCCTGCGCCTCCGGCTGCTCCCACAGGTACACGGGCCGTTCGTCCTTGTTGCCGATCAGCTTCAGGTAGCGAAGGAGCGGCGTCGCCTGTGCGGTAAAGCTGAAGCTTGACAGCTGGAAGTTGCCGGAATAGTAGTTCGCGAGCTGGGCCGCCCAGTCCATCACGTCTATGTGCGCGTTCATCCCTGCCGCGTGCAGCATCGCCTGGATCACGACCGCGTTGGCGTACATGTTGTCGTACTTGCGGTTGGCCTGGATGCGCACCGGCTCGCCGTCGTAACCCGCCTGCCGCAGGAGCTCGCGGGCCGCTTCGACGTCGGGCGCGTACCACTCGTCGTGCACCGCCGTGTGCGCGGAGGCGCTCACCGGGACCGCCGAGGAATTCACGCTCGCGTATCCGTTGGTATTGAAGTCGACGATCATCCGGCGATCGACGGCATGCGCTATCGCGCGCCGGATGCGCACGTCGGACAGCAACGGATCGCGCGTCTGGAGCAAAAGCGCCGACCAGCTCAGCGTGGGGGACTGCACGACGACGGTCGTCGCGGCGTTCCGGAAATCCTCTATCGCCGTCATCGGGATGCTGTGGAAAATGTCGATATGACCGGCGAGCAGCGCCGCCTTGGTTGCGGCCGGATCCGGCGAGACGAGGAAGCGCAGGCGGTGTGCGTGTGCCTCCTTGCGGCCGGCGAGGCCGTCGACCCCGTCGCCGCGCGGCCGGTATTCCTCGAAGCGCACCAGGTCTGCGTACTCGCCCGGCCGCCATTCCGCGAGCCGCCAGGGCCCGGTGCCCACCGGCGCGAGCCATCTGCCGTCGGCCGCGACCGATTCGGGATGGAGCACCGCCGGCACGCACTGCACGTTCGCCAGGCGATCGAGAAACAGCGTGCTCGGCTCCGCGAGCCGGAAGATGACCGTCCGCTCGTCCGGCGTCTCGATCGCCTCGATGACGCTCGGGCTGCCGTCGTCGGCGCCTTCGCCGGCCACGAACCAGCTCCGGCACTGCCAGCGCGTGGCAGGATCGAGGTAGCGCTCGAAGCTCCAGCGTACTTCCCGCGAGGTCACGGGCCGGCCATTGTGGAACAGGAGCCCCTCGCGGAGGGTGAACACCCAGGTGCGGCCGGCGTCGCGCACCTCCCAGGCGGAAGCGAGCACCGGTTCGATCTCGAGGTCCTCGCCATAGGCCACCAGGGACTCCACGACGTGATGCAGGACCGCATCCGTATTGGCGTCGCGGTTCACGCCGGGGTTGGTCCCCCGGATGTCGGTGTTGAGCGCGATGCGCAGCACTCGCTCCGCCGCATCCGCAGCCGTCGTGACGGTGGCGGCAACGACGACGGCAAGGACGAGCGGTGCCAGCGCGCGCGGGACAGGCGCCATATTCCCCCCAAAATCGTTCTATCGAAGAATATAGAACAATCCGGGCCAGGGAAACCCCGGTTCCCTCAATCGAAACGGATCAGGCGCTCCGGTGCGCTCGTGCCCTCCTCGTAAGGGCTCACGCGGCCGGTGCTTTCCAGGTGCTGCCGCAAGAGCGTCGCCGCCCACACCCTGTCTCCCGCCCGGATCGCCGCCAGCACGGCCAGGTGCTCGCGGCAGGTCCGCAGCGCCCGTTCCGGCCCATAGATCCAGTGATAGTTGACGAAGCGCCGCAGCCGGTTCTGCTGCTGCACGGCCTGCAGGAAAAAGCGATTCTGCGCCCCCGCCGCGATGATCTCGTGGAACTCCGCGTTCATCTCGAAGAGCTCGACGGGGGTAATGGCCCGCACCCTGCCCTCCACGATTGCACGATGTTTCTCTTCCGAACGCGCGGCGGCGGCTTCGTCGAGCGCGAACATGGGCTCGAGCAGCGCGAGCGGCTCGAGCGCAATACGGAACCGGTAACTCTCGTCGTGCGCCTGCTGCGAGTCGAGCACCGGCGCGAACATCCAGCCGCGTCCCGGGCGGCGCTCGACCAGGCCCTCGTGCAGGAGGCGCTGCAACACCCGGCCGAGCAGGCTGCGTGTCACGCCGTACCGCCTGAGCAGGTCGGCCTCCGAGACGTGGTCGGGCAGGCGCCGGCTGATGCGATCCTCGGCAATCGCGAGGTACAGGCGCTCCTCGTCGGAGCGGGCGGTGCCGGCCGTCCTGTCGCCGCGGGGTTTGCGCGCGAGGAAATAGCCTTTGCGCGGAACATGGCGCACGTAGCCCCGGCGCGCGAGCAGCGAGAGCGCAGCCCGCACCGGCGTGCGCGACACCTTGAAGCGCTCGCAGAGCACGGGCTCGGGCAGGTGGGCCCCGGTGGTCATGCCGGCGTCCCGCGCGTACTCCAGCACGGCGTCCGCGAGCTGCTCCTGGAGCCGGCTCGGACCGCTCATCGCCGGGCCCCTCCCACGGTGTCTTTAGTCAGCATGTAAGTATTATACCG
>Ga0079224_100012156_pt1 | contig 11905 bp, 7 predicted proteins | sample Stecom2015_FD_80414 | JGI IMG/M metagenome (GOLD analysis project Ga0079224, IMG submission 80414) | Agricultural soil microbial communities from Utah to study Nitrogen management - Steer compost 2015 | ecosystem: Environmental > Terrestrial > Soil > Agricultural land | place: USA: Utah... | reverse complement strand
CGGGCGCTCGCCCGGCGGCCACGGGCAGCAGCGCTCGGATCCAGCGAACCGTCGTCGGGGGGGCTCCGCGCCGTGTCCCGGGCGCGCCGGGCCGTCGCCGTTGCATCGGGCCGAACGGCCCTCCGTGGCGGCGCACCCAGCACCTCCCCCGGACGGGCCGCGGGATTCCCGCGATTGACCCTGCCTGCCGCCGAGAACGCGATGGCGGGGGCCGGTGCGAGGGACACGCCGCCCGCGCTCGGCGTGTGTGGCGGTCCGTTTGCATCGTGTGTCGCACCGCACAATGAGCTTTTGCGACGGGCAGCTACACTGCGCCCCGGCCCATGCCTCGTCTCGTGTCGCGCAGGCCCCGCGCTGCCGCGCTCCTCGCCGTCGGTCTCGTCGCCGCATTGCCCGCGCAGATCGCCGACCCGCTCGCGTTCTTCGAAACCCGCGTGCGCCCGGTGCTCGCCGAGCGCTGCGTGTCGTGCCACGGAAGCAAGACGCAGAAGTCCGAACTGCGCCTCGACCACGGCAGCTTCGTGCGCCGCGGCGGCGCGCGCGGCCCGGTGGTCGTGCCCGGCGACGCCGCGGCGTCGCGCCTGGTCGCCGCGGTGCGCTACGAGGACGTCGACCTGCAGATGCCGCCGAAGGGCAGGCTCGCCGACGCCGAGATCGCCGCGCTCGAACAGTGGATCGAGCTGGGGGCGCCGTGGCCGGACGAGCCGGTGCCCGAAGCCGCCGCGGCCGAGCCGGCCTTCGACCTCGCCGCGCGGCGCGCGGCGCACTGGTGCTGGCAGCCGCGCGCACGGCCCGCCGTGCCGAGCGTGCGCGACCTTTCGTGGCCCGCGGACCCGATCGACCTCTTCGTCCTCGCCGCCCTGGAGGACCGCGGCCTGCGCCCTGCGCGCGATGCCGATCCGGCGACGTGGTTGCGCCGGGTCACGTTCGACCTCACGGGCCTGCCGCCCACCGCGCGCGAGCTGGACGCGTTCCTCGCCGATCCCGCGTCCGACGCCCGCGCGCGCGCCGTCGACCGCCTGCTCGCCTCGCCGCACTTCGGCGAGCGCTGGGCGCGCCACTGGCTCGACCTCGTCCGCTACGCGGAGACGCTGGGCCACGAGTACGACTTCGAGATCCCGAACGCGTGGCACTACCGCGACTACGTGGTGCGCGCGCTGAACGCCGACGTCCCCTACGACCGGTTCGTGCAGGAACACGTCGCCGGCGACCTGCTCGCCGCCTCGCCGGAGTTCGGACCGCGCCTGCACCCCGACGGCTTCGACGAGTCGCCGATCGGCACGTGCTTCTGGTGGTTCGGCGACCAGACGCACTCGCCGCTCGACCCGCGCCAGCACCGTGCCGACCGCGTCGACAACCAGATCGGCGTGTTCGGCAAGACCTCCCTCGGCCGCACGGTGGCGTGCGCGCGCTGCCACGACCACAAGTTCGACGCGATCGCGCAGCGCGACTACTACGCGCTCGCCGGCGTGGTGAAGAGTTCGCGCTACGCGCTCACTCCGCTGCTGCCGCCCGGCGGCCACCGCGACGCGCTCGGCGCACTCGCCGAGCTGCGGCCGGCGCTCGTGGAACGGGTGCGCGCGAGCTGGCTGCGCCGCGCGCCGTCGGTCGCGGCGTACCTGCGCGCGGCCGCCACGCTCGGCGAGCGGCCGCGGCGCGCGCGCGGCGAGACCGACGAGGCGTGGCGTGCCCGGCAGGCGGCGTACGACGATTCGGTCGCCGAGGCGGCGCGCGTCGCCGGGCTCGAATCGCGCCGGCTGCGCGCGTTCCACGCCGCGCTCCCCACCGCGCTGCGCGACGACCGCGGTCATCCCTTCCAGGCGTGGGCCTGCTACCTGCACGACCCCGAAGGCTGGCCGGCGCGCTGGCGCGAGCTGCGCGCCGACTGCCGGCCCGTGGACGCACGCCCGACCGACGCGGTCGTGCTCGCCGACTTCCGCCACGACGGCTACGACCGCGCGTTCGTCGCGGGCGAGGCGTTCGGCGACCGCCCGCGCGCGCGCGACCTCGTCGCGGTCGACGGCGACGGCCGGCCGGTGGTGCGCGCGCGCACCGGCCGCGTCGCGACCAGCGCGGTCGAGTCGTTGCGCGTGCAGGGCTCGCTCGCGACGCGCACCTTCACCATCGACCGCCGCTACCTGTGGATCGAGGCGGCCGGCGAAGGGACGCGCATCAACGTCGTCGTCGAGGGGTTCAACGTCATCCGCGACCCGATCTACGGCCCGCTCAAGCTCGTGCTCGCGACCGAGCGGATGCGCCTGCATCGCATCGACCTGTCCCTGTGGCAGGGCATGCAGGCCTACCTGCAGGTCCACGACCTGCGCACCGCGGACCCGAGCGACGAGAACGACTACGGCCGGCCGGGGTGGGTCGCCGTGCGCCGCGTGTGGCTCAGCGACCGCGCCGAGGAGCTCGACTCCCGGGTGCGCCCGGCGTGCGTCGAGCTGCTCGGCGACCGCGAGCTGACCGGAGACGAGCTGGCGAGCGCGTACGCGCGCGCGGTCGAGGCCGCGGTCGCCGCCTGGCAACCGGACGAGCCCGACCCGCCCGCCGAACGCGCCGACCTGCTCGCCTTCCTGTCGCGCCACCGTCTGCTCGACGACACGCACGACGATCCGTTCCTGCGCCTCGTGCGCGGGGTGGACTCGGCCATCGCCGAAGCCGCCTGCGTCCCGGCGATGGCCGACGGCGACGGGCTCGACGAGCACGTGTTCGTGCGCGGCGACCACCGGGCGCCGGGGGAGGTCGTGCCGCGCGCCGGGCTGACCGCGCTCGACAGCGATCCCGACGCGTTCCGCGCGGGCAGCGGGCGCCTCGCGCTCGCGCGCGAACTGACCCGGCCCGACCACCCGCTCGTCCCGCGCGTGCTCGTCAACCGGGTGTGGCACCACCTGTTCGGACGCGGGCTCGTGCCCACGGTCGACAACTTCGGCGTGCTCGGCGAGCCGCCTTCGCACCCGGAGCTGCTCGACTGGCTCGCCGGCACGTTCGTCGACGACGGCTGGTCGCTGAAGCGCCTGCTGCGGCGTATCGTGCTGTCGCGCACCTACGCGATGGCGAGCGTGCACGACGACCCGCGCGCCGCGGAGGTCGATCCCGACCTCGCCCTCCTCCACCGCGCGCGCGTGCGTCGGCTCGACGGCGAGGCGCTGCGCGACGCGCTCCTCGTGCTCGCCGGGCGGCTGGACCGCAAGCTCGGCGGCGCGAGCGTGCCGGTGCACCTCACGCCGTTCCTCGACGGCCGCGGCCGTCCCGAGCGCAGCGGCCCGCTCGACGGCGCCGGCCGCCGCAGCCTGTACCAGGAGGTGCGGCGCAACTTCCTGAACCCCTGGTTCCTCGCGTTCGACACGCCGGTGCCGTTCTCGACCGTCGGCCGCCGCAACGTGTCGAACGTGCCGGCGCAGGCGCTCGCCCTGATGAACGACCCGTTCGTCGTCGAGCAGGCGCGGCGCTTCGCCGAGCGCATGCTGCGCGCCGGGCTGCCCGACCGCGGCGCGCGCGTCGCGGCGATGCTGCGCGAGGCGTGGGGCCGCGCGCCGGAACGCGCGGAGCTGGACGCCGCCGAGCAGTTCCTGCTCGATCAGGCGCAGGTGCACCGCGCCGACCTCGACGACGTGGCGCCGTGGGCCGACCTCGCGCACGCGCTGGTCAACGTCAAGGAGTTCGCCTTCCTGCGATGAGGACGAGGAGACGCCGATGACCGAACCGCTCGACCGCCGCCGCTTCCTGCGCGCCTGCGCCGGGATCGCCGCCTGCTCCGCCCCGATCGGCGAGACCGGCCTCCGCCTGCTCGTCCCCGCGCCCGCGCTGCCGCCCGGGCGCGGCACGCCGCACCACCCGCCGCGCGCGCGCAGCGTGATCTTCCTCTACATGGACGGCGGTCCCTCGCAGGTCGACACGTTCGACTACAAGCCCCGCCTGCAGCGCGAGCACGGCAAGCCGTTCGGCATGAAGATGGAGCCGACGCAGTTCAACGACAACGGCAACACGCTCGGCTCGCCGTGGCGCTTCGCGCAGCACGGCGCGAGCGGGCAGTGGATCAGCGAGCTGTTCCCCGCGCTCGCGCGCTGCGCCGACCGGCTCGCGATCGTGCGCTCGATGTCCGCGGACTTCTCCGAGCACACCAACGCGAACTACTTCCTGCACACCGGGGTCGGCATCCAGGGCAGGCCGAGCATGGGCGCATGGATCGGCTACGGCCTCGGCAGCGAGAGCGACGAGCTGCCGGCGCACGTCGTTTTGCACGGCGGCCTGATCCCGCCCGGCGGGCTCGACTGCTTCGGCAGCAGCTTCCTGCCCGCGACCTGGCAGGGCTCGGTGTTCCGCGCCGCGGAGGAGCCGGTCGCCAACGTGCAGCGCACGGAGCCCCGCGCCGAGCTGCAGCGCGGCAAGCTCGCGCTCGTGCAACGGCTCGACGCGCTCGCCGGCGAGCGCACCGGCCACGACGCGCAGGTGGCCGCGGCGATGCGCAACCAGGAGCTCGCCGAGCGCATGCAGCTCGCGGTCCCCGAGCTGATGCGCCTGCGCGACGAGAGTGCAGCGACGCACCGCCTGTACGGCCTCGACGACCCCGACCCGTACACCCGGGGCTACGGCGCACAGTGCCTCGCGGCGCGCCGCATGGTCGAGCGCGGCGTCCGCTTCATCGAGCTGACCTGCCCCAAGATCCCGCGCGTCGACCGCTGGGACCAGCACAGCAACCTCGCCCGCGACCACGCGCGCAACGCGCACGCCATCGACCAGCCGATCGCCGGCCTGATCACCGACCTCGCCGGCCGCGGTCTGCTCGACCAGACGCTGGTGGTGTGGACCGGCGAGTTCGGGCGCACGCCGTTCGCCCAGGGGCGCGACGGCCGCGACCACAACCCGTTCGCGTTCTCCGCGTGGCTGTGCGGCGGCGGCATCGCCGGCGGCGTGACCCACGGCGTGACCGACGACTACGGCTACAAGGTGGTCGCGGACCGCGTGACGGTCCACGACCTGCACGCGACGATCCTGCACCTGCTCGGGCTCGACCACACGCGTCTCACCTACCGGTTCGGCGGGCGCGACATCCGGTTGACAGACGTGTACGGCGAAGTCGTCCGCCCGATCCTGGCGTGAGGCGGACGCGGCGGCGACGCTGTCGGCGATGTCGCGACCGTCCTTGCTCCTCGCCCCGTTGCTCGCCGCCTGCGCCTCACCCTCGCTGCCCGAGGGAACCGGCCGCGGCCTGCTCAGCCACGACCGCACGCCGCCCGAGGGCGTGCCCGGCGTGCAGGCGCCGCGCTGGCAGCCCGGCGACCGGTTCGTGTTCCAGCGCGGCAACGTGCAGCGCCTCGTGTTCCACGTCGAGCCGCGCGACGACCGGCTCCTGCTCGTCGACGAGGGCAGCGGCGAGCGCCAGGTGCTGGCCACCGACCTCACCGACCTCGGGCACGAAGTGCTGGAGGACGGCGAGGCGCGCACCGCGGTCGCGCTCGCGCCCGGCGACGTCCGCTACCACTGGCCGCTGTGGGTCGGCAAGCGGTGGTCGTGCCACTTCCTGCGCAAGGTGCCGGGCCACCCGCCGCTGCCGCTGCTGGTCAGCTACGTGGTCGAGGCGGCCGAGCCGGTGACCACGCCCGCGGGGCGCTTCGAGACGTTACGCATCCTGCGCCGCGCGACGGTGGCCGCCGAGGGGACCTACCTGGAGCGCGCGAGTCTCGTGTGGTACGCGCCGGAAGCCGGGATCGAGGTGCGCCGCCTGGAGGACGGCATCCTCACCGAACTGGTCGAGCTGCACCGGCAATGACGGCGCTTCCGGCGAGCCGTCGGTCGGGCCCGGCGCGCGCGCGGCGCGCCGGGCACCCGGGATCACTTGTCGATGCGAATGAAGCCGGAGTCCGACATCAGCAGGCTCTTCATCCGGCCGTCGGTCCAGTTCTGCTTGTAGTGCTCGAAGCCGGTGCCCTTGCCGTCCCACGCGTCCTTGAACCAGAACGCGTACGCGTCGGTGACGAAGAAGTCGCCGATGCCCGCGCCGAACTTGGCCAGCGGGAACACGGGGACGATGTAGAGGACCGCGTTGAGCCAGGGGCTGTTGATGTAGACCTTCTGGTCCCAGTCGTCCACCGTGCGCGCGAGCTGGTGGGGACCGGACGCGCACGAGGTCAACGAGACGACGGCGGCGAGCGCGAGAGCACTTGCGAGTTTCTTCATGTGACGTTCTTGCGTGGACAGCGTCGCTTGCACGCGACGCGGCGAAGATCGCGGCGGCAATGTAGCTCGCGGTGCACGCGCGCATGAACGGTGAACATCGGAAAACCGCGCGGCATGTCCCGCCGCCGATCGCGTCCGCCCATGCGCGGCCACTGTCGCCGGCATCCGCGGCCCGCGCGTCGGCTACGTTGGGGCCGTATGCGCAGCAATCCCGGGAGCACCCCGGGCACGTGCGCCGATGAGTTCGATCCCCGAACGCGACGCCGCGCAGGCTGCACCAGGACGCGCGCCGCGGCTCGGCCCGCGCGACTTCGGCGACGCGCTGCTGTGCGCGGGCGCCGCGCTCGCGCTCGCCCTGCTCCTGGCACAGCGCACCTTCTACAAGATCGACGGGCACCTCTACCTCGCTCACGTACTCGACGGCGAGCGCTCGTACCCGCGGCACTTTCTGTACCTGCCGATGGTGTTCGCGGCGCGCGATGCCGGCGCGGTCTTCGGCCTGACCCTGTACGAGTCGGCCCGCGCCCTGAGCGCACTCGGGCTCGCCGTCTGGACGATGCTGGTCCACCTCGCGAGTCGCACCCTCGGCCTCACGCGCGGCGCGGCGCTCGCGGCGACCGCGTCGGCGGCCACGCTGCCGAGCGTCGTGTTCTTCGCGACGGTGGTCGAAGTGCACGGGCCGTTCCTGGCGTTCGCCGGCCTCGCCGCGCTCGCCGCGGCGGCGCTGGCCGCGCGGCCGGGCGCGGGTCGCGCCGCCGTGTTCGGCGCCGCCTGTGCGCTCGCGTTCGGCGCGCACTCGACCGGTGCGCTCCTGCCCGCGCTGTTCCTGCCGCTGCTGCTCCTCTACCCGCACCGGCCGCTGCGCGCGGGCATGGTGCCGGCAGTCGTGACCGCACTCGTGCTGGGCGCGGGCGTGCTCGCCGCGCCCCACCTGGCCGCGGCGCTCGGGCTGCACGTCGATCCCGCGCACGCCGCCGAGTTCGCCACCGACCGTGCCGGAACCAACCTGGCCGGCTGGTGGCGCTACCGCGCGACCCTGGTGCAGGAATGGCTCGTGCCGATGCTGCCGCTGAGCGTGCTCGCCCCGCTCGCGCTGGTGCGCCGCACGCTGCGCGCCCAGGCCGGGTGGTTGCTGGTCGCCGCGGCGGTGTACCTGTTCACCGCGGTGATGGTGCTCGGCGGCGAGGACGAACGCGGCGCCTACCTGCTGCCGTTCGCCTGGCCGCTCGCGCTGCTCGCGGTGCGCGCGCTGCCGCGCGGCGCGGTGGTCGTCGTCGTGTTCGTCCAGCTCGGCTTCGCGATCGCGGCGGTACGCCGGCACGAGGACCTCGACCGGACGCGGGGGCACGCCGAAGGCGCGCGCGCGCTCGCCGGCGGCGACGCGATCGCGCTCCTGGTCGGCGACGAGCTGGACCTTCAGGCGTACCTGCTGTGGCTGCCCGAGGCGGAGCGGGTCCCGTTGTTCGAGCTGGCCCGTCTGCCCGCCGAGGCGGCGCCCGCGGCCGCGACCCGCCTGCGCGAGCACGTCGACGATCTCCTGCGGCGCGACCGCGCCGTGCTCGTCTCCGACGCGGCATGCGCGCGGATCACGGCGTTCCCCGCGGTCACGCCGTGCGGCGAGGCGCTGCGCGCCGCGCTCGCGACCTACGACGGCGAGCGCAGCCGCCATCCGGGCTTCGCCGGCGTCCGCCTGCGCCCGCGCTGAGCATCGCGCTCCCGCGTCTCCGGTTGCGCGCTCCGCCCGGCGTCCACGATGATGCCGGCGTGAGCCGCACGCCGGCCGGCAACCTTCGCACGCTGCGTGCGAGCGACCTCGATCTGGAGCTGGAGCTGCCCTCCGCGACTCCGCGCGCCGTCGCGCTGTTCGTGCCCGGCCTGTTCGCGACGTCGCACTTCTTCCGCGTCGACGCGGTCGCCGGGCGCAGCATCGCGCGCATCCTGCGCGAGGACCGGCACTTCATCGTCGCGCATTACGACCCGCGTGGGCTCGGTCGCAACCGCGCCCGCCGGCACGGACACATCGACTTCGCCGCGCGCGTCGCCGACCTGCGCGCGGCGGTCGCCGCGGTCAGCTCGGCGCACGCCGGCCTGCCCCTGTTCCTGCTCGGACACAGCTTCGGCGGCACGACGATCTACGCGCTGCTCGGTCTCGGGGTTGCGAGCGTCCGCGGCGTGATCACGGTCGGCTCGCCGGCCCGGCTCGTCCCGCGCCGGCCGCCGTGGGAGAAGCTGTTCACGCCCGCCACCGCGCAGCTCGTCGAGCAGGTCGCGCGCGCGGACTGGGTCGACCTCGCCGCATTCTCCTTCGTGCAGAACCGCATCTACTCCGGCTCCGGGAACTGGCGGTCGCTGTCCCTCGGCGCGGTGCGCTGCCTGCTGCGCGCGACGGCGCACTGCCGGGTGGCGGCGGCGCTCGGCGCGCGCAGCGGGATGCTCGCGAGCATGGTGTTCCGCACCGGCCCGCGCGCGGAGGACCGCGACTTCACCGGGCGCGACCTGCAGGCGCTCCTGCGCGCGCGCGCGCTCGAGCGCGAGAGCGCGCCCCTCCTGCAGCAGCTCCTGGCGTGGGGGCAGCGGGGCGGCGCCATCGCCCTGCCGCAGGGACCGAGCCTCGCCGCGATCAGCACGCGCGTCACCATCCCGACGCTCGTCGCGTTCTCGCCCGCCGACGACATGGTGCGCCCCGAGGAGGTGTGCGCCTTCGACGGTCCGGCGGTCGCGACCATCGAGGTCGGCAGGTGCGGGCACGGCGGGTTCTTCTTCAAGCCCGGCCCGCGCGACGTCCTGCTCGCGAACATCGAGAGCTTCCTGGACGACCATGCCTGACGGCCCGGTCGACGACGCGCGAAGGTCCGCGGCCGCCCCCGAGATCGCCCTGCTGTGCAACCCGGCGGCCGGCGGCGGACGCACCGCGGCGCGCGTGCGCGCGGCGTTCGCACGCGTGTTCGGCGGCGGCGCCCCGGTGCTCGCCACGCCGGATCCGCGCGGCGGCGCGCCCGCACCGGACGGCGCGCTGCGCGCGCTGCCCGACAACGCGGTGCTGGTCGTCGCCGGCGGTGACGGCACGCTGCACGCGGCGCTCAACCTGCTCGAAGCGGCGCGCGGTGACCGCCCGTGGCCGCGCCTCGCGCACCTGCCGGCCGGGTCGGCGAACGACGGCGCGCGCGCGCTCGCGCAGCTCACCGGGAGGGGACACGACGGCGACTTCGAGGTCGCGCTGCGCGCGATCGCGGCGCGCGTCGCGTGCAACGACCCCGGTCGCCCGGCCGACGTCGGCTTCGTGCGCGGCGCGGGCACGCGCCGGCTGTTCGCCAACTTCGCCGCCGCGGGCAGCCCGGCGGACTGGGCAGCGCTGTCGGCGCGGCCCCTGGTCGCCGGCCTGAAGCGAGTGAGCGTGCGCCTCGCGTACGGCGCGTGCAACCTGTGGGTCATCGCGCAGCGCCGCATCCATCGACTCGAAGTCGGACTGGACCAGGAGCCGCCCGCGGCCCGCCCGGTGTTCGCCTGGTTCGCGGCCAAGGCACGTTTCCTCGGCGGCGGCCTCGACCTGGGTCCGGCCGTGCGCCTCGACTCGGGCGCGCTGCACGTCGTCACGATCGACCCCGCGCCGCGGCGGACGCTCCTGCGCCTCCTGCACGAGAGCAAGCGCGGCCTGCCGCCGGCCTCGGTCGCCGTGCGCGCCGCACACCTGCACCTTCCCGCTCCGGGGCGCTTGAACCTCGACGGGGAGAACGTCGACTTCGGCGGGGTGGCGTCGGTCGAGGTCGGGATCCTGCCCGGGCGCGCGCGCTGGCTGTAGCAGTCCGCCGAAAGCGGCGGGCCTGCCCGACACGCCCGCCCGGCACCACCACGTCGCCTTCTGCCGCCGCGCGCGCGACCGTGCCGTCCCAGCGCGCGGACGCGCGCACAGCTCGCCCGCGTCGTGGGGAAAGCTGCTACGGCGCTGGTAGGAGACGACGGAGGGCATCCATTCTGGATCGGGGTTGCGGCGCCAACCGCACCCCGACTCCTTCCCTCAGGTTCGACTGCCAGACTCTTCCATGCACATCTCGCTCAGGCCCAGGCTGTCGTTGCTCGGACTGCTGACCGTGACCGCCGCTCTCGGAGCGCAGCCCCCGTCGCCGTGGACGGTGCTGCAGGTTCCCGGCGGCGTCGCCCCGGCGAACATCCGGCAGATCGGAAAGGTCATCACCTACGTCGACCAGAACCAGGTGCACGCCTACTCGGCGTTCACGCACCGCTTCGTCGCCGTGCCGACGTCCGGCAGCCCGGTCGTGCGCGTTGCGAACGACCTGGCCCTCGTGCAGGACGGACTGCAGTGGCACGCGTTCGCCGCGTACACGGGGCAATGGTCGAGCGTCACGCTCAGTTCGGTCGCGACCGTGCTCAACCCGACGACGCAGCAGAACGACTCCATCTGGTTGATCCAGGACGGGAACGATCTGTGGGCGTTCACCGCGTTCCGCGGGAGCTGGATCCGCCTGACGGTCCCGCCCTCGGCGCTGGTGCAGACCGAGCGCCACGTCGCGATCGTGGTCGACGGGACGACGCTGCACGGCCTGTCGGCGCTGCACGGCACGTGGGTGACCACGACGGCGGCGGCGCAGCCGCTCCTGTTCCGCGCGCGCGGGACTGCCGCCCTCGCCGCGACCAGCACCACGGCGTACGGCTTCTCCGCCCTGTCGAACGCGTGGACCACCGCCCCCACGCCCGGTCCGAACGCGCAGATCGTCGCGCACGACGACGTGCAGGTGCTCTCCGACCAGGGCAATTACCTCGGCTTCAGCGGGCTGCGCGGCACGTTCGCGTCCGCGGCGCTGGGCAACGTGTCGACGCAGCTCGGCGAGACGGTGTGTTATGCGACCGACGGCGGCTCGGGTCACTTCGTGTACTCGGCGGTCACCGGCACGTGGACCACGCTGCCGACGACCACCGGCTCGGTCACCACGCACGTCGAGAGCAACAGCGTGCTCGTGGCGGCGTCCGACCGGGTGCACGCCTTCAGCGCGATGACCGGTACGGTGGCGACGGCGCTGGTCTCGCCGAGCCTGGTGCAGGTGGCGCGCTCGATCGCCGCGCTCACCGACACGAACGGCGGGATCAAGTTCTTCAGCGCCATCCTCGGCGCCTGGATCGACGCGCCCGCGGGAAGCGCCTCGGCGGAGGTCTCCGACGTCGCCGGGTTCGTGCGCACCGCGACCGGGGTCTCGGCGTTCTCGTCGCGCACCGGTCGCTTCACGCCGCTCGCCGTGGGCCCCGCGGCGACGACGACCATCGCCCCCGGCAACGCGGTGCAGGCGGTGGTGGAGCCCTCGACATTCCACGTGTTCGACCCGCGGCGCGAGCGCTGGCTGTCCGCTCCGCTGCAGAGCACCCCCACCATCGGAACGCACCGCACCACGCTGATGGTGCTCGACGGCAACCGCGCGTGGGGTTACGGCTCGTTCAGCGCGCGTCTGACCCCGATCGACCTGCCGACCTTCGGCAGCATCGTGCGGCCCAACTCGGAGAGCGGCTCGATCGACGTCGGCAGCGCGATCTTCGCGCACAGCTCGTCGCCCGACATCCTCACTCTGTGGCAGTACCCCGAGTTCCGCCGCGTGTTCGTCACCGGGACGACGCTCGAAGTCCAGGTGCAGGCGAGCGACGGCGCGGGTTTCGTCTTCCTCGGATTGAACGTGCTGCAGACGCCGTTCGCGCTCCCCGTCCTCGGCGAACTGGAGCT
>Ga0079224_100012155_pt1 | contig 11906 bp, 11 predicted proteins | sample Stecom2015_FD_80414 | JGI IMG/M metagenome (GOLD analysis project Ga0079224, IMG submission 80414) | Agricultural soil microbial communities from Utah to study Nitrogen management - Steer compost 2015 | ecosystem: Environmental > Terrestrial > Soil > Agricultural land | place: USA: Utah... | reverse complement strand
TGGTGAGGTTCCCAATGATCGAGCGGCGCTGGAGGCATTGCCGGGTGTCGGCCGGAAAACGGCCAACGTCGTATTGAATACTGCCTTTGGTCAACCCACCATTGCTGTAGATACCCACATCTTTCGCGTTGCCAACCGGACCGGCATCGCCAAAGGAAAAACCGTATTGGAAGTGGAACGCAGGCTGGAGCGCGTCATACCCAAACCCTTTTTGCTCGATGCTCACCACTGGCTGATTCTTCACGGCCGCTATGTCTGTATCGCACGGAAGCCGAAATGCCCCCAGTGCGGTATTTCCGACCTGTGCGAATACAAGGCCAAGACTCCTGTCTGAGGCCGAGCGGCCCACGCTTGTCGCCCCGCAGCAAATCTCCGGCTGCGTGCGGGTCAGAACATTGACCCGCTGTCACTACAGCCAACTTCGCAGCGCAACATCCGTCGACCGTATGAGTCTTCTTTCGCAAGGTGGTAATTTCCCTTTGGGGGTTTACCAGATACCTATGAGAAACCCGCATGGCAGGTCGATTCGACTCATTACATACTTCAGAGCACTTCGGTATATGTAACTACGATGCATCCATGAGGCAGTAATGAGCGATCACATACTCGAGACGAGACATCTCGTGAAAGAATTTCGCGGTTTTGTCGCCGTGAACGACGTCAACCTGAAAGTACGCCGCGGAACCATTCATGCCCTCATAGGACCAAACGGCGCAGGCAAGACGACCTGCTTCAACTTGCTGACCAAATTCCTGACCCCCACGAAAGGCAGCATCTTCTTCAACGGTGAAGAAATCACCAAGGAAGCGCCTGCGGACATCGCCCGCCGAGGCATCATCCGTTCCTTCCAGATTTCTGCCGTATTTCCCCAGCTAACCGTCCTGGAAAATGTCCGGATCGGGCTGCAACGCAGTACCGGCTTTTCCTTCCATTTCTGGCGTAGCGACAAAGTCCTGGAGCAGCTCAATCAGCGGGCCATGGAATTGCTCGAGGAAGTGGACCTGGAAGATTTCGCAGACGAAATCACGGTCAACCTTCCCTATGGCCGCAAACGGGCCCTGGAAATTGCGACCACGCTCGCAATGGAACCAGAGCTCATGCTGCTTGATGAGCCCACGCAGGGCATGGGTCACGAAGACGTCGACCGCGTCACCCAGCTAATCAAAAAAGTCAGCCAAGGCAGAACCATTCTCATGGTTGAACACAATATGAACGTGGTGTCTCAGATCGCCGACACCATTACTGTGTTGTCACGCGGTGCGGTTCTGGCAGAAGGCGCATACCAGGATGTGTCACGTAATCCCGCCGTGATGGAAGCCTACATGGGCACCTCCAGCGGCGAACTCCAAGGAGCCCACTGATGAGCACCCCAGCACTGGAAGTCCGCGATCTTCAGGCCTGGTACGGAGAGTCTCACGTTCTTCATGGCATCAATTTCAGCGTCAATCAAGGGGAAGTCGTCACCTTGCTGGGTCGCAATGGCTCGGGGCGCACAACCACTTTGCGCGCAATACTCGGACTGACCGGCTCACGTAGCGGATCGGTTCGCATACAAGGCACGGAAGCGATCAATATGCCCACGCATCGCATCGCTCACTTAGGTGTCGGCTACTGCCCCGAGGAACGTGGAATCTTCGCCAGCCTCTCTTGCGAAGAAAACCTCCTGCTTCCTCCGCCTGTCGGAAACCTGGGCGGCGGTATGTCGCTGACGGAAATTTATGAAATGTTCCCCAACCTCCACGAGCGCCGCCATTCCCCCGGGACGCGGCTCTCCGGTGGTGAACAGCAGATGCTGGCCGTCGCTCGCATCCTGCGTACCGGCGCCAACCTCTTGCTTCTGGACGAAATTTCCGAAGGCCTGGCTCCTGTGATCGTACAGGCTCTGGCTCGAATGATCACCATGCTGAAGTCCAAGGGCTATACCATCGTCATGGTTGAGCAGAACTTCCGTTTTGCCGCCCCGCTCGCCGACCGCTTCTACGTGGTAGAACATGGCCAGATCGTGGAACAGTTTGATTCCTCACAACTTTCGGAAAAGCAGGACGCATTGAACACGCTGCTGGGAGTCTGACGACCATCGTCGTGTAACGCATAAATAAAAATTTGATGTACCGCCGGCGATCCCGGCAATAACAAGGAGACAGATCGATGAAGCTTCGCACCCTACCCGCCATACTGGCTCTAGCCGGCCTCGGCGTTGCGGCACCAGTCATGGCCGCCGGCATATCCGATGATGTGATTCGCATCGGTTTCATCACCGACATGTCCGGTGTTTACTCTGACATCGATGGTCCGGCGGGTGGCGAAACCATCCGTATGGCCATCGAGGACATGGGCGGAGAAATCAACGGCAAAAAAATTGAGCTCCTGGTCGCCGACCACCAAAACAAGGCTGACATTGCCTCAGCCCGCGCCCGCGAATGGTTCGATGAACAGAAGATCGACGTTCTGATCGGCGGCACGAACTCCAGTACTTCCCTGGCCATGGCAGGCGTTGCTGCTGAGAAGAAAAAGCCCTTCCTGGTCGTGGGTGCTGCGGCTTCTGATCTCACCAACGCTCAATGCACCCCCTACACCGTCCACTGGGCCTATGACACCACAGCCTTGGCTCGAGGCACGGGCTCTGCAGTGGTGAACGCCGGAGGCAAGGACTGGTTCTTCATCACGGCCGATTACGCCTTTGGTCACGCGCTGGAGCGTGACACCTCCGCGGTCGTCAAGAAGGCTGGCGGCAACGTTCTCAACAATGTCCGGGTTCCCCTGAGCACGACTGACTTCTCCTCCTTCATGCTGCAGGCACAGTCCTCCGGCGCGAAGATTCTTGGTCTGGCCAACGCCGGCGGCGACTTCATCAACTCTGTGAAAGCCGCTCGCGAATTTGGTGTCACGCCGGGCATGAACCTCGCCGGTTTGCTTGTGTTCATCAACGACATCCACGCTCTCGGCCTCGATGCAACACAGGGCATGTACCTGACATCCGGCTGGTACTGGGATATGGACGACGAGTCCCGGAAGTGGGCTCAACGCTTCTACGATAAGCACAAGCGCATGCCTTCCTTCCTCCAGGCCGGCGATTACTCCGCAGCCTCTTTCTACCTGCGTGGTGTGAAGGAAACCGGCACCGACGACGCTGACACCATCATGAAGTGGATGAAGTCCAATCGGATCGAAGACTTCTTCGCCAAGAATGGCTATGTCCGCGAAGACGGCCAGATGATGTATGACATGTATCTGGTTCAGGTCAAGACGCCCAAGGAGTCGACCCGTGACTGGGACTACTACAAGATCGTCGAGCGCCTTCCTGCCGATACCGTCTACAACTCCCTCGAAGAGTCAACTTGCAAGCTGGTGAAGAAGTAAACGCATGACGTCTTACACCGCCCTCTGTCTTCCCGACACCGGGCGGTGTTCGCATGCATACGCCATTCGCATCATCATGGATCACCAACAATATGACTGACCTCTTCGGCATTCCCATTCAGGCGCTGCTCGGCCAGGTGCTGCTGGGCCTGGTCAACGGCTCATTCTATGCGGTTCTATCTTTGGGCCTGGCGGTCATTTTCGGCCTGCTAAACATCATCAACTTTGCCCACGGCGCCCTCTACATGCTGGGCGCATTTCTCGCCTGGATGGGCCTGTCCTACTTCGGCTTGAACTACTGGGTCATGCTGGTTGTCGCCCCCATCCTCGTGGGCGCGTTCGGCATCATTCTCGAAAAAACGTTAATCCGCCACCTCTACAAGCTTGATCACCTGTACGGCTTGTTGCTCACCTTCGGGATCACCCTGCTGCTGGAAGGTATCTTCCGCAGCTTTTATGGCGTGTCGGGACAGCCCTACTCGACTCCCGCCCTGCTGCAAGGTGGCGTGAACCTTGGCTTCATGTACCTGCCCATCTACCGCGCATGGGTGGTTGTCGCCTCGATTGTGGTGTGCGTGGCCACTTGGTTCATGATTGAAAAGACACGTCTGGGAGCTCTACTGCGCGCCGGCACTGAAAATCCCAAGCTGGTTGAGGCTTTCGGCGTCAACGTCCCGCTGATGGTGACACTTACCTACGGCTTTGGCGTGGCACTCGCAGGATTTGCCGGCGTCCTCGCCGCCCCGGTAATGCAAGTCTCCCCACTTATGGGTTCCAACCTGATCATCGTGGTGTTTGCGGTGGTGGTGATTGGCGGCATGGGCTCGATTATGGGTTCGATCGTCACCGGCCTGGGCTTGGGGATCATCGAAGGCCTTACCAAAGTTTTCTGGCCTGAAGCCTCGAACACCGTTGTGTTCATCATCATGGTCATCGTTCTTCTGCTGCGCCCCGCAGGTCTTTTCGGGAAAGAAAAATGAACCGTCAGTTGGCAATTTACATCGTCCTCGCGATCATCATCGCGCTACTGCCGGCCATGGGCGCTTACCCGATCTTCATCATGAAGATCATGTGCTATGCCCTGTTTGCTTGCGCCTTCAACCTGCTGCTGGCCTATACCGGCCTGCTGTCCTTCGGGCATGCCGCCTTTCTGGGCGGTGCCGCCTATGCCACGGGGCATTCCCTGGTAGTGTGGGGCTTTCCTACCCTGCTTGGCCTGCTCTTCGGCACAGCCGTCGCCGCTGTACTGGGATTGATCATGGGCGCGGTGGCCATTCGTCGCAGCGGCATCTACTTCGCCATGATTACACTGGCCATGGCACAAATGATCTTCTTCTATTTCCTGCAAGCTCCATTCACGCACGGGGAAGATGGTCTGCAAGGGATACCCCGGGGAAGCATTTTTGGCATCGATCTGCAAAACGACCTGAACTTGTACTACCTGGTAATGGTTGTCTTCATTCTGGGGTTCATTGTCTGCTGGCGCACGGTCAACTCGCCATTCGGCCAAGTGCTCAAAGCCTTGCGTGAAAACGAGCCCCGCACCATTTCTCTGGGATACGACGTCGCCCGCTTCAAGCTGTTGGTCTTCGTTATTTCTGCGACGCTCGCTGGGTTGGCCGGAGCAACCAAGTCCCTGGTTTTCGTCTCTGCCACATTGTCGGATGCCACTTGGCAAATGTCCGGTCTGGTCATCCTGATGACGCTGATCGGCGGGCTGGGAACCTTTCTAGGCCCTGTTCTGGGTGCGCTAATCGTTGTCGTGCTGGAAAACAAGGTCGGCGAATTTGGCCGTGCTCTGTCGAACTGGACCGGGGTCGAGTGGTTCCAGGTATTGGGCGAATCCGTCACCATGGTGATCGGCCTGATCTTCATCATCTGCGTCATGGCGTTCCGCCGTGGCATCATCGGTGAAATCCTGCACCGTTGGGGCGGCCGCAAGGCGGCTGCCTAATTCTTGAAAGGTTGCCGGCGCCCTGCCGGCAACCTCCTTCCTCAAGCGTATCTGCGAGCTCCAGCCACACAGAGTACCGCTGCAAAAGTCACCCACACCATTGCCGCACTTACTGGCTCACCCAACAGCACTGCGGCAAGCCCCAAGGCCATAAAAGGTTGTATCAGCTGCAGCTGACCCACGGCCGCGATCCCTCCCAAGGCCAGGCCTCTGTACCAGAAGACGAACCCTATCCACATGCTGAACAGGGAAACATAGGCAAGCCCCGCCCACGCCGCCGGGTGCACATGACCGAAAGTCTGAGGCCAAACCATGAGTGTCAATGCCAGCATGACTGGAAAAGACAGAACCAGCGCCCAACTGATGACCTGCCAACCGCCGAGGTGCCTGGACAGGCGCGCGCCTTCAGCGTAGCCCAGGCCGCATGCCACGACCGCGCCAAGCATTAACAGGTCTCCCTGCATCGACCGACCTATTCCGCCAACCAGCGCCCACCCCACGACGCAGGCACTCCCGAGAACCGAAAACAGCCAAAACAGCGGCCGTGGACGCTCGCCTCCTCTTAACACTGCGAATGTGGCCGTACATAGGGGCAGCAAGCCCAAAAAGACGATGGAATGAGCCGAAGTGATGTGCTGTAGCGCTAACGCTGTGAGTAGAGGAAAGCCCACCACCACACCAAGTGCAGTCACCAGCAAAGGCGCCAGATCAGCGCGTCGCGGCCACGGCTGACGCAGGAGAACCAGAACCAGGAGAGCGGGAATTGCAGCAATACACGCCCTGGCTCCAGTCAGAAACAGGGGAGAGGTCCAGTACCGCAACCCGGGTAGCTGGCAAGGACCCCGCAAATATTGCGACGCCAATGAAGCCGCTTATCCAGCCTTCAGCCTTTTTGTCCATGAAACCTCCTCAACAGCCCATTAGAGCAGATGAAGAGGCATTGGATGAGGCTCAGGAGACGACGGCTTCGCTATCCTTTTTCTTGCCCAGGCCGAGATAGCTTTCTATGACGCGCGGATTGTCTGCGAGTTCGGCCGCCTTGCCTTCCAGTACGATCTCGCCCGTTTCGAGAACATAGCCGTAATCGGCGACCTGCAAAGCGGCTCTTGCGTTCTGCTCGACAAGCAGAATGGCGACCCCTGTGCTGCGCAACCGCCCGATAATGTGAAAGATTTCCCGAACAATACGGGGCGCAAGGCCAAGGCTAGGCTCGTCCAACATCAGCAGTTGGGGCTGAGCCATCAAGGCGCGCCCCACCGCCAGCATCTGCCGCTCCCCCCCTGACAAGGTGCCGGCATACTGGCTGCGTCGCTCTTTCAGTCGGGGAAACAGTTCATAGACCTCGTCTATGGTTTCCCGCCAGCCATGTTTCCCTTCGCGATAGAGACGGAAGCCGCCCAGCAGCAGATTGTCCTCCACAGACATGCTGCCAAAGAGTTCACGGCGCTCAGGTACCAGGGACACGCCGCTCGCAACACGGCGCTCCACCTGCCAGCCATTGATTTCACCGCCGAGATATTCCACGGATCCGTTACAGCTGCCCGACAGCGGCAAGGACCCCATGATGGAGTTCAAAAGAGTGGATTTTCCTGCGCCGTTTGCACCGATAACCGTGACGATACTTCCCCGTGCCACCATAAGGTTGGCGTTGCTGACCGCGTTGACCTTTCCATAGCGCGCGCAGAGGTCGGTCACCTTCAGGATGGGATGCTTGGGTTTGTTGTTGCTGCTCATTTCAATCCACCTCCTGACATGGCACCTGTAGGCAAAGGCGGCACCCCTGTTCCGGCTGTCGGTGCGTGCTCTTGCGTATCGCCAATGACGTCGAGTTCCTCATCAATGCCGCCCAGGTAGGCTTCCAGCACTGCGGGGTTTGTTTGAATCTCGTCGGGGGTGCCCTCGGCGATTTTGGTTCCGAAATCCATCACAACAATATGGTCCGTCAAATTCATAACGAAATCCATGTCGTGTTCGACCAGGAGAATACTCATGCCCTCCCGGCGGAGTTGATCCAGAACCGCTGCGAGCTCCTGTTTCTCCTTGTAGCGCAGGCCGGCGGCAGGTTCATCCAGCAACAAAAGCACGGGATCGGAAGCCAGGGCCCGTGCGATTTCCAGGATGCGCTGCTGCCCCAAAGCCAGGTTGCCGGCGTGTTCATGGAGGTAGTCACCGAGTCCGACACGCTGAAGCTGCACGGCGGCTTCATGCAACAGTTCGGCCTCGATTGCGCGATCTGCATGCAGGGCTGCCGCCACCACTCCCACCTTGCGACGCAAATGGGCGCCAAGCGCGACGTTCTCCAGGACAGACATATCGGGCAGAAGCTGGACATGTTGGAAGCTGCGCCCCACGCCGAGGCGGGAGATTTCGCGTGCGGGCAGAGTATCGAGTCGTTCATCCAGGAACCGAACCCGTCCGCTCGTGGCCTTTAGAACCCCGGTGATGAGATTGAAGGTTGTGCTCTTGCCTGCCCCGTTGGGGCCAATGAGGCCCATGATTTCACCTGCCCGGAGGCTGAAGCTGATATCGTTCACGGCGACCAGGCCACCAAACTCCTTGCGGATGGCCTCGACCTGCAGCACGACTTTCCCCCCTTCCGGACGGGAGCGTTGTGCCAGGGCCGGCGCATCAGGCGGCGCCTGAAGGTGTTGCGGCTTTGCGCTGCCGCCGGTGAGCACGTCCCACCAGTGCTCCAGGATGGGCCAGACGCCGCCCCGTGCGTACTGCAACACCAGCACCATCAAGAGGCCAAATACGATCAGCTCAAAATTGGTGTTGCTGCCGAAAATGACCGGCAGAATATTCTGCAGCTGGTCTTTCAAGGTGAGGATGAGGCCGGCGCCAACCACTGCTCCCCAGACGCTGCTTGCTCCGCCAACCACGGCCATGAACAGGTATTCGATGCCATAGTTCAAGCCGAAGGGGCTGGGGCTTACGGCTCGCTGCATGTGAGCGTAGATCCAACCGGACAGGCAGGCGAGCAAAGCGGCATACACAAATACAATCGTCTTGTAGCGGGCGGTGTCGATCCCGAAAGACTCTGCCATGCCCTGGCCGCTTTTCAGCGCCCGAATGGCCCTGCCGGGGCGCGAGTCCAGCAGGTTGCGCGTCGCCCAGAGCGCCAATAGGACACAAACCCAGATTAGGTAGTAAATGTTCCGGCTGTCGGCCAGGGAAATCCCGAAAATGTCCAGGGGCTGAATGCCTGCAATGCCATCGTGCTGACCCAGAAACGCCATGTTGCCGAAGAGGTAATAGAGCGACAGACCCCAGGCGATGGTACCCAAAGGCAGGTAGTGGCCGGACAGGCGCAGGGAAATGGATCCCAGAATATAGGCGGCAACAAAAGTGATGGCCAGAGCGACGATCAGCGCCAGCCAGGGAGACCATGCCAGTTCCGTGGTGAACCAGGCCGTCGCGTATGCGCCGATTCCTACAAAAGCCGCCTGACCAAAGGACGTCAGCCCACTGACCCCGGTCAGCAGAACAAGACCCAGGACGACAAGGCTCGCCAGGCCAACATAGTTGAGATGTGTGACCCAGAACGCGGGCGTAAACGGCAATGCGGGCAACAGGGCGATGACTGCAATGACGATAAAAAGCGGAATACGTGTCATGGCTTATTCCTCGTCATCAATGTGGGTGGAGCCGAAGGAACGCCAGAGCAAGACCGGGATGATGAGCGTGAATACGATCACTTCCTTGTAAGCGCTGGCCCAGAAGGAGGAAAAAGATTCCAGGACGCCCACGCCCATCGCGCCGGCGGCAGTGATGGGATAGCTCACCAGACCACCAAAAATCGCAGCGACAAAGCCCTTCAGGCCAATCAAAAACCCAGTGTCATAGTAGACGGTCGTAACGGGCGCGATGAGCATGCCTGAGAGCGCACCAATCGCGGCGGCCAGTGTAAAGGTGAGGCTTCCCGACATATTGGTACTGATCCCCACGAGGCGCGCACCTCGCCGGTTTACAGCAGTCGCTCGCAGAGCGCGACCGTAGAGCGTCTTACCAAAGAACACCCATAAGGAAAAAATAAGCACGGCGCATGTACCCAGCACAAAGAAAGTTTGCGCTGACCACGTGACCGGGCCCATATCGATTTGGCCCTCGACAAAGGGAGGCGTACGCCAGCCCTCAGCCCCGAAGAACGCTAGTGCGAGCCCCATCATGGCGAAGTGAAGTGCGACTGAAATAATAAGCAGCACCAATACACTGGCTTCGGCAACGGGCTGGTACACCAGTCTGTAAAGCATAGGCCCCATGGGGACGACTAAAGCCAGAGAGAACAGCACGCTGACCCACAGAGACGTATCCTTGCCAACGACATAGGGGGCGAGAAGATAAAGCGCAAACGGCAGAACCAACGTCCATGCCGCGGTACGCGCCAAACCATTCCATTGGCCGCTACGCCAGGCCGAAATCAGTTCAACGAGAAACACCAGCACGCCCAGGATGAGCAGCATCGGTACCGTGCCCGGCGTCCTGCCATCCACCATAAAGGCGAGCGTCAGCGCACCGAAAGCGACAAATTCACCTTGCGGAATAAAAATCACACGCGTGACCACGAACACCAGTACCAGCGCCAGCCCGAGCAGCGCGTAAATGGCCCCGTTCAACACGCCATCCTGCAAGAGGATGAGTACGATAGTTGAATCCATTGCGGACTACACCTTGACTGCGGAGTGCACCGCACCCCGCTTGGGATTCACTTGGAAAGGCGGCCCCGCCCGCTGGGCCGGTGCCGCCTGCCATGACAAAACATGAATGGAATGGAGTTGAGGGAACCGGCCCTGCGCCGGGGCAAGACCGGATATCAGGATCAGATCAGAGGTCTGGTTGATATACCCATTTGCCGTCCACAACTTTCACCATCACGCGGGCGCGCTCATCCAGGCCGGCATGGTCTGTGGGAGACATGGTAAAGACGCCTTGGGACGCAGCGAGATCCTTGACCTGTTCGATGGAATCTCGCAAGGCTTTGCGGAATTCAGGTGTGCCCGGCTTGGCGCCAGTTTTCAAAGCGGCAGGCACTGCTGCCTGAATGATCAGGCCTGCATCCCACATATGGCCACCAAATGTGTTGATGGTGCCCGGGCCATACTTCGCTTCGTATTTGCTTTTGTAATCAAGCGCCGTCTTCTTGACAGGGCTGTCGTCAGGCAACTGGTCTGCGACCAGCAGCGGGCCGGCAGGCAGGTACATGTCATTGCAGTCCTTGCCACAGACACGCAGAACGTCATTGTTGGCGGCACCGTGGGTCTGATACATGATGCCCTTGTAGCCGCGATTCTTCAGTTCGCTCTGAGGCAGTGCCACGGGTGTGCCGGAACCCGCTACCAGGATGCCATCAGGCTTGGCTGCGACCAGCTTCAATGCTTGCCCCGTGACGCTGGTATCGGTGCGCGCGTAGCGCTCGACGGCGACCATCTTGATGCCTTTGGCCTCCGCGGCCGCAGTCATGACAGTCAGCCAGCCTTCGCCATAAGCGTCGTTGTAGCCGATATAACCCAGGGTTTTGACCCCATGTTTGACCATGGCGTCAGCCAGGGCGTTGGCCATCAGCAAGTCATTCTGTGGCGTCTTGAAGACCCATTCGCGGGCCCCTTCGACGGGTTCGACGATACGTGCGTTGGCTGCCACGCTGATCATCGGCGTCTTGGTCTCGCCGGCCACATCCACCATGGCCAGGGAACCTGGGCTCACGGACGTGCCGACGATGACGTCAACGTTGTCGTCGGTGATGAGCTTGCGCATGTTGCGAACAGCAGCGGTGGTGTCTGTGCCGTCGTCCAGGACGATATACTCGACCTTTTGTCCCTCAATTTCCGTAGGCAGTAAGGAAACCGTATTGCGCTCGGGTATCCCCAGAGAGGCCGCCGGCCCCGTACTGGCGACCGTGACGCCGACCTTGATCTGCGCGGATGCCATCAATGGCAGAGCCAGCGCCAAAGCGCCAGTCAGCACCGAAAGTCGAATGGACTGCTTTCGATTCATCTTTGTCTCCAAGTGAGCACGGGACAGGCCCGACGGGAGGGGCAGCGGCTCAAGTTATACATTTATTTGCCCGTCTATCAAATTAGCGTATCACATTGCTACAGGCGTCAAATATAGGTGTTTTCCTGTGATGCGAAACGGCCGAAAGACCCCGAAATTCCTTCAATCGCGTGCGTTTTGATGCCAAGTTTTACCGGACAGGAACCATTGTGCTCGATGGAAGTCGATTAACATGTAGTTCGTCCATTTTCATACGGAGACGCCTTCACGTGAAGAAGATCACAAGGTCGGATGAAGAGTGGCAGTCGATGCTGTCACCCGAAGAATATTACGTAACCCGTCGCAAGGGAACGGAGCGCGCATTCACGGGGCGCTACTGGGACACTTTTACCCCAGGCATATACCGCTGCGTCGGTTGTGGCACGGCGCTGTTCGCCTCGGATACCAAGTTCGACGCAGGCTGCGGATGGCCGAGTTATTTCGCCGCGCTCAATCCCGACAATGTTCGCGAAGAACCCGATACCAGTCATGGCATGGTGCGCACCGAAGTTTTGTGCAACGTCTGCGACTCTCACCTGGGTCATGTGTTCCCGGACGG
>Ga0079224_100012153_pt1 | contig 11908 bp, 9 predicted proteins | sample Stecom2015_FD_80414 | JGI IMG/M metagenome (GOLD analysis project Ga0079224, IMG submission 80414) | Agricultural soil microbial communities from Utah to study Nitrogen management - Steer compost 2015 | ecosystem: Environmental > Terrestrial > Soil > Agricultural land | place: USA: Utah... | reverse complement strand
TCTCTGGGCTTAAGGAAAAATTCGACTATATCATTTTAGATACAGCGCCGGTGGGAACAGTAGCAGATGCCTTCAATATTGTATCCTACACCGACTATTCGCTTTTCCTAATAAGATACAATTACACCCAGAAAGGAAATATCCGGTTCATGGAAGAAATCAACATGCAAAACAAGCTCAAGAGACCATTTATCGTGTTAAATGACGCAAAACTTGGCGCTGGGAATTATGGCTATGTCTATGGCTATGGCTATGAAGATAAAAGCAAAGTCTATTCATGAAGTCCCAACAATTATAATCACAGTTTTACCGTCAATAATCAATTCTAAGATTGTTTAATTTGAATCCTCTTTTTAAAATATCACACGGCGAGCGCTCCTAGTTTAAGTAATGAATAAAATGTTATTGTCTTTAAAAAACATCTCCTTAAACATGTTCAAAGGAGGGGGGCGCTCTGTCGTAGCTAAGAAAAACATCCTTGGATCGATCGTCATTCGTGGTGCAAGTATAGCGATCAGTTTGATCATGGTCCCGCTCACCATTGAGTATGTTAACCCGTCTAGATATGGGATCTGGTTGACCTTGAGCTCAATAGTAGGCTGGTTTAGCTTTTTCAACATCGGTTTGACCCATGGCTTGAGGAACAAATTTGCGGAAGCAAGGGCAACAGGAGATGATTCGCTTGCTCAGATGTATGTGAGCACAACCTACGCCATACTCACTCTAATTTTTGGGGTGGTGTGGTTGATGTTCCTCTTAGTAAATCCGTTCCTAAATTGGTCAGGTATATTAAATGTGCCTGAGGAGATGAGTCAAGAACTCTCAACCTTAGCGGCGGTAGTCTTCACCTATTTTTGCCTACAATTTGTACTGCGAATTGTAACCACGCTTATCATCGCAGATCAGCATCCCGCAAAAGTATCATTGATTGATCTTCTTGGACAAGCCATCTCGATGATTATTATATTTTTCCTTATCTACACGACGGAGGGTTCCCTTATAAAACTTGGTTTGGCACTTTGCATATCACCTATTGTGGTCCTTGCCCTCACAAACCTGCTATTCTTCAAAAATAAATATTACCAATACAGACCCGTATTTTCCAAAATAGATTTTAAAAGGTCAAAGGGGCTCTTCAGCCTGGGGCTAACTTTTTTTGTCATACAAATTGCCGGACTGTTGCAATTCCAATCGGCCAATGTAATTATCAGTCAGAACTTTGGCTCCTTAGAGGTAACCCACTATAATATCGTGTACAAGTATTTCAATATCCTAGCGATGGTTATCACCATGTTCCTGGCGCCGCTGTGGTCTGCTTCTACCGATGCTTATTTCAAAAATGACATCAGATGGATAAAAAATGCCATCAAAAGATATATGCAGCTATTTCTACTGCTCATGGGAGGAGGATTAGTCATGCTAATGGTATCCGAACAATTCTATCGAATCTGGCTGAAAGGCAATGTGGATATCGACTTTAATCTCTCTTTATGGGGATATATATTCGTGTGCACCTTTATGTTCGGAAATATCTTCGTGAATTTTCTGAACGGAATAAGCGCGTTACGCATACAGTTTTGGGGTAGCTTGGTAAGCCCAATCGTCTACATCGGAACGGCTTTCCTTTTAATTAATCATTTTGGACTAGGGGTGCAATCTCTCTTTATAGCCTCCCTATTTGCCAATTTCAACGGTATAGTTGTCGCCCCAATTCAATACTATTTGATTATCTATAAAAATAAGCGAGGAATATGGACAAATTAAAACCTTCAACGGCGCCTAAGGTAGTACATTTACAATATGGGACCTCGCCGGCAGGTAACTACACCCTCAGGCAACATGAAGCTTTTCTTGAAGCGGGATTTGATTCCACGCTACTGTCTTTATATTCATCTGTGCAGGGAGATCCAACCATACAAAGTCTCGGTAAAATTGCCCATTTAAAGAGCAGAATCAACCAAAAGCTACAAGACTTAATCACAAGAAATAGAAATAGGGATTTAGGGGCATTTTCCTGCTCGTTTCTTGGTTCAGACATTAGTGGACATCCTTTAGTTCAAAACGCCGACTATATCTACGTTCATTACGTACTTGGAGGATTTCTAAGCATCAAAAACCTTGAGCAGCTCGCTCGGTTAGGTAAGCCAGTAATCATGGTGATGCACGACATGTGGTCCATAACAGGAGGATGTTCCTATAGTTTTGAATGTGAAAAGTTTACCACCCATTGCAATAACTGCCCCATACTAGCGGGTGATAAACATGTGGATCTTTCGTTCTTGCAGTTTAAGAAAAAAAAGGATTTTTATGATAAATTTAACAATCTTTATTTCGTTTCGCCAAGTACCTGGCTACAAAATTTAGCCAAAAAGTCGGAATTGACTAAGAACAAGCCCATTTTCAGGATCCCCAACCCCATTGACAGGACTGTATTTAAGCCCTTTAATAAACGCATCGCCAAAACCATCCTAAATATTGATGCGAACCAATACGTCGTAGCATTTGGGGCCAACAAAATTACCAGTCCGTATAAAGGTTGGAGATACCTCCAAGCCGCCTTAAAAAAACTGAAAGAAAAAAACCCTACCAAAAACATAAGCGTTTTGGTCTTTGGCGCGGCAGGCGACCAAGCACTTAAAGACGCCATTCCCTTCGAAGGTAAATTTATGGGCTTTATCAGCGATGATTATACGACAAATCTCGTCTATAACGCTGCAGATGTGTTCGTGGCCCCCTCCTTGGCGGACAATCTTCCGACTACTATTGTCGAAAGTATGTGTTGTGGCACCCCTGTGGTTGGATTTAACGTAGGGGGCATACCGGATATGATTAAACATAAAGAAAATGGTTACCTCGCCCATTATAAAGATGCCGACGACTTAGCAAAAGGAATTGAGTTTTGCTTAACCAACCCACTTTCTGGTGGACTTTCTGAAGAATTTTCTACAGAAAGAATTATTGAAGATCATTTGAACTTATATTCATACATTACAAACAGCTCCAGAAATGGCGCATAAGAAGGCTCATAAAGTAGTAAAGGATCTACTCTATTACGACAGAGTCGAGCTGATAACATTGAATCTATTTTGGATTGGATTCATTGTTTATACCGTCAGTTGGACGCTGTCCAAGAGTACCCAAGTAAACTTTATTGTATGCCAGTTATTTCAAATCGCGGGCATGTTAACTTTCATTCCAGCCGGGCTACGATTGATTCAATTCCGATTTAGCAATGAATATCAAAAGATATTATTCATCCTGTTAATCTTTTGGGCAAGTCTTACGGTTATACGCGGATTAGAACTCAACAAAGACGCTTTAAAAAACATAGTTTTTGACCCGTGGTTCGGTGCGTTTCTGTATTTTGCTCCGCTCATCATGCTGTTCCCACTACGATTAATCTATATAAAAAAAATTTTTGACGTAATAGTTATATTGGGTGTCTTCTATGTCATCTACGACATTATGTTCTTGTCTGATCTAATGGAACCAGATGGCGAAAACGTGCTGAGTCGGGAAATTGTAGAATATTTTTCAAAAACCCTTAGCGTTACTGTCGCTTTCATATTACTTACATACACCTATCATTCAAGACCCAAATTGTTCTATGCACTATGCATATTGCTACTGACAATATTTTTTGCGTTAGTAAGAGCAAGAAGAGGCCTTTTGTTTATGACAGTAGGGCCATTCTTTTTCCTCTATCTACTTTATCTCTATAACGTCAAAAAGAAGACCATCGTAATTGTTGCATCTGCTATAGTCGGAGTTGTCTCTGCAGGAATTGTGGCATATCTCGCTAATCAGGATGCATTTTCGTATTTTGAGTTAATCGAGGAAAGAGGAACGGAAGATACACGGTCGAATGTCGAAGAAAACTTTTTCTATGACATGGAAGGGTTGGATTATGTAATTGGCCGTGGTATGAATGGAATGTATTATTCACCTACTGTCAGCGTCGGAAGTTATAGAGGGACACTTGAAACAGACTATCTTAATATGATATTGAAAGGGGGGGCAATTAGTTTAATATTGCTCTTGTTGATCATAGTTCCCGCAGCATTTTTGGGAATATTTTCTTCCAGAAACACCCTGTCCAAAGCGGCAGGCATCTGGATATTCTTTTGGATCCTCAACACCTATCCCTCTACTGTTCAGGTATTCACGCTTAATTACCTGATTGTATGGGTTTCCGTAGCCATCTGTTACTCAAGAACATTCCGGATGATTCCAGAGCATGTGCTACAACTTTATTTCCTCCCTTCAAAAATGGAGGGAAAAACAACTTTAATGGAGAAAGAACCACAATGAAAATAGCGATTATAACTAGTGGCAAAGTGGGTAGCCCAAAAGTCTTATCAAGTTGCCTGCATGCGTCCCTAAAAGAGCAGGGGATTCAGGCAGATCTCTTCAATAGGATCGACGTTTTTAAAAGGCTCGTTGATCCCAGCCAATTGGGCCAAAAATACCACCCTGCCCTCTGGTCGATATATAGGTTATGCTTTCTGCTGCCAGATAGGCTGTTTATTCGAAAGCTTAATTCCTACGATGCCATTATTATTGTAGAAACCTCACCATACGGTTTTTTGAGGCACTCTTACAACTTTGCAAAGTTAAGGCAAAAGTTGAGGAACACCCCTCTTTTATACTACGGCGTGTATTATTTGGGAAACGCACCTACTATGGTAAAATATCTCAAAGAGAACAATCACTACTCCATTGACCTATTTGACTGGCACCTTGCCGTCTGTGAAGTCACCGAAATCAGGCAAAAGCCCCAGGCGCCCTGGAGTCAGATCGGGTTGCATTTAAAAAGTACTGATTTGCGTCCGGACCCTAAAGAGGGGCTTCTTGGGCTGGTAGATTTTGCAAGGCCCGGATTCGAAGAGATGCGAGACGCACAAATTCAGGTGCTGAAAAAACTTAAAATCCCTTATGTTGCTCTTGAGGGGAAATATTCAATTGAGGAAATTAGGGAGATATACAGAAAAGCAACATTCTACTTCATGCAAAGCGGCGAGTCTTTTGGCGTTCCCCTTGCCGAGTGCTTGAGCTGTGGTTGCTACATTTTTACCCCCGACTCTTCCTGGCCAATGGCTTGGCGCCTCGACCAGCAACCTCAAATCCATGGACCTGGTACCTTAGCAGATTGCTTCGTCCTATACCGCAACAAAACGGATCTAGAGGAGAAGCTCAGACGCCTAGCTGAAACTTACGATCTAGAGAATACTCCAAAGCAGGTTTTCGATTTCTTCTCCTCTCAGTACCCATATTACTACGAAAGCAACAAGAAAGCCATGCAGGAAGTCCTGGATAAAATCCGGAACAGAGAAATTGGTCATCGCAACAATTGATCCTTTAGGAAACATTTTCGAGTCAAAAATAGACAGATAGCAACAGCATGAGCACAATTACAACAGCCAACCAGGAGCCATATTGCGCAGAAAAGAAAAAGATGCCGAAGGTCCTTATCATAGGGCAGCCCTTCAACAATGACACGGGAGGGGGAATTACTCTCTCTAATCTTTTTGCGGGCTGGGATCGCGAACGTTTGGCAGTAGTCTGTTCAGGATATTTAATCAACGACAATACTTCCTATGACCGCTGCCGAAATTACTATCAGATCGGCCACTTAGAACATCGATGGACTTTTCCTTTTAGTGTTTTAAAAAGAAAATACTATTCAGGCCCTGTGAATCCAGTGGCCAACCCAGCCCCATCCCCTCTGATCGGGAAAGACGGCTCAAGCTGGAGAAAAAAATTGATAACGGAACATTTCCATCCGCTCATGTCTTTTCTAGGCATTCAAGACTTCCTCTCTTCAGTTAAACTTTCTCCCCAGTTGTGCAGATGGATTGATCAATTCGAACCTGATGTGGTTTATGCTCAGGCTACCTCCCGACAAGGCATCTTATTTTGTAAAATGGTACAAGAGTATGTCAAAAAACCATTCGTCTTTCATATGATGGATGACTGGCCATTGATGCTCAAAGAAGAAGGAATCTTGGGTCGGTATTGGGAAAAAAAAGTCCATTCAGAAATTCAAGATCTATTTGATAATGCACAGCTCCTCCTAAGCATCAGTGATCGAATGGCAATAGAGTATAAGCAACGCTATGGCAAGAATTTCATCACTTTTCATAATCCCATCGATTTAACGTTCTGGAGTAGGTATAGAAAAACAGATTTTAATTTAAAGAAAAGACCATCCCTCCTGTACGCTGGTAGGGTTGGTATCGGAATTAATAGCTCACTTCAAACAATTGCCAAGGCGGTAAGACAGCTAAACGAAGAAACCGGTGCAGATCTAGAGTTTTTGTTGCAGACTGCAGAAGAGCCCGCATGGGTAAAAGACTATGACTGTGTGCGTCATACTGGTTTGGTACCTTATGACGAACTACCTAAGGCTTTTGCCCAAGCAGACTTTCTGATATTGCCCTACGACTTTTCTTCTAAGGCTCTGCAGTTTATCAGACTATCCATGCCTACAAAAGCCACCGAATACATGGCTAGCGGTACCCCCCTGATCGTTTTTGCTCCAGAAACCACCGCGTTGGTGAATTATGCGAAAACTCATCAATGTGCTAGAATCTTAACTGAAAACAAGGCAGAGAATCTAAAGGAGATCTTGAAAGAACTGATGCTTCAACCGTTGCTTAGGCAGACTTTGTCTGAAAAAGCTACGGAGACGGTAGATCATCACCACAACGCTGTTGAAGTCCAAGAACATTTTAGATCCCTAATCGGATCATTAATATAGTTAAGTAAATGCAGATTACCATCATCGCTAATAACTTTCAAGAGGAATATCTCTATAATTTGCTGAACAATCTATCGCCTAAAGTAGATCGAATCGACTTCATCTGTTCCCCTCAGTATGATCGAGATCGACTTGATCCAAAGATTAGATTCTATAAGTTCCGTCACAATCACGCCAATGAAGTTTCCGGACTTCAAAAAGCGGGACGGATTCTCATATATTATTGGCGCCTAATTCACTACCTGCTGCAAACAAAGTCTAAAATCATCCACGTTCAGTGGCTGAGATTTTATGTCATAGAAGGAATTCTGGTGACCCTGTTAGCTCGGACTCTTAATAAAAAGGTTGTATACACGGCACATAATGTATTGCCTCACAACAAAACCGGGGCTTATTACAAAATGATATTTAAGATCATTTATAAGGTTCAAAGCCAGATTGTCGTTCACACCAACCACATTAAGAAGCAATTAATAGATGAGTTTGGCGTTGATCCGAAGAAAGTCTATGTAGTTCACCATGGGGTGTATCTAAAAGAGAAAAACAAGGGTATTACTAAGGAGATTGCCCGGAAAACTTTGAATGTGTCATTGAATAAAACAGTGCTTCTGTTTTTTGGATACATCAACGAATACAAAGGCCTGGACGTACTCGTAAAAAGCATTGACCTGATTGAAGATGACGTCCCCTTAGAAATAATAGTAGCGGGCACCTTGCTGCCTTCGTACAAAAGACAGTTTGAAGCAATTATGGCAGGCAGAAAGCATGGAAAATACCATTTATTGACAAGCTTTGTCAGCGAAGAGACCCTGGAACTTTGCTTTAAGGCAACAGATGTCACTGTTTTGCCCTATAAAGAAGCAAGCCAAAGTGGCGTTTTGTTTATGTCCTATGCTTTTGGTGTTCCCGTCATAGCGCCCTCTCTTGGAGGATTCCCAGCGGATATCCTAGTTAAACAAACGGGTTATCTGTTTCAACCCAATGACCCTACCAGCTTGGCAAATACCATTAGGGAGTTTTTTCTTGATTGGAAAGACAAAGATGAAAGCCAGGCAAACTTTATTATGGATTATGCTGCGAAAAATTATTCGTGGGACAGTAGCTGCCAAAAGTTGATGCAAATTTATTTATCCTAATCATTACCCACACTATCATATCTGTCATGACCTTAGCACCCATAGTAATATTTTGTTATAAAAGACTAGATGTTTTAAAAAAATCCGTTGAGTCCCTATGTTTAAATCCATTGGCCAAAGATTCCGACCTAATCGTTTTTTCTGATGGACCCAAATCAGTCTCAGATATAGAAAGCATACGCCACGTTAGAGACTATTTAGCCGAGATAAGGGGATTTAAATCTGTGACAATACACGCAAGAGAGCATAATCTCGGGCTAGCCAATTCAATCATTTCAGGCGTGACGGAAATTATAAAGGATTATGGAAAAGTCATCGTGGTAGAGGACGACCTTGTAGCTTCGACCAATTTCCTTCATTTTATGAATAGTGCCCTGGAACATTACGAAAATGCTGAAAAAGTATTTTCAATCTCAGGATACACCCCTGTACTATCTTTTCCAGCAGATTACCCACATGACAGCTACTTTACTTTGAGATCATGTTCTTGGGGCTGGGCAACTTGGAAAAATCGGTGGGAGTCGATCAATTGGGATTTGGATGATTTTGACGACTTCTCTGCAGAAAAAGATAATATCAGAGCTTTTAATAGGATCGGAAGCGATCTTTATGGCCTACTCAAAAAACAACATGAAGGAAAAATAGACTCATGGGCCATACGCTGGTGTTATTATCAGTTCAAAAAAGACTTGTTCTGCGCCTATCCTAGGGTGTCGAAAATAAAAAGCATTGGCTACGGAGCCGGAGCTACCCATACTTCCAAAAAGTTACATAGATTCAGCACAGTAGTAGATACCGATGGAGCACAACATTTCAGTTTTGCACCTGCTGCGGATGGTCTGAACCCGCATATCACCCGTCGATTTTCCAGACACTATGGAATTTTGAACCGTCTCCTCGCCAAAATAATGAGTGTTGTATAATAGGACTGTCTTGCACATATATTTTAAATAACGTATTTTACTTCGCATAATACATTTTTGATAGAGCTTATATAAGCACGACAATTATATAGAAATACTGATTATATCCATATCTTTTTCTTTGGTCTCATTTTTAAATAATCATTTTATGAAAACAATACTACTTATCAACAACTATTCAATGGAGAATGCTTATTCCTTATGGAAAAGAGGAGTTAGCGGCAGCCATCATGTATGGGGAAAGGTAGAACTTGACCAGAGGGGAAATTTCCAAATGGAAATTTTCCCCCATGTCAAATACCCTTTTTTGAATAAAGTTGGGAAATGGATGGGGATCGGGCATCTAGATCAGCAAATCCGGGTACTCCTTTATCAGAAAAATTTTGACATCCTTTATACACCTTACGCCACGGCCAACACCAAGCTTTTGTTGCTCCTAAAAAGCGTAGGCCTTTTTAAGAAGCCAATTGTGGCCACAGTCCATCAGGCGCTTTTGGGCACTCGGTCTAAGAACGCATGGTACAGGAAATTTACAAAAAAAATGATCCTGCAATATGATGCAAGCATATTTTTAAGTCGGGCATTGATGGAGGACACGGTCAATAGCTTAAACATACCACAAGCCGAGGCCAAAGAAAAATTTTCTTCTTCAGATTGGGGGCCAGACACCCAGTTCTATACAAAATTCCGTTCTTCCACCACCCCTAGTTTAAAAAACCACAACTATGTCATCAGTGCCGGACATACCGACAGAGACTATGAAACCTTAATTGAAGCGTTCCGACACATTGATTTTCGGCTTAAAATATATTGTACCCCGTCATCTACCCCTAAGGTCAGCAATCTGCCTCAGAATGTGGAGATAAATACTAAACCTATTCCATACATCGAGCTGTTAGACAAATACAAAGATGCAATGGCCATCATGATCCCACTAAAATATTCAAAAGAGATGGAAGGCTGCCAAGGAATGACCAGCCTTCAAGATGTGGTCGCTTTATCCAAGCCGGTCATCATGACTGAAAACAAAAAGCTGAATATAGATATCGAGCGGGAAGGATTGGGATATTGGGTGCAAATGGGGGATGTGGAAGGGTGGCGACGAGCCTTCGAAAAACTTGCACAGGATGAGGCGGGCTGGCACCGGATGTGCGAAAACGCCGTGAAGGTATATCAAGAAAAGTTTAACTCAACCCTATTTGCAAATGATCTTGAACAAGTATTCTTTAAAGTTTCTAAAAAACTAGATAATAAAGCCGAGTCTCACCATTCCGTCCACCACAGATGAGTTGGACTGGGTGGAACGGAGACCTTGCCCGATGCTAGACCTTTGCAGATTCGGCCTAGAGTTGTTACGTTCATCAAACTCAAACTACAAAGGGATTCACTATAAGTATGAAGAAAATTTTATTCATCCTACACTACCCGCCTCCGGTCCACGGGGCTGCGATGGTAGGGAAATTTATTAAAGAAAGCAGTTTGCTTAATAAGACCTTCGATGCCACCTACATCAACCTCTCGACGTCGAAGGATTTAAAGAGCGGTGGAAGATGGGGGCTGGAAAAAACAGTTACATTTTATAACTTGGTGAAGCAGGTAGTCACTACTTTACTTAAGAATGACTACGACCTATGTTATATGACGATGAACAGCCATGGGCCTGGGTTTTATAAAGATGTTGTCATTGCAACCATCCTAAAATTATTCAGGAAAAAAATCGTCTATCATTTTCACAACAAAGGAGTATCGCTCTATCAGCACCAGATCTTGGATCACTTGCTATATAGATTTGTATTTAAAAATACGAAAAGCATTATATTGTCGCGTTTTCTCTACCCAGATATTAAAAGATACGTTGAGGAAAAAAACACCTTCATTTGTCCTAACGGAATCCCTAGACAATACGACACTTTACCCATTCACTTTTCTACAGGAAACGCTTCTACCAAATTTCAAATCCTTTTTCTATCCAACATGATGAAGGATAAAGGGGTATGGATACTAATTGAGGCGTGCAAAATATTGCTTGAGGACGGGTTAACAAACTTCGAATGCCATTTTGTAGGAGATTGGTACGACATTCAACCAAGTAATTTTTCAGAACGTGTCAATGAGCTGGGACTTAAAGATCACATCTTTGCTCATGGAAAGAAATACAATACGGACAAAAACACCTTTTTCCTTAAAGCAGATGTTTTTGTTCTCCCCACTTTAAACGAAGCATTTCCACTTGTAAATTTAGAGGCTATGCAATTTGGATTGCCGGTTATCGCAACAATAGAAGGCGGCATTCCCGACGTTATTGTTGATGGAGAGACAGGTTATTTGATCAAGAGGAACGACCCAAACGATCTAGCGAGTAAATTAAAAGTCCTTCATGATCACCCTAACAACCGAAAACAGATGGGATATAAAGGAAGAGAGCGGTTTTTAAGCTTATTCACTGTTGATATTTTTGAACAGAATTTAACGAGGATTTTAAATAAGCTTTAAGATCATTAAAAAAATTGCCGAGGCAACAACAATGCCCCGGCAATTTCTATTACTGCTAATTATATTATTACTTACTTTACTGTGTAACAATCAACCTTGACTTTTGTACAACCGTTTTTCCGTTACTAACGCTGACAATATAGATTCCTTGAGCAAAATTAGAAAGTGGGATGATGTACTTCCCTCCTTCACCTCTTAAAATTTGGGGATCGTAATGACCCATCAATTGCCCGTTAATATTATGGATTAGAATATCCATAATCTCGCCACTCATCTCCAAGGTCGTCTGTCCTTTAGCTGGATTCGGATAAAGTTTAGCACTACTTTGCGTCACATCGACTTGCTCTTTGAAAGCGATCACCTGATCCACCGCCGAGGTTTGAGCAACTCGAAGACTTTCACCTCCACTCACATTTTGAGGTTTAATCGCGATACCTGAGATAAGTGCACTGTTGGCAGATGCCTCAAGCTTGAGATCCAACACACCGTCGGTAACCACCACGTCACGGAAAGTCAATACGGTCGCTTTATTTCCATTCTCAACATACAGGTCCACGTCCTTCTTGACAAGCTCGCCTTCAAGATGAATATCGAAC
>Ga0079224_100012152_pt1 | contig 11909 bp, 9 predicted proteins | sample Stecom2015_FD_80414 | JGI IMG/M metagenome (GOLD analysis project Ga0079224, IMG submission 80414) | Agricultural soil microbial communities from Utah to study Nitrogen management - Steer compost 2015 | ecosystem: Environmental > Terrestrial > Soil > Agricultural land | place: USA: Utah... | reverse complement strand
CGGGGCGATCATCACCGGGTTGCCCACGATCTTCCACTGGGTGCGGCTGCGGCGCAGGACGCGTTTGAGCCAGCGCATCTGCGCGGCCCCGGTGATGGTCCGGTCGGGCCGGCTGAGGATCGGGTCGGGGTTCGGGATCGGCGTGGGCGTGAGCCTCGACTGCTGGGAGCGGTAGGTGCGCAGGTCGAGCATCGCGATGTCGAGGAGTCGGCCGTAGCGCAGCCGGCGGTAGAGCCGGTAGCCGTCGCCGACCCGGGTCCTCGGACCCATCCGCACCGGCATCCACTCGTCGTAGGCCCGGAAGGCGGCGGCGCGGCGGGCGCGGAAGCGTCCCTCACCCGGGTTGTGGTTCTCCGCACCGGCGGCCCAGGTGTCGTTGGTCAGCTCGTGGTCGTCCCAGGTGACGATGAATGGGTGCCGCGCGTGCAGGGCCCGCAGGTCGGGGTCCTGCTTGTATTGCGCGTGCCGCTGCCGGTAGTCGCGCAGGGTGACCATCTCGTGCCGGGGACGGTGCGGGCGGACGACGACGTTGCGCTGGCCCATGGCGTACTCGCCGACGCCGTTCTCGTAGAGATAGTCGCCCAGGTGCAGGATCGCGTCGAGGTCGCCGCGCTTCGCCAGGTGGCGGTAGGCGTGGAAGTATCCGGCCTCGAGGTTCGCGCATGACACGACGCCGAACCGCACGCGCTTGGGGAGCGCGCCGTGTGCCGGTGCGGTGCGGGTGCGTCCGACCGGACTGGTGCGGCCCCGGTAGGAGAAGCGGTAGAAGTACGCCGTGTCGGGGCGCAGCCCGCGGGCGTCGAGCTTCACGGTGTGGTCGCGAGCCGGGCCCGTGCGCACCGTGCCCTGCGCGACGATCCGGCGGAACGCCCGGTCGGTGGCGACCTGCCAGCGCACCTGGATGCGCGGCCCCCGGCCCGACCCGGGCGTTGCGGCGCGGGTGGGGGTCACCCGGGTCCAGAGGATGACCCGTCGCGGTCGCGGGTCGCCGGAGGCCACACCGTGCCGGAAGTAGCCCGAGGCCGCCTCCGCCGGTCCCACCGGACCGGCGGCGACCGCGACCGCGCCGGCAGCACCGACGGCCGCGGTGCGCAGGACCGTACGCCGGCTGGGGTCGGGTGTGCCGGCGGCGTCGGCCGCAGGGGCGGGGGTGCCCGGTGCGGTCACCGGAGGAGCGGCCGGAGGGGTGGCCGGGGAGGCGGGGACGACAGACGGGGTCGGGCTCACATCGCGTGCAACGACGCACCGCCCCGGACGTGACGCCCTGTCGTGAACCGTCGCGCAGCCTTCACCTGACGTTCACCGGACGGGGATCGTGGGCGCACGCCCCGTTGCCGCGATGAGGGAACCGTCGGGCAGGATGGCACGGTGGTGCTTCGGCGGTTCGTGGTCAGCGACGTCCACGGGCACCCCGCCGACCTGCGCGCCGCCCTGCGGGGCCGGGGGCTGATCGACCGCGACGACCGGTGGTGCGTCGACGACACCGAGCTGTGGGTGCTCGGCGACCTGCTCGACCGGGGCCCCGACGGACTCGGAGTCATCGACCTGCTCCGCTCTCTCCAGACGCAGGCGCCCGACCACGTGCACGTGCTGCTCGGCAACCACGAGGCGCTGGCGATCGGGGCCGCGCGGTGGCCCGCGGGCCGGTTCGGGCGCTCGTGGGCGGTCAACGGTGGCCGACCGGGCGATCGCGCCGGTCTGGACGAGGAGCGGCTCGCCTGGCTGGCCGGCCTCCCGGCCATGGGGCGCGCGGGCGACTTCCTCCTGGTCCACTCCGACACCACGGCCTATGCGGACTGGGGGACCTCGGCGCCCGAGGTCAACGACCGGATCCGCGCAGCGCTCACGTCGGGCGAGGAGGAACGCGTCTGGGCCGTGTGGTCGAGTCTGTGCGGGCGGCTGGACTTCTCCCGGACCGGGGGCGCCCAGCGGGCCCGGTCGTTCCTCCGCACGTTCGGCGGCAGCTGTGTGGTCCACGGACACACCCTGGTCGGTGCGCTGCGCCACGAGCGGTCCTCGGCGGTGACCGGTCCGCTGCTGTATGCCGACGACCGGGTCCTGGCGATCGACGGCGGCCGGTACGACGACGGGCCGCTGCTGCTCGTCGCGCTCGACTGAGCACCGCTGTGGCGGGACGGCAGCGGCGCGCGGGTGCGGGTGCTGCCCGCGCGCTGACGGCCCGGATCAGAGCTTGAGGCCGACGTACTTGGTCTCGAGGTACTCCTCGATGCCCTCCAACCCGCCCTCGCGTCCGAGGCCGGACTGCTTGACGCCGCCGAACGGCGCGGCCGGGTTGGAGACGACGCCCTGGTTCACCCCGACCATGCCGGCGTCGAGCCGCTCGGCGTAGCGGATCGCCCGGGAGAGGTCCTGGGTGAAGACGTAGGAGACCAGGCCGAACTCGGTGTCGTTGGCGGCGGCGATCGCCTCGTCGTCGTCGGTGAAGGTGGTGATGGGCGCGACCGGCGCGAAGACCTCCTCGGAGAGGATGCGAGCCCGGTCCGGTACGCCGGTGAGCACGGTCGGCGCGAGGAACGAGCCGTCGCCGGGCAGGGACCCGCCACCCGTGGCGACCTCGGCGCCCGCCCCGACCGCGTCGTCGACGAGTTCCTGCGCCTTGGCCACCGCGTCGTCGTCGATCAGCGGACCCAGCGTCGTGTGCTCGTCGAGCCCGTGGCCGGGCACGAGCCCGCCGAGCCGCTCGGCGAGCGCGCGACCGAAGTCGGCGGCGAGGTCGGCGTGGACGAGGAACCGATTGGCCGCGGTGCAAGCCTCGCCGATGTTGCGCATCTTGGCCAGGACCGCGCCCTCGACGGCGGCGTCGAGGTCGGCGTCGGCGCAGACCACGAAGGGCGCGTTGCCGCCCAGCTCCATCGAGGTGCGCAGCACCTGCGGCGCGGCCTGCTCGAGCAGCGCGCGGCCGACCTCGGTCGACCCGGTGAAGGTGAGCTTGCGCAGCCGCGGGTCGGCCAGCAGGGGCGCGGTCACCGCCGAGGAGCTCGCGCTGGTGAGGATGTTGAGCACCCCCGGCGGCAGGCCGGCGTCGAGGAGGATCTGCCCGAGCAGGAGCGAGGTGAGCGGGGTCGCGCCGGCGGGCTTGAGCACGATCGTGCAGCCGGCGGCGATCGCCGGGGCCACCTTGCGCGTCCCCATCGCCAGCGGGAAGTTCCAGGGCGTGATCGCGTACGTCGGGCCGACCGGCTGCTTCATCGTCAACAGCCGGGTCCCTCCGCTCGGCGCCGTCGACCAGCGGCCGGCGATGCGCACGGCCTCCTCGGAGAACCACCGCAGGAACTCGCCGCCGTAGGTGACCTCGCCGAGGGCCTCGGCGTACGGCTTGCCCATCTCGGCGGTCATCACCGTGGCGACGGTCTCGGCGCGCTCCTGCAGCAGGTCGAACGCGCGGCGCAGCACCTCGGCGCGCTCCCGCGGGTCGGTCGCCGCCCAGTCGTCCTGGGCCGCTGCGGCCGCGTCGAGAGCGGCGGTGGCGTCCTCGGGCGTGCCGTCGGCGACCTCCGCGAGTCGCTCCCCGGTGGCGGGGTCGGTGACGGCGAAGGTCCGGTCGGTCTCCCGCCAGCGGCCGTCGACGAGCAGGCCCGTGGGGACGGTGCCGACCGCCCGATCGCGGCGCTGCGCCGCCGCGGCCGAGATCGCGTGCGGCGCCGTCGACGGGCCGGGGGAGGAGGGGGTGCCGGATGGGGTGCCGGGAGAGGCGTCGGGAGTCACGAGCAGGACCGTACCCGGGCCGGGCGCCGGCGACGCGTTATCGCATCGTTAGCAAGCGATCGTTGATTTTCACCGACGTAAACGTTTACATCTGAAGGGTCATGCGTATGTGACGGACGTCTCGACCTCCATGTGGTGGTCGCACGTCGACCTCAGAGCAAGGGAGTCAGATACATGCGATCCATCCATCTCAGGCGCGCGCTCGCCACGGGCGCCGTCCTGGTGCTCGGCGCCGGCCTGGCCGCCTGTGGCGGCGACGACGGCGGCGGCGAGACCAACACCGCCGGCGGCACCTCGCCCGGTGAGGGCAAGGCGGAGTGCGAGGCGCTGACCGAGTTCGGCGACCTCTCCGGCAAGACCGTCTCGGTCTACACCTCGATCGTCGCCCCCGAGGACCAGCCCCACATCGACTCCTACAAGCTGTTCGAGGAGTGCACCGGGGCCACCGTGAACTACGAGGGCTCGAAGGAGTTCGAGGCCCAGCTCGTCGTCCGGGCGCGCAGCGGCAACCCGCCGGACATCGCCTACATCCCGCAGCCCGGTCTGCTGGCCAACCTGGTCAACGACACCGACGCGGTGGTCGAGGCCCCCAGCACCGTGGCCGACAACGTCGATGAGTTCTTCGGCGAGGACTGGAAGTCCTACGGCAGCGTCGACGGCACCTTCTACGCCGCCCCGCTGGGCGCGAACGTGAAGTCCTTCGTCTGGTACTCCCCGAAGATGTTCGCCGACAACGGCTGGGAGATCCCCGAGACCTGGGACGACATGATGACCCTGTCGGAGGAGATCGCGGCCACGGGCATCAAGCCCTGGTGCGCGGGCATCGGCTCCGGCGAGGCCACCGGCTGGCCGGCCACCGACTGGCTCGAGGACACGCTGCTGCGTGACGGCGGCGCCGACGTCTACGACCAGTGGGTCAACCACGAGATCCCGTTCGACGACCCGGCCGTGGTCGAGGCGCTCGACCGCGTCGGCTCGATCCTGAAGAACCCCGACATGGTCAACGGCGGGTACGGCGATGTGAAGTCGATCGTCGAGACCACCTTCCAGGACGGCGGTCTGCCGATCCTCGAGGGCAAGTGCGCACTGCACCGCCAGGCCAGCTTCTACGCCGCCAACTGGGGCGAGGCCAAGGCCGACGTGCAGATCGCCGAGGACGGCGACGTCTTCGCCTTCTACCTGCCGCCGACCAACGACGAGAACGGGTCGCCGGTCCTGGGTGGTGGCGAGTTCGCCGCGGCGTTCTCCGACCGCCCGGAGGTCCAGGCCTTCCAGACCTACCTGTCCAGCGACGTGTGGGCCAACGAGAAGGCCAAGGCCACCCCGGACGGTGGCTGGGTCAGCGCCAACACCGGCCTCGACGTGGCCAATCTGACCAGCCCGATCGATCAGCTCTCCGCGGAGATCCTGCAGGACCCCGAGGCGGTCTTCCGCTTCGACGGCTCCGACATGATGCCCGGTGCGGTGGGCGCTGGATCGTTCTGGAAGGAGATGACCGCCTGGATCGGTGGCAAGTCCACCGAGGACGCCCTGGCGGACATCGAGTCCTCCTGGCCGTGACACGTGCGTGGGGTCCGGCACCTGCGGGTGCCGGACCCCACGGCGTACGCCCGACCTGAGCCCGCGCCGTCCCGGCATCGGATGAGGAGGCCGCAGTGTCCACCGGTGAGAAGTTCCTCCAGCTGCTGATCGTCATCGGCCTGTTCCTGGCCGTGATGGCGGTCGTGCTGGTGCTGACCTCGCGCGTCCGCTCGCGGGTCGGCGAGATGTTGCAGACCACCGCCTTCCTGCTGCCGGCGGTCCTCCTGCTCGCGCTCGGGCTCCTCTATCCGGCCATCCGGACGGTGATCGAGTCCTTCCGCGACCGCACCTCCTCGGAGTGGGTCGGGCTGGCCAACTACGAGGCGATCTTCACCGACGACGCCCTGCTGCAGGTGCTGCGCAACACCGCGATCTGGGTGCTGGTGACCCCGGTCCTGGCGACGGTGATCGGCCTCGTCTACGCCGTGCTCGTCGACCGGGCGCGGTTCGAGCGGTTCGCCAAAGCGCTGATGTTCATGCCGATGGCGATCTCACTGGTCGGCGCCTCACTGATCTGGCGGTTCGTCTACTCCTACCGCGAGACAGACGCCGCGCAGATCGGCGTGCTCAACCAACTCCTCAAGAGTCTGGGCTTCGAGACCTACCGGTTCATCAGCACCGAGCCGTGGAACACCCTGTTCCTGGTCGTGGTGATGATCTGGGTCCAGGCCGGCTTCGCGATGACGATCCTGTCGGCTGCGATCAAGGCCGTGCCCGACGACATCGTCGAGGCCGCGCGACTCGACGGCGTCAGCGGGTGGCGGATGTTCCGCTACATCACGGTGCCGAGCATCCGGCCGTCCCTCATCGTCGTGCTCACCACGATCACCATCGCCACGCTCAAGGTCTTCGACATCGTGCGCACGATGACCGGCGGCAACTTCGGCACCAGCGTGCTGGCCTACGAGTTCTACGCCCAGGGCTTCCGGGCGTTCAACAACGGCCTCGGCGCCGCCCTGGCGGTGCTGCTGTTCGTGCTGGTGATCCCGATCGTCATCTACAACGTCCGGCAGATGCGGAAGGTGGAGGCCCGATGAGCGCCGCGTCCCCCGTCGTCCCCAGCGACACCACCGGCCTGGCCCCGAGCGCGCCCCCGGAGCCGTCCGCGGCCGCGGAGGCCAAGCGCCGCCTGTCGTCCCCGTGGGCTTCCCTGGCCGCGATCGTCATCGCGATCCTGTGGACGGTGCCGACCGCGGGTCTGCTGATCACCTCCTTCCGGCCCGTGGGCGACATCAACTCCAGCGGTTGGTGGAAGTTCTTCCTCGACCCCAACGTCACCCTCGACAACTACCGCGCGGTCTTCACCGGCGACGACGTCGGCCTGAGCACCTACCTGGTGAACTCGATCGTCATCACCCTCCCGGCGGTCTTGATCCCGATCGCGCTCGCCACGATGGCGGCCTACGCGTTCGCCTGGATGAAGTTCCCCGGACGCAACGCCCTGTTCGTGGCGGTGTTCGCGCTGCAGATCGTGCCGATCCAGGTGACGATGATCCCGTTGCTGAGCCTCTACGTGGACCCGCCCTTCGGGCTGCCGCAGTTGGCCGGAGCGAACGCTCCCGGCGGCGGCTTCTACACGATCTGGCTCTCGCACGCGATGTTCGCGCTGCCGCTGGCGATCTTCCTGCTGCACAACTTCATGCGCGAGATCCCCGGCGAGCTCGTCGAGTCCGCCCGCGTCGACGGCGCCGGCCACGTGCAGATCTTCACGCGCATCATGCTGCCGCTGATGGTCCCCGCGATCGCGGCGTTCGGGATCTTCCAGTTCCTCTGGGTCTGGAACGACCTGCTGGTCGCCCTCGTCTTCGGCGGCGGCAGCCTGAACATCTCGCCGATGACGGTGCGACTGGCCGAGCTCTCCGGCACCCGCGACCAGGCCTGGCACCTGCTGTCGGCCGGCGCATTCGTGTCGCTGATCATCCCGCTGATCGTGTTCCTGGCATTGCAGCGCTACTTCGTCCGCGGCCTGCTCGCCGGCAGCGTCAAGGGCTGAGGGCGATGGTCTCGAGTCACCCTGCGGGTCTTCCCGGTCGGGGGGAGTTCAGCTACGGCGTCGCCACGGCGTCCTACCAGGTCGAGGGCGCGATCGGCGCGGACGGTCGTACGCCGTCGATCTGGGACACCTTCACCCAGGTGCCCGGCGCCATCCGCGACGGCTCCGACGGCGCGACCGCCTGCGACTCCTACCACCGGGTGGAGGAGGACCTCGCCCTCGTCGCCGGGTTGGGCGTCGACCACTACCGGTTCTCGCTCGCCTGGCCGCGGATCCTGCCCGGCGGCACGCTGGCGGCGGGCGTGGAGGCGCGCGGCCTGGACTACTACGACCGGTTGGTCGACGGGCTGCTCGAGCGGGGGATCTCCCCGATGCCGACGCTCTACCACTGGGACCTGCCGCAGGTGCTGGAGGACGACGGCGGGTGGCTGAACCGTGACACCGGCCGCCACCTCGCCGATCTCGCCCGGGTGGTGCACGACCGGCTCGGCGACCGCGTGGGCATGTGGGCGACGCTCAACGAGCCGTACTGCTCGGCCTACCTCGGGTACGCCGCCGGCATCCACGCCCCCGGACGGGTGCTCGGCACCGGCGCCCACGTCGCCGCGCACCACCTCCTGCTCGGCCACGCGTGGGCGGCGGAGGCGCTGCGCGACGCCGGTGCGCGCGACGTCGGCATCGTGCTCAACCTGGCCCCGGTGTGGCCCGAGCGCCCCGAGGCCGCGGAGGTGGCCGACGGCGTCGACGCGATCCGCAACCGGGTCTGGCTGGGCCCGCTGACCGACGGCGCCTACGACGACGGGCTGCTCGCGGTGGCCCCCGAGCTGCGCGACCCCGACGTCGTGCGCGACGGCGACCTCGCGGCGGTCCGCGGCTCCGCGGAGTGGATCGGGATCAACTACTACACCCCCGAGCGCCCCGACCTCGCAGCTGCGGGCGAGCCGGCCGGCGTCCCCGTCTACCCGGGCGTCGAGGGGCTGGTCATGCGCCCGCGGGAGCCGCTGACCGACATCGGCTGGGAGGTCGACGCCCGCGGCCTCACCCAGGTGCTGGCCGACACCCACGCCCGCACGGGCCTGCCCGTCCTGGTCTGCGAGAACGGCGCTGCCTACCACGACACCGTGGTCGACGGGGCCGTCGACGACCGGGCGCGGGTCGACTACCTGCGCGACCACCTGGCCGCCGTCACCGCGGCGCGCGAGGCCGGGGTCGACGTACGCGGCTATGTGGCCTGGACCCTGCTCGACAACTTCGAGTGGGCCGAGGGCTACACCCAGACCTTCGGGATCGTCCACGTCGACCGGCAGACCCGCAACCGGATCCCCAAGGCTTCGTACCACTGGTACGCCACCCACGTGGGCGAGCGCGGTTGAGGATCGCCCGGTGAGGTGAGGGGGAGATGACCGGGATCCGTGACGTCGCACGCGAGGTGGACATGTCCACCGCGAGCGTCTCGCGCGCGCTGCGCGGCCTGCCGGGGGTCTCGCCGGAGACCCGGGAGCGGGTGCTCGAGGCCGCGCGCCGGCTGGGGTACGTCGCCTCGCCGCAGGCGGCGGGCCTGGCCAGCGGCACCACGCGCACGATCGGGGTGATCGTGCCGTTCGTGACCCGCTGGTACTTCTCCTGGATCGTCCAGGGCGCCCAGGATCGGCTGCGCGGCGAGGGCTACGACCTGCTGCTGGCCAACCTCGGGGGCGACGCCGCCGCGCGCGAGCGGATGCTCGCCACGCGCTACCTGGCCAAGCGGGTCGACGCGCTGCTGGTCCTGGCGCTGACCCCGACCCCGGAGGAGGAGCAGAACCTGCGCACGCTCGGCCTGCCGATCGGGCTGGTGGGCGCGCGCGTCGACGGGTTCTGCTGCGTCGACATCGACGACCTGGCGGTCTCGGCCCAGGCGGTTGACCACCTCGTCGGGCTGGGACACCGGCGGATCGCCTACGTCGGCGGCGGCCTGGAGGACACCCTCGACAAGCGGGCCCCGCGGTTGCGGGCCGAGGGATGGCGCGCGGCGATGCAGCGCCACGGGCTGGACGTCCTGCCGGGCTACGACGAGGCGGGTGACTTCACGATGGCCGGCGGCGAGCGCGCGGCCGCGCGACTGCTCGCCCTGCCCGAGCGGCCCACCGCGATCTACGCGGCCTCCGACGAGATGGCCATCGGCGTGCTCCGCGCGTTGCGCACCGCGGGCCTCCATGCGCCCGAGGACATCTCCGTGCTCGGGGTGGACGACCAGGAGATGGCCTCCTTCGTCGACCTGACCACCATCCACCAGCCGGTGCGCGAGCAGGGCGAGGCGATCACCGACATGGTCCTGGCCGCCCTCGACACCGGCGCCGGACAACCGACCGAGCATCGGACGTTCCCGACCCATCTGGTCCCCCGCGCCAGCACCGGTCCGCCGGCCTCCGGGTCCCGTACGCTCCCGCGCTGACGCCCAGGCAGCTCCAGATCCGGGGCAGCTCCAGATCGGGACAGCCTCAGATCGGGCGCAGGCGCGGATCCGGGGCAGCCTCAGACCCGGCGCAGGACGGCGGTGACCTTGCCGAGGATCGTGGCGTGCGTGCCGTCGATCGGCTCGTAGGCGTCGTTGTGGGGGAGCAGCCAGACCTGGCCGTCGACGCGGCGGAAGGTCTTCACGGTCGCCTCGCCGTCGATCATCGCCGCGACGATCTCGCCGTTCTCGGCGGTGGGCTGCTGGCGGACGACGACGTAGTCACCGCTGCAGATCGCGGCGTCGATCATCGAGTCGCCGCTGACCTCGAGCAGGAACAGGGTGCCGTCGCCGACGAGCGTCTTGGGCAGCGGGAAGACGTCCTCGACCCGCTCCTCGGCCAGGATCGGCCCGCCGGCGGCGATCCGGCCGACCACCGGGACGTACGCGGCGCTGGGGCGGTGGTCGCCCACGCCGGTCTCGTCGACCGAGGACTCGGTGGCGGTGCCGACGGCGCGACGCGACGCGAGCGCGTCGGGGAGGAGCACCTCGAGCGCCCGGGGCCGGTTGGGGTCGCGCTTGATGTAGCCCTTCTCCTCCAACGTGCGCAGCTGGTGGGCCACGGAGGAGGAGCTGGCCAGACCGACGGCCTCGCCGATCTCGCGCATGCTCGGCGGGTAGCCGCGCTGCTCGACCGACTCGACGATCACCGTCAGCACGCGCTGCTGGCGCGGTGTCAGGCCGGTGGCGTCCGGGGGACCGTCGGGGAGCTCGCGGACGGTGGCGCGGGATCGCTTCTGGGCTGCCATGGGTCGAACCTAGACCCCCGCGACCGCGGAGATCAAACACCTGTTCGAACGGCGTGTCGGTCCCCGCAGGGTCCCGAGGGGCCCCCGGGCGGCCTCCGGGCGGCCCCTGGTGGCTCGCCCTCGGGGTCGAACATCGGTTCGATCCGATGCTTGCGTCATTCGAACAAGTGCTCTACGGTCGTACACGTGTTCGAACGAACAGGTTATCGAATGGCGGCTCCTCAGCGGCGTCGGAACCTCCGTCCGGACGCGACTGTCGGTGGCGGCCGGTAGACCTCACCGCGACCGATCAACGTCCCGCTCTCTTCCCCGGAGGCACCCATGAGCACCCTGACCCTCAGCAGCAGCTTCACCCCGGTCCGTCGTCCCGCGCCGGTCCGGTTGACCCGTCGTGGGCGGCTCGTCGTGCTGGCGGCCTGTCTGCTCGCGGCGCTGGTGGTCTCGGTCGTGATCGGGGCGCAGTCGTCCGCCACGCGCGAGGGCGGCACGCCGGTGCCGACCCGCACGGTGGTCGTCGGTGCCGGCGACACCCTGTGGGAGATCGCCAGCGAGGTGGCCGAGCCGGGCGAGGTCCGCGCGATGGTCCACCGGATCGAGAAGCTCAACGCGCTCGAGGGCGCGGGTCTCCAGGTCGGTCAGGAGCTGGCGGTCCCGCTGGGCTGAGCCGGAGGGGCCGCGTCGCGGCCCGCGCAGGTTTCTCGCCGGTCCTCCTCGACCCGGGGCCGGCGAGAGGGGAAGACGAGGGGCGGGCCCGGGGTGGGCCCGCCCCTCGTTGCATGCCGGACCGCCGCGGTCTCAGCCGGGGAGCCGGCTGCTGCCCTCGGCGAGGAGCACCTGGGCGGCGGTGTAGGTGGCCATGACCACCCCGTCGAGCGCCGGGGGGGAGTCGGGCCGGACGTGCTCGCGATAGGCCAGCACACTGTCGGAGACCAGGAACGACAGGGCCCCGGCCCCGGCGAGCAGGCGGGCCCGTCGCTCGCCGCGCACACTGAGGGCGGTGAGCGCCATCGTGCTCAACAGCAGACCGTAGGCGGTCGTCGGGAGCTGGAGCGCCGGGTCGCGCCGACGAGCGGCGACCCCCGCGGCAACGGAGTTGGTCGCGGCCACCGCCGCGAGTGCGATACGCCGGCGGGGCGGGCCGGTGCGCTCCGCGGCGGGGAGCCGGCGGGCGAACGCGAACCTCGCGAGGTAGCCGGCCTGGGCGACCGCGAAACCGGCCATCCCCGCGCGCAGCGCGCGGTCACCGGACCGCAGCAGCGCGACATCGCCGACCCCGGAGGCCACCTGCGCGGTCACCAGGAGCGGGTGGCCCGGCGCCGGGTTGCCGGCGAGGAGCAGTGGCATCAGCGCCGGCTTGGTGATCCGTCGT
>Ga0079224_100012151_pt1 | contig 11910 bp, 10 predicted proteins | sample Stecom2015_FD_80414 | JGI IMG/M metagenome (GOLD analysis project Ga0079224, IMG submission 80414) | Agricultural soil microbial communities from Utah to study Nitrogen management - Steer compost 2015 | ecosystem: Environmental > Terrestrial > Soil > Agricultural land | place: USA: Utah... | reverse complement strand
TGGCAGGACGTCGAGCGACCACCGCTCCACCACCCCGCTCCCGAGCGCGGCACCGACGGCGATCCCGAAGTTCATCGCGACCGGCATGAGGGTTCCGGCCGTGGACCGGTGCTGCGGACCGGCCGCCCGCATGAGCGCCACCTGCACGGCGGGACCGACGGCCCCGGTCACCGTGCCCCACACGAGAACGAGCGCCAGATCCGCCCCGGCGTGGCGCCCGACCACCGTCACGGCTGCCAGCGCCGCCGCCATCATGCCCGCCGTCACCGCCGGCGTGGCCGTGGGATGCCGGTCGCTCGACACTCCCACCGCCGCGACGCCGACGGCGCTGACCACCCCGAACAGGAGGAGCAGCGCAGGTGTGGGCAGCGCGCTCGGTGTCAGCAGTTCGGCCACGAAGGTGAAGACGGCGAAGTGCGCCACCAAGATCAGGCCACCGAGTGCGGCGACCCCGAGGACGGGGCCCAGCGACCGGGCACGTCCGGCCGGCTGGCCGCTCGGGTGGTCGCTCGGCGTGGGGGCGATAAGCGGAACAGTGCGCAGGAGGGCCAGGACCGCCGCTGCGCCGAGGAGGCCGAGCACTCCGAGCAGGAGGAAGGGCGCCTGCCACCCCCAGGCCTGAGCCATGGCGTTCCCGGCCGGGATCCCGCCGATGGTCCCGAGGGTGCCGCCGCCGAGCACGATCGCCGTCGCCCGCGCGATGCGGTGCTCGGGCACGATCGACGCCGCGTGGGCGTTGACCGTGGACCACAACAAGCCCGTCGCCGCGGCGGCGACCAACCGGGAGGCGAGGGCCACCTCATAGGACGGGGCGGACGCCGTGACCAGCGTCGCGACGGAGAAGACGGCCAGCGCGCCGGCTTCGACGTGCGCGCGCGGCAGGCGTGCGGTGGCACGAGCCAGCGGGAAGCTCGCGATGACGACCGTCATCGCCCATGCCGAGACCAGAAGTCCGGCCTGGGCCAGCGAGACCTCGAGGTCGGCTGCCAGCTCAGGCAGCACGGCGGTGGGCATCATCTCGCCGCTCACCACGAGGAAGACGGTGCCGGCCAGGGTGAGCAGCGCCGAGAGCGGAAGCCGCTCGCGTGTGGGGGTCTCGGTCATGCTGCGACGGTAAACTTTGACATCAGTGTCAAGGTCAAGTGGTCGGACCGGACCCGCGACCGGGACGGGACGGCAGGAGGGAGGGCGCGGTGAAGATCGGGGAGCTGTCGCGGCGCACCGGTGTGAGCCCGCGGCTGCTGCGGTACTACGAGGAGCAGGGCCTGCTCTCGGCCCGGCGCACGGACAACGGGTACCGGTCGTACTCGGAGGCGGATGTCGAGCGCGTCGAGCGCGTCGCCCTGCTGGTCCGCTCCGGTATGCCGACACGGCTGGTCCGGGCGGTCCTGGACCTCGAGGCGATCGACTCCGCCGAGCGGGCGCACACCTGCAGCCGATCGGTCGCCGAGCAGCTCGCCGCCGAGCTGGTCGAGATCGAGTCGCGGATCACCTGCCTGTCGAAGAGCCGGGACACCATCCGGCGCTTCCTCGCCCGAACCGAGCACCGGGAGCTGGTGGACGGGTGAGGAGCCTCGACGCCGGAGGACCGCCGTCGGGCCGCACGCTCAGCCCTCCGGCTCGGTGAGCTCCCGCACCGACCCCACCGCAGGTACCTCGGCGCCGTCGCGTGCAGCGTCCCGGACGAGCCGGTCCCCCACCGGCTCGTCGAGCCGGACGGTGGTGAGCATCGGCACCTCCTCGGCCGGACACTGCCGGTCGTACCGGGTCGCCTCGCGCACGACGACGTAGGCCGTCAGCTCCACCTCCGCGGCCGACTCGCGGACCTCGATCCGGCCGGGGTCGCCGCAGCCGGGCGGACCACCGAGGTAGCGCACCACGACGGTCCGCCCCTCACCGGCCACGGCTGCGACCGGGGCCGTCCGCTCGCGGTCGAAGCCGACGAGGAGGGCGTAGACGAGCACGAAGACGCCGAGGCAGAGGGCGCCCACCGTGAGCCACATGGCCATGGCCCGGACACGCGCCCGCGCTTCTGCCGGCATACCCGCCACGCCCACATCCTGCCGCGCGCGTGCCCGGCCCGCGCTACGGACGAGCCCGGCTCACTTGATCCCCGAGATGCGGATCCCGGAGATGATGTAGCGCTGGAAGATGAGGAACAGGGTGATCACCGGCAGCGCGGCCAACGTGGAGCCCGCCAGCAGCATGCCGTACTCGACGCGACGTTCCGAGCGGAACGAGGCCAGGTACTGCTGGATCTGCGTCAGCGAACTGTCGGGTTCGGTGATGGTCATGATCGGCCAGACGTAGGCGTTCCAGAACGCCAGGAACGAGGTGATGCCGACGACGACGAACACCGGCTTGGACAGCGGCAGGAAGATACGCAGGAAGATCTGCCACCGGCTCGCCCCGTCCAGCAGCGCCGCCTCCTCGATCGAGGTGGGGATCCCCAGGTAGAACTGCCGGATGAAGAAGATGTGCACGGCCGCCGTCGCGCCCGGGATGACGAGGACGGCGAGCGTGTTGAGCATCCCCATCCGCGTGACGACGATGTACGACGTGAGCAGGATGGCCATCTGCGGGATGAACATCGTGCCCAGCACGATCGCCCACAGTGTCCGCTTGAACGCGAAGTCCAGCCGAGCGAAGACGTACGCCGCCATCGAGTTCACCGTCAGGCTCAGCGCCGTGAACAGGATCGCCCCGGTGAACGTCACCCCGAGAGCCCGCACGAATGCCGGGTCCTGCAGGATCGCGACGTAGTTCTGCGGCTGCCAGATGTCCGGGAAGAACTGGAAGGGCGAGGTGACGACATCGTCGCGGGCCTTGAAGCCGGAGATCGTCATCCAGGCCAGCGGCAGCAGGGCGGCCAGCACGACGACGGCGGAGGCGAGGTATCGCAGCACCGTCCCGGCCGGGCCGGTACTGCGGGCGGACCGGCGGCGACGCCGGGACGGCACAGCAGCGGAGGCGGCGGCGACGGCGTCCGTGCCGAGCGCCTTGACCGAGGTCTGTCCGGTGAGAGTCATCAGCCGTCCACCGCCTTCTCGGAGTTGATGAGTCGGAAGATGACCGCCGAGAGGCCACCGAGGACGAGGAAGAGCAGCAGCGCCGCGGCGATCGAGTATCCGGGGTACAGGTCGCTGGTGAATCGCTGGAAGATGAGCAGGTTCGGCAGCAGGGTCGACTGGGTCGGCCCGCCGTCGGTCATCACCAGCGGCAGCTCGTACTGCTGGATCGTGGCCACGAAGGTGGTCACCAGCAGATAGAGGATGATGTTCTTCAGCAGCGGGATCGTGATGTAGACGGTGCGCTGGAACCAGTTGGCGCCCTCGAGCTCGGCGGACTCGTAGTAGCTCTCGGGGATGTCGAGCAGGCCGGCGAGCATGATGAGCGAGGCCAGTCCGAGGGCAAGCCAGATCTGCGGCAGCGTCAGGGCGTACAGCGCCGTCCTGGCGGAGCCGAGCCAGGGCACGTCGGCCACGCCGAGGAAGCTGAGAAGGTAGTTCGCCAGTCCCTGCCGGTACTCGTAGACGAGCACGAAGATGATCGAGGCGATGACGCCGGAGATCACGGTCGGGATGTAGATGCTCACCTTCAGGACGGTGGCCATCCGGGCACCCATCGTCTTGACGAGGGTCGCGAAGCAGAACGCGATGACGAGGATGACAGGCACGCAGATGGCGGAGAAGGTCAGACCGCGCACGATCGATTCACGGAAGGTCGGATCGGCCAGGACCATGCGGAAGTTGCGCAGGCCGACGAACACGCTCGGTTCGTAGAAGCTCCACCGCTGGAAGCTGACGAACCAGGCGTACACCAGTGGCACCAGCACGAACGTGGTCAGCAGGATCAGAGCCGGCGCGAGCATGAGGAACGCGGTCCGGTTGTCCTTCTTCCGGGGCTTGTTCGCGGCCGGCGGGTCCGGCGGCTCGGTCACGGCGGGGGCGCGGCCGGCGGGCGCGGGCTCGGACGTCAGGGCAGACATGTCATCACCTCATCGGGACCGAGGTGCCCGGGCTGGGCGGCCCGGGCACCGACCGGCTTCTCAGGCACCGGGTCCCGTGCCGGCGAGGTCGTTGTTGTCGATCTCGGTCTGGATCTTGCGGTTCGCCTCGGCGAGCGCCTCTTCGACCGGCGTGCCCTGCATGGCTGCCTCGATGGCCTCGCCCATGGCGAGACTGATCGCGTAGGGATAGACCGGCTCGGGCTCGGCGTACGGGACGACCTCTTCCTGGATCACCTCGTTGAACGGGTTGACCTCGGCGACCTCCGGGGTCTCGCTGATGGCCTGGGCGACCGACTCTCGGGGTGAGACCTTGGAGTAGGCGGTGGCCTCGAAGAACGGCAGGACGTTCTCCACGTCACCGGCGAGGGCCCACTCGATGAACGAGGCCGCGGCCTCGGCGTTCTCGGAGCGGCCGTCGACGACGAGCGACCAGCCGCCGAGCGTGGCCGTGGTCTGGCCCGTACCGCCGTCGAAGGTCGGCATAGGGGCGACGGCGACGTTCTCGACGAGCTCGGGATAATCGGCGAGCAACTGGCTCGCGGCCCAGGAGCCGTTGGCCATCATCGCGTACTTGCCGTCACCGAACGGTGCGGCGTCCGGGTACCCGAGCCCGTCCGCCGGCGGGAGCGACCCGGCCTCGAACATGTCCTGGAAGGCCTGAAGCAACGGCGCGTACTCGTCCGTCGCCGCCGGTTCGGACCAGTCGTCACTGATCGGCAGGTGGCCGGCGACGTTGTACTGATAGCCCCAGGTGGACCAGCCCAGGTCGTTGGCGTTCTGGGCGAGACGCAACCCGAAGACCGAGTCGGTGGTCAAGTCCTCGGCGTACTCCTCGAGCTCGTCCCAGGTCGACGGCGGGCCGTCCAGACCCCGCCTGGTCGAACAGGTCGGTGCGGTAGTACAGCACTGAGGAGGGCTCGACGAGCAGCGGGCAGGCGTACTCGTCGCCGTCGACGGTGACCATGCCGTGGACGTTCTCCTGCAGGTCGGACCAGGCGTCGGCGCTGATGAGGTCGCCGAGCGGATGCAGCTGACCGGTGCGGGCGGCGTCGGGGATGTTGCCGTAATTGGCGGTGTAGAGGTCGGGGGCGTTGCCCGCCGCCTGGGCTGCGGTCATGCGTTGCTCCCAGGCGTCGCCCGGGACGACGGTCAGGCGCACGTGCACGTCGTCCTGGGACTCGTTGAACGACTCGACGATGTCCTCGTACCAGGCGTTCTCCTCGTCCGTGTACTGGGTCTGCCAGAACTGGATCGTGGTGGCGCCGTCCGGCGCGTCTTCTCCGCCTGCCGCGGCCGCTCCGCCGTCGGGCGTGCCGCTGCAGGCGGTCAGGACCATCACCGCCGCGGCGGCACCTGCTCCGATGCCGCCGAGGCGGCGCTTGTTCATGGTGGACATCCCATCCTCCTCGATGAGTGCTCGTGACGAGCTGTCGGGCGCCCTGTCGACGCCCGAAGTGTAAACGCTTTCTGGACGGTATTGCCGCGGATGATGCGCGCCAAGTCACCTGCCCGAAGCGTCATCGAACGGTGATCTGCCGCCACGTCGAGGTGATGCCGGACCAGCCCCCGTTCCACACCGACAGTGGCGGGGCGAATCGGAGGGAGGTCAAGGCGCTCCGCCACAGACCCACGCACGCGACCCGGCCGGAAGGACCGGCGTCACGACGCCGGGACCTCTCCTCCCCCGCTGTGGTACACCTCCAGCTCGCTCAGTGTGCTGTACCGCGACCACCCGCCGGGCGGGCCGACCAGCCGGATCCCGTCCGCCTCGACCGGAGCGAACCGGACGGTGTACGCCCTTCTCCCGGTCGAGGTGGCGTCGGTGGCGTAGGGCCGGTCGATGACCTGGTCGGCCACCTGCCGCCACCGGCCGGCCGAGCGGATCTCGATGGCCGGTGGGCGGGCGAACCAACCGCCGTTGTAGTCGCGCGGTCCGGAGGTCCACCGCACCGTGTCGACGCGGTGGTGTCGTGGCCAGGTCACGCCCCAGTGATCCTGCTGCTTCCCGGACCCGTTCCAGCTGTCCTCTGCCCGGTCGGTCGCACCGTCGGTGAGCACCTCAGGGTGGCCGGAGCGGGTGGTGGAGGCGATCGGCACCGCGCCCGTCTCGCGAGCGAGGTTGGCCGCGGGGTCGACCGTGTTCGAGGCGGGCGCGTCGTCCCGGATCGCGAGGCGGATGTGTCGCAGCGAGTAGTGGTACGCACTGCCGTGGTAGCTGGAGGCGCGCACGAACCAGTTCGACTGCAACCACATGTCCTGACCGTCGGCACTGATGAACTTGGCCGGGATGGTCGTGCCGTAGCCGCCGTGACGCGGGTGATCGGCGAGTGGGCCCGTCCAGGGGAATGGGCCGAAATCGTGCGAGACGACGTGCCGCCACGGTCCCCAAGGCGCCGGGGCCTCGTAGAGCTCGAGGGTGAACTCGCTCCACGAGCTGTACAGGAAGCGTCGTAGCGGCGCGTTGTAGACGATTCCGCCCTGGGCGATGACCGACGGCCCCTCTGGTGACCGGGGGACGGTGACCGCGTCAGGGTGCGGGGCGTACGGGCGGCGGCGATCGGTCAGCACCGGCCGTTTTGCGCCGATGTCCCGATGCCAGCGCGGCGTCCCGTCGTCGTTGCGGCCGCAGTAGAACTCCCATGCCTCGCGTCTGAGCACTCTGTCCGCACGGACGCGCGCGAGGAATAGCTCCTGGGGGTCGGGGACGATGCCTTTGTGCGAGGTGCGCCAGTTGCCGTCGAGACCGTAGGCGTACACGTACCCCTCGCCTTCCGTCCCGTCCGTTCCGAGGACGCGCGCGTGCTCCTGGGATCGACCGAAGTCGAGGAACATCACCGTGGTGAAGGTGTGGTCGGTGAACATCGGCCCGTCCGGCGCGCGCCAGGTTCGCCCGTAGTCCTCGGACGCGACGACGCCGGCCGCGGGCGCCTCGTCGAAGATGCGGTCGGGGGTGCAGGCGAGGTCCTGAACGGCGAGGTACAGCTCGTCGCGGCCGTCACCGTTGCCGTCGACCGCGACGATGCCGGTCGGTTTGGAGTTCACCATCGCGGGATCGCCCCAGATCGGGGCGACGTCACGTCCGGAGGCGAGGCGCTCGCCGGTGATCCCGGACGCCGGGGTGCCCTCGATGCGACTGACGACGATGTCGGTGTACTCACCGTCGGAGAATCCGGCGCCGTCGCCGTTGGCGGTGTAGAGATGACCGTCGTCAGCCCAGGTGGTAGGCCACAGGTCGCCGTCGCTGTCGGTTCGGATCGAGGCACCTTCATCGATCCGGACCGTGGCGAAGAAGTCGGACATCTCGGGGTAGTCCCCTGGGGCATGTGTGGCGCGGGCCGGGTCGGCGGCGGGTTCGACAGCGTCGGCGTGGTCGCCGTGACCCACGGGGCGGGAACTACCGCTGGTCTGTCTCGGTTCGGTGTGTTCTGTCATGACATCCTCGTCGCACAGGGGTCAGGTACTTGTGAGAGTAATCGTTTTCTGATTGGCTCGAGGACATGTCTCCAACTCACGCCACGACGTATGACATTCCGACGCCGGTCCAGCCTCCGGACGCGCCGGCCAAGACCGTGTACCTGACCACCAGCGGCGACCTCCGCGAGTCCGCCAACACCGCCGCCTGGCCCCTGCAGCTCGAGCTCGAGTCCATCGTGTCCGAGCAGCTCCGCCAGGCCGGGTGGGACGTCGTCCGGGCCTTCGAACCGACCGATCACGGCTTCGTCCGGTCCCAGCGCATGGGCCTGGAGGTCTTCAAGCAGATCCCACGGGACGCGCCCCTCGTGGTCGCCATCGCCAACTGGCAGTACTCCCACCATGTGCTGGCCGGGCTCCGCAGCCACCGCGGGCCGATCCTGACCGTCGCGAACTTCGCGCCGGACTGGCCGGGCCTGGTGGGACTGTTGAACCTCAACGCCTCGATGACCAAGGCCGGTATCCGGTACTCGACGCTCTGGACGGTCGACGGCACCGACGACTGGTTCCGGGCCAACCTCCGGACCTGGCTCGAGACCGGAAGCATCGAGCACGACACCTCGCACGTGCGGGACCTGCCCGCGTTGCCGCAGAGCGAGGAGACGCGTCTCGGTGTGGCCGTGGCGGAGCAACTGCAGTCCGAGAAGGCGATCATCGGCGTCTTCGACGAAGGCTGCATGGGCATGTACAACGCCATCATCGACGACGAGATGCTCAATCCGCTGGGCATCTACAAGGAACGGCTGTCCCAGTCCGAGCTGTGGGCCCAGATGCAGACCGTACCGGACGAGGAGGCCGACGCCGTGGGTGCTTGGCTCCGGGACGCCGGCATGACGTTCCGTCTCGGCACCGACGAGGCCACCGAGCTCACCGAGGAGCAACTGCGGTGGCAGTACAAGATGTACATCTCCGCGCTACGACTGGCCGACGACTTCGGTCTCGACGCGGTGGGAATCCAGTACCAGCAGGGACTGAAGAACATCTGCCCGGCCTCCGACCTGGCCGAAGGCCTGCTCAACAACGTCGCCCGTCCGCCGGTGACCAGCCGGGACGGCTCACGGGTGCTGTACGACGGTGCACCGCTCCCCCACTTCAACGAGGTGGACGAGGGCGTGGCCGTGGACGCGCTGGTGACCAACCGAGTCTGGACGGCGATGGGGCTCGACCCGGCGACCACCCTGCACGACGTGCGGTGGGGCGAGGAGTACGACGGCGAGTTCGTCTGGGTCTACGAGATCTCCGGTTCCGTCCCCGCCTCGCAGCTGAGAGGCGGCTACGAGGGGGCCGAGGGGTGGCGCCAGGACCCGGTGTTCTTCCCCGCAGGCGGATCGACGATCAACGGCGTGTCACGGCCCGGGGAGATTGTCTGGTCCCGGGTGTTCATCGCCGACGGCGAGCTCCACGTGGACATCGGACGCGCGAGCGTGGTCGACCTGCCGGAGGAGGAGACCCGCCGCCGCAAGGAGGCGACGAACCCGGAGTGGCCGATCGCGCACGTCGTCCTGCACGGCATCGACCGCGATCAGTTCATGGCCCGCCATCAGGCCAATCACGCCCAGGTCGTCTACGCACCGGATGCGGAGACGGCCGACAAGGCGCTCGTGGCCAAGGCCGCCGTGTTCGACGCCCTGGGCGTCCACGTCCACCTCTGCGGTGACGTGAACATCTGACCCGCGACTCCGGACTCCACGGCCGACGGTCGGTAGGTCTCCGGGAGCCACGCCCAACGATGGGTAGGGCTCCCGGAGCCACGCCCGACTCTCGGCAGGGCTGGTCGTCAGTGTGGGCGTGTGGGTCGGATTTCGGTGCCGTCGGTTCGGGTGAAGATCCATTGGTCGTTGCGGCGGGTGATGGTGATGTCGTGGGCGTGGATGTGGTCGTGGTGGTGCCAGCAGACCAGGAGTCCGAGGTCGATGCGGGTGGGGCCGTATTGGTCGTACCACCACAGGCTGTGGTGGATCTCGCCTTCGCCGGGCGGGGCGTTGCAGTCGGGGAAGACGCAGTGTCGGTCGCGGGCGATGATCGCGCGGGTCTGGCCCGGGGTGAAGAGGCGTTCTTCGCGGCCGGAGTCCAGGACTTCGCTGTCGGGGCCGAAGATGACGCGGTGGATCTGGGACTGACAGGCGAGCCGGGCGAGTTGACGGGGACTGATCGGGGTGCCGTCGGTCAGGGTGGCGGGTTCGGTCCCGGTCATGACGGTGTTGTCCACGCTGGCGGGGATGATGATCCCGTCCGGCACGTCGCCGGGGGGCCGGTCGGGTCTTTGGCCGGCAGGGACGAGGGCTGAGCGGGCCGGCTCGATCGATCCGGCGGCCTGGCCCGACCTGGCCGAGCCGTCTGACCTGTTCACGCCGGACGACTGGTTGACCTTGTTCGAGCCGCCCGAGCCGCCAGAGCCGCCCGCGTCGCATGACTCGTTCGAGCCGCCCGAGCCGCCCGCGTCGCCTGACTCGTTCGAGCCGCCCGAGCCGTTCGCGCCGTTCGCGCCGCTCGTGTCGCTCGGCTCGTTCGGGTTGTTCGGGTTGTTCGGGTGGTTCGCGTGGAGGGCGCCGGTGGCGGCACCGGCCGTACCGGCCGTACCGGTCATGCCAGCTGCGGTCCCTGTGCCGGCCGTGCCGGGCGCGCCGGTCGCGGCCACTCTGGCGGCCGTAGCGTCTGGGACGGCCGCGTCGTCCGTGCCGGCCGTACTGGCCGTGCTGGCTTGCGCGATGTCGGTGTCACCGGAGCCGCCGGCGGCGCCGTCGCCCTCCGCGTCCTCGACCTCCGCGCTGCCGCTGCCAGCGCCGTCGGTGTCGGTGTTGTTGGGGTGGGTGGCTTGGATGAGGTGGGTGAGGGTCTCGTGGGAGACGTGGACGGCGAGGTGGGGGCGGATGCGTGCGCCGGGTTTGAGGGTGCCGGAGTCCAGCGCGAGGTGGGCCAGGCCGGTCAACGCGTTCGCGCGGCGTTGGGTCGGGGTGCGGGGGTCGTTGGCCGAGGGGGTGCCCATCCGGGCGCGGAGGGCTTCATCGAGGAGTTGGCCGTTGGCTGGTGAGAGCCATCCGCGCAACTGGTAGCCGTTCAGGCTCGCCGAGAGCGAGACCTCTTCGCGGGCGGTGTCCTCGCGCCAGTTCCGGTCGGCCGCGTCCGGGTCGGCGCGGGTGGCCCAGGCCCGCACCAGCCGGGAGAAGCGGTGCGCGTCCAGGACCTTGGCCTGCTCGACCAGGAACTCTTCCCCGATCTCGGGATCGGCCAGCTGGGCCTTCAGTGTCTCGGTCGCGCTCGCGTACCGGGCGATCACATCGGCGTGATCGGTCCCGATCTGTCCGGCCCGCAGTGCCGCCGTGGTCGCCGGCAGGTCATCACGCAGCCGGCGGGCGTGGGTGACCTGACGCCGCGCGGTCCAGGTGTGCCGGCCGGTCCGGGCCGCGACCCAGGACGGGAAGGACCGCGCTCCCGTGGTGGCCCACATCCCATCAGCCTCGGCCGCGGAGAACAATCCCAGCGTGACCGCTTCCAGGCGCCGGCGGGCCTGCTCGGCCGCATCGATCGCCTCGAGGATCTCCGCCGAGGCCAGGCCGCCGGCATCGACCTCGGCCAGCGCGGCCAACTGCTCGGTGATCACCGCGAACCGCTGCGCCACCGACAACCCCGCCCCCGCCTCAGTGCCGGTGCCAGTGCCGATATCGGTCTCGGTCTCGTGGGGAGGCTCGATCGTCGTCGTCATCGACCCTCTCCCTTCCCTCAGGCGAGGACACCAACCACGGGGCCAGCGATGCCGCCCCGGCAGTCAGGCCATGCGCCTCGGTGCGTGTGCCGTTCAACTCCCCCCACAGTATCGAACACGCGTACGACATGTCGAGGTTTTCCGCGACATTCCGCCAAATCTGTGGACAACACGGCAACTCAACCCACCTGTGGAAACCGAGGCAAGTGGGTCACGGGTGGGCCTCGGCCAGTACCCCGGTACGAGCGCTCACTCGCGCGGCGGATGCTCCCCCGACAGCGCCTGGATGACGACGGCCGCGCCGACCAACGCCGCCCCGAGCGGGATCAGGCCCGTCCGGACGATCGTCAGCACCACGCTGAGGACGCGCATGCCGGGCTCCGCACTCGCGTTCACCGCGCCGGCGGGCGGGGGCGGTGTACAGATCGGCCCCAAGGCGACGAGAAACCCGCCCACGACGAACAGGGCCACCGCCCAGCCGAGAGACTTCTTCGCGATCGGATGCACCGTTGGACCTCCAGCATCGACGGCACCGGTCCCGCCTGTGTATCGCACCGCCCAGCCGACCGTGGCCCGAATGACCGGACCACGGTTTCGGGGCCGCCTCATGCCCACCGTGCTAGCCATGCCCGTGCCCCCAGGGGAACAGGCCGGCCGCCCAGAGAAGCAGGCCGGCCGTCCAGAGAAACAGGCCGCCCCTCCGGTCGTCGATCGACCGGAGGGGCGG
>Ga0079224_100012147_pt1 | contig 11912 bp, 8 predicted proteins | sample Stecom2015_FD_80414 | JGI IMG/M metagenome (GOLD analysis project Ga0079224, IMG submission 80414) | Agricultural soil microbial communities from Utah to study Nitrogen management - Steer compost 2015 | ecosystem: Environmental > Terrestrial > Soil > Agricultural land | place: USA: Utah... | reverse complement strand
CTATCGCCGGCTTGCCCCCATCCCGTAGGAGCCCGCCACGCGGGCGACCGCCGGGCTTGCTGCACCGTTCATACACCGTGAAAAAACCCGGCAGCGGAGCCGTTGCCGGCGGAGATCCGGAGACAGGAGACCGAACCCGGGGAGTCGGGCTGCTCCGGGTCGCGCGCGATGCGCGCTCCTGCAGTGACCTTCGGGCGCGGCGGGATCAGTGCTCGCTGGCGGGACCGCCGATCGGGGCCTTGGCCTTGCGGCGGCGGCGGCCGCCCGGCTTCTTGAGCTCGTCGGGATCGATCCAGTCCTCCGGCGGCGTCGGCTCGCGGCCTTCCATGATCTCGCGCACCATCGACTCGCTGATCGTCTCGTACTTGACCAGTGCCTTGGCCATCACGTGCAGCTTGTCCTCGTGCTCTTCGAGGATCGCCTTCGCCCGCGCGTAATTGCGATCGATGATCTTGCGCACTTCCTCGTCGATGGTGTGCACGGTGACGTCCGACACCTGCTTGTGCTGGGTCACCGAGCGGCCGAGGAACACCTCGCCGTCGTCCTCGATGTAGGTCAGCGGGCCGAGGCGCTCCGACAGGCCCCACTTGGTGACCATGTTGCGGGCGATGTCCGTCGCGCGCTCGATGTCGTTGGCCGCGCCGGTGGTGACGCGCTCGGGACCGAGCGTCATCTCCTCCGCGATGCGGCCGCCGAACAAGGTCGAGATCGTGCTCTCGAGGCGCTGCTTGGAGACGCTGTAGCGGTCTTCCTCCGGCAGGTACATGGTGACGCCCAGCGCGCGGCCGCGCGGGATGATGGTCACCTTGTACACGGGATCGTGCTCGGGCACGCAGTAACCGACGATGGCGTGGCCGGCCTCGTGATAGGCGGTGTTGAGCTTCTCCTGCTCGCTCATCACCATCGAGCGGCGCTCGGTGCCCATCATGATCTTGTCTTTCGCCTTGTCGAACTCCTCCATGCTGACGACGCGCTTGTTCGCGCGCGCCGCGAACAGCGCCGCCTCGTTGACGAGGTTGGCGAGGTCGGCGCCGGAGAAGCCCGGGGTGCCGCGCGCGATCACCTGCGGCTGCACGTCGTCGTCCAGCGGCACCTTGCGCATGTGCACCTTGAGAATCATCTCGCGCCCGCGGATGTCCGGCAGCGGGACCACGACCTGGCGGTCGAAGCGGCCGGGGCGCAGGAGCGCGGGGTCGAGCACGTCGGGCCGGTTGGTGGCCGCGATGACGATGATGCCCTCGCTGCCCTCGAAGCCGTCCATCTCGACCAGCATCTGGTTGAGCGTCTGCTCGCGCTCGTCGTGACCGCCGCCCAGGCCGGCGCCGCGGTGCCGGCCGACCGCATCGAGCTCGTCGATGAAGATGATGCACGGCGCCTGCTTCTTCGCCTGGTCGAACATGTCGCGCACGCGCGAGGCGCCGACACCGACGAACATCTCGACGAAATCGGAGCCGGAGATGGAGAAGAACGGCACCTTCGCCTCGCCCGCGATAGCCTTCGCGAGCAGCGTCTTGCCGGTGCCCGGCGGGCCCACCATGAGCACGCCCTTCGGGATCTTGCCGCCGAGCCTCTGGAATTTGCTCGGGTCCTTGAGGAAGTCGACGATCTCGGCCACCTCGGCCTTGGCCTCGTCGACGCCGGCGACGTCCGCGAACGTGATGCCGACCTGGTCCTCGCCGAGCAGCCGCGCCTTGCTCTTGCCGAACGACATCGCGCCGCGCCCGCCGCCGCCGCCCTGCATCTGGCGCATGAAGTAGATCCACACGCCGATGAGCAGCAGGATCGGGAACGAGCTGATGAGGAGCTGCCCGATCAGGCTCTGCGACTCGGGCTCCTGGGCGGTAAACGCGACGTTGTTCTCTTCGAGAATCGCGATCAGCGTGTTGTTGTCGGTCTCCGGGCTGATGGTGTAGTAGCCGAGGGGCGTGCGGTTGCCATAGTTGATGCGCTGCCCGTCGAACTCCACCCTCTGCACGTTGCCGGACTTCACCTGGGCGAGGAACTCGGAGTAATCCCGCCTTTCCGGAGGCGGTCCGCTCACACCGCTGAGCCCCTGAACGACCGACAAGAGCACGACGATGATGACGATGAAGACGAGTATGTTCTTGGTTAAGTCGTTCACGATCTGTTCAAAGCTCCGGACACGAGATCCAGCCAAGCGCGTCTCTCGTGTCCCCGGGGGCCGCGCCTTAGACTGCGTCTAACGATTAGACACTACTATAGAGGATAGTTGCCAGCCCTGTCCCGGAACAGGTCCGGGTTCCCTCAAGCCCCGCGAAGCCCCGAGGCCGCCACGTAGACCTCCCGGCTGCCCGGTCGGGAAGCCCGCGGCTTGACGATCCTGACCCGCTCGAAGGCGGCTCGCACCGCGGCCACGAACGCGTCCGTGCCCTCGCCCTGGAAAACCTTGCAAACGAAGCTGCCGCGCGGCTTCAACAGGCGCTGCGCCGCCTCCAGTGCCAGCTCCGCCAGGTACATCGATCGTGGCTGGTCCACGGCGCGGTTGCCGCTGATATTGGGCGCCATGTCGCTCATTACAAGGTCGGCGCCGGCCTCCCCGACCCGGGCGGCAAGCTCCTCGAACACCGCGTCTTCCGTGAAATCGCCCTGGATGACCTCGACCGACGGCAGCGGATCCATCGGCAGCAGGTCGACCGCCACGATCCGGACCTTGCCTCCCAGGCGCTCCGAGACGTACTGGCTCCAGCCGCCCGGCGCCGCGCCGAGGTCCACCACGACCATGCCGGGCACCAGCAGCCGTTCCCGCTCCGCGATCTCCGCGAGCTTGAACGCGGAACGCGAGCGGTAACCCTCGCGGCGCGCCCGGCGCACCCACGGGTCGCGCTCCTGGCGGTCGCGCCAGCTCCCGCTGCTTCGCCGGGGCCGGCTCACGGCCGCCGCCGCGCGTGCCGGCGGCCGGTCCGCGCACTACAATCGGGCTGCATGCCGCTCTCCGAATCCCACAAGAAGTACCTGCGCGGCCTCGGGCACAAGCTGAAACCGGCGGTCACCGTCGGCGGCGCCGGTATCAGCGAGGCGCTGGTCGCGGAGTTCGAGGCCACGATAGCGCATCACGAGCTGGTCAAGGTACGCGTGCGCGCCGCAGACCGCGAGGCGCGGGACGCCGCCATCGACGAGCTCGCCCGGCGCGGCCACGCGGACCTCGTGACCCGCATCGGCAACGTCGCCCTGTATTACCGCCCGAATCCCGAGCGCCCGAAGATCACGCTCCCGTAGGCGGGCGCCTACTCGTAGCGGACCGCGATGACCTCGTAGCGCTTGGCGCCGCCGGGGGCGGCGACTTCCACCTCGTCGCCTTCCGTCTTCCCGATGAGGGCCCGCGCGATCGGCGAAGTGAACGAGATCAGGCCCGCCTTGATGTCGGCCTCGTCCTCGCCGACGATGCGGTACTCGATCTCGCTGCCGCTCTCGTCGAGCAGCTCCACCGTGGCACCGAACACGACCTTGCCGCGGGCGTCCACGGTGGTGACGTCGATCACCTGGATGTTGGAGAGCTTGGCCTCGATCTCCTTGATCCGGCCCTCGATGAAGCCCTGCTGGTCCTTCGCGGCCTGGTACTCGGCATTCTCGCGCAGGTCGCCGTGGGCACGCGCCTCCGCGATCGCCTTGATGATCCTCGGCCGCTCCTCCGATTTGAGCTTTCTCAGCTCCTCGCGCAGCAGCTCGGCGCCGCGCACCGTCATGGGCACCTTGTTCATCATGCCGCCACCTCCCGGTGCAGGTCCTGGAGGCGGTTCACCTCGACGTCGTCGAGATGCTCCAGTGCCTGGCAGGTAGCGATCGCGGCGCCCAGGGTCGTGTAGTACGTCACGTTGCGGCGCACCGCTTCCGCGCGTATCGAGAGCGATTCGTAAATGGCCTGCTTGCCTTCGGTCGTATTCACAATGAGCGAAAACTCGTCGTTCTTGATCATGTCCACGATATGGGGACGCCCTTCCCGGACCTTGTTGGCGCGCCGGCAGGGCACGCCGGCCCGTGCCAGCTCCTCGGCCGTCCCGTGCGTGGCGACGATGTCGAAGCCACGCGCGATCAGGATCCGGGCAAGCTCCACGGCGCCCTTCTTGTCCCGGTCACGCACCGAGAGCAACGCCGTTCCCTGCCGGGGCAAAACGACCCCCGACGCGAGCTGCGCCTTGGCGTAAGCCTCCCCGAAGGACCTCCCCACCCCCATCACCTCGCCCGTCGACTTCATCTCGGGCCCGAGAATCGGGTCCGCGCCGGCGAACTTGATGAACGGAAAAACGGACTCTTTCACCGAAAAGTACGGCGGAGTCCGATGACTCACGAAGCCCTGCTCCGCGAGCGATTGCCCCACCATAACACGAGCGGCGACCATGGCCAGAGGGACCCCGGTCGATTTCGAGACGAACGGCACGGTGCGCGAGGCCCGCGGGTTGACTTCCAGCAGGTACACGACGCCGTTCTGGATCGCGAACTGGGTGTTCATCAGCCCGACGACGTTCAGGCCCTTCGCGAGGCGCGTGACCTGCCGGACGAGCTCCGCCTGGGTCTCCGGCTTCAGGCTGAACGGCGGCAGCGAGCAGCCCGAGTCGCCGGAATGCACGCCGGCCTGCTCGATGTGCTCCATGATGCCGCCGATCAGCACTCTCTCGCCGTCGCACACCGCGTCGACGTCGACCTCGATGGCGAGGTCCAGGAACCGGTCGAGCAGCACCGGGCTCTCGTGAGAGACCTTGATCGCGGCCTCCATGTACGCCGCGAGATCCTCCTCCCCGTAGACGATCTCCATCGCGCGCCCGCCCAGCACGTAGGAGGGCCGTACGATGAGCGGGTAGCCGACGTCCGCGGCCAGCACCAGCGCTTCCTCGAAGCTCTTCGCCGTGCGATTGGGCGGCTGCTTGAGCTCCAGCTTCGTCACGAGCTTCTGGAAGCGCTCGCGGTCCTCGGCAAGGTCGATGGAATCCGGCGACGTGCCGATGATCGGCGCCCCGGCGGCCTCCAGGTCGCGCGCGAGCTTGAGCGGCGTCTGGCCGCCGAACTGGACGATGACCCCCTCGGGCTTCTCCTTGTCGATGATCTCCATGACGTCCTCGAACGTCAGCGGCTCGAAGTACAGCCGGTCCGAGGTGTCGTAGTCGGTAGAGACCGTCTCCGGGTTGCAGTTGACCATGATGGTCTCGTAACCCGCTTCCCGGAGCGCGAACGCCGCATGGACGCAGCAGTAGTCGAACTCGATGCCCTGCCCGATGCGGTTGGGCCCGCCTCCGAGGATCATGATCTTGCGGCGGTCCGTCGGCTCGGCTTCGCATTCCTCCTCGTAGGTGGAATAGAGGTAGGCCGTGGTGGTCGCGAACTCCGCCGCACAGGTGTCGACGCGCTTGAACACCGGCCGCACGCCGGCCTTGAGGCGGCGCTGCCGGATCGCGGCTTCCTTCACCCGGACCAGCGCAGCGATGCGCGCGTCGGAGAAACCCTTGCGCTTCAGGCGCCTGAGCCGGGCTGCGTCCAGGGAGCCGACGCCGTCCGCCGCGAGCTGCTGCTCCTCCGCGACGAGGTCGCCGACCTGCGCGAGGAACCACGGGTCGATGCCCGTCAGCTCGGCGATCTCGGCCAGCGGCAGCCCCTGGCGGAACGCCTCGGCGACGTACAGCATGCGCTCCGCCCCGGCGTGCAGGAGCTCCTGCTTCAGCGCCTCGACGTCGAGGCCCTCCCGGGACGGCGGATCGAGCCCCATGATGCCGGTTTCCAGGCCGCGCAGCGCTTTCTGCAGCGATTCCTGGAACGTGCGCCCGATCGCCATCACCTCCCCCACCGACTTCATCTGCGTCGTGAGCCGGTCGTTCGCGCCGGGGAACTTCTCGAACGTGAAGCGCGGGACCTTGGTGACGACGTAATCGATCGTGGGCTCGAACGAGGCGGGCGTCGCCCCGCCGGTGATCTCGTTCTTCAGCTCGTCGAGCGTGTAGCCCACGGCGAGCTTGGCCGCGACCTTCGCGATCGGGAAGCCGGTCGCCTTGGAGGCGAGCGCCGAGGACCGCGAGACCCGCGGGTTCATCTCGATCACGATCATGCGCCCGTCCTGCGGGTTGACGGCGAACTGCACGTTCGAGCCGCCGGTTTCCACGCCGACCTTGCGCAGCACCGCAATGGAGGCGTCGCGCATGCGCTGGTATTCCTTGTCGGTGAGCGTCTGCGCGGGAGCGACGGTGATCGAATCGCCGGTGTGGATGCCCATCGGGTCCACGTTCTCGATCGAGCAGACGATGATGCAGTTGTCGTTCCGGTCCCGCACCACCTCCATCTCGAACTCTTTCCAGCCGATCACCGATTCCTCGAGCAGCACCTCGTTGGTAGGCGACATCTCGAGGCCGTGCGCGACCATCGCCTCGAACTCTTCGCGGTTGTAGGCGATGCCACCGCCGGTACCGCCGAGCGTGAACGACGGCCGGATGATCACCGGGAAGCCGATCGACTTCTGCACCTCGAGCGCTTCTTCCAGCGTGTGCGCGATGCCGGCCTGGGCGACCTCGAGGCCGATCTCCGTCATCGCTTCCTTGAACAGCTCGCGGTCCTCGGCCATGTCGATCGCCTCCCGCGAGGCGGCGATCATCTCGACCCCGTAACGCTCGAGCACGCCCTCGCGCGCGAGGTCGAGGGCGCAGTTGAGCGCCGTCTGCCCACCCATGGTCGGCAGCAGCGCATGCGGGCGCTCGCGCTCGATGATGCGCTCGATGGCCCGCCAGTTGACGGGCTCGATGTACACCGCGTCGGCCATCTCGGGATCGGTCATGATGGTCGCCGGATTGGAGTTGACCAGGATGACCCGGTAGCCCTCTTCCCTGAGCGCCTTGCAGGCCTGTGCACCCGAGTAATCGAACTCGCACGCCTGGCCAATGACGATCGGCCCGGCGCCGATGATCAGGATGCTGTCGATGTCGGTGCGTTTCGGCACGCTGCTTCAGTCCCTTCCGCCGCCGGCGGCATAGTGAGAATACGGGTGAGATTCAACTCGTAACTGGTTGAAAAACGATGGTCGATCACGATCCCGCAAGGGCGATCGCCGCCGGTCGCTTGGCCTGCTCCATGTCGGCGACGAAGCGCTCGAAGAGCGGCAGCAGGTCGTGCGGGCCCGGGCTCGCCTCCGGGTGCCCCTGGAAGGAGAACGCCGGCCGGTCCTTGAGCGCGATGCCCTGCAGGCTGCCGTCGAACAGGGAGCGATGGGTGGCCTCGACGTTGTCCGGCAGCGAGGCCTCGTCGACCGCGAAGCCGTGGTTCTGCGTGGTGATGATCACCCGCCCCGTCCTGAGGTCGAGCACCGGATGATTGGCGCCGTGGTGGCCGAACTTCATCTTCACCGTGCGCGCCCCGACCGCGAGCGCGAGGAGCTGGTGCCCGAGGCAGATGCCGAACAGCGGCACGGAACGCTCGAGCAGCTCGCGGATCGCCTCGATGGCGTAGGTGCAGGGCTGCGGGTCGCCGGGGCCGTTCGACAGCAGCACACCGTCCGGGGCCAGCTCCAGCACCTCGGACGCGGGCGTCGTCGCCGGGACCACGGTCATCCGGCAATCGAGATCCGAGAGAATCCTCAGGATGTTGCGCTTGATCCCGAAGTCGTACGCGACGACGTGATGCGGCGCGATCCGGCGGCTCATGATGCGGGGCCGGCGGCCGAACTCCGTGCCGTGACACCACTGGTACGGGCGATCGGTGGTCACGAACCTGGCGAGATCCATGCCGGCGATGCCGGGAAACTTGCGCGCATGCTGCACGGCCACGTGCGGATCGGCATCCCCGGTCATGATGCAGCCGGACTGCGCGCCTTTCTCACGCAGGATGCGGGTGAGCTTGCGCGTGTCGATGTCGGCGATGCCGACGGTGTTGGACGCCCGCAGGAACTCGCCGAAGTCGCGCTCGGCCCGCCAGCTGCTCGCGATGATCGAGCTGTCACGGATGATCACGCCGGAGGCGTAGATGCGCGGCGACTCCATGTCCTCGCTGTTCGTACCCGTGTTGCCGATGTGCGGGTACGTCAGCGTGACGATCTGGCGGCAGTACGACGGATCGGTGAGGATCTCCTGGTACCCCGTCATGGCGGTGTTGAAGACGACCTCGCCGATCGTCTTCCCTTCCGCCCCCACGGAAGTCCCGTGGAAGATCGTGCCGTCCTCGAGTGCCAGAACAGCGGGTGCCGTCAAACGTGTTCCCCTCGGGTAGTGAATTCACCGGTGCCAGATGTGCGAAAGCGGAAGGACTGACGGCCTCCCGCTTCCTGATCGCCACTGGACAGCCAATCGGCGAGCGACGATTTTACTGGACCGGCCGCCGCCGTGCTACCGGTCGGGAGCAATCTCGGCGGCGAGATCGCGCATCCGGTACAGGCCCGGAGGCTGCTCAATCAACCACTTCGCCGCGCGCACGGCGCCCTCGGCGAAAACGCGGCGATTGCGCACGCGATGCGCGAGCTCGAGCGTTTCCGCCGGGGACCGGAACACCACCGTGTGCTCGCCCGGTACCTCGCCTTCGCGCCTGACGAGAAACACGATGTCCGCCGGCGACGCGCGCCGGGGACTCCCCCCGGCGTCATACCTGAACACCGTTTCCAGATCGGCCCCGCGCGCCGCCGCGAGGGCCTCTCCCAGCATGAGCGCCGTACCGGAGGGCGCGTCGCGCTTGTGCACGTGATGCGTCTCGTGCACCTCGGCCACGAACTCCGGCCCCAGCGCCGCCGCCGCGCGCTCAACGAGCTCCGTGATGACGGCGATGCCGTAGCTCATGTTGCGGTCGTAGAACACCGGCAGTTCCCGGGCGAGCGCCTCGAGGCCGCCGAGCACGGCGTCGTCGAGCCCGCTCACGCCGCAGACGAGCGGCCGCGCCAGGCGGCCGGCGGCCTCGAGGATGCCCGGCGTCGCCGCCGGCAGGGTGAAATCGATCGCCACGTCGGCCCCGCGCAACACGGCATCGAGGTCGCCGGTCACGTCGCAGGAGCGCAGCAGCTCGGCGTGCCCGGGCCCCAGGGCCTCGCGCAGCCCGCCCGGGCTGCGCGTCCACACCCCGGACAGGCGCGCGTCCTCGCAATCCGCGAGGACCGCGATCAGCTCGCGTCCCATGCGGCCCGCGCCCAGCACCGCCACCCTGGGCGGCTTCCCGGCCGTGCGTCCCATCAGGAGGCCGCGCGCGAGGCGCGGGCCCGGCGAGCGGGGAGCGTGTTCATGCGGATCCCTCCTCGATCAGCGGGGATGACTTCGCGCGCAGCATACACCGCGGTGGAAAAAGCGCACAGGAGCTGCGCGGCGGGCGGCGTGCACGGGCGAGGACGCCCGGTTCAGGGGCTGATCCGCTCGAAGAAGCGCTTCACCGTGTCGAGCCAGCCGCTGGCGCGCGGGTTGTGCTTGTCGCCGCCCGCCTTCGTCGCCTCGTCGAAGCGGCGCAGCAGCTCCTTCTGCTCCTCCGTGAGGGAGACCGGGGTCTCGACGACGACCCGTGCGTACAGGTCCCCCTGGCGGCGGTCGCGCACCGTGGTCACGCCCTTGTTGCGCAGCCGGAAGACCTTTCCGGACTGCGTGCCCGGCGGGATCTTGAGCGAGACGTGCCCGTCGAGCGTCGGCAGGTCGACCTCGCCGCCCAGGGCCACGGTGGCGAAGCTCACCGGCACCTCGCAGGAGAGGTCCGCGCCGTTGCGCGTGAACAGCTTGTGGGGATTGACGCGGATCTCGACGTACAGGTCGCCCGGCGGCCCGCCGTTCCGGCCGGCCTCGCCCTCGCCCGCCAGGCGGATCCGGTCGCCGTCGTCGACACCCGGCGGGATCTTGACGGACAGCTTCTTGACCTTGGCCACGCGGCCACGGCCGTGGCACTTGCCGCAGGGCGTCGTGATGACGGTGCCCGCCCCCTTGCACGCCGGGCAGGTCTGCTGGATGGAGAAGAATCCCTGCTGCATCCGCACCTGGCCGACACCGCCGCAGGTCGCGCACGAGACGGGCTCGGTGCCCGGCTCGGCGCCGCTGCCGTTGCAGGTGTCGCAGGTGACCTGCGTCGGCACCTCGATGGTGACCTCGTCGCCGGCGACCGCCCGCTCGAGGTCGAGGCGCAGCTCGTAGCCGAGGTCGGCACCGCGAAACACCTGGCTGCGGCTGCGCCGCCCGGCACCGAAGATGTCGCCGAACACGTCGCCGAAGATGTCGGCAAAGCCGTCCGGTCCGAAGCCGCCGGCACCCGCGCGCCCGGCGTTCAGCCCGGCATGGCCGTAGCGGTCGTAGGTGGCGCGTTTCTCGGGATCGGTGAGGACTTCGTAGGCTTCACGCACCTCGCGGAACTTGGCCCCGGCGTCCTTGTCGTCCTTGTTCCGGTCGGGGTGATACTTCATCGCGAGACGGCGATACGCCTTCTTCACCTCCTGGCTCGTCGCCGTCCTGCTGACGCCCAGAACTTCGTAATAGTCGCGTTTCGCCATACGTCTCTGTCAACGAGCCCATCCCGGGTCGCGCGCTGCGCCACCTTCAAGTCCGGGTACGCGTGTCGTACGCGACCCGAGCTCCCCGGTCACGCCGGCGCGCGCTCCCGCAGGGGCATCCCCTCGTCCCCCGCAAGGTACCGGCGGATCAGCCGGATTTCGACTTGCGGTCGTCGTCCACTTCCTCGAACTCGGCGTCCACCACGTCGTCGTTGGCCTGGCCGTTACCGGCCCCGGTCCCGCCTGCCGCACCGCCCGCCTGGGCCTGCTCGCTGTAGGCCTTCTGCGCAATCTTCGCGCTCGCTTCCGCGAGGGCGTTGGTCTTGCGCTGGATCGCCTCCTTGTCGTCCTTGTCGAGCACGGACTTGAGGTCCGAGATCGCCGACTCGACGGCGTGCCGGTCCTCGCCGCTCACCTTGTCGCCCAGGTCCTTGAGCGACTTCTCCGCGGTATGGATCAGCGCATCCGCCTGGTTGCGGGCGTCGACCAGCTCGCGGAACTTGCGATCTTCCTCGGCATGGGCCGCCGCTTCCGAGACCATTCTCTCGATTTCTTCCTCCGAGAGGCCGCTCGAGGCCTTGATCACGATGTTCTGGCTCTTGCCCGTGGCCTTGTCCTTGGCCGACACGTTGAGGATGCCGTTCGCGTCGATGTCGAAGGTGACCTCGATCTGCGGCACGCCGCGCGGCGCCGGCGGAATGTCCGTCAGGTCGAAACGACCGAGCGACTTGTTGTCCGCGGCGCGCTGGCGCTCGCCCTGCAGCACGTGAATCGTGACGGCCGTCTGGTTGTCGTCGGCGGTCGAGAACACCTGCGTGGCGTTGGCCGGAATGGTCGTGTTCTTCTCGATCAGCTTGGTCATCACGCCACCGAGCGTCTCGATGCCGAGCGACAGCGGCGTGACGTCGAGCAGGAGCACGTCCTTGACGGCGCCGGACAGCACCCCGCCCTGGATGGCGGCACCGAGCGCGACGGCCTCGTCCGGGTTCACGTCGCGGCGCGGCTCGCGGCCGAAAAAGTTCTGCACGGCCTCCTGGACCTTCGGCATGCGCGTCTGGCCGCCGACCAGGATCACCTCGTTCACGTCGCTGACCTTGAGCCCCGCATCCTTCAGCGCGATGCGGCATGGCTCGATCGTGCGCTCGATCAGCTCCTCCACGAGCGACTCGAGCTTCGCACGCGTCAGACGGATGTTGAGGTGCTTCGGTCCGGACTGGTCCGCCGTGATGTAGGGCAGGTTCACTTCCGTCTGCTGCGCGGACGAGAGCTCGATCTTGGCCTTCTCGGCGGCCTCCTTCAGCCGCTGCATCGCGAGCGGATCCTGCGTGATGTCGATGCCGGACTCTTTCTGGAACTCCGACGTCAGGTACTGGATGATGCGGTTGTCGAAGTCCTCACCACCCAGGAAGGTGTCGCCGTTGGTCGCCAGCACCTCGAACTGGTGCTCGCCGTCGACCTCCGCGATCTCGATGATCGAGAT
>Ga0079224_100012146_pt1 | contig 11912 bp, 9 predicted proteins | sample Stecom2015_FD_80414 | JGI IMG/M metagenome (GOLD analysis project Ga0079224, IMG submission 80414) | Agricultural soil microbial communities from Utah to study Nitrogen management - Steer compost 2015 | ecosystem: Environmental > Terrestrial > Soil > Agricultural land | place: USA: Utah... | reverse complement strand
CACCAACGGCTTCCCGAGAGATATCACGGACAAGGATTTTGCGAATTATCGGGCAGATGTGGGAAATATCGCGTCAGTCCGGCAGCTTTTGGATTCTATTCCGATCGTCAAAATCCCCAACTATTCCTTCCGAAATACCGGAAATCTGAGATTTGAGGACAGTGGAGCAGGCTGGGGGTTGAACGTCCCGTCTTTCTCTAACGGGGCGGCATTAGTTGATTTGGATCAGGACGGAGACTTGGACTACGTGGTCAACAATATCAATGATCCTGCTTTTATATTCGAGAATAAATTAAATGAGCTGGAGAAAGCTTCCAATTATCTCAGGGTGAAGCTCAAAGGGCCTGCTAAAAATCCGCAAGGCCTAGGGGCTAAAGTATGGATCAAGCCAACTTCCGATCAAATAATCTTTCAGGAGATGCAAGTAGCGCGAGGCTATATGTCTTCGATCGAGGACGTACTTCACTTCGGGCTAGACTCTATTACTTCTGTCCCCGAATTGACAGTTATTTGGCCTGACGGCAAAAAGTCTGAATTGTCCAATGTGTCTGCAAATCAGGTCGTGCAAGTAGACTATGCTGCCGCTGGAGCAGGGCAAGATTCGGTGGCCATCATGCCATTGGACGAAGGGAGCAGATTACTTTCCGAGGTTTCAGACCAGTTGGGAATTGATTTCGTCCATCAAGAGGAAGACAAGATTGATTACAATGTACAGAGAACACTTCCGCACAAGTTGAGTCAGTTTGGCCCTGCTTTGGCAGTGGGAGACTTGGATGGCAACGGAATGCAGGATCTCGTCATCGGCTCATCGTCCGGATATTCGCCGGTTTGGTACGCTCAGCAGGAGGATGGGAAGTTTGTGCAAAAAGAGCTGCTTCCCGGCCAAAACGTGATGTTCGAGGAGACAGGAATATTGCTTGTAGACCTGGATAACGACGGAGATCTTGACTTGTATTTGGTGAGTGGGAGCGCCGAGTTTTTGCCCGAAGCAGCCGAACATCAAGACCGAATTTATCTCAATGATGGCAGGGGGGATTTTATCCTGGATCAAAATTTTGCGTCCGTAAAAGCCAACGGAAGTGTCGTGCGTGGCGCGGATTTCGACGGCGATGGATTCATGGATCTTTTTGTCGGCGGGAGATCTCCGATCGGGAAATTCCCTCTCCCCGAAGCGAGCTTTCTCCTGAGAAATGAAAATGGCCAGATGACAGATGTCACAGATCAGCTAGCGCCGGGCCTGCGTGACGTCGGAATGGTGACGGATGCAGTTTGGTCGGATGTAAACGGCGACAAAAAGGTCGACTTGATTGTCGTTGGAGAGCTGATGCCTATCACCATTTTTGTGAACACTGGCGGCGCGTTTGAGAAGCTTGCTGACACGGGACTGGAAAACTATCTGGGCTGGTGGAACTCCATCACTACGGCGGATTTTGATCAGGATGGCGATTCGGATTTTGTCGTCGGCAACCTCGGGGCAAACAACTCACATCATCCAACCTCGGAGAGACCATTGAAAATCTATGCGAAAGACTTCGATAACAATGGCAGCATAGACCCCGTCACTTTCGCCTTTTATAAAGACAAGCAAGGAGGTTCATTCAATTCTTTTCCGAGCCATTTTTGGGATGATCTGAATGGACAAAGCCCAATGTTTCGCAGGAAATTTGAACGTTATAAATACTACGCAGTGAGCACGGAGGAGTCCTTTTTCACAAAAGAGGAAAGAAATGACGTGCTGATTCTCACTGGTAATTATGATCGTACGGTTTGGGTAGAGAATTTGGGAGCTGGGAAGTTCAAAGTCCACGAGCTTCCGACTATAGCACAAGTAGCGCCTGTCAACGGAATTATTGCAGACGATGTCAATGGGGATGGGTACTCGGATATCCTGATGGTCGGAAATGACTACGGAAATGAGATCTTCATTGGAAGGCTGGATGCGTCTGTAGGCGCTCTATTGCTGGGCGATGGAAGAGGCGGGTTTCAGTCGGCGAAACCGATGGAAAGCGGATTTGTAGTACCCGGAGATGCTAAAGCACTGGTAAGGCTCAGTACTAGCCAAGGGACGCCGATCTACTTTGCTTCGCAAAACAGAGGCAAAGTGTTGGCGTTCAGGCCTGAAAATAAGGAGGGGAAGACACTTTCTCTCAGTCAGGAAGCCATGGCTTTGATACTGGAACTGGAAAACGGAAAGATGCAACGCTACGATCTCAGCGTCGGTTCCGGCTTTGGTTCTCAATCATCCAGGGAGATCACTCTACCCAAAGGAGCAAAATCTGCCGTAATGATTGATTACAAAGGTCAGATGGTTCCCGTCGAGATCTTCAGAAGGAATTGATCAGCGGTAAAGCTCCTCCGACTTGGCTGAGCAGATGTCGCATATCAGCGTGGAAATCTTGTCGGTGACATCCTCAAAATATCGCCTCCCTTTCTCAGGGGAGGCTTTTTTTGGATTACCGATCCCTGTGTCAGCGGAGACCTGAGACCATTTACGTTCCATCCAGGCCCACTTTTCCCTGACTCCTTGTATCACTGATTTTTTTTCCGATCCGTCACCCGCTTCCTCTAGCGGCAGGACCAGTTCGGGGTGGAGGAATTGGATCAGCGAAGTTTCCATCTCGTCGGCATGGTCACCGGCTTCGTCGAAGTATTTGGTCTTGTCCAAAGCCTGAAACCAATTGCAGGTGAAAAGCATCATCTCTGGAAATTTGAGGCCCAGTTCGCGTAGCAAGGGCTGAAAGTTATTTCCACCATGGCTGTTTAGAATCAGGAGTTTTTTGATCCCTTGCCGATTCAAAACTTCAATGAGATCTGTCAGGATGGTCAGCTGCGTACTCGGGTAGATATTCAGATCGAGGTAGATGTCACTTTGTCCGGTGTTGACACCGAAGGGCACGGTGGGAAGGACGACGACCTTCGCACCATTTTCCCATGCCTTTTTGGCTCCCTCAGCAGCGATCGCATCCGCTTCATACACGTCTGTGCCATAGGGCATGTGATAATTGTGCGCTTCAGTGGCTCCCCAAGGTAAGATTGCCAGCTCGTACCGAAACGTCTGTAGACTCTGCCAGTTGGCTTCTTTTAAAATATAAGGTCTCATGGGAATTGTTTTGCAGGATTTGGATCGATGGCGGGAGGATTTGAGTCAAAAGTGATAATTTGAGCTCTTGATTCTAAAATAGTCCCTATGTCTCAAAGAAGAAAATTTATAAAGCAATCTCTGATGGGGTCTGCATTATTTCTACCCGCTGTAGCTAATGTCTGTGCGCAATCTGTTGCCAGCAAGACTCAGGCAGGCGAAAAGCCCCTTATCTTATCTACTTGGAATCACGGTGTTGCCGCCAATGCCGACGCTTGGACAAAACTGCAGAGTGGTGGCAGCATCCTCGACGCAGTAGAAGCAGGTGTAAAGAATACTGAACTGGATCTGAACAATCTTTCTGTGGGCCTTCAGGGACTTCCCGATCGCGAGGGCATCACCACCTTGGATGCTTCGATCATGACTGGAGACGGAGCTTGCGGTTCGGTAGCTTTTGTACGGCAGATCAAGCACCCGATTACTTTGGCCAGAGCAGTGATGGAGAAGACGCCTCACGTGATGATCGTGGGAGAGGGCGCGAGGCAGTTTGCCATTGAGCAGGGATTTCCTTTGGAAAAGGAAGTGTTGAGCCCAAATGCTCAAAAGGAGTACGACAAGTGGAGGGTGAACAGCGAGTATAAGCCCATCATCAATATCGAAAACCACGACACCATCGGAATGATCGGCATCGATGCCCAAGGGAAATTGGCCGGAAGCTGTACCACCAGCGGTCTGGCGTACAAGATGCACGGCCGGGTGGGAGACAGTCCCATCATCGGAGCAGGTTTATATGTGGACGACGAAGTCGGCGCGGCCACTGCCACGGGATTGGGCGAGACAATTATCCGCATATGCGGGAGTTTTTTGATCGTCGAATTGATGCGACAGGGCAGAACCCCACAAGAGGCCTGTGAGGAGGCCGTGCGAAGATTGGTCACCAAAAGCAAAAATATCGAAGACATCCAGGCAGGTTTTCTTGCAATCAATAAGGACGGAGAAACAGGCGCCTACGCCGTCCATCCGGGTTTCAACTTTGCGAAAGCTACTGCTTCGGGAAGTGTGCTGATCGATTCTAAGTCACATTTTAAATCATGAGTAAGATCTTGTTAGAGGCTCCTGTCTTCAACTTACAGGGAGCGCTTGAAGCAGCCCAGTCCGGGGTCGACCGTCTGGAGTTATGCGCGAATTATCCCGAGGGCGGAGAAACCCCTAGCGCAGGAATGCTCCGCTTTCTGAAAAGCGAAGTGAATATTCCCATCTTCGTGATGATCAGGCCGCGAGGTGGCGACTTCGTCTTCTCCCCCGAGGAACTGATCGTGATGAAGCAGGATATTCAGCTGCTGGGTGAGCTGGGCGCAGATGGGTTCGTTTTTGGGATCTTGAACGAAGATGGGAAGGTAAACGAAGCCGCCTGTCAAGTGCTCCTTCGGGCTGCCGGTGGTAAGCCCTGTACCTTTCACCGCGCCTTCGACGCCTCTTCGGATTTGGATGATAGTTTGGAGAAAATCATCCGGCTCGGCTTTGTGCGTATCTTGACTTCCGGTGGGAAAAATTCTCTCACCGAGGGATTGCCCGTGATTCAGGATTTGCTTCAGAAAGCCAAGGACCGAATCATTATCATGCCGGGCGGCGGGACCAAACCGGAACATGTCCCCATCTTGAAGCTAGATGGCTATCTGAAGGAGGTTCACGCTTCTTGCAAACTGGCCAAACCTTCACCTAACCGATATGTGAATCCCGAACTGTCATTTTCCGGAACTCCGCCGGATTTTTCGAATCGATTTGGAGTGGACCCGGACTTGGTAAAGGAATTTAAAGCCGTTTTATAGAATTTGGATGCGGAAGTGTTTAGCCTGGTTTTGGATGTTGGGTTTGTGGAGCTGCGGGCAGATAGCGGAGCGCAAGCAACCCCCGCCCAATCTCTATCAGTTGTCCCAGTCTGATCTGGATCTTTCTGGCGAGCAACTCGCAAACGGATACTGTGCTGCCTGTCATATCAAGCCTGAGCCAGAGGTGTTGGATAAGCTTATCTGGGAGACCAAAGTGCTACCGGATATGCGGAGAAGAATGGGCTTGTTTTTAGAGGAGGATTTTGGAAAGGCATTGCCGGAGGACGAAGGTGTCCCCGACGGGATCTACTCCAGGACGCCACTGATAACAGCAAAAAACTGGAATAAAATTCTTTCTTATTACCTCGAAAACGCACCGGAACAGCCCCTTCCGCAGAAAGACAAACTGGCACCAAAACCGGGTATTCCGGGGTTTGAACTGGAGATTCCGAAGTTTCCCATGGTGAGGGCGGATCTTACCACCATGCTGAACATAAGTCCTGAGACCGGTCATGTCTGGCTGGGCCATCGCTTCCGATCCTTGTTTGTTCTGGACTCAAAGGACGGATTCCGTCAATTGGATTCCATCCCAACGCCGGTAGCGCCTGTTGAGATCAAATGGAACAGGGACGGTTCCTTTGAGCTCCTGTCGATGGGGCTCATGGATCCAGCAAATGATTCGCTTGGTGTTCTCGCTAGTTATTCCAAGATTCAAGACACTTGGACGGCCCGTCCGATTCGGGAAGGGCTGCCGCGCTCTGTCCACGTCGAATTTGCGGATTGGAACGGAGATGGGAAGGAAGATCATCTCATCTGCGATTTTGGAAACCATCTGGGCAAGCTGAGTTTGTACCTGAGTAATTCCCTAGGTTTTGAGGAGACGATTTTGAAGAGCGATCCGGGGGCGAGAAGGACAATTGCGGTGGACTTTGATCAGGATGGAGATATGGATATCCTTGCGCTGATGACCCAGGCGAAAGAAGCTGTATTGCTTTTCGAAAATCAGGGTTCAGGACAGTTCCGGGAGAAGACCTTACTTGCTTTTCAGCCTGCCTTTGGTTCCAGCGATTTCAGATATCAGGACGTGACCGGAGACGGTGTGCCTGATTTGATCTTGGTTAATGGCGACAACGCCGACCTCTCGCAGACACTGAAAAATTTCCACGGCATTCGCGTCTTTGAAAATGACGGTTCGGGAAGCTTTAAAGAAAGCTGGTTTTATCCGATTCACGGAGCGAGCGGGTTGGAAGTCGGCGACTTTGATGAGGATGGTAAGACGGACCTGATTGTGATTGCATTTTTCCCGGACCATAGTCAGGCGCCGAAGCAAAATCTCATCTATTTTAAACAGATTTCCACACGTCAGTTCGAGCCGTTTGTTTTGGGTAGCTCTCCGGATCTTCATTTCTTGACCATTGCAAAAGGAGATTTGGACCTGGACGGAGACGTTGATCTCGTGGTTGGAACCTTCGCCTTCGATCAGCTCTATAATGCTCCCACCCAACAATGGACCCCATTTATAGTGCTAAGAAATACGCTGAAATAATTTTGCTTATCTGGGATCGGCCAATATAAAAATAGGAGAATAATATAAAACCCATCGTAATATTCCTCTTTTACCTATAAATCAGTATCTTATTGATATTCTTTAACTGATGAGCTATGGTAAAAAGTTTTCAAGGAGTGAGAGTGGTCGAGCCTAAGGCCCCGATCCAGCAGATTTTGGTCAGGGATCACATGACGACCAGTTTGGTCACTTTCAAGTTGGACGACTCTATAGATCATGTGCTGGAGCTGATGACTCAACGAAAAATATCAGGAGGTCCGGTCGTGGATGAGTCTGGGGCTCTGGTCGGGGTGATATCGGAGTGGGATTGCTTGGCCGAAATAATCCGTGGAAAATATACGAACACCATTCGATTTCCCGCCAAGGTCAAGGAACATATGACCACGGAGGTCGTTACCATCCCTCCGGATATGTCACTCTTTGATGCTGCACAGAAATTTCTGGAACATAAGATCCGGCGCTTTCCGGTAATCAGGGATGGATATCTTGTGGGACAGATCAGCCTCAGCGACGTGATCCGCGCCTTCCCCAAACTCAAGCATACAACTTGGTAAAACACGAAAGGCTTCCAAGTCGGAAGCCTTTTCAGTGTCACCATTTATATTTCCAGCGGATTTATTTAGACTTTTCGATCGCGTGTTCCACGTCCTTGATGATGTCATCGACGTCCTCCAGACCAACGGACAAACGCACCAATCCGTCAGAAATCCCGACTTGAGCTCGCTCCTGTGGAGACAGCTTGCTGTGGGTAGTCGACGCCGGGTGCGTGATGATGCTTCGTGTATCTCCCAGATTCGGTGTGATGGAGATCATCCGAAGCTGGTCGATAAATCGCTGAGCTCTGGCACCTCCGCCTTTGAGAGTCAAGGTGATGATGCCTCCTCCGGCCTTCATCTGTTTCAGGGCGAGGTCGTGCTGTGGATGCGACTTGAGATAAGGGTATCGCACCGTTTCGATCTCGGCATTGCCTTCGAAGTAGCTCGCAACTTTTAGCGCATTGTCACAGTGACGGTCCATCCTGACGGCCAGAGTTTCAAGACTTTTTGTCAAGATCCAAGCATTAAAAGGCGACAGCGAAGGACCGGTATGACGGGTGAAAAACTGTACCTCCTTGATCAGCTCTTTTGAGCCAAGGATCAAACCTCCGATGACGCGACCTTGCCCATCGATGTACTTGGTAGCGCTGTGAGCTACCAAATGGGCGCCCCATTTGGCCGGCTGCTGCAAATAGGAAGTTGCAAAACAGTTGTCGACGACCAAGATAAGGTTATGAGCTTTGGCAAAATTTCCCGCCCATTCGAGGTCAATAATCTCCAATCCGGGATTGGATGGCGTCTCGATGAACAGCATCTTGGTGTTCGGCCGAACCAGTTTCTCCCAGTTTAGATAGTCTGAGATATCACCGTAGGTGGAAGTAATACCCCATTTGGGAAATACGCGGGTCAATAGCTGATGCGTGGACCCGAACAGCGATCGGGCTGCCAAGATATGGTCTCCCTGCTGAAGCAGAGAGGCGATACTTCCAAACATTGCCGCCATCCCTGAGGCAGTGGCGATGCCGTCCTCTGTACCTTCCGCCGCACAGACTTTTTGGATTAGGTCTGATGAGTTGGGGTTGGCGTATCGGGAGTAGATGTTTCCGGGAATTTCGTCCGCAAACATGGCTCGGGCTTGCTCAGCCGACTCGAATGTAAAACTGGAGGTGAGGTAAATGGGGGAGGAGTGTTCCCGCTGGTTCGAGCGGGTTTGGATTCGGATAGAATCAGTTTCGTTATGGGACATCTTGTGATAGGTTTTGAATTAACTAGATGATCCAGGATTGAAAAAGAATTTTTCCCAGTATTCGAACCAGAATTGAGGCAGTAGTATTACGCCAATTTATAGTTCCCGCTGAGGGTAGGATTTGGCACCTTTCTCCTTGGTAGGGATGGTTGCCAGAGGGTCATCGAGCCTATTCTCTCGCCTCTTCTTTATAAATCAGTTTCCTGAAGTGCTGCAAAGAAAAAGGGAGATTAGCGGATTTCCAAATCTCCCTTACAATCAGTCGTTGAAATGTGTCATCGTCTGGGCAATCCCAATGGTGCAGAAGCTAAAGATCATCTCTATTGCCTTGTCCATGATCAGGGGCAGCTCGTCAAATTCCTTCTGGGTGAATCGACCCAGCACGAAGTCAATTTGTCTTCCTTTTGGGAAGTCGTCACCGATTCCCATGCGAAGCCTCGGATAGTCTTGGCCGCCAGTGAGTTCTTCAATGTTTTTCAGCCCGTTGTGCCCGGCCGAGCTGCCTTTGATCCGCATCCGGAGTTTGGCAAATGGAATGGCGACATCGTCCACAAGTACCAAGACGTTCTCTTTTGAGATTCCCAGCTCCTTCATCCAGTAGTTGACCGCCTTTCCGCTGAGATTCATGTAGGTGGTCGGCTTGATGAGATGGAGGGTTCGTCCTTTATATTTCACCTCGGTCTTGAAAACAAGACGGTCACTCTTCCAGCGTGCGCCTTCCTTGTCGGCAAGTCTGTCGATGGTCAGAAAGCCAATATTATGTCTGGTGAATTCGTATTCAGGGCCGATGTTGCCCAATCCCACAATTAGATACTTCATGAGTGTAAGATTTATGAGCTTCGAAAATAAAAAAATCCTGCCCGGTTGGGAGCAGGATTCATAAAATCAGCGAGATTTGGATTACTCTGCTTTCTTGCCTCTAAGCGCTCTTGGAATACCAACAGTCACGACAGAAACGTTTGGCGAAGTAAGGATCTCGAAGCCTTCGACATTCAATTCACTTACTTTGAAAGATTTACCCAAGTCTAAGCTTGAAATATCCACGGAAACGTAGTCGGGAAGATTTCCTGCCAAGCCTTTTACTTTCAATTTTCTGGTTTTGAATTCCAGCTTTCCACCTTTTGCAATACCTGGAGAGCTACCTTCGATCTTCACAGGAATTTCGAATTTAATTGGCTTATCGTCTGTGTATGCCATGAAGTCGGCGTGTAGCAACATCTCACTTACAGGATGATATTGTGCTTCCTTCAATACCGCTTTGACGATCGTACCCTCAATGTTCAGTTCAACCAAGTGAACCTCAGGAGTATAGATCAAGTCGCGGAAAAGGATGATTGGAGAGTAGAAATGGATTTGCTCAGGGATACCAGGTCCGTAAACTACGCAGGGAACATTGCCTGAATCTCTGATTTCATTCAAAGCAGCACTGTCGAGATTTGCTCTTTTAAACCCTATAATCTCAAGTGTTTTCATATGTATTTGTATTTAAATTGGTTTTACTAGATAAATAGAGAACTGATCGAGGTGTTGCCGGTCACCGCATGGATTGCCTTGGCAAACAGATCGGCTACCGTCAAGACTTTAATTTTGGAAGATGTCATCTTTGGTGTGATGGTGTCCGTAATCACTAATTCTTCCAAAACTGAATTCTCGATGTTCTCATAGGCTTTTCCGGAAAGCACCCCGTGCGTGACGATGGCTCTGACAGAATTTGCTCCTTTTTCCATGATGATCTGAGCGGCTTTGCAAAGCGTACCCGCAGTATCCACCAAATCATCGACGAGAATCACATCCTTTCCCTCGACATCTCCGATGACCTGCATCGAGGCGATCTCGTTGGCTCTTTTTCTGTGCTTATCACAGACGACCATTTCTACTTCAAAATGCTTGGCAAATGATCGGGCTCTAGCAACGCCTCCGACATCGGGGGCAGCAAAGATCATATTGGGAAGCCGCAGCGTGTTCAAATAGGGTGCAAAGATAGCGGATCCGTTTAAGTGATCCAAAGGGATGTCGAAAAAACCCTGAATCTGTCCGGCGTGCAAGTCGCAGGTCATGATCCTGTCGGCTCCCGCAGAGGTCAACATGTTGGCGATCAACTTAGCTGCAATGGAGACACGGGGGCGATCTTTCCGGTCTTGGCGGGCATAGCCAAAGTAGGGGATCACAGCACAAACTTTGTAGGCGCTGGCACGCTTAGCCGCATCTATCATCAGACAAAGCTCGAGGATGTTGTCGCTCGGTGGATTGGTGCTTTGAATGATAAATACGGTACAACCTCGAATAGACTCGTCAAAACTCGGTGACATTTCTCCGTCACTGAATTTGGACATGGTCATATCACCGAGTTTTTTGCCGTAGTTCTTGGCGATTTTTTCCGCCAGATGCAGACTGTTGGTGCCTGCAAATATTTTGACCTCAGACATGTGGAGCTTTTTGGGAGATTTGGATGGGAATGAAACCTAAGGCAAAAGTAACGATTTTTGACAGATGGGCTAGGAATGGGACTTTTGATCCAAATAATAGTTCGGGAATTTTCGATTTGGGAGACGTGCGGCTGGGTCGTCTTTCGTACGTCTCTACCGATCCTGTAATTTATTGGAGGTAAGGCGTTTTTTTGACCCCATTAGTGGAGATATGGTTTATTTTTACCTAAACCGAGTATTAACCCCTACCTTATGAAAAGAATTTTAAGATTAATTCTCCTTTTCGGGATGTTTCCATTTTATGGGTATTCCCAAAACGTCCCCACTCCCAAATCCCATTTTGGCTTTGATATCGGAGATCCGTATATGCTGGCCAATTTTTCACAAACCGAAGCTTATTTTAAAAAAATCGATGCTGCCTCGGATCGCGTGATGTACGCCAGCATCGGTCAAACTGAGTTTGGAAAGGAGCAGCCGATGCTCATCATTACCGCTCCCGAGAACTTTGCGCAGCTAGAGAGATACAAAGAGATCTCCCAGAAACTAGGCCGGGCCGAGATAAGCCAGGACGAGGCAAAAGCACTGTCTAAAGAGGGGAAGCCGATCGTATGGATTGACGGCGGCTTGCACGCCAACGAGGTGGTAGGTGCCCAGCAACTGATCGAGACGCTCTACAATCTCGCCTCCAGAAACGACGAGGAAACGTTGAAGATCCTCGACGAGGTGATCCTACTCCTTGTACACGTCAACCCGGATGGGATGGAGATCATGTCAGACTGGTACATGACAAATGAGGATCAGACGAAGCGTAACAAGAATATCCCTGTCCTATATCAGAAATATGTGGGACACGACAACAATCGGGATTTCTACATGAACAACATGAAGGAGTCTACCAATATCTCGCTGCAGCAATACGTGGAGTGGCTACCTCAGATAGTCTACAACCACCACCAAAGCGGTCCGTCTGGTACAGTCGTGGCTGGCCCTCCGTACCGGGATCCGTTTAATCACGTTTTTGATCCTCTGATTATCACCAGCTTGGATGCTGTGGGAGCGGCAATGATCAATCGTCTCCATGTGGAGGACAAGCCGGGCTATACCCGATTGGATGGATCGGTATTTTCCACTTGGTGGAACGGTGGCTTGAGAACAACGCCATACTTTCATAATATGATCGGTATCCTGACCGAGATCGTTGGCAACCCGTCGCCATTTTCGATACCCTT
>Ga0079224_100012145_pt1 | contig 11913 bp, 11 predicted proteins | sample Stecom2015_FD_80414 | JGI IMG/M metagenome (GOLD analysis project Ga0079224, IMG submission 80414) | Agricultural soil microbial communities from Utah to study Nitrogen management - Steer compost 2015 | ecosystem: Environmental > Terrestrial > Soil > Agricultural land | place: USA: Utah... | reverse complement strand
TATAATAGAAAATGAACTCCTTCGAAAAAGTGTTGACTGCAAAAGCTGACAAGTCAGGGTTTTCGGAAACATATTCTATATTAATAAAATCACTTTCACCGTATCGATAGATAGAAAGGCTTTCTGAGATTGACTTTTCACCGTATCCCATATTCCCCACCCAATCAAACAGTGGGTACTTTCCGTTATCCATTGGTGTGATAAATGCATTATTATTTTGCTTTTCTTTCAATATGGAAATCACTTCTGCCAACTCCTGCTGCGAAAGGTTAGTGATATCTTCAGGCAGTTGAATGAAAGCAGTTGATGGGTCTTGCAAATCGTGTAAAATCAAATGGAGCGAAAGTATATTTAGCACCCGCTTCGTACCCATCAACTCAATGATATTTCCAAACTGCTGGCTTACGCGGAAGTAGTCCAACTGATCGCCAGACAGAATTTCTTGAGATCTATCTGTTATACCGGTAGACAGCTGAGCGCTCGATTTATATTTTTTAGGTAAATCTCTAACAAGAAAAAAAGTAGCTACGGCACAAGCCATTGGTATAAAAATAACCAACCACTTATTCTGCCATACATTTCTTATAAAATCGGGAATATTAATCATCACTTTTCGAACAATAGTCTATTCTACTTTACGTCGTCTATTTTTGCTCCGATTAGTTGTTCTAGCGCATCCTTGGCAGTTAAATAACTCACTTCCACCTCCAGTTTAGCAGAACTGGCATCTGAAACAGCGGCTTTCGCTTCGGCGTACTCACTGAGCATTATTTCGCCCCTCTCAAACCGCAATTGCAGATCATCGCTGAACGTCTTACTATCTTGAAGTGCCTGTGCTTTGATCCGCAACTCATTAAAGGCTTGAATGTAGGTGTAATAACGAAGTTTTACCTGATTTTCCAACTCACTTTCATATGCCTGTCGTTCAAATTGGGAAATTTTATAATCTATTCTTGCTTGTTTGATTTGCGACGGTTTCTGTAAGAACGCTCCCAAATTAAGGTTCACTCCAAACTGAAAACCATTAACGATATACGGATTTTCCATTCCTAGTGCCGCCCGTTCTTCAGGTCTGTAAAAGTATGATACATTTACCATGTCCAGAAAGTTAACCGCCTGTGTACCGACTATCGAGCGCGCCTTTTCTTCATTCAGTTCCAAGATTTTCCGTTGCGGATGGTAATCTTTGGCCATTTGAATCATTCGAAGTAATTGCTCCTGATTGATGTCCTCAATAATCGATTCCTGAGCAGAAACCCCACTGCAGATGACTGTAAAAAGTATGCATAAAGAAATAAACCTTTTCATAGATGTGTAATTCCGAACTTTTACTTTTGTTAATTCCTGAGCAAAAATGAAACATATTTTGCTGAGGCAAGTACTTTCCCGGGTAAATAGTTTTTTTTGTAGTTATACACCTACAAGCCCCGTAGCGATGATAATGTATATGTTAAATCGCTAATCAAGCGCTTGAGACCAACTGGAAACATCGCAAAATGAACGATCAATATTATCCACCCCCAAGGTTGGGTTAACGCCATGTGAACGAGTAATGCCAGAGGCAGGAATATTTGGTAACCGTCCAACATAATCAATTGGTAAGGCCGATTGGCTGGGGCCAAAAAAACGACAGGTTTCAAAGCAAAGAAACGAGCCCGAAAATAAGCAATCAGTCCGTATCCCAAAAGGAAAATGTAGACAATGGGTAAGTTTATGTACATCAACATGGAGCCGAAAGCCAATAATTCCATCCCTAATAGCGGCCATTCTAAATGTTTTGCAGACTGATTGGCAACCAAACTAGCAAAGGTCTTAACCCCCGTATCACAATCATTTGCTTTATCAATAAACTGATGCCATAAAATACCCCGAATACCGTAACTGATGGACCATACACCAACGCTGAACTGCCATCCTACATTAGCACTCTCGGGTATTTGATGAAAAATCACCGACACAACAAATAGCGAAGGAAAAAGGTGAGCACCACTAGCATCCGCAAAAACACCCAATATACCTCGATGCTTAAAACGGAAAGGTCTAATGGAATAAAGACTAAAAGAAACCCAAGCCAATCCATACCACATTGCTGACGGCCAATCAGGCCATAAATACCAACCAACGCTAACTCCGCCAAACAAGCATATTACAGGGAAGATCCAACGCCATCGGGACGGCACACTCATCATACCCGTGCGTTTACCTGCTAGACGGTCTTCCTTGATATCAGTAATATCATTGATAAGGCTTACATAAACCGCACCGATTGCTACTGCAAAAAAAACAAATAATATAGTGTCAACGAGTTGATAAACTGGTGTTTCAGAAAAAAGTGCGGTCGCATAGGCAACGGCCAGCAACGGACAAAGTTTGTACTCCCACCATTCTGCCAATCTAGCAAACCTAACTAGTTTTCGTATCGCTTGCATACATCACGATAATTTTCCTTACAGTCGTTGCACTCTGGTATTTCAGTATGTTTTGTTTATAGTCTTGATTAAGCAAATTTGTTGCTAGACCGTAACCGCGAAAAATTACACCAATGTTTAATTTTCTTAGCAATTAGATCGAAATGATTACGAAATCCTCTAAAAATAACCTTTGGAATAGCTATTAATGTAGCTGATAAACCTATATTGAAAGACTGGCATAACAAAGAGTTTGCGGCGCTCAAATTACGTTCCCTAAGCATCTTATGCTTTGCCAATTCAACCAACCCATTAATATACCGATTTTGAAGGATAGAAAGTTCGTGTCTAGTCAGCAGATGGCGATACTTATTCATGACTTCGAATGTGTCTTCCACCAATAGGAGCCTCACCACCTCACTCCACTCTCTTCCGTCGTAAATATTCTGGCCATCGATATCTTTGTACCAAAGCATTTCAAAAGTGAACGCCGCTTTGCACGACTTATTTAAAATCATATCCAAGTACAGACACCAGTCATCACCAATGTTCAAATGTTGATTCCATTGGGAGACCATTGAAGACTTCCGCATAATTAGCGATGATGATGGCGAAGGGCATGCTTTCAGATATAATGCTCTTAAATCGCTATCATTTAGTATATGCCATGTTTGGGAGGTGTCTTTGACGAATGGTGTAATATAGGGATCAAACGACAAAAAATCACGCCATTCTCCCGATTTATGTGCCTGATGCCAGTTAGCAAACACAAAATCCAATTCATACCGTTCTATTGCTTGCACACATTTCTCAACGAAATCAACAGTCCAATAGTCATCCGAATCCAACGAAGCGATCAGTTCTCCTCTTACATATTGTAACCCAGTATTACGTGCGGCTGCCTGACCGGCGTGGGGTTGCAGGACATATTGGAATCCCGCCAAATGTTCCAGCCGTTCCTTCGTATCATCGTCAGAACCGTCATCTACGACAATCAATTGGATGTTGGAATATGTTTGAGACAAAACACTCTCAATGGCTGCCAACACCCTGTTAGAACGATTATAGGTCGGAATAATGACCGATACTAATGGTTTGTTCATGTTACACTCATTAAATCGTGGACGAAATCTCTTTCAGGTTTTTCGGGTATCACTTCATCAATATATGATGCTGCTCTTTTTCCTATTTCTTCCCAACGATCACGCGCTTTCCACGCTCGTAACATCGCTGCTTCAAAGGATAGCTCATCCGCTCCACCGATAAATCCCGTTTCTCCTTCGATAAGCAATTCGGCATTCCCTCCGACGGCCGTTGTAATGACCGGTCGACCTGCTCGCATGGCTTCCACAATAGTCAATGGTAGTCCCTCGCTGCGCGACGGCAGAATCAATGCATGATAAGACTCCCAAACCTTTCGTATATCGACTTTAAAACCTAGAAACTCTATATTGCGCACGTTAAGTAAATCCGCCATTTCTTTTAACGCAATCTCATCTTCACCACTACCTATGAACGTAACGTGTATTGGCAGCGATTTCCATAAGGGTTTACTCAGAATCCGCAGCAAAATATCCTGCCCCTTGTCTAGGATAAAAAGACGGGCTATGCAACAGATATTCACAATGGGCTGTGTGCTCGGGTAAGGAACTAATCGCGAAATCCTTACCGGATTAAATACGATTTGACTATGTTTAAGACGAAGACCAAACTGCTCCTCCGTGATCCGGAGATTGTGTTTCGAAACAAAATAGCATTTGCTGGCGTTACGATAGATTTCTTTCATAAGATCCCGATCCGTGGGCTGCGGCCAATAGAAATCAACAGCCTTTTGTGAGATAATGACATACCGTATATGTTTGCGTAAACAGGCGTAGGCATATCCCAAGCCATCAAAATTTATTCCCTGAGAGACAATAACCAAATCGGGCCTGTATTTCGCCAATTGTTTGCTGAATTGTCTTACTGCATCTGTTTGGACAAATCCAGGAATAGTTTCATTCCGTCGATGCCAAATCGACACTTTGCTCATTACGCGCGTCATCATCCGACGCATAAATGACGTTTTAGGATGTACATCGCGCAATTCAATACCCATTTTTACTAATTGGATATATTTGGGATGTTTGCCAGGAAGTCCGGCTTTACAGACTATAACCCGGTTCCCTCGTTCTTTTAGAAGGTACGCGCTTGTAGACCAAAGTTCTTCACTTCCCCCCCAATCGTCGCCGCAGGTTGTAACAATTACTATTGTCTGTTCACATATTTCCATCGACTGCACTAAAATGCTTGTATCAACTCCTTTTTAAACAATGATGCGAATTCACCGCCGTTATATTGTAAAAACTCATAAGTGCCGGACTCGATAATCTTGCCTTCCGACAGTACATAGATATAGTCTGCATGCCTCACGGTAGAATGTCGATGACTAATCACCAAAGCCCCCCGGCCGCTCAGGTTATCTTTTAATTCTTCAAAAAATTTCTGTTCAGATTTAGCATCTAACGCACTCGTGGCCTCATCTAACACCAAAAATTTACTGGGACTATATAGCGCACGTGCTATCGCAATTTTTTGCCATTGACCGACACTTACTTCGTTACCATTTTCGAAAATACGTCCCATAATGGTATGGTAGCCCTCTGATAGATTTTCGATGAATTCATGTGCGCCTGCTCGCCTTGCTGCAGATTGTACCTCATCCAGTTCATGTATTGATTTGCCAATGTCACCTAAACTTATGTTTTCAAATACAGACAAATTATACTTGCAAAAATCCTGGAATACTACACTGATATACCTCTGGTACTGCCGATCGGCAAGATCTTTCGCACTGATATCACCTAGCCGTATATCGCCTTCAGTCGGTCCATATAGCCTACAAAGTAACTTAATCAATGTACTTTTACCTGCACCATTCAATCCGACAATGGCCACCACTTTTCCTTCAGGAAGGGATACGTTTATATTACTCAAAGTTGGCTTATCCGCGTGCGGATATGTAAAGCTGACATCGTCTAATTCAAGCGAAATGGGAATCTTTGATTCAATGGTTACTTCTGTTTCGACCGTCTCTTTGGCTACCCCTGTGAGATCAAATAAATCGAATATACTCTTTACAAAGATATTATTATGGTAAACAACTGTAATACCAGCGGTTACGCCCTGCATCATATTGAATACCTGCGGAAAGATAACAAGGAAAACAGCAATATCACCGATCGTTACAACCCCTTGGATTGTCCCCCAAACTACGTATACAATACATGAAAAAAAACCAAGGGTGGCTAATACCGTAGCCATCACTTCTTTAATCGTGCGTTGATAACTGATTGCCAACCGTTCGCCAACGATCGCTCTCCTTATTCCAGTCAGCCGAGACATAAAGTAATCCCCTAAACCAAAGATTCGGATTTCTTTCGCTGAGCTTTCGGATGTCAAAAGACTACCGAAATAACCGGACTGGCGTTCAAGCGTCGTATGCCGAAGTCGTAACAGGTTGAGTTTATCCGAGTAATAAATCCGGACAAACAACGTAGGTAATATACAGACCACCAACAACGGTAGGAGTAATGCATCAATCGAAAAAATAACAGAGGCTACTGCAACCAGTCCCAATGTTTGCTTTAACGTATCGAATAATGCTACTACTACTGCATGGGGCCGATCGTAGCCGGATTCTTTTGCACGTTGTAGAATATCAAAATACGCAGGACTTTCGTAAAAAGAATAATCCAGTGCCGCAGCCTTTTTATGTATCCTTGCATAGAGATGTTCTGAAACCTTGGTAGACTGTATCTCTGTTACATATACAGAGAACGCTTTTGCTATGTGGTAACCGACAGCTAATAAACCGGCCCAAACTAGCGCATGTAAAACATCACCCTCCCAAACCTGTCCCTTGTTAATTGCAGGCACCGTATCAACCAATATTTTCAATGCGTAAATGGATCCAAAAAACAATAAGGTTTCTATGATGATCACACAGATTGCTAAAACTGACCACTTGCCGGCGACAGACCAGACTAACCGTAGCGTACGGGAGATATTAAGATTAGACTTAAAAACCGCTATCCGTTTGGAAATCTTCTTAACCATTTTATATGCTGCAACACTTTTATAAATGAGATTCAAAAAATTCACTGATATCGTCACGTAGCTATCTAAATAGGCTAATTACTTATGCTTCGGTCAATTTTTTGTTTTTCAGGAGCATAATTATCTATTTTTTTTTATATTGCAATAGCATCCGCGACAATGAATAATATCTTGTAGTAAATCGACCACAATCAGATACAAATACGTGACAACTAACCGTAAAATTTTAACACATCCCCGCGTTGCTCATCTTCTATTAGTACATAAATCACCTTACCAAGTGGGAAGACTGGCGAAACGTTTACAGCATCCTTCTGCCCATATTTATATTCACGTTGATGGTAAGACCCGTATCGAACCTTTTAAAGATGCTATGCTAGAAGCGGGCGTCTCCAACGTGGAGTTTATAGCCGACAGATATCGTATCAATTGGAGTGCTTTTAGCATGGTCGAAGCGACGTTAAATTCTTTAAAATATATCGCCTCTGTCGAAAAATACGATTTCATAAACTTAATGAGCGGGGAAGATTACCCGTTGAAACCGCCACTGCAATTTCATTCTTTTTTGGGCAATCATTTGGGTAAGTCTTTTATGGAATTTCAAAAATCGGGAGATGTGTGGTGGGAAGAAGCGCAAATCCGTTTTAGACGTTACTATCTTAATGACTTCACCTTAAAAGGCAAATTTTTTCTTGAAAAGATAGTCAACAAATTGGCTCGTCCTTACAAGCTCCCGAAAAGTATAGCAATCGTTGGAAAATCACAATGGTTTACATTGGCTGAACCTCACGTCATGTATATACTCAAAAACAAGAAAGAATTAAATTATTTAAAGCGGTTTTTCAAATACTCCTGGGCTCCGGACGAATTTTTCTTTCAAACGCTGTTGTACAATTCGCCACATCGTGAAGAAATTATTAACGACAACTTACGCTATATCAATTGGGATAGCGGCAAATCAAGTCCTAAAGTACTTACAGCCGACGATCTGCCAGCTTTGAAAGCTTCGGAGAATTTTTTTGCACGAAAATTTGATTCTGATGTAGACCTTACCGTATTAGATCACCTTGACGAATGGATTCGTGACTGCGAAGTCTGAAAGGGCAATGTCGACATCTTTCCTAAACCGCCTCTTTCTGAAACAACGCCGGGACCGTTTTCATTAGAATTCTCAAATCCATCCAAAAGGAAAAATCGGTAGCGTAATCGTTGTCCAGTCGTCGGCGCTCCTCGTCAGACATCTCACTCCTTCCTCGTTTAGTCACTTGCCATAGTCCCGTAATTCCCGCGGGTCCTAAAAAACGCAACGCCCACTCATCAGAAGTGAGCTCCTGCGCTTCGTACAGGGGTAAAGGTCTATTGCCTACTAACGACATATCCCCTTTCAGCACGTTGAGAAGCTGTGGAAGTTCATCTAAACTTGTATTACGTAACAAGGCACCCAATTTGGTAACCCTCGGATCATTCTTTATCTTAACAAATGCGGATGAACCACCATTTGCTGCATATTGATTCAATTCCGATAATTTGTCTAATTCTTTGTCGGCATTTACCTTCATGGAACGGAATTTATAGAAAGAAAAAACCCTATACCCTGTTCCTGCCCGTTTGCTCCGATAAAAGACCGGACCTTTCGAATCCAATTTTATTAATAAAGCGATTAACAGCATGAGTGGCAATCCAGCCAATAGTACCAATCCGGCAACCACGATGTCAAACATTCGCTTGGTAAACGGAATCTTGTAATGTGTTACAGGAATCGTAACCGGCCGCTCTTTCCTTTCATTGCGGATATATTTAAACCGCAGAATGAACTTGATACGTTCCCTAAGATCAGCTACGTTGAACGGATAGAAGTAAATATCATTCACAAAAGGCCGGAATGTGTCTACAACCGCGTTCTTATTTCCTGAAAAATCAAGCAAAATAATGCTGATTCCCTGAGTGACAGGATTATTTTTTATATTAGTAATCAGGCGTTTGATTTCAGCTGTTTCGTTGCCTATTTCCAGCAATAGCAACTCGGGGACAGACAATAGATTGCAATTGCTGATAAACCGCTCCAAATCTGCTATTTGATTGAATTTAGTAATATCAGCGTTTTCAAAAAAATCGTCCTCCAATTCGTCACTGAACTTAGTTCCTAAATATCCAATAGATACGGTAAGAAAATACTGTTCTTTTTTTATATCAGTTAACAAATCCATAGGGCGATGTGTTAAAAATATTTTCGATTGTTTGTTTTAGTCTAAGCGGATCGAAAGGTTTACGGAGACATTGATTAACGGCGTCCGGAAGATCGTTTAATTCCTCGTGGATATTTTCAGAAGCAGACAATACTATTACGGGTATTTCACAATATAGCCCACTTACTTTAAGACATTTAAGAAAGGATTTTCCATCCATCTGTGGCATTACCCAATCCATGATAATCAAATCAGGAACATTTCTGTTTTCTAGATAAACAAAGGCTTCGTAACCATTAGCTGCAGCATCTACGTCAAAGTCCTCTGACAATATGAAATGTAACAATTTTTGTATGGTGGGCTCGTCTTCTACCAGAAGTATTCTCTTCTTCATATTCACAGCTTGGAAATCTTGCTGGAACAAATCTCTGCGTTTTTTACGAAATCTGATTGAAAAACCGCGGCTTTCTATTCAATTGTAGTGATTCCTCTACAATCGTACTTTCTGTCTCGAAAAAACATATAACCCGCTATCGATTTAATATTAATTTTTACACTTTTGATTTCTTATTTAAATAATTCGATGAGAACCTTTATTAAGAAATATGAAGTTTGGATCTTCTTGACGCTCGCGCCTTTACTTCATGCGGTTATAACTTATGCTAACAGTAAAGGTATTATAGGTGGATACGCATATCAACACGGCCGATTTTTTGCCCTTTTATTCTTTTTGATTTGTGTCGTCACCTTTACAAAAGGGACAAAGGGGGTTAAAGATTTGTTTAGGCCTATGCTTACGTGGAAAATTAATCCTAAATGGTATTTATTTAGCTTATTATTCGCAACGACAATCTGTTCTCTCACACTGTTGCTTAAGAGTTTTTATTACGGGATTGATTATGCTTCGCTTATGAAGTTTGATTTTCCACCATTGAGCATCTCTTTCATGTTGTTGGCTTGGGCATTTATGGGGGAGGTTGTTTGGGTCAGCTACGCAATTCGTGAATTATCAAAAAAATTAAATCCTTTTTATGCAAGCCAAATCATCGGTTTCTTTTGGACCTGTTGGTGGCTGCCGTCGGTTTTAATCGATGTAGGTGTTATCTCCAATCTTCCGCTATGGGCCCTACTACTGAATATGATGGGTGCCGCAGGTATGTGTGCGGTAGTTTATGAAAAAACGAAAAGTGGCGTCTGTGTGTGGATACTACAGTTTATGCTGAATATGTCTTTGTTGATACTACCGGTTTCTCCAACTGTAGGGGGTATTCCAACGTATGAAGCGTTCGCTATCCTTTACTTTATCGCGATGTTGGGCTTTATGTATTTTATGAATCCGGCCGTCAGAAAAACCTCAAGCCTTAGTAACATTTGATTAGCCATGAGGTATGGCATGCAAAACGAAGCCTACAACCGCTTCACCCGGATATTCCTAAAGTGAACCTCAGACCCATGGCCGAGGAAACCAATGTGGCCGGTACTACGTTTCAATCCCGGGTGTGCTTTCTTGTCCAATGTGCCGTTTTTCGAAGCTTCTGCCAAATCTCCATCCACAATCACCGTCCCATTCAATGTCACCTTGATTTTGTTGCCTTTGATCCAAATTTCTTCATTATTCCACTCACCCACCGGTTTTAAAAAACCCCGTTTGGCCGGAATAACGCCGTACACCGAACCGTGATACTGGTATTCTGCCAAATCTTTATACATATCGGCCCCATCATCAAGCACCTGTATTTCCATACCAGCATAAGCGGCATCCCCTTCCAGCGGCGCCCGTATGCCAATGCCGTTGTTTGCCCCGGGAGTCAACCGGAACTCAAACCGATACACAAAATCTCCAAATTCTTCCTTCGTATAAAGGTTCCCGCCCGATCCTTCCGTCGGATAGATCGCTAATGTGCCTTCATCACTCACACGGTAAGCAGTTGTGTTGCCTGTCCATGCATCTAAATCGGTCCCGTCAAACAACACTTCGAACCCTGCCGATCGCTCTTCCGCGCTAAGCGTAAACGGTTCCTGAGCGTGTACTGCCGTGACATCGGCGTTTTTTGGTACGATTGTCCGGCCGTCGCCCTGCTGGGCATATACCGGTGTCTGCAAAATGAAAGGCGCTATAAGCGCAGCGATCGTCCTTATCATAATCATGCTGATTTCCAAATCGATTCTGTTGTCACAAACATATCGTTTTCCGAAACAAAGCCAAAACTTTTTAAGTCTTCTCGAAAAAGATATTCGATATTTGTATCACAAACGCCTCCTTCTGGTCAATGAGTAAAACAACGATTATATCAACCTGGATAACTGAGCCACAATGGACAGATGGCTGGCCAATGATACACCGATCCGATCAGGTTCCGCGGCCGAGCGTATGGTTGATAGATCCGGCGCATACCCACACCGTACTTGGCAGCCCATACGATGGGATATTAAGCGAAGCGGAGTTGGCCCGGGCCGCGCGTTTTCATCAGTCCGTACACCGGATTCGATACAAGGCTACCCATATTGTCCTCCGGATGTTGCTGGCTGCTGGCACGCATACAGATGCGGCAGATTTGCATTTTCATAGCGGGTACCACAATAAGCCGAATTTGTTGGATGATCAAGACCTATCAACAACGTTTAGTCTATCCTATACCGAAAACAAATCGATGATTGGTGTTGCTGAGGGTCTGGCTATTGGTGTAGATATTGAATGGTCCCGCCGTCCCATCGTTATCGACGATATGCTCTCCGCCTGTTTCTCTGCCAATGAAATCGACTACATCACCGCGCAGGAAGACGACATGTATCGTCGTTTCTTTACGCTATGGACAAGAAAAGAAGCTATTTTGAAATTGACAGGTGAAGGTATTGGTGAGCACCTCCCCCTTTTCGAAGTTTTGGATGGCAGCTGCATTACCGGCAAAGAAATTATCGGCGGTCATCCGCCAGATAGGATTTACCTGTATTCATTCCACATCAGTGATGGCTACGTGGGTTGTTACGCCACTTCAGCGTCGTTAGATCAGCTGCAGTTCTATCTATTATAAATAAAGAAGGGTTTACTTGTATGCGGGAAGTAAACACTTATATGTTAAATGTAACTAGTTGCACCGTATACGTGTTTACTTTCTACGTATACGTAGTTACTTCCTACACGTAGGTAACTACTTCTGCCGTATACCTGTTTACTTTCTTCGCATAGGTAACTACTTCCGCCGTATAAGTGTTTACTTCCG
>Ga0079224_100012144_pt1 | contig 11913 bp, 10 predicted proteins | sample Stecom2015_FD_80414 | JGI IMG/M metagenome (GOLD analysis project Ga0079224, IMG submission 80414) | Agricultural soil microbial communities from Utah to study Nitrogen management - Steer compost 2015 | ecosystem: Environmental > Terrestrial > Soil > Agricultural land | place: USA: Utah... | reverse complement strand
GGAGGTTTTTTGCTTCCGGGGAAAGATGGTTTCGATAATGTCCAAGATGAGGTGCACGAGGAGGACGGTTTTCCAGATGCCGCTGAGCTCATTGACCGTTTGGTTCGTGTAGATATTGACGCCGTGATTCAAAAAGTTTTCCCGAACATGGTCCAAGTATGATTCGCTGCCAAGCTGTGACAACGGCTGGACGCCGAAAAATGCGGCAAACACACAGTGCATGATGACAAAGAGAACCAGATGATAGAAGAAGTGGTCCCATCTTGCCGACGCCTTATCGATTTTCTTCGCCATGTTTGTCCCCCTCTCCATATTTCTGATACCAATCGAGGATTTGTTCGATGTATTCCATGGTTTCCTTATCCAGTCCGATCACCTTTTCCGGCTGCCCCTCCTCCGGCTTGATCGTTTCCCAAAATTTGTCGATCAAGGAGTCCTCCATTTGCAGATGCTCCCGTATGAATCCCATGATTTCCCGCGCCAGTTGTTGAGAAGCGGGGGAGTCGACCGGTTCTCCCTTGGTTTGGCGAATTTTCTTCAAGAGATTGATCCATCGTTCCGTCTTTTCATCGCGGGTGGTCAGATCGGGCAATTGCTGAAGCAGGATTTCCTGTTCTTCCTCGGTGAAATGGCGGGATAAAAAGCTGTCCTCATCATTCAGCCGAATCGACTGAATAATGACCAGGATCTCGTCATTCGACACATCTCCCGTCAGCTCAAGGGAATGGCGGATGACGTGGAGGCTTTGTTCCAGAAGGTCCAGCCTCCGCTTTTCTTCCCGGATTTTCTCGATTTCCATATCGAAGATTTCCTTCCACCGCTCCGCTTTTTCGGAGTTGTCCGCGCTGACCCGCGTCATTTCTTTGATTTGGCTAAGTTTGAATCCCAACTTTTTGAGGACGATGATTTGCTGCAGTTTGACGAGGTCATCCTTGGTGTAATACCGATAGCCCGCTTCCGATGTTTTTGACGGTTTCAACAGGCCGATTTCATCGTAATAATGGAGGGTCCGTATGCTCACGTTGGTGATTCGGGAAAGTTCACCGACCCGATACATCGGTTCCTCTCCTTTCGGGGTGGTTCCGTAATGGTATGATAAACCCTTACGTTAAGGTGAGGGTCAAGGGGGGACCACTGGGGTTCCATCCCAATGGCCGGAGCGGTACGACTGCCTGATCGCAAAAATGCCGAGGTGCGATCCATGATCGGGAGTTTGCGGCCGAGCCTCCGGCGAAGCAGCGGAGACTTCGGCAGGGACGATACCCTCGCAAAAGGAGACTGTTCCGTCCGAAAGCTCCTCCAAATAAGATGCTCCGAAAATGAGCCGCTTTATTTCACGACAAGCGGTTTCCGCCCGGGAAATGGCGCCGAGACCAACTAGTCCCTGGAAAAAATCCGGATTATACTTAAGCATGGGAGGGTGCAAGGAAGATGCTGAAACAAAGAAGCAAATTCGTCACGTATACATTCAAACTTGCAGAGGTCGGTGTCCGGGTGGAGCGGAAGACATGGTTTGGTCGGAAGGAATTCCTCGTCAAGTATGGGACCATCCCCACCACCGTCAGCCGTTTCACCGAGCGGTCCAAGAAGTGGTTTTGGTTGGGGGTTGTGACGGCGCTGATCGGCTTGTTGGTATTTGCCGATAACCTGGTTCAGGACGAGCGGAATTTCGCGCCGGTATGTTACTTGACTTTTTCCCTGTTGTTTTGGCTATTATTTTGGCAGTCCCACAGCGCATGGGTCGGCTTTTACTGTCTTGACGGCAGCCGCCTCTTCTTTGTGGACGGCATTCCGTCCGATGCGGCGGTTAAGGATTTTATCAGGCGGGTCCAGGAAACGAAGGTGAAGGTTCTGCGGAGACACCTAATGAAACGGTTGGGGGATATATACGCGTTTTCGGGGGAGCTGGCCTGGTCCCACATCTATGATGAACTGACCAAGTTACAGGCCCTGGACATCCTTTCGGAGACGGATTTTAACCGGTTGAAAAAGGAGCTTCTCGACAACTTTGAGCACTTTCAGCAAACCCATCCTATCGGTATCGACGTTCACAAATTGCATTGACCGATTCGGCAGCCGCCCGGTTTTGGCGGTTTTTTGTGCGTTTTCAAAGAAGGGGCGCAAATCGGTAGCGGCCGGGCTCCCAATGCGGGGGAGCGGCGGTGCCCCCGCTCCTCCAACCTTCCTTTACCGATGGGGGATCCGTCCCATATGGCGGAACCCTTGTGCACCGGTGTGCCTTCGGGCAGGATGGAATAGAAAATTTTTCTGTGGATGCAGGTGGTTTCCATGAAAGTGATCGTGGCGACGCTGAACGCCAAATACATTCACACCTGTTTGGCTTTGCGGTACTTGAAGAGTTACGCCGAGCCGGAGTTTCCGGTGACCATCAAGGAATACACCATCAAGGATCCGGCGCTGAACATCGCCATGGATTTGTACCAGGAAGCTCCCGATGTGGTGGGCTTCAGCTGTTATATCTGGAATATCGAGGAAACGATCTCGGTTCTTCGCATCCTGAAGAAAGTGATGCCCGAGGTGAAGATCGTCCTCGGCGGCCCCGAAGTCTCCTACGACGTGCGCGACTGGTTCCGGCGGATTCCCGAAGCGGATTTCATCGTTTACGGGGAGGGAGAGGAAACCTTTAAAGAGCTGCTTCAGGAATTGGCGGGAGCGGGCAACTTCCGAAACATCCCGGGCCTCGCCTGTCGCGGTGAAGAAGGAGATCCCATCATCAATCCGCCGCGTCCCAAGCTGGATCTGCACCGGATCCCCACGCCGTACCGGTTTCCCGAAGATCGGCCGCACCTCTCCAAGCGCATCGTGTACATGGAGACCAGCCGCGGCTGTCCTTTCCGCTGCCAGTTCTGCCTGTCTTCCATCGAAAGCGGAGTTCGCTATTTTGATCTTGACCGGATCAAAGAGGATATTCTCTACCTGATCCGGAACGGAGCGAAAACCATTAAGTTCGTTGACCGCACCTTCAACATTCACCGCACCTACGCCATGGAACTGTTCCGCTTTTTGATCGACCACCACGGCGGGTGCGTCTTCCAGTTTGAGATCACCGCCGACATTCTTCGGCCGGAGATCGTAAGGTTCCTAAACGAAAACGCGCCCCCGGGCATCTTCCGCTTCGAAATCGGGGTGCAATCGACCAATCCCCTCACCAACGAGCTGATCCAGCGGAGGCAGAACTTTGAGAAGTTGGCCTGCACCGTGCGCAGCATCCGGGAGGGGGGAAAGATCGTCCAGCATCTGGACCTGATCGCCGGATTGCCGGAGGAGGATTACGATTCCTTCAAAAAAACCTTTAACGATGTGTTTGCCCTGGAGCCGGAGGAGCTGCAGCTGGGCTTTCTGAAGCTGCTCCGCGGAACGGGGCTGCGCCGCGAGGCGGAAAAGTACGGATATATCTACGTCGATCGGGCCCCTTATGAGGTGCTGGCAAACAAGGTGCTTTCCTTTGACGACATGATCCGCATCAAGCGGGCCGAGGACATCCTGGAAAAGTACTGGAACACCCATTATCTCGATGAAACGGTCCGGTTTTTGACGCGGCACGAGTTTGAATCCCCCTTCGATTTTTTCCAGTCCTTCGGGGATTATTGGGATGAGCGGGGATGGAGCCGCATCGGTCACCAGTTGGAGGATCTGTATCTCCGCCTGCGCCAATTTTTGCAGGAGCGGGGAACCCCCCATCTGCCCGTGATCGAAGGACTGATGAAATACGATTACCTGACCCATTTCAAGCAGCCTCCGCGTTCCGTCTGGTGGAAGGGGACGGACAGGGAGGAACGCCAGAACCTCCTGCGACGCCTGGTCGAGGAGCCCGAAGCCGTCTCGGAGGATTTTGCCCGCCTGCGCCTTTCGGAGCAGGATCTGATCAAACATTGTCGGGTGGAGGTGCTGCCCTTTGATTTCGTCCATTACCAGACGACGGGTTCCCTTCGCCGGGATCCGAGCTGCCTGATCGTACATTACAGGCCCGGAGAGGGTAAGGGGAGGGCCTTTGCCGCATCCATGGATCGGCTGGGTCTCCGCTTATCGGAAGGGTGAGCGGTTGAGCCCTCGCGTTCCCTCCGACAGGGAGCGGGGGCTTCATGTTTTTTTGTTGTTCGCAAAGAATATTGACTAATTAAATATAAATAGATACAATTAAAAACAGAGTATTTTAATTGGAATAACAAGATTATATCGCGCAACACTCTTATCCAGAGCGGCGGAGGGACTGGCCCGATGAAGCCCGGCAACCCCGGAATCACTCCGGAAGGTGCCAATTCCTGCGGAAGCCATTCGGTTTCCGAGAGATAAGAGGAGAGCACTTGGTCGAGCCTCTTCTCCTGGATAAGGGAAGGGGCTTTTTGATTGGAGCAGACGGGTGGTCCAAAGGGAGGTGCACAGCGCCGAGGGGTCAGTGAATCCTCCTTGTCCGGAGGGATCAATTCATCCATGATGGGAGGGCAAAAGGGATGGCAAAAAATTTGACGGTGGAACGGGAAGTCTCCGGGGCGAGCAGCGCCGCATCGACAGAACATCGCAAAGTCGCGCTGGCCAGTTTTGTGGGCACTGCGATCGAGTGGTATGACTTCTATCTGTACGGAACGGCGGCAGCGCTCATTTTCCCGAAATTGTTTTTCCCGACCTTTGATCCGCTCTACGGCACTTTGGCTTCATTTACGACCTATGCAGCGGGATTTCTGGCGCGCCCGCTCGGGAGTATCCTCTTCGGACATTTCGGGGATCAGGTCGGCCGGAAGAGGATGCTCACGCTTTCGTTGGTCATCATGGGCATTTCCACGTTTCTCATGGGTCTGCTTCCCAGCTATCACTCGGCGGGTTACCTGGCACCGCTCCTGTTGTGCCTTCTCCGCTGCATACAGGGATTTGCCGTCGGCGGGGAGTGGGGTTCAGCCGTGGTCATCGCGGTGGAGCACGCCCCGCCCGGCAAGCGGGGGCTTTATGGAAGCTTTCCGCAGATGGGGGTCCCGGCGGGATTGTTGTTATCGACGCTGGTGTTTTCACTCGTATCGAGCAATCTGTCCAATGAGGATTTTTTGGCCTGGGGTTGGCGCATTCCCTTTCTGTTCAGTATCGCGCTGGTTTTGATCGGGCTCTATGTGCGCTTTCAAGTCAGTGAATCGCCCGTTTTTTTGAAGGAAGTGCTGGCCAAACAGCAGCCGGAGAAACATCCGGTCCAATCCGTCCTGCGCCAACAAAAAAAGCCCCTGTTTCTGACGATTGGCATGAAGCTGTTGCAAAACGGCGTGTTTTATATTTACACCGTATTTGTGCTCACCTACCTGGTAGATATCCGACAGATGGACCGGTCTGTCGGTTTAAATGCGGTGATGATCTCTTCGATGATCGGATTTGCCACCTTGCCCCTCTGGTCCTACCTGTCGGACAAGATCGGGCGAAAGCCGGTGTACCTTTTCGGGACCGTCGCATCGACGCTGTTCATTTTTCCGTTCTTTTGGCTGATCGATACCGGGTCGGTGTTTTGGGTTACCGTATCGATGGTGATCGGCTTGAACGTGTTGCACGATGCTGTCTATGGTCCGCAGGCGGTTTACTTTTCCGAACAATTTGGGACCAAGGTGCGCCTGAGCGGTGCATCGATCGGCTACCAGATCGGAACCATCCTCGCCGGGGGATTCTCTCCGATCATCGCCACATCGCTGTTGGCGGAGTTCGAAGGCGCAAGCTGGCCCATATGCCTTTATGTGCTGCTGCTGGGCCTCCTCAGCACGGTGGCCACGCTGTTTGCGCGGGAGACCTACCGCGATTCCCTGACGGGCGAGTGATGGAGCACAACGCGTTAAAGAAGCCCTTGAAGCCGAAAAGAAAATGACTTGAGTTGCCGCAGGCAGCTTCAAGTCATTTTCTGCATGCGGGAGAATTCGGAACGGATGGCTTTTTGCAACTGATCATGCAAAGACGACGATGCCTGCCGGGTCTCCCCGTTAACGTTCCGCCTTTGCAAGGGTAGGCCGGTTCAGGGAGAAGAGGGACAGGTCCAGTTCGGGCTTTCCGTCGGTGGTCCACTGAGCCAGCGCTTCCCCGAGGGCGCTGGAGAATTTGAAGCCGTGCCCCGTCAAACCGGCGGCGATGAGAATCCGCTCGTCTTCCGGATGGCGATCGATGAGGAAGTGTTCATCCGGCGTCCGCGTATAGATGCAGACGGAACCGCGCAGCCGCTCGCCGGCGGCCCGGGGCAGGTTCTGCTGCAGAAATCGCCGCAGATCTCCCTCATCCTCCGGATGGCTGCCGAAGGTACGGTCGAACCGATCCGGATCGATCGGCGGCCCGCCGTCGTGGCGCCCCACCTTCACCCCGCTTCCTCCGAAGCTGGGGAATCCGTAGTACTGTTCGTCGGGGAGGTCGAAGAAGAAGGCGGGGAAGCGGCGGGAGTCGTACAGCCCCTCGTCGCACCGGAACCAGCCGACCGTTTTCCGTACGGGTGTGAGGGGCAGGGAGAGATCGGCGAGCAGTTTTCCCACCCATGCCCCGGCGGAGACGATGACCCGCTCCCCGTAGAAGGTGTCTGTCGGGGTTCGCAGGGAGATGCCCCCGGCTTCCCGCTGGAGAGACAGGACGGGGGTATTGGTTTTCAGGACAGCGCCCCGGTCGATGGCGCCCTTTCGGAAGGCCCGGAGACAGGCTTCGCAGAACAGCACTCCCGCATCGGGTTCCAGGCAACCGATATCGGTTTCCGGAATCGTGATGCCCGGCCAGCGCCGCATGATTTCTTCCGCAGACAGCCGTTCCAGGGGAAGATTGTGGATTTTTGCCCCGTCGATGGTTTCCCGGATGAAGCGGGAATCAGGGGCTCCCACCCCGAGGACGCCCGTTCTCGCAAACAGCCTCTCTCCTGCCTCTTCCTCCAGCTCCATCCACAGTTGTTGCGAGCGCAGGGCCAGGGGGATGTACTCCCGGCCTTCTCCGTAAGCGTGGCGGATGATCCGGGTTTCTCCGTGATGGCTGCCGCTGGTGTGGGGCGGATCATAGGCATCGATCATCAGGACGCGGACGCCCTTTTTTGACAGGTAATAACCCGCCGCCATTCCCGCCGAACCGGCGCCGATGACGACCACATCAAAGCGATTCCCCATCTTTTCATCATCCTTTCGTCAGATTGGGAATTTGGTGGGAAAAACCGGATCCGAAGCCCGGAAGCGGCGAAGGTTCTCTTTTTTCTCCCCGAAGGGCGCGGCACACCTCCGGCGTGTCGACGCCTTCACGGATCCCTGATCAACCGGTAAATGCCTCCCAGTATGCTCCAATCCTCATCGCGCTCCGCTCCCGAAAAGCTGACGAGGAAGGGTCTCTCTCCGCGTTTTTGCAGGATTCTTTGGACGGGCCCGTCCCCGATCGGGGCGCAGAACAGCAGATGTCCCCCCATCAGCTTCAACTCTCGGCATACGGCGTTCAGTTCCATGTCCACGTATTCCTTCCCGGGTCTCAAGCCGAACCCCTTCTCCCATTCCGCTGCCCGGCCGAGGTTTTGAACGGTGAAGGCGATGTGCTTCAGCCGCAGATCCCCCGCCGGGTGGGGCATCATGGCTTTCCGCAGCTGCAGGTCCCTTCGGCGCTCTTCGTCGGTTTGCTCCCACTGGATGAGGAAGGGGGGCGGCAGCTCGCCGTCCGGCCATTCCGGAAACATGAGGGTCCAGCGGAGCACGGATCCGTCGGGACGGATGCGTCTGCCGGGAAAGGGGCCGTTCATCCGCCATCCCTGCTCCTCCAGCAGGCGGGACGCCTCCTCCAGATTGTCCGTCCGCAGGGCGATCCGCGCTGGCCCCTCCCCGTGGGCGAGATCCTCCAGGGCTTGATGCACCAGGGGATTGTCCCGCGCCTTTTCGGCTACCGCAGGATTTTCCACGCCCAGGTACTCAATGTAGCTCAAATCGAAATAGCAAAGGGTATTGAACGTTCCCCAGTCGGAGTGGCTGCCGCCTTCCACCGCCTGGATCCCGCACTTTCGAAGGGCCTCCATTGCTTTTTTCGGGTCGTGCACGAGGTGGACGAGATGATCAAATGCGTACAACGGTTGCTCACCTTCCCGGAAGTGTAGTGAATCAAAGGGATATACCGCTTCGCTTTGCCAAGAGGGCCGGGGTGCTTTTCTTTCGTCAACATCATTTTTTGCCGGTCTTTTTGGGAAAATGCGGATGATGCGACGGAGAGGAGGGAAGTCGTTTGGGTCATGTTTCTTGGTTTGGGGTTCATTCTCCTGCTCCTTTGCAGAAAACCGGTGGATGCGTCTTCCTTTCATGGTATTCTGGATGAAGAACCCGGAGACAGAGAGGAGAAAAGAGATGGAAAGGGAGCCTTGGACCCTTCTCGTAGTTGACGATGAAGAAAAGTGGTTGGATGTGGTGGCAAATTACCTGGAAGGGGAAGGCTATCGCGTGATCCGCGCCCTGGACGGGATTGAGGCCCTTTCACAGATCCAAAAGCATCCGGAGATCGATGCGGTGCTCCTCGATTGGATGATGCCGGGGATGAGCGGCCTCGATGTGTGCCGGCGGATCCGCAGCTTCTCCGATGTTCCGATCCTCTTTTTGACGGCCAAGTCGGAGGAAGTGGACAAGCTCCTGGGATTGGAGCTCGGAGGGGACGATTACCTGACGAAGCCCTTTTCCCTGCGGGAGATGGTGGCCCGGATCCGGGCGGTGCTCCGGCGTGCCCGGGGAAAAGACCGGGGGATGGGGGGTTCGGAGGAGAAGTTCCTGCGCGGACCGCTGGAGATCGATGTGCCGGGTCACAAGGTGTGGCTGAACGGACGGGAGATCTCCCTGACGCCGACGGAATTCAAGCTGCTCACCACCTTGGCGTCCAAGCCGGGGAGAACGTACAGCCGCCTGCAACTGCTCGAGTCGGCCCTGGGCGAGGAGTATGCCGGATACGAGAGGTCCATTGACACCCACATTCACAACCTGCGAAAAAAAATCGAGGAAAATCCGTCGGATCCCCGCTTTATTCAGACGGTGTTCGGGGTGGGTTACCGGTTTGGTGATGTCCGGTGAGAATGCGGACCAAGCTGTTCGCCAGCTTCGCAGGATTGTTTGGGGCGGGGGTGTTGGCGGCATTTTGGACGGGGGCCCATTGGGAGGAAGCGCGGTCAGGGGGGGGACCGGCCGACCTGCCCCTGGCGCTCCTGCTGGCGATCGGCCTGATCGGCCTGTCGGCGGTGTACGCGGCGGCATTGGGGATGACCCGGCGGCTGGAGCAATTGAGCGCGTCGGCGGAGGAAGCGGCCTTTGCTCCGGATCTGACGGAAGTGCACGTCTCCGGCACCGATGAGTTGGCCGCGGTGGCCCGTTCGATGGAAAAAATGCGCCGGGAATGGGTCCGGGGGAAGGAGGCCCGCAACCGGTTGGTCGCCGATGTGGCCCACGAACTACGGATGCCGTTGGCCATCCTGCGGGGGCAGCTGGAGTCGCTTCTGGAAGGGAGGGAGCAACTGGCCCCCGACCGCTTGCTGCCCCTCGTCGATGAAACGATCCGGTTGTCCCGCCTGGTCCAGGATCTGCAACAGCTCGGTTTGGCGGAGGCCGGACGGTTGTCCCTCGATCGCCGCTGGGTCCCCTTCGGGGCTTTGATCGACGAGGTGGTCGATGTGCTGCGGTTCGAAGCCGAGGAAAAGGGGATGACGCTGGTGGTGGAGGGATCGGCGGATTGTGAAATCTATTGCGATCCCGGACGGATTCGTCAGGCCTTCATCAACCTGATCGGCAACGCCATTCGCCATTCAGAACGCGGGAGTCCGATGAAGATGTGCCTGATGGCCTTTGAAGATTCGGTGCGGGTGGACATTGTGGATCGGGGGCCGGGGATTCCTCCGGAAAAGCTCCCCTACCTGTTTCAGCGCTTTTTTCGGGTGGACGACTCCCGGAACCGCCGATCGGGCGGGACGGGGCTGGGCCTGGCCATCGCCAAGGGATTTGTGGAAGCGCACGGCGGAACGATCGCCGTCGACAGCGAGCCGGGGGAGGGCAGCACCTTTACGATCACTTTGCCGAGATTCCCCGTTTCTTGACAACTTCTTAAGAACTTCCCGAAAGGATCCCGAAACCTTCCCTTTATGATTGGGAGGCGAAGGGAGGAGATCGTGATGGAACCGATGCTGGAAGCGGATGAGTTGTGGAAAATCTTCGGAGACGGGGAAAATCGCGTGGAGGCGTTGCGGGGGGTCTCCCTTTCCGTGTTCCCCGGGGAGATGGTGGCCATCATGGGCCCGTCGGGATGCGGAAAGACCACCCTCTTGAACGTGCTGTCCGGGATCGACACCGTCGCCCGCGGCAGCGTGTGGATCCAGGGGCTGGATCTGCACGGGATGAAGGAGCGGGAGCGGGACCGCTGCCGCGCGGAGAAGATGGGCTTCGTCTTCCAGGCCTACAACCTGATTCCCGTCCTGTCGGCGGTGGAAAACGTGGAGCTGCCGCTCTTGGCGATGGGGGTTCCCGCCCGAGCGGCCCGGCGGAGGGCGGAGGAGGCCCTCGCCCGCGTCGGGTTGAAGGAGCGGCGCCACCACCGGCCGTCGGAGCTGTCGGGGGGACAGGCGCAGCGGGTCGCCCTGGCGAGGGCGATCGTCAACCGTCCCGCCGTCGTTTTTGCCGATGAGCCGACGGGAGCCCTCGACCGGAAGACCACGGAACTGGTGATCGATCTGCTGGATCATCTGAACCGGGTGGACGGACTCACCATGGTTCTGGTGACGCACGATCCGGAGGTGGCGGAACGGGCCCACCGCATCCTGTACATGGATAGCGGTCAAACCCTCCGGGAACGGGCGACGAAACGGCAGCAGGCTCCTTCACTGCCGTCCGCGGGGAGGGAAGGGTGATGGCGGTCGGAATCTTCGCCGGTTTGCTTGTGGCGGCCGTCCTGGCCACGGCCTTTCTCCCGGGGCGCGATCCCCATCTGCGGCGCGTGGCGGTCCGAAACCTGACGGTCCGCAAAAGCACGACGGTCTTCACTGTGATCGGGGCGATGACCGGAACGGCGCTGATCACGACGTCGCTGCTCCTCACCGGTTCCATTCAGGCCAGCGTTGACCGGTTTTTTGAGGAGCAGTTCGGCCGGATCGTCAGCGACCTTTCGGCGGACGGGCAAAAAGGACTGAAACGTTCCTACATGACGGCGGAGGATGTGCGGCACATCGAGCGCCTGGCGGAGAAGGAGAACTACGATCGCGTATTGCCCACCGTCGGTTTGACGGTGACCCTCGTCAAGCCGGATGAGAAGGGCAGGCCCCTTCTCCTCAGCCCGAGAACCTACGTGCACGGATGGGACCCGGCGGCGGCCGAGAAGTTTGATCCCGAAGCGGCGAAGGAGATCCCCTCCGACCTCGCGGCAGGAGAGATCGTGCTGTCTGATCGGGCGGCGAACCGGCTGGAGGCCCGGGAGGGGGATCGCCTTCTCGTCCTGGATGCCGGCGGCCGGAAGCAGCCCTTTACGGTGAAAAAGGTGGTGGCTGAACGGGGCTTGACCGGCTACCGCGGGCTGGAAAAGGCCCAGGCGACGGCCCTGGTTTCCCTCGATGCGGCGCGGATCCTCTCAGGCATCGGGGCGGACGGCTATAATCATGTTCTTCTCGGCCGTTCCCGGCCCGACGCACTGTCCAGCTGGCTGTTTCGGAGCGGCGGAGTGTTCAAGTTCGAGAGGGAGGGATGGGTCGTCTCCAATGTCCGCGAGATGGCGGCCCACGATCTGGATCAATTGTTTAGATTCATTCCCGTCTTTTTCATCGCCGGCCTGAATGCGATCCTGATCGGTTTGGCCCTGATCGTCAACATCTTTCGGATGATCGCCGAGGAACGCCGCCGGGAATGGGGCATCCTCCGGGCGATCGGGATGAGCCGGCGCGACCTTTCACGCCTGTTGAGGACGGAGGGGCTTCTGTAT
>Ga0079224_100012143_pt1 | contig 11913 bp, 11 predicted proteins | sample Stecom2015_FD_80414 | JGI IMG/M metagenome (GOLD analysis project Ga0079224, IMG submission 80414) | Agricultural soil microbial communities from Utah to study Nitrogen management - Steer compost 2015 | ecosystem: Environmental > Terrestrial > Soil > Agricultural land | place: USA: Utah... | reverse complement strand
GTTCTTGAGCCTGGTGGCCGAACCGGAGACCTACGAGCGCTTCGAGCAGGTCATCGTCGTGCACGGCGTGCGCGAGGTCGCCGACCTGGCCTACCGCGACTGGCTGGAGCGGGGCCTGTTCGAGCACGAATACCTGGGCGAGCTGGTGCGCGACAAGCTGATCTATTTCCCCACGGTCACGCGCGAGCCCTTCCGCAACATGGGCCGCGTCACCACGCTCATCGAAACCGGCGAGCTCACCGGGCGCATGGGCATCGCTCCCCTGGATCCGGCCACGGACCGCCTGATGCTCTGCGGCAGCCCGCAGATGCTGGCGGACACCTGCAGGCTGCTGGACGAGCGCGGCTTCCGCATCTCCCCGCGCACCCGCGAGCCCGGCGACTACGTCATCGAACGCGCCTTCGTCGACCGCTGATCCGTCGTTCCCGGCCCGGCCGGACCCGGGCCGGGCCTGCCGCCCGGTCCGTGCCCCCGCGGAGCATCGCATCCGGGCTCAGCCGTCGAAGCCGTCGGCGAAGACCGTGTCGCCGGTCCGCTCGTAGGCACCGGCATCGCACCGGGCGATACCGTCACCGTCGCCATCGGCCGGCCGCGCGAATCCGCGCTGGTCGCTGCCGACCGGATGGCCGGCCAGGTCCGTGCAGTCGCCCTCCACATCCAGGGCGACGCTGCCCGGCAGCAGGGCATGCGTCGGGGTGGGACCGCCGTTGTCCGCCAGCGGCCCCAGGGCCATGGCCTCGCGGCTGGCCAGGTTGAATCCGGCGCAGCTGGCGTCGCTGGCGAAGTTGCCGCCCGCATCGTCCAGCGTCATTCCGTTCGGCACGAAGCAGTTGGCACCGGTGTTCGCCAGCAGCGACCGCCGGCTGGCGAAACCGCCTTCCACGGCGGCATTCCACCCCCGGTTGTCGACCAGGCTGGCCTGGACCAGCTCCACCTGGGACGGATAGACGTGGTCGTTCTCCAGGGCCCCACCGCCGTTCCCGGCTTCATTGCCGGAGAAGGTCGCGTTCAACGCATGTACCACGGCCGTCTGTCCGGTCGTGTATACACCGCCCCCCCGGCCCGGCGAGCTGTTCCCGGCCAAGGTGCTGGCGATCAGCGCCACCAGCTGGCGGTCGTTGTACACGCCGCCGCCCGTCATGTCCGCCCAGTTCGCCTGCAGGACACTTTCCTCCAGGCGGAGCAGTCCGGAAGGTGGCTGGACGCCGGGACTCCAGCGCATGGCGATTGCGCCTCCGGAAACGTTGGCCCGGGACGTCCTGATCGTGCTCCTGGAAACCATCACGATGGAGTCCACGGCATCGATGCCGCCGCCATGATGGCTGGCGAAGCAGTCCTCGATCGTGCTCCCGGACAGCGCAAGGAGCGCATCACGCGCGTTGTGTACGCCACCGCCCTCGAGTGCCGTGCCCATGCGGATGCGACTGTCCGCGATGGACAGGATCCCCCGGTTGTGGATGGCGCCGCCGCGCTCGGCCTGGCAATCCTGCAGGGTGACGCCCCGCAGGACCAGCGTGCCTGCATTGAGCACGCACCCCCCGTTGCCCGCATCGTCCACGCCTTCCACCCGCCCGCCCCCGATGGAGAGGTTCTCGATCTCCACGGTGGTGCCGCCGGCGATGCCCAGCAGCCGGGAGGTGCCATTGCCGCGGACGACCACCGCCCCGCCACCCAGGATGCGCACGTCGTCGGTGATCGCCGGCAGCTCCGATGACAGGTGGATGTCACCGGTCACGGTGAACACGATCTCGTCCGGGCCGGGCGAGGCATTCGCGGCTTCGATCACCTGCCGCAGGGAGCCGTTGCCGTAATCGTTGTTGGTGGTGACGGTGAAAGTCGCCGCGTGCACCGGCCCCACCAGCACGAATGCCAGGGCGGCTGCCGGCCCCGCCAGGGCCACTCCGGCCGGCGGCCGCTTCCGTTCCAATGCCCGGGTCATGATCCGCTTCCCCTGTGCCGCGTGGCCGGTCCATCCGGCCCCTCTGTCCGGGAAAGCGGAAATTTCCCGCGCATGCCATCACGGAAGCGCGCCCGGTGGCACTGCCTTCCCTTCACGATGCCGGGGTTGCAGGCGGGCGCGCGGACGTCCCGCGCAAAGGTCCGCGCCTTCCATGCCGGAACCCTCCGGACATTGCCCCGGATGGCGCTGGTGCCGGGAACGGACGGCCGGAGCCCGGCCCCACCCCGCCGCGACGCGGCGGAATGGCGTCAGCGTTCGCGGTAGTACTCGCGCATGGCCAGCGGCGCGAAGACCGCCGTGGCCACCCCCGACGCGGCCAGCACCCACAGCACATCGCCAGCCACCGGCTGCCCGTGCATGAGGCCGCGCGAGGCGTTGGCCAGATGCGTGACCGGGTTCCAGGCCACCACCATCTGCAGCCAGCCCGGCATGGTGGCCGGATCGACGAAGATGTTGCTGGCGAAGGTCAGCGGGAACAGGAAGAGGAAGCTGGTGGTCATGACCGACTCCGGCGTGCGCACGCGCATGCCGACGATGATCCAGGGCCAGGATACCGCCGAGGCGAAGACCAGCATCAGCGCCACCGCCAGCAGCACGCCGCCCGGCCCCGCCTGCGGCCGGAAGCCGAGGATGAAGCCGAGCGTGACGACCACCAGGGCGGCGAGCAGGTAGCGGGAAAGGTCGCCCAGCAGGGCCCCGACGATGGGCGCCGGCTGCCAGATCGGCAGCGAACGGAAACGGTCGAACAGGCCCTTGTGGATGTCGGTATTGATGCCCACGCCCGTGTAGACGGTGAGGAACACCATGGTCTGCACGACGATGCCCGGCAGCAGGTACTGCAGGTAGGCGTCCGTGGACCCCGCCAGCGCCCCGCCGAACAGGAAGGTGAACATCAGCGTCATCATGATCGGGAACACGGTGGCGTCGAAGAGCTGGAACGGCACGTGCTTGACCTTCAGCATGGCCCGCCAGGCCATGGTCAGCACGGCCGCCCAGGTGCCGGGTGCGGCGGGAGGTCGCGCGTTGGCGGGTACCTCTCCGGATGCGGTCGGGTTCATCCTGTCACCTCTTCCTGCGCCGTTTCGGCGGCACGCCCGGTCAGGGCGAAGAACACATCATCCAGGCTCGGCTGTGCGAGCGCGAAGTCGGTAAAGGCCAGACCGCTGCCGGCCAGCGCGGACAGCACGGCGGGGATGCGCGAGTCGGCGTCGACCTTGGCCAGCAGCAGGCCGGGCTCGCCGCCGGCATGCACCTCGCCCAGCGCGGCCTGCAGGAGCGTCCGTGCTTCCTCCGTGCGCGCGGGATCGGCCAGCCTGACGTGCAGCGTGCGCCCGCCCACCGACTGCTTGAGCTCGCGGCTGGTGCCCTCGGCGATCACCCGGCCATGGTCGATCACGGCCAGCCGGCCCGCCAGCCGGTCCGCTTCTTCCAAGTACTGCGTGGTCAGAAGCACCGTGGTGCCCTGGGCGGCGATGGCACGCACGATGTCCCAGACCTGGTTGCGGCTGCGCGGATCCAGCCCGGTGGTGGGTTCATCGAGGAACAGCAGCGGCCTGGAGACGACGAGGCTGGCGGCGATGTCCAGGCGCCGGCGCATGCCGCCGGAAAAGTGGCGCACCAGGCGGCCCGCCGCGTCCACCAGCCCGAACGCTTCCAGCAGTTCGCGCGCGCGGCGGCGCGCCTCCCGCCAGGAGAATCCGTTCAGACGCGCGACGAGGACGAGGTTCTCCAGGCCGGTGAGTTCCTCGTCGACGGAGGCGAACTGGCCGGTCAGGCTGATGCATTCGCGCACCCTGTGCGCCTCGCCCACCACGTCATGGCCGAACACGCGGGCGCTGCCACCGTCCGGACGCAGCAGCGTGGCGAGCATGCGGATGGTGGTGGTCTTGCCGGCGCCGTTGGGGCCGAGCAGGCCGTACACGCTGCCGGCCACCACCTGCAGGTCGATGCCATTGACGGCGCGGGTCGCGCCGAAGGCCTTGCGCAGGCCCTGCGTTTCGATGGCCAGGGTCATCCGGTACCTCGGGCACGGGAACGGGGTTCCCGATGGTCGCACATGCCGGCCGGGTTTCGACATGCGCCCGGCCGGTGCCGCCTGTCCGGCGATTCAGCGCGGCACCAGACGGACGATGATGCCGTCGATCATGGTCAGCAGACGGTCGCCATTGCGATGGAAGTCGAAACTGGCGTTGTCGCAGTCGACGCGCAGGGTCGGCACGGGCATGGCCTCGAAGCCCAGCGTGCCGGCGCGGGCAGCGGCTTCCGGGTCGTCGGCCAGTGCGCCCTGGAACAGGCCCGCGGGCTCCACGCCGATCTCCGCGTAACGCGCCTGGCGGCAGGCGAACAGCTCCGGACCACGCACGCGCGTGCGCTCGAACACCACCGCCTCGCCGATCATGGCGCGGATGCGCGCATCCACCTGCGCCTCCATCCGCCACGGCGGTGGTGCCGCCTGCACGATCACCCAGGCGCCATGGCCGCCGCGCGAGAGCATCACCACGGCGGCAATGACGAACGGCAGCAGCGCCAGCCCGAGCAGACGCAGGTCGTACCACAGGCGGTGGCGGCCGCCGCGTGGCGCCAGACTGCGCGAGAGCATGCCCGGCAGGGTGCGCAGCGTGTCACCGGAACGCCGGATGGACTCCGCCAGGCGGCGCATCTGGGGCGTGGGTTCGCGCGGGTCGGAGGGCTCGGTCATGGGCGCTGCACGGCGGCGGCGGAACGGCCGCCAGCTTACTCCTTCCGTGACGGGGCGCACATCCATCCCACCGCCGCCCTGCGACCGGCGGCCAGGCGGACGATGGCGTGGCGGCGAGGGGTCCGGGCGATCGCGGGGCGATCAGCCGTCCTGCCAGGCGGCCAGCCATTCGTGCAGCAGCCAGTTGGCGCGCAGTGGCGTGCGCAGGCGGCTGCGCAGGCGCAGGGCCTCCAACTGGCTGCGGCTGAGGCGGTCCAGGTCCACCGGCGGCGCCGGCGCACCGGCGGCGAGGGCATGCCCGGCGCTGCCCCAGCTCCACAGGCGCAGCCAGGCGATGGCGGCCTCCACATGCGCCTCCGGCTCGCCCGCCCAGCGTGCGGCCACCTGCAGCGGCGAACACCGGCCCTGGCGCAGCGCCACGAGATCCTCGCCGACCGCCTGCAGGCGCTGCGCGGCGTCGGCCCCGCTCCATTCCAGGGCGGTGCCGGGATGGCCGGCCGCCAGCGCCACCGTCAGCGGCGCCAGATCCCGGCCCTGTGCCACCAGCCAGTCGTGCACGACCTGCGGCGCCGGGGCGGTGACCACGAAGGCATGGCAGCGGCTGCGCACGGTGGGAAGCAGCAGCGCCGGTTCGTCGGCGATGAGCACCAGGTGCACGCCCGGCGGTGGTTCCTCCAGCGTCTTCAGCAGGGCGTTCTGCGCATTGACGTTCATCGCGTCGGCCGGCTCGATGACCGCCACCCGCGTGCTGCTGGCCTGTCCGGTCAGCTGCACGCGCTCGATGAGGCCGCGCACCTGGTGGATGCGGATGCTGTCGCTGTCATCTTCCGGACGCAGCGCCAGGTAATCCGGATGCGTGCCGGCGGCCAGCCAGACGCAGCTGCGGCACTGGCCGCAGGCGTGCCCGTCCGCACCGGGCGCCTGGCACAGCAGGCGCTGCACCATCGTTGCCGCCAGGCCGCGCTTGCCCAGGCCGCGTTCGCCGGCCAGCAGCAGCGCATGGCCCAGGCGGCCGCTGCGCAGCGCGGACTGGAACTGCGTCCAGGCCGGCAGCAGCCAGGGTGGCAGTGGCGAGCTCATGCGTGCTCCGCCCCTGCCCGCGCGATGAGCGCATCGAGTGCCGCGCGCGCGGCATCGGCCACCGCGTCGATGCTGGCGGTCGCGTCGATACGGTGGAATCGCTGCGGCTCGGCCCGCGCGCGCCGCGCGAAGGTGTCACGCACGCGCTCGAAGAAGGCCAGCGATTCGGCCTCGATGCGGTCGGCGCCGCCGCGGCCATTCAGCCGCGCCAGGCCGTCGGCCACCGGCAGGTCCAGCCAGAGGGTGAGATCGGGGCGGGTATCGCCGACGGCGAAATCCTCCAGCGTGGCGATGATCTCCACCGGCAGACCGCGGCCGCCACCCTGGTAGGCATAGCTGGAATCGGTGAAGCGGTCGCACAGCACCCAGGCGCCGCGTGCCAGCGCCGGGCGGATCACCTCGCACACGTGCTGTGCGCGCGCGGCAAACACCAGCAGCAGCTCGGCGTGCGCGCTCATGCCGCGATGGGCCGGATCCAGGACCAGTTCACGGATGCGTTCCGCCAGCGGCGTGCCGCCCGGCTCGCGCGTGGCGACGACCTCGATGCCATGCGCCTGCAGGTGGGCGATGCAGGCGGCGATGACCGAGCTCTTGCCGGCACCCTCGCCCCCCTCGATGCTGATGAAGCGGCCGCTCATGGCGGGCCCGCGCCCTCGCCATCCCGCGCCGCCCCGCTGCCGGCGTCCGCCTCCAGCACCTGCCGGCGCGGACCGAGCTGGTAACGGCGCACGGCGTTGACGTGCTCGCGGTACGTCTCGGAGAAGTGGTGGCTGCCGTCACCTCGGGAAACGAAGTACAGGGTCCTGCCGTCCGCCGGCGCAACCGCGGCGGCGATGGAAGCGCGCCCTGGCAACGCGATCGGTGTCGGCGGCAGGCCCTCGCGCGTGTAGGTGTTGTAGGGCGTGTCGGTCTGCAGGTCACGCTTGCGCAGGTTGCCGTCGAAGGCGCTGCCCAGGCCGTAGATCACCGTCGGATCGGTCTGCAGGCGCATGCCCATGCGCAGGCGGCGCGAGAACACGCCGGCAATCTCCGGCCGCTCGCTCGCGCGACCGGTTTCCTTCTCGATGATGGAGGCGAGGATCAGCACCTCGTAGGGCGTCTGCACCGCCGCCAGTTCGCTGCGCCTTGCCCACTGCGTTTCGAGTTCGGCCTTCATGGCCAGGTACGCGCGCTTGAGCAGGGCCAGGTCGGTGGTGCCACGCGTGTAGGCATAGGTCTCGGGGAGGAACCAGCCTTCCGGATTCATGCCTTCCGCCCCCAGCGCGGCCATGACCATCCCGTCGCTCTGGTCGCCCAGCGTGTGCTCGATGCCCTCCAGTTCCGCCAGCGCCTGGCGCAGCTGGCGGAAGGTCCAGCCTTCGATGATGGTGAAGTAGTGCTGGATGACGCGCCCGCGCGCGATCTTGTCCAGCAGGCTGCGTGGCGTCGTGCCGTGGCCGAGGGCGTACTCGCCCACCTGCAGGCGGCGGATGACGTCAGTCTCGACGGCCAGCAGCTGCCACCAGGGCCCGCGCCACTCCTCGGTCAGGCCCATGCGCGCCAGCCGGCGCACGATGCTGCGCAGGGAATCACCGCGCTTGACCTCGAACACCACCTCCCCGTTGCCGATCGGCAGGAGCGTGGAGGCGAAACGCTGGTAGTCGCGCCAGGCCACTGCCGCCGCCACGGCCACCAGCAGCAGCAGGAGCAGCAGCACCCTGCCGATCCAGCCCTGCGGCTGCCGCCAGGTTGTCCGTGGCCGTGTCGTCATCGATCCGCTGCGGTTCCGGGAGGCTGGCCGATGCCCAGCGACGCCAGAGTGTACCCGAGGCTCCGGGTCACCGGCCCGACACGGTAACGGCGGTTCCCCACGCCCGCCACGGGCACGATGCCGCGCACCGCGTTGCAGATGAAGACCTCGTCGGCCATGAGCACCGCGTCACGGTCGAGGTCGCATTCCACCACCGGCAGCCTGCGCCGCGCCTGGCGCAGGATCCAGGCGCGCGCCACACCGGCCACACCACAACGATCCAGCCACGGTGTCAGCAGCACCCCGTCGCGCACGATGAACAGGTTGGCGGCGGTGGCGCAGACGACATGGCCGTCCTGGTCGCACAGCAGGCCCTCGTGGATGCGCGCGTCCCGCCATTCGCCGCGCGCGAGCACGTTCTCCAGCCGGTTGAGATGTTTCAGGCCCGCCAGCAGCGGCTGCGTGGAAAGCCGCAGGCGGCACCAGCGCAGCCGCACGCCGTCGCGCCAGGCCCGTGCGGGCATCGCCGGCACGGGATGGCGGCTGAGTACGCGGCGCGCGCCATCGCCGGGCGCGTAGCCACGGCCGTCACCGCGCGTGACCACCAGCTTGATGATGCAGTCGCGCCCTCCGGCCAGGCGTGCGGCCTCGCCTTCCAGCGTGCGCGCGTCCGGGGGCGGCAGGCGGAGGCGGCGGCAGCCGTTCCGCAGGCGTGCCATGTGCAACCGCCACAGGGGTGCGTGCCCCGCCACGAAACGGATGGTTTCGAACAGGCCATCGCCATAGTTGAGTCCGCGGTCATGCGCCGGGACCGGCCTGCCCGCACCGCCGTCAACCAGCACCTCGGGTGTCAGCCGTCCTGCCCGTGTCCCTGCCCCGCGCATGGCCCGTGTCCTCACTGCCCCAGCAGGGCCAGCATGCCACGCGCCTTGGCGCGCGTTTCCGCCAGTTCGCGTTCCGGCACGGAGTCGGCGACGATGCCGGCGCCGGTGCGGAACCCCAGGCGCGTGTCCTGCAGCCAGGCGCTGCGGATGAGGATGTTGAGGTCCATGTCGCCGCGGCGGTCGAGATAGCCGATCGCGCCGGTATAGGGCCCGCGGCCGGTGCGCTCCAGGTCGGCGATGATCTGCATGCCGCGCACCTTGGGACAGCCGGTGATGGTGCCGCCCGGGCACAACGCGCGCAGAATCTGCCCCGGCGTAACGTCGTCGCGCAGCCGGCCGCACACGTTGGAGACGATGTGGTGGACGTGGGCGTAGCTCTCCAGCGTCATCAGCTCATCCACCTGCACGCTGCCGGGCACACAGACACGGCCCAGGTCGTTGCGTTCCAGGTCGATGAGCATGACGTGCTCGGCCCGCTCCTTTGGATGCGCGATGAGCTCGGCCCGCAGGACCGCGTCGCTGGCCGCATCGCTGCCGCGTGGCCGCGTGCCGGCGATGGGCCGGGTGTCGATGCGGCGTCCCCGCACGCGCAGCAGCCGTTCCGGCGAGGCGCTGAGCACGCTGGCCTCCTGCCAGCGCAGCACGGCCGAAAACGGCGCCGGACTGAGCCCGCGCAGTCGCCGGTACAACGCGACCGGATCGGGTGCCGATCCGAAGCGTGCCAGCCAGGCACGGGAAAGGTTCACCTGGAAGGTGTTGCCGGCATGCAGGTGCTCCAGCACCGCCTGGACGCCATGGATGAATCGCGGTGGTGGATCTTCCTCCACCGCCACCACCGCTGGCACGCCGCCGTCCGGCGGCGCGTCCTGCAGCGCCTGGATGTCCGCCTGCAGCTGCCGCAGCAGGGTCTCGTGGCCGCGTTCGGCGAACACGAACACGCGACCGTCGACATGGTCGCGCCAGACACCGGCCGGCGTGCGGATGGCCAGCGCCACCGGCAGCGCGGCCAGGTCGAAGGCCGGCAGGCGCAGCACCGGCTCGAACTGCGCCACCAGCTCGTAGCCCAGGTACAGCAGCCAGCCGCCCCCGGGTCCGGCATCGGCGTCGGCATCGGCCGGGTCGCGCTCGCGCCCGAAGGCGTCGTCCAGGCAGGTGGCGAAGTCGTCGCCGAGCAGGCGGCCGTCCTCGTCGCGCACCAGGCCATCGGCATGCAGGACGATGTGGCGGCCATCGGCGATGGGCAGCAGGTCGTGCCGCCCGGTCCGCGGATTGTGCGCCGAGCTGTCGAGGAAGGCCGGATAGCGCCGCGGCCAGCGCGCCACCAGGGCCAGGGGATCGAAGTTGGCCGGCACACCGCTGGACATCGTCATGGCTGCGCTGCCGGCGGCACCGGGTCCTGCGGCATCGCCGGGGGGCGATGGCCGGCGCGGTCAGACGCGCCGGAAAACCACCGTGCCGTTGGTACCGCCGAAACCGAAGGAGTTGGACAGCGCCACGTCCACGCGCGCCTCGCGCGCCGTGTGCGGCACTAGGTCCAGGCCGGCCACGGCCGGATCCGGATTGTCCAGGTTGATGGTCGGCGGGATGACGCCATGGTGCAGGGCCAGTACGGTGAAGATCGCCTCCACACCGCCGGCGGCGACGAGCAGATGGCCGGTCATGGTCTTGGTGGAGCTGACCATCACCTTGCCGGCGTGGTCGCCGAACACGGCGCGCACGGCCTGCGCCTCGGCCACGTCGCCGGCCGGCGTGGACGTGCCGTGCGCATTGATGTAGCCGACCTCCTCCGGGTCGATGCTGGCATCACGCAGGGCATTGACCATGCAGCGCGCGGCACCCTCGCCGTTCTCGCTCGGTGCGGTCATGTGGTAGGCGTCGCCGCTCATGCCGAAGCCGATCAGCTCGTCATAGATGCGGGCACCGCGTGCACGGGCGTGCTCGTATTCCTCCAGCATGAGGATGCCGGAGCCGTCGGAGAGCACGAAACCGTCGCGGTCCACGTCCCAGGGACGGCTGGCGCGCGCCGGTTCGTCATTGCGGCTGGACAGCGCGCGCGCCGACACGAACCCGCCGACCGCGGTCGGCGTGGTGGAATATTCGGCACCGCCGGCGAGCATGGCGTCGGCGTCGCCGTAGGCGATCAGTCGCGCGGCCAGGCCGATGCAGTGCGTGGCCGTCGTGCAGGCGGTGACGGCGGCGATGTTCGGGCCCTTGATGCCCTTCATGATCGAGATGTGTCCCGCGATCATGTTGATGATGGCGCTGGGCACGAAGAACGGCGAGATCTTGCGCGGCCCGCCGGTCATGAACGCCTCGTGCGTCTTCTCGATGGTCCCGATGCCACCGATGCCGGCGCCCACCGCCACGCCGACGCGCTCGGCATTGGCTTCGGTGATCTCCAGCCCGGAATCGGCCAGCGCATCCAGTCCGGCGGCGATGCCGTAGTGGATGAACGGGTCCATCTTCTTGATGTCCTTGGGCGCGATCCACCTGGCCGGATCGAAATCGCGCACCTCGCCGGCAATGCGCGTGCCGAAGCTGCTGGCATCGAAATGGGTGATCGGGCCGATGCCGCTGCGACCCTCGATGATGGCCTTCCAGGCCGTCTCGACGGTATTGCCGACGGGGGACACGATGCCCAGGCCGGTGACGACGACGCGACGCTTGCTCATGGCGGTATCACACTGCAACGGATGAATGTGAATGCGCCCGGGTGGGAACGCCGGGCGCGGGTTCGGAAAGCATGCGCGCCCGCTCCGTCCGGACGGGCGCGCCGGTCAGGGCTCAGGCCTTGACGTGGGCCTTGATGTAATCGATGGCCTGCTGGACGGTGGTGATCTTCTCGGCTTCTTCGTCCGGGATTTCGCACTCGAACTCTTCCTCGAGCGCCATCACCAGCTCGACCGTATCCAGGGAATCCGCGCCGAGATCATCGACAAACGATGCGCTGGGGGTGACCTCCTCTTCCTTGACCCCGAGCTGCTCGACCACGATTTTCTTGACGCGATCTTCGATGCTGCTCATGTGTGTGATGACCTCTGCTGCGTGATTGAAGCGGCGATTGTAGAGCATGACCGGGCGCCGCTGGAAAGCCCCCGGCCGGGGGCGGAGAAAATCCCGAGAACGGGCTGAAACTTAGAGGCCTTCCTGCAGGCAAAGTGCAAGGACCGGGGCGGCGTGCCGGCGCCGGCACGGCCTGCCACCTCAGGCCATGTACATGCCGCCGTTGACGTGCAGCGTCTCGCCGGTGATGTAGGCACCCCCGGGACCGGCCAGGAACAGCACCGCCTGGGCGATGTCGCCCGGGGTGCCCAGCCGGCCCAGCGCGATGCTGCCGGCCAGTGCCTCGCGCTGCGCTTCCGGCAGGTCGCGCGTCATGTCGGTCTCGATGAAGCCCGGGGCCACCACGTTGACGGTGATGCCGCGGCTGCCCACCTCGCGCGCCAGCGACTTGCTGAAACCGACGATGCCGGCCTTGGCCGCCGCGTAGTTGGCCTGGCCTGCATTGCCCATGGCACCGATCACCGAGGCGATGGAAACGATGCGGCCCCTGCGCGCCTTC
>Ga0079224_100012142_pt1 | contig 11913 bp, 10 predicted proteins | sample Stecom2015_FD_80414 | JGI IMG/M metagenome (GOLD analysis project Ga0079224, IMG submission 80414) | Agricultural soil microbial communities from Utah to study Nitrogen management - Steer compost 2015 | ecosystem: Environmental > Terrestrial > Soil > Agricultural land | place: USA: Utah... | reverse complement strand
TACCAGTGGCTGCAGCAAGACGCCCGCAAAGCAACAAATGCTAAAGCCGCCCAAGAGCCCATCAGCAACAATGCACCGCGAAAAGATCAGAAACGCCTCGAAGCGGACCTGCGTAATTTGCTACGCCCGGTGAAGCAAAAAATTGACAAGCTGGAACAGCAACAGGAAAAGCTCACGACAGAACTGGCAGTCATTGAAGCGAAAATGGCCGATCCGGAGATATACGACGCCAAACGCAAAGCTGAACTGACAGAATTGCTGGCCAAACAAGCCAGCGCCAGCAGCAGTCTGGCCAGTATTGAAGAAGACTGGTTTATGGCTCAGGAAGAGCTGGAGCAAAAAACCGAACAATTCTGGCAGCAAAATGGCTGACAGGATTAGCGCTGACGAACTGTGGCAATTCAGCCTGGCACTGTACCCGAAGGTGAAATCTACCTGCCTGAGTTTGCAGGATAAACATGGCGCCAACGTTAACCTGCTGCTGTTACTGTGCATGCTGGAGCAGCGCCAGCTGAGCCTGACGCCGGTGCAGTTGCAGCAGCTTAGCGCCAGCCTGCAACAATTCAGTCAGCAGTTTAGTCAACCGCTTAGGGCGCTGCGTAAACAAAGCGACACAGCTATGCTGACAACAGAGCAGCAACACCAGTTAAAACAAAGTCTGCTGCAAACCGAGCTGCAGCTGGAGCAGTTAGAGCAGCAGCTGTTGCTGCAGCATTGCCCGCCATTAGCTGCTGACAGCGCCGTGCCTATGCTGGAGCTTTATCTGGCACAGCTGACCGACCGCAGCATCGCTTATCAGCAGCAAATAATTGATCTGCGTCAAGCCTTTACCAGCTAGAGCTAAGTGGCTGTACGAAGTTTGATCTGGGTCAGGTAAATACTGCGTTGTCCGCTCTAAACTGAGCTTATCAGTTCAGCATGAGGGCAATATTATGAACCTGTGGCACGAGTTTACCCGCGACCCGGTAATTTTTATCTCTTTTACCGGCTTGGCAATAGTGATTGGTTTATGCGCATTTTACGCCTGGTACTTTATCTACAAAGTGAGCCACGCTGAGTCTGACGAAAAATAACCAGGGGGCTTAATCAACCTGCAAGTACTGTAGTTTGTCCGGTATTCCATTCCAGGCATCGGCATCTGCCGGTGCCGGCTTAACTTCGCGGATATTCGGCCACAGCTCAGCCAGCTCAGCATTCAGCGCAATAAAACTGTTTTGTTCAGCTGGCACTTTGTCCTCCTGTACTATGGCATTGGCCGGACATTCCGGCTCACACAGACCACAATCAATACATACAGTGGGGCTGATTGCCAGAAAGTTCGGGCCCTCAAAAAATGCATCGACCGGGCATACCGCCACGCAATCGGTATATTTGCATTTAATACAGTTATCCAGTACTACAAAGGCCATGGTGAAAAGTGTTCCCTGTTGCTCAGGCTGGCGATCATACTGTAGCAGACTGAAAAAACAAGTTAACCGTTGCAGCATTAATTGGCGTAAAATAGCGCCCATCTTGTGAGTTGCCGGGCCTGTTGCCCGGTAGCAATGACACCGATACGGAACCCTTATGCTGCGTCTTACCGAAATTAAACTGCCGTTAAACCATGACGAAAGCGCTATTAACGCCGCTATTATCGCCAAGTTAAATATCAAACCAGAACAACTGCATAGCATGCATGTGTTTAAACGCGGTTTTGACGCCCGTAAGAAAACCGATATTCAACTCATTTACACCTTAGATATTGAAGTCGACAACGAAGCCGCGCTGCTGAGTAAATTTGCTAAAGATCCGCATGTGAAACAGGCCCCCGACACCAGCTACAAGTTTATCGCCAAAGCACCGACGAGCCTGACTGAACGCCCCATTGTTATTGGTCTTGGCCCGTGCGGCTTATTTGCCGGTTTACTGCTGGCGCAAATGGGTTTTAAGCCGATTATTCTAGAACGCGGTAAAGAAGTACGCGAACGCACCAAAGACACCTTCGGCTTCTGGCGTGGCAAGGAGCTGAATACCGAATCAAACGTGCAGTTTGGCGAAGGCGGCGCCGGTACTTTTTCAGATGGCAAGCTGTACAGCCAGGTAAAAGATCCAAAGCATTATGGCCGTAAGGTGATGAGTGAGTTTGTTGCCGCCGGTGCACCGGAAGAAATCATGTATGTTAGCAAACCACATATAGGTACCTTTAAGCTGGTGGCGATGGTGGGGAAAATGCGGGCCAACATCATTGAGCTGGGCGGCGAGATCCGTTTTAGCAGCCGCGTTGACGAGCTTCATATCACCGATGGCCAGCTTACCGGCTTGACACTATCCAGCGGCGAGCAATTGCACAGCCGCTACATCGTGCTGGCGGTTGGCCACAGTGCCCGCGATACCTTCCAGATGCTATACGACAAGGGCGTATATATTGAAGCTAAGCCGTTTTCGATTGGCTTTCGCATTGAGCATGAGCAATCAATGATTGACGAGTGCCGCTTTGGCCCTAATGCCGGCAACCCTATTCTCGGCGCTGCCGATTATAAACTGGTGCATCATTGCACTAATGGCCGCAGCGTATACAGCTTTTGTATGTGCCCAGGCGGCACTGTGGTGGCCGCTGCGTCAGAAACCGGCCGTGTGGTCACCAATGGCATGAGCCAGTATTCACGCCATGAGCGCAATGCAAATAGCGCCATAGTAGTAGGTATTGACCCAGAGCGCGATTATCCCGGCCATCCGCTGGCAGGTATTGCCCTGCAGCGCAAGCTGGAAGAACAAGCCTTTAAACTGGGCGGCGAGAACTACCACGCGCCAGCGCAGCTGATTGGTGATTTCCTCTCTGGCAAAGCGTCCGGCGAACTGGGTGAGGTAAAACCATCTTATACACCGGGTATTACCTTAACCGATTTAGCCCAGGCGCTGCCGGATTTTGCTGTTGAAGCACTGCGTGAAGCCATACCGGCATTTGATAAGCAAATTAAAGGCTTTGCCAAAGCAGACGGTTTACTAACAGGGGTGGAAACCCGCACGTCGTCGCCTGTCAGCATTAAACGGGGCGCTGATTATCAGAGCATCAACACCAGGGGTTTATATCCTGCGGGTGAGGGCGCAGGTTATGCTGGGGGTATTTTGTCAGCCGGCATAGACGGTATTAAAGTGGCAGAAGCTGTCGCATTGGCAATGCTGTCAGAAGTGGGCGCTTAAGCGCCCACATAAATGGTCAGTTTAGTTTGAGTGAGGCGGTAAACGGCTTTACCCCCACCACCGGATACAACTCATCCGGTTTGTAATAATGAGCGCCTTTAAACACCAGGGCTACCTTACGGATATCACTGATATTTTTTGTTGGATCGCCATCAATCACCAATAAATCGGCATTTTTACCGGCGGTGATAGAACCACTGTAATGGGCAGCGCCTACCAGCCTGGCAGGTTCCAGACTGGCAATACGCAGCACATCAAGCGGCGGAATCCCCGCTTTGGCGTAGAGCTCCAGCTCGCGATGCAGGGTAAAACCGGCGATATTGTCTGTACCTGGTATTATAGGTACACCAGCATCAAACAGTACCTTAATTATTTTAACCAACGCCTCCGCCGATTGCTGATATACCGGTTGCATCTCAGCAGAAACGTTCATCACAGCGCCTTTTAACTGGCGCACCACACCCGGTGGCAGATGGTCAGCAACCATGGCAAACTCCGGGTCAACCTGCTTATTTTTTCCCAGCAACAAACTACGAAAAGTCGCGACAGTTGGGTCTATAGTAATTTGCTTATCTGCCAACAGTTTAATAAAGTCTTTTACCGGTTTGCTGGTTAAATCCAGACCTGCGGCTTTTTCACCGACCAGAGAAAAACGCAGCTGGGTGCGGGTATCAACTTCAGCACCGGCGAGGAAGTTCAAAAACAGCATATTTACATGCTGAATTTCGTCAAAACCGGCATCTACCGCCTGCTGTGCTGTCATAAAGGCCGGCACATGGCCACTCAAGCGCATACCGCGGTGATGCGCATGCTCAGCAATCGGCTTTACCCACTTCGGATCAATAGAGCTGTAGATCTTAATCTGCAGATAACCGTTATCTGCAAACCAGTCAATTTTCTCATGCGCTTCAGCCAAAGAATTTACCGACAGACCGGCTGAGTACTCGCTTTGCTTATCAAAAAAGCCGGCCCGGTACACCCGGTTGCCAATCAGCTCATCGCTGTTAAACAAACGGTCAATCTCCAAAATGTTGTCATGATTGTTACCAATATCACGCACACTGGTTACACCGGCAGCAATATTCAAAAGACCATCATTTTTTGACAAATGGCCATGCATATCCCACAGCCCCGGCACCAGAGTCTTACCCTTTACATCAAGCACTTTAACTCCAGCAGGCGCGGTAAGCTTTGTACCTACGGTGACAATTTTGCCTTGTTTTAGCAAAACATCGGTATTTTTCAGCAGCGTCTTATCCAGCACATTAACGACGTTACCGCCCTTTAGCAGCACAGTGTCATAACGGTGGCTCAGGTGTTTGGCGATATCAGCCAGATAATCATTTTCGGCTTGTTTCTGTATAGTGGTAAGTTCAGCGAAGTTTTCCAGGCTGTAGCCATCACGGATCACCCGCATAAAGCCACTGAAATCCTGTGCGAAGTAATGGCCGTCTTTATCAAACCAGCCAAAAGAGGGGTTAAACGCCAGGCCGCTGATAGCATACAAGGTGACTTCTTCACTCTTATCGCCATTTCTAATGGTAACCGTCTTCAGCTTATCCAGTTTTGCTGTGCCGCTGGGGAGTAAATCGACAGAACCAGTCGGCGAGGCCAATAGCGCTTTCATCAGCGCATAGCTGGCGGCACCGGCCTCATCAGCCGGTACGTAGAACCGCGGCAGCGACGTCTGTAGCATGCCTTCATCTTTATTGCCGACCCAGCGTGCCACACCATCGACCAGGCTGAATTCCTCTGCTATAGGGGCTCCAAAAGCCGAGGTACCTGTAGCACTGAATGCAATCGGTATACCTTTGTCATTCAGTTTCAGGCTTTCTTTAATGGTAACAACCCGGTTATTCCAGCTTAAATTTAACGAGGCATCAAAACTGCCATCACTTTTTTCTGTCACGACCTGCTGCCCGGCTTCTCCTTTTTCAGAATAGAGTTTGTTGGTAACCGTTTTGTCTGCCGCTACAACCGCTGTTACGGTGAACAACAAACCAACCAATATCGCGCAGTGGATTTTCATTGAGCGTCCTTTCTGAATTAATAAACCCAGAAACTATAGCAGCTCAAACTTACTATGCCATGTTAGCGCACCTTAGCCGGCACAAGGTTGTTTTGTCGTAGCGGCGGACAGCACCACCTGATTGCCGCCGGCTTTTTTTGCCAGATACATCGCCTTATCAGCATATTGCAGCAAGCCACTGACTGACTGGCTATGCAGAGGAAACATAGCTACACCGATACTGGGCAATACCTGTAACAACTGGTCCGCTATCATAAAAGGCTGGTTAAGCTCCTGCCGGATTTTTTCCGCCAGTTGCAATGCAGCGCCACTACTCTCTACGACAGGTAATAACACCACAAATTCATCGCCACCCATTCTGGCTACCGTATCGCTATGGCGTAAACACTGCACAATACGCTGCGCGGTTTGCTGTAACAGCTCGTCACCTGCCTGATGGCCAAAATGATCATTGATGTGCTTAAACTTATCCAGATCCAGATAACATAAAGCAAACTGTTCGTCATCACGCTGCGCTCTGGCTAAGGCTGATTGCAGCCTGTCCTGCAATAAATCGCGGTTAGGTAACTGGGTTAACTGATCGTACAACGCATTGCGCTGCAACCGCTGTAACATTTGTTTGCGCTCAATCGCAACGGCTATCTGAACAGAAACAAATTCCAGCAGCTCAACTTCACTGGCGCTGTAGCCGGCAGCGTCTGGCTGGTTCTGCACCATCAAGGTGCCAATAACCGCACTGTGTGATTTCAGCGGCACACCAAGCCAGTTTATCGTTGTGCCGCCTGCCAGCTTACGCAGCTTCGGTGATAATTCAGACGGGTTAACTGCGGTGAGTAAAATGGTTTCAGAGCGGTGCATTACCTCAGCACAAAGTGCCAGCACATCACAGTCTGAACAGTCATCTTCAATACGGGTCAGCGCGGCATTGTGGGCAAAAAATAATGACTCACCGGATCCGACAGGTAAAACTATGGCAAAACGAGACATCGGCATCAGCTCAGACACAATCTGCTGAATGCATTGATAAAGTGCTTCAAGGTCATCGCAAGCAAAAGCCGCTTCTGATATGGCATACAAAGCCGCCTGACGCGCCTCAATTTTTTTGCTGCGGCTGATATCCCTCGCCACAGCAACACGGCGTTTATCAGTAGCAGACCAGCGTGCCGACCATAATAAGTGCACAATCTGGCCATCTTTGCGAATATAACGGTTTTCAAAATCGACTTTCACAGCACCGGCATTAATCTCTGAGGCCGTTTTTAATGTGCGCTCGCGATCATCCGGGTGCACCAGTTCAATCATCAGGCGGCCCAGCATTTCCTCCGGCGTGTAACCAAAGATGCGTTCCGCACCTTTGCTGACAAATTCGAAGCGGCCAAACTTATCGACCACACAAATGGCATCCAGCAGTAAATCGATGTAATTACTCAGGGCTTTATAACTGTCAGTATTCATCAGTCGGCAATTGGATACAGCAAAAACTGTTTAAACCTTAGCACGCCCGGCGAACTATAACAGGCGGTATCAGCTGATTTTCCAGGTAAAATTGCTAATGTGACAACTCAGTAATTAGTTGCTCACAGTTACGCCACACCAAAGCGTAAATTGTCAGTTGTGGATTGACGCCTAAACTGGTGGGTAGCACTGAACCATCAAACACTGAAAGATTACTCAATTGGTTGTGCCGGCCGTAAGGATCGACCACACCGCGTTGAGCGCTACTGCTCATATTGCAACCACCCATCACATGCGCAGACACTATGGTCTGGCGCAATATCTGCATCGGCAGCTGCGCTATCGCCGCTTTCGTCTCAGCCCAGCTGCTATATAAGTTGGCATCATGATGAATAGGCAATACCTGGCGCGCGCCGGCGGCAAACTGCAGCTCTGCCATAGACAGCAAAGCCCGGCGCATGCCATGCCATAAATAATCTGTGATGGGGTAATCCAGCACCGGTTGTTGATGCTGATCCAGCATCACGCTGCCGCCCTGGCTTTGCGGGTGAAAGCCGTCACGCAGTAATGCTATCGTCGCCTGCAGATGATTAAATTGCTGCATCATGGCTGCATGCTGCGACCCGCTGCCGATAATTTTAGTGGCCATTAATACCGGGTGCAGCGGCGGTACCTCAAGCTTGTAGCCAGCCAGATTGTTATCTGCGGGCCAGACAAACTGATCCGAATACACCGATTGCGGTGCACCACTATGGCCATTTACTGCCTCGTCAAACAAAGCGCCGGAAATAACCGAAGGGTGCAAATAGGTATGCTTGCCCAGCCGGCCTGACGGATCGGGTACTTTCGAGCGCAGTAGTAGCGCCGGTGAGCCAATCGCTCCTGCAGCAACAATATAATGCTTAGCGGTTATCGTAATGCGTACATCGCTGCGCGGCTGAAAATACTGATCAACCGGCACAGCATCCACCGATGTAACCCGTTCGCCCTGCCAACGCAACTTGCGTACAGAAATTCGCGAAATCAGTCTGGCCCCGTTGGCCATTGCAGCTGGAATAGTACTGACCAGCATCGATTGCTTGGCATTAATCGGACAACCCATACCGCAATAGCCCAGGTTTGCGCAGCCGTTAACGTTGCGGCTGATTACACTGTAATGCCAGCCTAGAGCTTCGCAGCCCTGCTGCAGCCTGGCATTATTCATATTCGGGGGTACAGGCCACGGCTGGATATTCAGCCGCTGCTCTACCTTGGTAAAAAATGGGTTCAGGTTGTTCTCTGCCTGAAAAGTAAGGCCAAACTCACTTTGCCAATAAGCCAGTGTGGGTTGAGGTGTACGGATAGAGGTGGTCCAGTTAACAGTTGTTGAACCGCCTACGGTACGGCCCTGCAAAATTCCAATGGCCTGATCGCGCGTCTTACGCGCCGCGCCTTCCTGGTATAAGTTAGGGTAAGCCCAGCGCTCCTGCATTACAAAATCATCACGCGTATACCAGGCGCCCTCTTCCAGCAGTAACACGTTAAAACCGGCCAGTGTCAGTTGCTCCGCGGCAATACCACCACCGGCGCCTGAACCGATAATGACGATATCCGCGTCAAACTGCTGATCCGAACTGAACAAAGCGGCGTTAATATGGTCAACCATTAGCGAAATTCCGGCGCGGTGTAATTCAGCTGTTGCCAGTGCTGTGGCTGGCCGTAGAAGACGCCATAGAGCAACTCGCGCAGACTATGATATGCCTGTTGCAGTATTAGCAAGTAACTGTCGCGCCAACTGTTAAGCAGGCCCAGCCGTGCGGTAATACTCAAAGCCGGTAAAGCCGTAATATGGCCAGTCAGCGCCAGTTGGCTTAGCCGGTTAGCGAGCAGATTAAACAGCTGATCTAACTGCTGTTGCTGGCTTAACGGTAAAAAAGCAGTGAAATCAATTACAGCAGCTTTGCTGCGCTGAAGTGCAGCCTGTGCTAAGGTCGCATCCTCAGGCAAAGCGCCGTATAGCAATGCAGGCAAAATAGCAGACAACACCCAGCCCCGGTTGTCTTCGTCCGGGTTTAGGCTAAACTGCCAACCAGCCAGCAACAGGCTGCCACTGGCGCCTAACGCCAGACCGCTGAAAAGAAATTGGCGTCTGTTCATTACTACAACCCCGTTAGCTAACGTTAACGCATTGTTTATCAGGGAACCCTAATTTGCAAGCTCAAGTCAGACCAGTTGTAACATCTTCGTTTAAACCTGCCTGGTGGCTAAAACATGCGCACCTGCAAACTATTTTCGCCAAATATTTGAGTCCGCGTAAAAAGCAACGCACGGTAGCCGAGCTTTTTACGCTGCCAGATGGTGACGAACTGGAACTGAACTGGATGCAACCCTCAAAGGAAGCAGCTAACGCCCCCATGGTAGTGATACTGCATGGTCTCGCCGGTAACATTCACAGCCATTATATTCAGGGTATACTGGCGCAGTGCCGCGCACTGCACTGGCCTGCGGTGCTGATGCATTTTCGTGGCTGCAACGGTAAGCCCAATAAGCTGCCCCGCGCTTATCACAGTGGCGATACGGCCGATGTTGCAGCTGTATTGCACGAGATAACCCAGCGTTTCCCTGGCCGCCAGTTGGTGGCGGTGGGTTACTCACTTGGCGCAAATGTGTTACTGAAATACTGTGGTGAGAACAACGGCCAGAATATGCTGTCAGCGGCTGTTGCAGTATGTCCACCACTGGATCTGTCCGCCTGTGCCAGCCGTATCAATCAGGGCAGCAGCCGGATCTACCAGCGCTATCTGCTAAGCAGGCTAAAACGCAGCACTTTGTTAAAGTTAAAACAGTTTCCGGACTTTCCTATTCCGCTTACGCCTCGAAAAGTGAGGCGCCTAAGCAGCATAGAGCAGTTTGATGAACTTTACACCGCGCCGATCCATGGCTTTCTGAACGCACAGGATTACTATCAGAAATCCAGCGCGAAAACCTTCCTGCAGCATATTGATATTCCAACCCTGATTATACATTCCAGCGACGACCCGTTTTTATCTGATGCGGTGATCCCAACGGACGATGAAATACCCGCCAGCGTGCACTATGAGCTAACCAGTGGCGGCGGCCATGTCGGCTTTGTCAGTGGCAGCGTGTTTAAACCGACCTTCTGGCTGAATCAGCGTATCCCCGAATTTATCCGGAGCCAGTTAGCGTTATGATTATTCCTTACACTGATATTAGCGACGACACGCTGAATAACCTTATCGAATATTTTGTGTTACGCGAGGGTACCGACTACGGCGAGCAGGAAGTCGAACTGCCACAAAAAGTAGCGATGGTAAAGCGTCAGTTGAAAAGTGGTGAGGTATTGATTGTTTACTCAGAACTACATGAAAGTATCAATCTGATTGCAAAACAGCAGTTTCTGCAGCAACAGCTCGAACAGCAGTCGGATTGACGGTCGCAGATACGTCATAAATCTATCACACCAACATCATGTTATTGTCATACAGCTTACTGAAACTGATTGTTTAACAAGGTTTTTCAATCAGATAAAAGGATGCAATAACAATGATGAAGCGATCTCTGCTGGCGTTGACGGTACTGGCAGCTTTGAGTGGCTGTTCACTGGATGGCGATGACGGTGCCCAGGGGCCTGTAGGTGAAGTGGGTGCACCCGGCACGCCGGGTGACGATGGTAAAAACCTGCCACGCGAGCTTGAAATAGCGGTAGTTGGCCGTTTCAACACCGGTATCTATGGCCAGGCTGCAGCGGAGATTGTGCAGTTTCACACAGCGTCCAAGTCTGCTTTTGCTATCAACGCCGCGCAAAACCGGATTGAAGTTATCCCTCTTGCGGTATTACCGGTAACAGCTGTCGGCAGCCCGGTATCGGACGATAGCCTGACATCCACAGCCTTTACGTTTCCAGACAGTGTAACGGTAAAAAATGCCGCAGGCAGTGATGTTACTGTCAATCTTGGCGAAGCCAACTCTATTGCTATTTATGGCGATATGCTGGCGATTGCTGTTGCCGCCCCGCTGAAAACCGACAATGGCGCTGTGTTGTTTTACAGCTTAAGTGCAACAGGCACTGGAACCTTTGTTAAGGCAGTTGCGGTGGGGGCTTTACCCGATATGCTGACGTTTACGCCGGATGGCAACAAAGTACTGGTCGCAAACGAAGGTGAACCGGATACTGATTATCTGGCAGACCCTGAAGGTTCAGTCTCAGTCATCAGCCTGAGTGACAGCATGCCGGAAGACCTGGCGGCAACCATTAACCTGACCAGTGACATGGTGTTTAGCAGCGATTTGCTGGATGAAACAGATTACGACACTGATGCCAAGCGCAGAGCGCTGTTGCAAGCTGCCGGCGTAAAATTTGCTGGCCCTGCCGGTACCACTGTGGCACAGGATCTGGAACCGGAATACATCACAGTATCAGCCGATAGCAAAAAAGCCTGGGTGTCACTACAGGAAGCGAATGCCATCGGCATTCTGGATCTTACCGATATGACCATTGAGGTAAAAGCGCTGGGACTGAAAGACTGGTCGCAATACAGCATGGATTATACCAACGAAGATGAAGTGCCATCATTTCGTAAGCTGCCGGGCGTCTACGGCTTATATCAGCCGGACACCATCGCATCGTATCAATGGAATGGTGCAACTTTTATTGTATCGGCTAATGAAGGCGACTCACGCGATTGGGATGCCTATTCTGAAGATATCCGCGCCGCCGATATTATCGACCCGGACGAACTGAATAAAACTTTCAGCACTGAATTACAGGCGCTGTACGATGCGACAGGCGGTGATGATGGCCTTGGCCGGTTAAAAGTCACGGCAGCATTGATAGACCCGGACAACGACGGCGTGGTGGAAGCACTGTATGCTTACGGCGGCCGCTCTTTTTCTATCTGGGATCAGAATATCAATCAGGTATATGACTCAGGCGATGACTTTGGCCGTATCTCAGCAGCCATTCTGGGCAATAATTTCAACAGCGCCCATACCGAAAACAAAGGTGACAACCGCTCAGATGATAAAGGCGGTGAACCGGAGGCTGTAGACGTGGGTACTATTGCAGGACGTACTTATGCCTTTATCGCGCAGGAACGCTCAGGTGATCTGTTTGTCTACGATGTTACCAACCCGTTCCAGGCTGCGTTTGTCAGCCACTACAATAACCGCAACTTCGACCTTGAGTTTGAACTGGACGACGAACTGGCCGACCCGTGTGATAGCAGCGAAGGTATGGATTGCACTGAAGT
>Ga0079224_100012140_pt1 | contig 11915 bp, 11 predicted proteins | sample Stecom2015_FD_80414 | JGI IMG/M metagenome (GOLD analysis project Ga0079224, IMG submission 80414) | Agricultural soil microbial communities from Utah to study Nitrogen management - Steer compost 2015 | ecosystem: Environmental > Terrestrial > Soil > Agricultural land | place: USA: Utah... | reverse complement strand
GCGCCGGCGGCCCGCTGCGGGCGGTGTCGTCGCGGGGGCGGTGCTGGCCGCCCTGACGCTCACCCTGATGGGGGTGTGGCCGTCATCGGCCGGGCCGGAGCGAACGGAGACGACGATGCCGGATTCCATGCCGACGACATTGCTGGTGGAGGGCCGCATCGGGGTGGTGGTGCCGGTGTCGTGGCCGCCGCAGCGGGTCACCGGCGGGCCGGGATCGGCGCGCCTGCAACTGGTCTCACCGGAGAATCCACGGCGCGCGTTGCACATCACCCAGTCCGTGGTGCCGGCGGGCCACACGCACCGGCAGATGGCCGACGCGCTGGCGGCGGCGCTGCGCGATCAACGCGACGGTGTGTTCACCGCGTTCGATCCCGCCGATCAGCGGGGTGACCGCGCCGTCGTCAGCTATCGGGAGGTGCGCGCCGGCCACCACATCGAGTGGGTGGTCCTGCTGGACCGGGAGGTGCGGATCGCGATCGGCTGTCAGTATCCGTTGCCGCGCGACAGCGGGACGGACGCCGTCTCGGACCCGATATGCGAGCAGGCGGTTCGGTCCGCACACGCGGTCGTCTGAACTTCCCGGATCCCCGGATCTCGAATCCCCGGATCTCAATCGAATCTCTGGAACCGGATCTGGCTCGTCGGCGTCGAACCTGATATCCGACACCTCAACGGGCAGTGAAAGGGACGACGATGATGCAATCCGCGGGCGGGGCGCTGACCACCGATTTCGAGTTGATGTGCGCGGTCGCTGCCGAGACCGACACCCGTAACGAGGAATTGCGCGCGCTGCTGCAGTCGTTCATCGGCCGGATGAGCGCGGTGCCGCCGTCGGTGTGGGGCGGGGCGGCGGCGCTTCGGTTCCGGGAGGTGGTGGACCGATGGAACACCGAATCGCTCAGGCTGCACGCGTCGCTACAGCGGATCGCCGAGACCATCCGCGGTAACGAACGTGTGCTGCGGGAGGCGGGGGAGAACCACGCCCACCGCATCGGCGCCGCTTCGGCTGATCTGTAGAAAAGCCGATCTGTAGAGAACAGGGGAAACCATGAATCCAGTGCTCTCGTACAACTTCGATGAGATCGAGTACACGGTGCGGCAGGACATCCACACCACCGCGTCGCGGTTCAACGCCGCGCTGGCCGATCTGCGCGCCCGGATCGCTCCGCTGCAGCAGACCTGGACCCGCGCGGCCGCCGAGGCGTACCGCCTGGAGCAGAGCCGGTGGGATCAGGCCGCGGCGGCGCTCAACAACATCCTGATCGGCCTGGGCAACGCGGTCCGCGACGGCGCGGACGATGTGGCCGCGACCGACCGGGCGGCGGCCAACGCCTGGGGGCTGTGACGGCCCCCTTCAAGACCCTGGTCATCGCGAGATCCCTGTTCTCGCGAGACCCCTTTTCATCAGGAGACTCTGTGCGGTTCCGGTGGAGGGGAGCCGCCGGGACCGCACAGCAGGCCGGCGCCGAACGTGAGCTCGTGTGCGAGAATCAGCGCACACGTCGAACATGGGCTCACGTTCGGCGCCTCCGGTCCCGGTCGAGACCGTTTTGACCTGCACCGGAGGCCGCCGGTAAGCTCATTCGCTGGCGTGCGGTCCGCCCGTTCCGGGCGCAGCGGGTCCTCGGGTCGATGTCGGTCGCCGAGGTGTCCCCTCCGTCCACGCCCTGACCGGCAACCGAAACCCGAGAGGGCCGACACCGAAAGGTAGCGCTGTGCCTACTTACACGCCGAAGGCGGGTGACACCACGCGGTCGTGGTATGTCATCGACGCCACCGACGTGCGACTCGGCCGGCTCGCCGCGGCGGCAGCGACGCTGCTGCGCGGCAAGCACAAGCCGACGTACACCCCCAATGTCGACGGTGGCGATTTCGTCATCATCGTCAACGCCGAGAAGGTCTCGATGAGCGGCAACAAGCCGGAGCGCACCTTCTACTACCGCCACTCGGGTTACCCGGGCGGTCTGCGCGTCCGGTCGCTCGGTGACATGCTGCGGCGGCATCCCGAACGTGTGGTCGAGAAGGCGATCGTGGGGATGTTGCCCAAGACCAAGCTCGGGCGGCAGATGAAGACCAAGCTGCGGGTGTACGCCGGTCCGGACCATCCGCACGCCGCTCAGCAGCCGGTTCCGTACGAGATCAAGCAGGTGACGCAGTGACACAAGCGACTGGATCCGAAACCGGCGAACTGACTGCTGTCGAGGAATATCAGCAGCAGCCGATCATCGACCGGCCCATCCAGGCTGTCGGCCGCCGCAAGGAGGCCGTGGTGCGGGTGCGGCTGGTGCCCGGCACCGGTCAGTTCAACCTGGACGGCCGCACCCTGGAGGACTACTTCCCGAACAAGGTGCACCAGCAGGTGATCAAGGCCCCGTTGGTGACCGTGGACCGGCTGGAGCAGTTCGACATCTACGCGCACCTCGACGGCGGCGGCCCGTCCGGGCAGGCCGGTGCGCTGCGGCTGGCCATCGCGCGGGCGCTGACCATCGCGCAGCCCGAGGATCGCCCGGCGTTGAAGAAGGCCGGTTTCCTCACCCGCGATCCGCGGGAGATCGAGCGCAAGAAGTACGGGCTCAAGAAGGCCCGCAAGGCGCCCCAGTACAGCAAGCGCTGAGAATTTCTCACTCACGGCACGTCGCCGGGTGTACCGCAGCTGCGGTCGCCCGGCGATGTGCTTTTGTGGCGCAGGTCACACAATTCACCTCCCGCGCACCTCACGGCGGGATTTCCCGCGGCCGACGCCCGCGCTGCGCGGGGCAGCGGTTTGAAGGCCGCCGGACTGCGGGTAAGCCTGGACTCGGCCGCCCGTGAGGGTGGGCTTCCCGACGTGGGAGGCGGGATCAACGGGGGGATCTTTCCCGATCGCTGCTGCGCCCGTACCGGTGTGGCACGGATCCCGCCACACAGCGAGAGGAGAATCATTGAGCTTGATGACGAGGACGGCCCTCGGGGCCGTCGCAGGTGGATCGTTGCTTTTCGCGGCCGGTCTCGGCCTCGCGAACGCCCAGCCGGAACCGGCGGGCACCGAGGACGGCAAGATCGACGTCGCGCTGGGCACCATCACGACCATCGAAGACGTCGACGTCACCGCTGCCGAGCAGATCGCCGGCCTGGTATGCGGCGATTCGGTCACCAACGCGCAGCTGAGCGCGGTGGAACGCGGCGACGCGGCAGAGGTGACCTGCACGAGTACCCAGGGCAGCCAGGTCATCACCTTCACCCAGGCCGACGGGGACGACGCCGGGTTCGCGCCGGCCGAGCACACCCCGTCCGACGAGGTGGCGGCGAATGAGGCGGATGAGGTGCCCTCCGCGCCGTCGACCGGCCCGGCCGGGGCTGAGCACGGTGGCACCGACCACGGCTCCCGGTGACCAGCTGGGTGGGTCAGACGATCAGAGCTGATCGAGCCCGAGGCTGAGACGACCTGACCGACCGCCGCCCGCATCCCACACCCGGGGTGCGGGCGGTGTGTCGTTTCGGTGTCGATCCGGGTGCGATTGGGCACCGACATTCCCGCTGACCTCGCCGTTTGTGTGCCCGGCGGGTGCATATGAGAAGTTTGTCGGCATGGGTCGACTGTTCGGCACGGACGGAGTGCGCGGAGTCGCCAATCGCGATCTGACCGCGGAACTGGCGCTGTCCGTGGCCGCCGCGGCGGCTCGGCGGCTGACCGCCCCGACCGGCCGTACCGGCCGGCGGGTGGCGGTGGTGGGGCGGGATCCGCGAGCCAGTGGCGAGATGCTCGAGGCGGCGGTCATCGCCGGGTTGACCGCCGAAGGTGTGGACGCCTGGCGGGTGGGTGTGTTGCCGACTCCCGCTGTGGCGTACCTGACCAGCGCATACGACGCCGATTTCGGGGTGATGATCTCGGCCTCGCACAACCCGATGCCCGACAACGGCATCAAACTGTTCGGCCCCGGCGGGCACAAACTCGACGACGCCGCCGAGGACCGTATCGAGGAACTGGTCAATCAGGGGCCGGGCAACCGTCCGGTGGGGGCGGCGATAGGCCGCATCGTGGACGCGGAAGACGCGATGGACCGGTACCTGCGGCATGTGGCCAAGGCCGTCACGACCCGGTTGGACGGCCTCACCGTGGTGGTGGACTGCGCCAACGGGGCGGCCTCGACCGTCGCGCCGCGCGCCTACCGGGCCGCGGGCGCCAATGTCATCCCGATCAACGCCGAACCCACCGGCCTGAACATCAACGACAACTGCGGCTCCACCCACATGGAATCGCTGCAGCAGGCGGTCGTGTCCTATGGGGCCGATCTGGGTCTGGCCCACGACGGCGACGCCGACCGCTGTCTGGCCGTCGATGCGCACGGCCGGGTGATCGACGGCGACGCGATCATGGTGGTGTTGGCGCTGGCGATGCAGGAGGCCGGTGAGTTGTCGGCCAACACCCTGGTCACCACGGTGATGAGCAACATGGGCCTGCACCTGGCCATGCGGTCGGCCGGTATCGAGGTTCGCACCACCGCGGTCGGGGACCGCTATGTGCTCGAGGAGTTGCGCAGCGGGGACTACACGCTGGGCGGTGAACAGTCCGGGCACATCGTGATGCCGACCCTGGGCACCACCGGCGACGGGATCGTGACCGGGCTGCGGCTGATGTCGCGGATGGCGCAGACCGGCAAGACCCTGGCCGCGCTCGCCGAGCCGATGCGAACCCTGCCCCAGGTGCTGATCAATGTGGCGGTCGCCGACAAGGCCGCGGTCGCGGCCGCGCCGGCGGTCCGCACCGCGGTGGCCGCGGCCGAGGCCGAACTCGGTGACACCGGGCGAATCCTGTTGCGCCCCTCGGGAACCGAACAGGTCGTCCGGGTGATGGTGGAGGCGGCCGATGAGGACACCGCCCGGCAGCTGGCGGCGCGGGTCGCCGAATCGGTCAGCGCGCAGGGCAACTGACGGAACCGTCCGGGCGGGCGCTGCGTCCTAGCCCTACATGGGATTGTCTGAACCGGCCCGGGTCGATGTCGCCGCGCTGCTCGCGGCGGCCGACCGGTATCACCTCGCCGCTGACCGGATCGACGCCACGATCCGCGCCGAACTGAGCGCGCTGCGCTTCCACGGGGCCCTGGCCGGCACCGCCTACGCCGACCGCGGTGACGCGCTGCGCGCTGCGGTTGATCAGGTCGTCGAGCGGTTGCGGCAGTGGTCGCGGTCGGCCGCCGCGATCAGCGCCGCGCTCCGCGCCACCGCCGGTCGCTACGCCGAATCCGACACGAGTGCCGCCCGACGGATCCAGCTGCTGTGACCGGAGGTCTTGACGTCGCAGCTCGACTCGCCGACGGGCTGCCCGCGGTTCGGGCCGCGCAGGAGTACCTGTCGGCATGTGAGTCGCTGGGCTACCGGCAACCGGACCTGAGTGGCCGCCCCGGACAGGTGTTCGACTGGTACCGCAGTGAGGACGGATTGGATCTCGGCGCGCTGGCCGATGATTCGGCCGCGCTGGACAGAGCCGCTGCCCGTGCCGCCGAGGTCCTGGAACTGCAGGACCGACAGTCGGCGGCCCTCGGCGCGGGCTGGCGTGGCGCCGGCGGAACCGCCGCGGCCGAATTGTTGCGCCGCCACGGTGCGGCGTCGGCGGCGGCCACCGCCGCGTTGCGGACCGCCGCCGACGCGCTGACGACGTTGCGAACCGAGTTGTGGCAGTTGGTGGATCGCAAGGTGACCGCCACCCAGGGCATCGACGGCGGCGGGCGCACCGACTGGCAGGCCGCTGCCCACACGGTGTTGACCGGTGCCGGGGACCGCTCGGTGGCCAGCGAACTGGTCGACGCCGAGGTGAAACCCTTCGTCGACGAGGCCATCGGATGCGAGTGGCTGACGGTGATGAACCAGACCCTGACGTCGATCGAGGAGAAGTTCGACGCGGCGATCGCGGAGCTGACCGGTTCGGCGGCGGTCCCGGATTTCGGGGCGGGTGAGGGGGAGGCCCCGCCGTGGGCGGCGAATTGGGGCCCGCCGTGGGCGGCGAATTGGGGCCAGCCGGGGGCGGCGAGTTGGGGCTCGCCGCCCGTGGCAGACGGGGCTGCATCTGCGATCGGCGCCGATCCGGCACCGGCGGAGGCTGCAGCTCCCGGGGTGCCGCCTCCCGCCGTGCCACCGACCGGTCCGGGCGGCGGGCTACCCGATCCGGGTGCTGGATTGTCCACCGTGGGAAGGCAACTCGTCGATCTGCTCGGGGGACTGCTCGGGCCGGTCGGTGAAGCGCTCGGCAACGGCGTCGGCGCCGCCGGGGTCGACCCGATGGGCGGGGAGGATGCAGGCGGGGAGGATGCGGGCACGGAGGAACGGGACGGCGCCTCCGACGCCGACACCGATGCCGAAGACGACGACCGCGGCGACGACACGCCCGAGGACGACACACCCGACGACGGGGACCCCGATGCGGGCGGGAGCCCCGGAGAGGACCCGCAGGAGGCTCCGGACCCAGAGCACGACCCGGACCCCGCACCCGGGGAACCCGAGACCCACCTCGGTGCGGACACGGGCGCCGCCGGCGAGCCGGCGCCGGCCACCCCACCCCCGACGGCCCCGGCGCCGGAACCCGTGTCGGGCGCGCTCCCGCCGCCGGAGCACGAGCCGGTCACCGCGACCGGGACGCCGTGTGAGATCGCCGCCGCCGAGTTACCCCAGGTCGGGGAGTAGAGGGGAGTAGCGGATCGAGAACCGCCGGTTCGTTCAGGCCACCATGGCCCGCAGCTGTTCGATGAAGCGCACCGCCTCAGCGGTGTCGGTGGCCAGCGGGGTGACCAGCAGTGTGGTCACCCCGGCCTCGGCGAACATCGCCACCCGTTCGGCCACCAGGCCGGCCGGTCCGATCAGCGACACGCTGCGCACCAGATCGTCGGGCACCGCCGCGGCCGCCTCCTCCTTGCGCCCCGCCAGATAGAGTTCCTGAATCCGGTCGGCCTCGGCGCCGAATCCGTAGCGGGTGGCCAGATTGTGGTAGAAGTTCTTGTCCCTGGCGCCCATCCCGCCCAGGTACAGCGCCAGCATCGGTTTCACCCAGGCGATCCGGTCCTCCACGTCGTCGCCGATGGCCAGTGGCGGGGTCCCCATCACATCGAGCGGGCCCAACGTCGGGTCCCGTTTGGCGCGTCCGGCGCGCAAGGCGTCACCCCACACCGAGTCGATGCGTTCGGGGTCGACGAAAACCGGTTGCCAGCCGTCCGCGATCTCGGCGGTCAGCTGCACGTTCTTCGGTCCGAGTGCGGCGATGAAGATCGGGATGTGTTCGCGCACCGGGTGGTTGATCAGCTTCAGCGGCTTGCCCAGTCCGGTTCCCCGATCGGGCGGCAGTGGGAGGTGATAGTGACGTCCGTTGTATTGCAGGCGTTCCCGGCGCCACACCTTCCGGCAGATCTCCACCACCTCGCGGGTGCGTCCCAACGGCGCGTCGAACGGCACTCCGTGGAACCCCTCCACCACCTGCGGGCCGGAGGTGCCCAGCCCGAGCGTGAACCGTCCGTCCGAGACGTAGTCCAGTCCGGCCGCGGTCATCGCCAACAGCGCCGGAGTGCGGGTGTAGATCGGCACCACACCGGTGGCCAACTGGATGGTCGAGGTTCTGGCCGCCAGGTACCCGAGCTGGCTGATCGCGTCGAAGGAGTAGGCCTCGGGGACCACCGCGAGATCCAGCCCGACCTTCTCGAGTTCGACCACCAGCCCGGCGGTTTCCTTGAAACCGCCGGAATAGGCCAGTTGCATGCCGATACGCATGGGCGAATTCTAGGGTCGCGGCTCCGGCCCGGGAGCGCCGCGTCAGCCGGAACGGCCGACGCGGGGTGTGAAACAGCCGTGGAACGTCAACGGCATGGAGTGGCGGAGGTGACCGGTGAACACCGGATCGGCGGACACCGCGCCGGCGTCCAACAGCCGCAGATGCGCTCGGTGCCGGTGACAGTCCTGTACCACCACCGCCAGCCAGCCGTCGTCCTCGGCGGCACCGCCCGGGCGCGGGATGAAGACCGGTTCGTGGGCGAGGTGGCCCGGCGGTAGCCGGTGCAGCGTCGATGCCCCGGTGTGGTGGTCCAGTTTGGCCACCGCGTTCGGATACGTGCTGCCCTCCACTCCGACCACCAGATAGGTGTAGCGGTGGCGGCGGCCGCTGACGCGTGGGTTGAGCATCGGGAAGTCGCCCCGGAGATCGGTGAGTGGCTCGTGGATCACCCTGCCCGAGCGCGTGATTCGGATCCGGCGCAGGACGCCGCCGTACGGCATGGTGGTGTCCGGCACGGTGCCGTCGACCGTCAGCAACTGGGCGTTGAGCTGCGTCCAGCTGGCGTCGTAGTTCAGCAGCTCCACGACGGTGTCGGCGCCGTCGTCGTAGGCGTTGGCGATGTGCAGGTGCATCAGCGGTTCGGTGTGGACGATCCGGACCCGGCCGCCGTCGCGGGGAACCAGGGCGATCATCGTCGGGCGCTCGGCGTCATACTCGAGCGCGTCGATGTAATCGTGCAGCCCCAGAGCGGCGCCGGCCAGCTTCGACGGCCGGAACACCAGCGGCGGGACGACGAACACCATGTGGCGCTTGGTCAGGCCGACGTCGTGATTGAACATCGGCGCGGAAAGCCGCACGGCGCCCAGGGTGGTCAGGCGCCCGGTGGGGTCCACCCGGTAACACACCAGCTTCGGGATCGGAGCCAGCGCGAGGCCGAAGTTGAACATCTCGCCGGTGTCCGGATCCCATTTGGGATGCGCGGAGAACGCGCCCAGCCACCTGAGCTCACCGTCGTAGTCGTACTCTCCGACGGTGTCGAGCGAGTCCGGATCGATCTCGGTGGGGCGGCCGGCCTCCCACAGCGCCAACAGTGTGCCGGCGTGCATGATCACCGCGGTGTTGGCGACGTTCACCGGGAATCGCAGGGCGTTGGCCAGGACGCCGCCGGGCCGCATGGTGCCGAGCCCGCGGAAGGGCGCCCCCCTGGTGTGCCGGGATCTCCGGTAGTGCCTGGTCCGCACGTACCGGTTCCGGAACCGCACCCGGCCGTCGGCGAAGCGGAACATCGACAGCATGCCGTCGCCGTCGAAGAGATGGCCGAGCGGTTGGCCACCGGCTTCCAGGCGGCCCGGTCCGTTGCGGTACACCGTGCCCCGCAGCTGTTCGGGTACCGCCCCGGCGACCTCGTCGAGGAGATAGTCGTACTCCTCGTGCAGCGGCGTGAACCCGGAGAAATCCTGCTGGCGCGACCCCACCGGCTCCGGCGACATGATCAGGGTTTCAGCAGGGCGACGACCTTGTCCTCGAGGGCGACCGGGTCGTCGGCGGTCGGGTCGATGAGCGAGGTCCTGGGCAGCGCGGCGTCGGGTTCGGCGAATGCCCGATAGGTCTTGTCGCCGGTCAGCAGGTGCAGCAGATAGCCGGTGAGCAGTGCCCGAACGGTCTTCTGGGTGCCGCGGTCGGCGCCGGGCAGGCCCACCACCCGGGCCAGCCGCCGGCCCTCGATCAGGCCGCCGGCCTTGCCCTTGTCCACCGCGCGCAGCGTCGCCGTCGGCCAGGCGCGGGCCAGTTCCACGGCGTTGGACCGCAGCGTCATGGGATCCCCCGGCGCGGTCAGGATGAGGCCGGGCACGTTCAGCGTCGCCGCCGGCTCCTCGGCGCGGGGTTGAGTGACCGACGGGAACAGCGCCGCGACGGCCTTGGGTTTCCGCGGCAGGCCTGCGGCCGTGAACACCGCCGCCGATCCGCCGAAACCGTGCCCCACCACCCCGAGCTTGGCGGGATGCACGCTGATCTGGCCCGGGCCGAGCCGCACCCCGGTGATGATGTCCAGCGTGGTGCCCAGGTCGAATGCGAAATTGAGCACCGACGGGGCCACCCCGGTCTCGGTGGCCGGCGCCGCGGCGACGATGCCCCACGAGGCCAGATGTTCCAGCGTGCCCTGGTACCGGTCGGCCCCGGCCAGCCAGTCGTGCCCGAACGCGACCCCGGGCAGATTGAACCCCTTCTCGGGGGTGAACACCACGCCGGGAAGTCCGGCGAACGCCAGGTCGCCACGCAGCACCCGGTGCGGTCCACGACGGCGCAGGGCCGCGAAGAGCTTCTTCGTGCTCGCCACCCGATGACGGTAACCCACCGGCCGGTCAGCGTCGGATATGTCATCGACAAAACGCCACGACCTGGCAGTTCTGACCGAACGGGAACTTCCACTACGCTGAGTGGCTATGTGTGGGATCGTCGGCTATGTGGGGGCGCGCAACGCCCTCGACATCGTGGTCGACGCGCTGCGCCGGATGGAATACCGGGGATACGACTCCGCCGGGGTGGCCCTCCTCGACGGCGCCGGCGGCCTGACGGTACGTCGACGCGCGGGACGATTGGCGAATCTGGAAGCCGAGCTGGCCGCCACCGACCCCGGCCTGCTGGCCGGCACGGCCGGTCTGGGACACACCCGGTGGGCCACCCACGGCCGGCCCACCGACCGCAACGCCCACCCGCACCGTGACGCCTCGGGGAAGTTCGCGGTCGCGCACAACGGCATCATCGAGAACAACGCGGTGTTGCGCGCGGAACTCGAAGCCGCCGGTGTGGAGTTCGCCAGCGACACCGACACCGAGGTCGCGGTCCACCTGCTGGCCCGGGCCTATCAGCACGGAGAGACCGCCGGGGATTTCGTCGCCTCGGTGCTGTCGGTGTTGCGGCGGCTGGACGGCCACTTCACGCTGGTGTTCGCCAACGCCGACGAACCGGGCACCATCATCGCCGCCCGCCGGTCCACCCCGTTGGTGGTCGGGGTCGGTGACGGGGAGATGTTCGTCGGATCGGACGTCGCCGCGTTCATCGAGCACACCCGCGACGCGGTGGAACTGGGACAGGATCAGGCCGTCGTGATCACCGCCGACAGCTACCGGGTGCTGGACTTCCTCGGCGCCGACGTGACCGCCCAGGCCCGGCACTTCCACATCGACTGGGATCTGTCGGCCGCCGAGAAGGGCGGCTACGAGTACTTCATGCTCAAGGAGATCGCCGAACAGCCCGCGGCGGTCGCCGACACGCTGCTGGGCCACTTCGTCGACGGCCGCATCGTGCTCGACGAGCAGCGCCTCTCCGACCAGGAGCTGCGCGAGGTCGACAAGGTCTTCGTGGTCGCCTGCGGCACCGCATACCACTCCGGGCTGCTGGCCAAGTACGCGATCGAACACTGGACCCGGTTGCCGGTCGAGGTCGAGCTGGCCAGCGAGTTCCGCTACCGCGATCCGGTGCTGGACCGCAGCACCCTGGTGGTGGCGATCTCCCAGTCCGGGGAGACCGCCGACACCCTGGAGGCGGTGCGCCACGCCAAGGCCCAGAAGGCCAAGGTGCTGGCGATCTGCAACACCAACGGCAGCCAGATCCCGCGGGAGTCCGACGCGGTGCTCTACACCCGCGCCGGGCCGGAGATCGGGGTGGCCGCCACCAAGACGTTCCTGGCGCAGATCGTCGCCAACTATCTGGTCGGCCTGGCGCTGGCACAGGCGCGCGGCACCAAGTACCCCGACGAGGTCGAACGGGAGTACCGCGAACTGGAGGCGATGCCGGCGCTGGTGCAGCGGGTGGTGTCCACCGTCGAACCGGTCTCGGCGCTGGCCCGGCAGTTCGCCGGGGCGCCGGCGGTGCTCTTCCTGGGCCGCCATGTCGGCTACCCGGTGGCGCTTGAGGGGGCGCTCAAGCTCAAAGAGCTGGCGTACATGCATGCCGAGGGGTTCGCCGCCGGTGAGCTCAAACACGGCCCGATCGCCCTCATCGAGGAGGGCCTGCCGGTCATCGTGGTGATGCCGTCGCCCAAACATGCGTTGACGCTGCACGGCAAGTTGTTGAGCAACATCCGGGAGATCCAGGCGCGCGGCGCGGTCACCATCGTCATCGCCGAGGAGGGCGACGACACGGTCCGCCCGTACGCCGACCATCTCATCGAGATCCCGGT
>Ga0079224_100012138_pt1 | contig 11915 bp, 11 predicted proteins | sample Stecom2015_FD_80414 | JGI IMG/M metagenome (GOLD analysis project Ga0079224, IMG submission 80414) | Agricultural soil microbial communities from Utah to study Nitrogen management - Steer compost 2015 | ecosystem: Environmental > Terrestrial > Soil > Agricultural land | place: USA: Utah... | reverse complement strand
TGCAGGCCGATGTAGTTGCCCAGCGACTTCGACATCTTCTCGACGCCGTCGAGACCCACGAGCAGGGGCGTGGTGAGGACGAGCTGCGGCTCCTGGCCGTACGCCCGCTGGATGTCGCGGCCCACCAGGAGGTTGAAGAGCTGGTCGGTGCCGCCCAGCTCCACGTCCGCCCGCACGGCGACCGAGTCGTACGCCTGCGCCAGCGGGTAGAGGAACTCGTGCACCTGGATCGGCACGCCCGTGGTGAAGCGCTTCGTGAAGTCGTCGCGCTCGAGCATGCGGGCGACGGTGTAGTTCGAGGCCAGCTTGATCAGGTCGGCGAACGTGAGCTTGCCGAGCCACTCGGAGTTGTAGCGGAGCTCGAAGCGGCCGGGGTCGTCGTCGAGGACGGTCATCGCCTGCTCGACGTAGGTCTGGCCGTTGGCCCTGGTCTCCTCGAAGGTGAGGACGGGGCGCGTCTTCGACCGGCCCGAGGGGTCCCCGATCATGGCGGTGAAGTCGCCGATGATCAGCACCACGCGGTGGCCGAGGTCCTGGAACTGGCGCAGCTTGCGCAGCACGACCGCGTGGCCGATGTGCAGGTCGGCCGACGACGGGTCGACCCCCAGCTTCACGCGGAGCTGCCGGCCCTCGCGACGGGCCAGCTCGAGCTTCTCCTCTAGCCCGTCCTCGGGCACCACCTGCTCGGCGCCGCGCAGCAGGACCTCGAGGGCGGACGCGGTCTGCTCGTCGGTCACGCGCGGGAGTCTATCACGGGTCGCGGAGCGCCCCTCCGCCGGGCGGGAGCTACCCTCGCGCGGCTCGGCACGCGTCACGCCGCGGCGTGTCGCAGGCGTGGTCGGCGTCTCGGCCGGCGCCCGCTCCGGTAGGTGGCGGCGCCCAGGAGCACCAAGCCGGCGGCGACGCCGACCACGACGGGCCACGTCAGGCGCCGCAGCAGCAGGACCGCGAGGGCGGAGGCGTTGCCGTTGAAGAGCTGCTTGGCTAGGGCTACGACCAGGGGTTGCCGCGCCAGCAGCGCCTTCGTGCCGCGCCGGACGGCCAGCTCCACACCGGCCGGCCCTCGCGCCAGCGCCGCGGCGTACAGGTCGGGGTCGGCCAGGCGTGCCGCGCCCTTGCCGCCCCACCTCAGGCCCAGGAGCGGGCTCGGCGCCGCGTCTACGAAGCGCGCCACCCGCGCCAGCTCGTCGGCGTCGTCGGCGTAGGCCAGCGCCCGCGTGGCGCGGGCGGGACCGACCTTGAGGCTGATCCGGCCGGCGTCGCCGAACAGGTTCGCCAGGGGCCGCCACGCCCGCTCGCGGGCGAGCCTCACGACGCTGCGGGCGAGGGACTCGCTGAGCGCCCCCGCCCGGCGCGCCGCCTTGAGCAGGTCGTTGCCGGCGCCCACCTGCGGGGTGAACGTGAGCGCGATGCCGGCGGCCGACAGCGCCACGAGCACCTCGTCGGTCTCTTCGCCCCTGAACCAGGCGATCCCCTGGCGGGTGAGGTCGCGGACGTCGCCGAACACCACCAAGTCGCTGGCGATGGCGCACGTGATGCCCACGCCGTCCCCCGCACGGCCCGTCCAGACGCCGCTCACGCAGCGCTCGAACATGGCGCCCAAGCGGTCCCACTGGGCCCGGGCAGCCGCCAGCTCCTCCTCGCAGCCGCCGGCCTCGGCGAGCTCGATGGCCTCCGCGGCCTGGCCGGCGCCCAGCTCGGCGCGCGCCTCCGCGCAGAAGGGGAAAGGCGGCAGCGCCTCGAGGTAGGGGCCGCTGGACGCCAGCCACAGCTTGCCCGCCACGACGGCGAGGCCGAGGACGACCAAGGCCGTACCGAGGAGCCGCCTGACGAAACGCCTCACGGCCGGAGAGTACACGGGCCCGGCCCGCCGGCGCGCTCGTCGCAGGTAGGCGCAGTTCCGGGCGCCGGCGGCCGTAGACCCAGCGCGACGCCGCGGGCGCTGCCCGTGCGCCCGGCGCGTCACGTGGGCAGCGCGCGGGTGGCGCCCGCCGCGGCGCCGGGGCTACCCTGCCCTACGGTGGCGGCCGCTCCGCCCCGGCACACGAGGAGGACCGATGCGCGAGGTGCACGTCATCGGCGTACCCATGGACCTGGGCGCCGCCAGGCGCGGTGTCGACATGGGCCCCAGCGCGCTGCGGCTGGCCCAGCTCGAACGCACGCTGGAGGAGCTAGGTTACGCGGTCACGGACCTCGGCAACGTCGAGGTCGCGGTGCCCGAGAGCTACGCGAGCGGCCGGGCCGGCGTCGGCGACCCGCTCTTCGCCGACGTCATCGCCGCCGCCTGCCGCGCCGCGGCGGGCGCCCTGCGAGGTCGGCCGGAAGGCGCCTTCGCGATCGCGTTGGGCGGCGACCACTCCGTGAGCATGGGGACGGTCCCCGGCGCCGCCGCCGGGCGCGAACTGGGCGTGCTGTGGGTGGACGCCCACGCCGACGTGAACACGCCCGAGACGTCACCGAGCGGCAACGTCCACGGCATGCCCGTGGCCCACCTGCTGGGGCTGGGTGACGAGCGCTTCACCTCGCTGTGGGCGGGCCGCCCTGCGCTCGCGCCTCGCGACCTCGTCTACATCGGCCTGCGCAGCGTCGACCCGCCCGAGCGCGAGGCGCTCAGGCGCCTGGGCGTGGCCGCCTACACGATGAGCGACGTGGACAGGCGCGGCATCGCCGAGATCACGGTGGAGGCGCTCGACCGCCTCTCCCACGTGGACAGGCTGCACGTCTCGTTCGACGCCGACGTCCTCGACCCGACCGTCGCGCCCGGGGTGGGCACGCCCGTCCCCGGCGGGCTCACCTACCGCGAGGCGCACCTGCTCATGGAGATGCTGGCCGAGAGCGGCCGCGTCGTCAGCCTCGACCTGGTGGAGGTGAACCCGATCCTCGACGTGGCGAACCGCACCGCCGCCACGCTCGTCGAGCTGGCGGCCAGCCTGCTGGGCAAGCGCATCCTCTGAAAGGGGTCAGTCGCCGGCGACGGAGAGCGCCACAGGGGCGCGTGCGCGGCCGTGCACCACGGCCGAGACCGCGCGGCGCAGCCGCGGCACCACGGTCGTGAGGGCGGCGTCGCCGGCGGCGATCGCCTCGGCGGCCCGGTGGAAGTTGAGCCAGGAGATGGGCGGGCGCGTGTGCACCTCGAAGCGGCCGGCGCTCTCGGCGCGCACCTGCTCCTCGCGCACGTCGCTGTCGTCCTGCAGCCACGTGCCCGCGGCCAGGGCGATGGCGTGCCCCAGGCGCCCGAGCGCCGTGCGCGGCCGCCGCTGGAGGGCCCGGCCGTGCAGCCTCCGCACCGGCTCGGCCGAGAGCGCCCGCCTCGCGAGCCTGATCGAGCGCGAGTCGCGCGCCTGCATGCCGGCGCCTATGCCCAGGGCGACGTCCACGCCCAGCTCGACGACCGTGTCCAGCGGCACGGGCGAGCCGATGCCGCCGTCGATGAGGCGCCGCCCGGCGATCTCGACGGGCGCGAACACCCCGGGCAGCGAGGCGCTGGCGCGCAGCGCCGGGGCGAGCGGCCCCTCCCTCAGGAGGACGCGCTCGCCGGTGTCGACGTCGGTGGTGACGACCACCAGGTCGCCGCGCAGGTCCTCGAAGCGGCGCCCCTCGAGGAGCCTGTCGAAGTACTCCTCGAGCCTCCGGCCGCGGAAGAGCGCGGCGTGATGCAGGCCGAAGTCAGCCACGTGGGGGATGACGTCGCGCCGCCGCATGGCGCTGGCCCTGGCGATGAGCGCCTCGACGCTCTCGCCGGTGGCGTAGAGGGCGCCCACCACGGCCCCGAAGCTGGTGCCGACGATGACGTCGGGCTTGAGGTCGTTCCGCTCCAGGCAGGCCAGGGCTCCCAGGTGCGCGTACCCGCGAGCGCTGCCGCCCCCGAGCGCCACGCCGATCGTCGCGCGCTTCCCATCAGACACGGGTCGCACTCTAACGCCCGAGGGGCCGTGCGTACGTCGGCCCATGGCATGCTGGCCGCCGTGGAGTCGGTCGGGGACCGGGCGGCGGCGGCACGTGCCGCCGCGACGTGGACGGGCGAAGGGCTGGGCGTGGCGGTGGTGCACCACCGCGCGGCCCGCGACGTGCTCGACGCGGCGCTGGGCCGCCTGGCGCGCGCCGCGCCGCGAGCACGGGTCGCGCTGGTGGTCACCGGTCCCGCGGTCCCCGAGCCCGCTCCGGGTTGGCCGGAGCGGCTCGCCGTGATGCGCGTCGAGAACCACTCCTACGCGCGGGCAGTGAACCGCGGCCTGGCGGCGTTGCCGGGCCTGCCGTACCTGGCGCTGATGAACGACGACGTGCTGGTGGAGGAACGCACGCTGGCCGACCTCGTGGCGACCCTGGAGGCTCACCCCGAGGCCGGCGCTGCCGGGCCCCTGGCCTACGACGGCTCCGGCCGGCTGCAGGACATGGGCCTCCCCTACAGGCTGGTGCAGGGTCGCGCGCTGCGGGCCGCCGGCGTGGCGCCCGCCAGCGTGGACCGTGGCGCCCTCGACCGGGCGGTGGGCGCCGCGCCGGCCCGCCGGCCGGCGGCGGTGCGCGCGCCTTGGCTCGCTGGCTGCTTGAAGGTCGTCGCGCGCCAGGCCCATGTGGCTACCGGGGGCTACGACGAGGGTTTCAGGTTCACGAACGAGGACCTGGACCACGGCCTGCGCGCCGCCAGGCTCGGCTACACGAACCTCCTCGTCGCCACGCCCGTGACGCACCTGGGCGGCACCTCCACGCCCCCGCACCCCGCCTTCCACGTAGAGGGCAGGCGCGGCGGCTACCTCGTCACGGAGCGTCACCTACCGGGCGCGGCCAGGCTGGCACACCGCGCCTACCTCGTGCTCGAGGGCTCGGTGGGCGCTCTCCTGGCACCCGACCCGCGGGCGCGGCAGGCGCACCGGGCGGTCGCGCGCATGGCCCGCCAGGGCGGGTGGGGCACCTCCCCCTTCGGACCCACGCTGGACGACCGCTAGGTCAGGTGCTACCTTCTCGGCCATGCCCGCGCGACTCGCGCCGGTGGTCGAGGCGCTGCTGGCCGACCCCGTGCTCCTCTACACCACGGGCGCCGCGGCTCTCCTCCTCGTGGTCTCGCTCTCCAGCGGCGTCGGTCGGCGCGACTTCCTCGCGCTGAGCCGGCCGCGCATCCTGCTGCGCGTGCTGGGCGCGGTGGCCGTGGCGTTCCTGCTGCAGGTCTCCGACGCGCTCTGGGGCGCCTCGCTGCCCGAGACGGCCGCCGCGGTCCTGCCCGGCCTCCACCGGCTGCCCCTCTACCTCGTCGCGCTCGCCTACGGTCCGGCCACGGGGGTCGTGGTGGGCCTGCTGTTCGCCGGCTTCCACGCGGGAGGCGGGCTCCCGGGATGGCCCGAGGCCGTGCTGACGCTGGAGCTGGCCGTGCTCGGCTGGTTGGCGATCTACCCGTCGCCGCGCGACACGCGGCTCGCCGGCCCCCTCGACGCGCTCTTGGCGTACGCCCTGGCCTGGAGCACCGCCGGACTGGCCCTGCTGGCCGCGACTCGCGGCGAGGTCACGCTCGACCTCGTCGTGGCCGAGCACGCGGCGGTGCTGCCGGGCGTGGTGGCCAGCGCCGCGCTGCTCGTCCTCGTGGGGCCGCGGGCGTACCGCGCCGCGTTCCCCGGCAGCCGCATCTACCCGCCCACGGTCAGGCGCCGCCGCGCCGCGGCAGGGCCGGCGCCGGCGCTGGCCTGGCGCGCCAGCCTCGCCGGGGACGCAGACGCGCTCCTCGTGGCCGCGCGCGACCCCCGTCGCGGCCTCACGCTAGGCGCGCTGGCGCACGACGCCGCGCTCCTCGACGACAGGCTGCCCTCCCGCCGGGGGCGCGTCGAGCGCGACCTGGCGCCGTTCCCGGACGACGAAGCCCCGTTCTCGAGGGGCGAGCGGCCGCGTCGCCTCGACCCGCGCCGTCTGCCCGAGGAGCTCACTCGGCCAGCGGGACGCTGAAGCCGAAGGCGCTGCCGCGCGCGCCGTCCCGGCGCGGTCCGCCCCAGGCCTCGCCGCCCCAGGCGGCCGCCACGGACCGCACGATGTACAGTCCCAGACCCGTGCCCTTGGCCTTGGGGCCGCCCTGCGTCCGCGGCTCGAACAGCCGCTCGTAGTCGCTCGCGGGCAGCGGTTCCCCTCGGTCCTTGACCTCCACGTGCGCGGCCTCGCCCACGCGCCGGGCGACGACCTCGACCTCGCCTCCAGAGGGGCCGTGCACGGCCGCGTTCTCGAGCAGGTTGACGAGCGCCTGTAGGAGCTTGTCCTCGTCGGCCCTGACCTCCATGCCGCTGGGCTCGGCGCGTAGCCTCACGCCGCGCCCCTCCCGCACCGGCTGGGTGAGGACGGCGGCGCGCTCCACGACGGCGTCGAGCTGGAGCGTCCTGACGCGCGGCGGCCGCACGTCGACGGTCAGGTCGCCCAACAGCCTGGTGAGGCGCTCCGCCTCCTCGCGAGCTCGGGCCAGGAACCTGCCGCGAAGCTCCGGCGGCAGGTCGCCGCGCAGGGCGTCCAGGACGGCCACGACCGCCGCCGCCGGCGTGCGGAGCTCGTGCGAGAGCACCGCCAGCAGCTCCCGGGCGTCGCGCTGGCTGGCCCGGACGTCGCTCACGTCCCGCAGCAGCAACGCGCCGCGCCGGCTCCGCGCCACGACGGGCCGGCCGCGCAGCTCGACCTCCAGCCGTCCGTCCTCCTCCCTGGTCAGCTCCTCGAGACGATGGTCGCGCAGCACGCCGATGAGCGTGCGGCCGACGGCCCGCTCCGGCGCGACGTCGAGGAGCTCGGCGGCGCTCCTGTTCAGGCGCGTGACGACGCGGCCGTCGTGCTGCAGCACCCCCTCGTCGAGCGCGTCGAACCAGCCGGCGGCCCCCTCCGGGGGAGCTTCCGGCGAGCCGCGCCCGTCCCCCGCGGTCACCGGTCCCCGCCGGCACGGGACATGCGGTAGCCACGGCCCCTGACCGTCTCGATCCAACCGGGGCCCAGGCGCGCCCGCAGCTGGGCGACGTGCTGGTCGACGGTGCGCTCCGTGCCCGAGAACTCCACGCCCCAGACCTTGTCGAGCAGCTCGCCGCGCGAGAGGACGCGGCCGGCGTTGGCCACGAGGCAGGCGAGGAGCTCGAACTCCCGCCGCGTGAGGTCGAGTCGCTCGCCGCGCAGCCGCGCCTCGCCGGCGTCGTCGTCGACCTCCAGGTCGCCGAGCGCGCGCGCCCGACGCACGCCGGACCGCCGCAGCAGCGCCCGCAGCCGGGCCACGAGCTCGGCGTGCGAGAACGGCTTCACGAGGTAGTCGTCGGCGCCGACCTCGAGGCCCTCGACGCGGTCCGCCTCGCGCGCCTTCGCCGTGAGCATCAGCACCGGCGTGTCGTCGGCGCCGGCCCTGGCGCGCGCCAGCAGGCGCACGCCCGGTTCGTCGGGGAGCATCCAGTCGAGCACTACTACGTCGGCCCGCGGCCACGCCGCCGCGGCCTCGCTGGCCGTGCGCGCTTGAACGACGGCGAACCCCGCCGCCGACAGGTTATGAGCCACGACCTCGCGGAGCACGTCGTCGTCCTCCACGAGCAGGACCTCGGCGGGCCGCGCCACGAGCGCAGTCTAGCCACGGCCGGTGACCCGGGTCACCTGGGCAGCGCGCACCTTGTCGGTGGGAACCGGTCCAGCTCCGGGAGGGTCCGCCGGCCCGAGGGCCGCCGCCTGACGCTCCGCTGACGAGGGCTACGTAGGCTCGGCTATCATGCCGAGGGTGGACAGCAGCCCGCTAAGCGAGGACATCAGGGCCATCTCTAACCACGTGCTGCGCATGCTCAGCCTCGTCAGGGAGGCCACGGAGCTCGCCAGGCGGGCGCTGATCGACCAGGACGAGGCCGCCGCCGAGCGCTGCATCGCGGGCGACGCGCAGATCGACGCCATGCAGGCCGAGCTGGAGACACGCATCCTGACCGTGATCGCCCGCCGCCAACCGGCCGCGCGCGACCTGCGCTTCCTCGGCGCCAGCTTCCAGGCCCTGCACGACATCGAGCGCGCCGGCGACTACGCCGAGCACGTGGCCAAGGCCGCGTTGGACCTGGCGAAGGAGCCGCCCCTCAAGCGCTACCTCGACCTGCAGCGCTGCTTCGAGGTCCTCGCGGAGATGCTCGACGTCACGATGAAGGCGTACGCCGAGGAGGACGCCGAGGCCGCCAAGCGCGCGCACGCCATGGACCAGGAGGTCGACGACCTCTACGAACAGATCCAGCGCGAGCTGCTCACCTACATGCTCGAGTCCCCCGCGGCGATCGGCCGGGCCAACAGGCTCCTCGAGGTGGCCCGCTACCTGGAGCGCCTGGGCGACCACGTCGAGAACGTCAACGAGCACGTCGTCTTCTGGCTCACGGGCGAGCGCCGCATGTGACGAGCGGGGGCGCCAACCCCCGCCGCCGCCTGCGCCGTGCCCTGGGCAGGGCGCTGCTGGTGCTCTCGCTCGTGTGGGCACTGATGACCGCCGCCTTCGCGGCGCGCGACTACGTGTACGTGCACGGCTTCCCCAGCCCCATGAGCCTGGTCTTCGGCGACGAGGTGCGCGTGCCGCGGTGGCAGGTGCTGCGGAAGCTCGCGAACGCCGTGCGCGGGCCGGTGAGGGTGGGCCTGCAGGTGGGACACCTCGGCGCGGCCGAGCAGCCCGAGGAGCTCGCCGAGCTGCGCTACAGCACCGGGGCCCATTGGGACGGCCTCGACGAGGTGGAGGCCAACCACGCGATCGCGGCGGCGCTGGCCGAGCGCCTGCGCGCCCGCGGGTTCGTGGTGGACGTGCTGCCGGCCACGGTGCCGCCGCGTTACCGCGCCGACCTGCTGGTCTCGGTGCACGTGGACGCGAACCCCAACGAGGCGCGCAGCGGCTACAAGTCTTCGCACTTCGTGCCGCCGCGCAACCCCCACGAGCTGCTGCTGAAGCTGCACCTCGACAGGGCCGTGCTGAGGCACACCACCCTCGCCGACGACGACAGGAACGTCACGGGGAACATGCTGCAGTACTACGCCTTCAACAACCGGCGCTACCGGCACGCGGCGCACGCCCGCACGCCGGCCGTGATCGTCGAGCTCGGCTACCTCTCGAACCCTCACGACCGCCGGCTGATCGAGCGGCCCGACCGCCTGGCGGCGGCGCTCGAGGCGGGCGTCCTGGGCTACCTGAAGGAGGTCGGCAGGCTCTGAGGCGCGCCCTGGTGCCCGCCAAGGTCCACCCGGGCACCAGGGCGTACGGGGGCCGTTGGTACCATCGCTGCGGCATGACCCGCTCGCTTCACCCCCGCACGCAAGTCCGCCTCCTCCTCGCCGCCTCGCTCGCCCTAGTGACGCTCGCCGCGTGCAAGCCGGGTGGTGAGGGCACCGGGCGGGGCACGGCCGGCGGCGGGTCCGTCGCCGCGGGTCAGCTGGCCGCGTCGGTGGCCGTGACGGAGCCCGTCGTGGGGGGCGGCGTCGTCACGGTGACCGTGAGGGAGGGCGACGCGCCCGTCAGGGGCGCCTCGGTCGAGGTGCAGGGCGACATGACCCACGCCGGGATGGTGCCAGTGATCGCCGCGGCCGCCGAGGTGGAGCCCGGCGTCTACCGCGCGGGTCCCTTCGGGTTCAGCATGGCCGGCGACTGGATCGTCACGGCCGAGGTGGAGACGCCCGACGGCCGCGAGACGACGGCCGAGGCTTTCGTCACGGTCGCGAGGTGAGCGCGCCCGTCGTCGGCGTGAGCGCTCGCCGGAGGCGCGACGGGCCGGCCGGCCTGGTCGACCAGCCGCGCGGTCTCGACCTCCTCTCGCTGCCCGGACTCAGGCGCTTCGCGCGCTGGCGCTACGCCCGCCTCGCCCTGCAGCTCCCGCTCCTGCTGCTCGCTCTGATCGTGGTGGTGGACGGCTTCACCGGCCGCCAGGTCGCCCCGCGCAACGTGGCCACCACCGCCGTGTGGCTGCACTACCGCGGCCTGCTGGTGCTGGGCCTGGCGGTGGTGGGCAACCTGTTCTGCGCCGCCTGCCCGCTCATGCTCACGCGCGGGCTGTCGCGCCGGCTCGAGCGCCTGCTGCCGCGGAAGCTCGCCTGGCCGCGGGCGCTGCGCAACAAGTGGCTCGTCGTAGTCGTCACCCTCGTGTACTTCCTGGCCTACGAGGTGTTCGACCTGTGGGCCAGCCCCTGGCTCACGGCATGGTTGGTGGTGGGCTACTTCGGCGCGGCCCTGGCGGTGGACGTCCTCTTCCCCGCCGGCACGTTCTGCCGCTACGTCTGCCCTCTGGGGAACTTCAACTTCGCGCTCGCCAGCGCCTCGCCCACGCAGGTCACCGCGGTCGACCCCGACGTCTGCCGCCGCTGCGAGCACAAGCCGTGCCTGCACGGGCGCTACACCGCGGCGGAGCCGCCGCAGGGGGCGTTCAGCTTGCCGCTGGCGGGCGCCAACGCGGGCTTCGTGCCCGCGGACGAGGTCGTGAACCCGAACGGCCGCGGCTTCTTCCCCGGCTGCGAGACCGGCCTGTTCGTGCCCACGATCACGTCGAACATGGACTGCACGCTGTGCCTCAACTGCGTGCGCGCCTGCCCCTACGACAACGTGGCGCTCACCGTCCGCGCGCCGGGCCGCGAGCTGCACCACGCGCCGTGGGCGCGCCGCGGCCGTCTCGCGGTGGTGTCGATGGGGGTGCTCCTGGCGTTCTTCGGCGTGATGAACGCCTTGGCCATGGTGCCCCCGTTCTACGAGGCGGCCGAGCGCCTGTCCGCCGTCCTGGGCACGCGCGACGAGGCGCTGCTCCTCGTCCTCCTCTACGCCGGCGTCACCCTCGGTGGCCTGGGCCTCACGCTCGCCGCCGCGGCCGCCGCCGACGCCCTGGGCGGCAGGCGGGAGGGCCTGCGCGCGGCGTTCGAGCGCTGGGGCTACGTGGTGGTGGCCCTGGGGTTCGGCTTCTGGGCGGCGCACTACACCTTCCACTTCCTCACCGGCGCCCTGTCGATAGTCCCCGTGTTCCAGCACTTCCTCGAGTACCGGGGGTTCGCCGTCGACCCGAACTGGCGCCTGGCCCAGGTGGTGCCGAGCCGTTACCTGTTCGCGATCCAGGCCGTGATCACCGGGGCCGCCAGCGTGCTCGCCCTGTACACCACGGCGCGCATAGGCCTGCGCGACTTCGGGCGGCGCGGGGTGCTGGCGATGTGGCCCATGTTCGTCTTCGTCCTCGTGTTCACGGCGCTGGCGTTGCTGATCCTGGCCCAGCCGATGGAGATGCGCGGGACGATCCTGGGCCCCTCGTTCTGAGCGTGCCCGTGGGCCTTGGCGGCGCCGCTGCGACCGGTGGTAGCCTGCTCCGAGTGCTCCGCAGGACCCTCCTTCTCCTCACCGCCCTCGCTCCCCTGCTCCTGGCCTCGCCGGCGCAGGCCGAGGCGCTGCCCGCCTGCGCCGTCGACGACCGACCGGCGCTGATGACCGCCTACGACGACCACGCGCTCACCGTCCTCGACACGGTCTTCGCGCTCCCGAGGGACTACGTGCCGCCCGACCTCGTGCCCGTGTCGCGGGCGTTCCCGCCGACCTACGACGGCGGCGGGCAGCTGCAGGTGCGCGAGGTGATCGTCGAGGACCTGGCCGCCCTCCTGCGCGACGCCGAGGCGGCCGGCGTGCGGCTGGCCGTGCAGTCGGCGTACCGCAGCTACGACTACCAGGCCACGACGTTCCAGTACTGGGTGGACCGGGACGGCTACGCGGCCGCCCTGGCCAGCAGCGCTCGGCCCGGGCACTCCGAGCACCAGCTCGGCACGGCGCTCGACCTGCGCTCCTTCTCCGGGCCGCCTGCGTGGGAGCTCGACGACTGGGCGCTCACGCCCGAAGGCGCCTGGGTGGCCGCCAACGCCCACCTCTACGGCTTCGTGATGAGCTACCCGCAGGGCGAGGCCGACGCGACCTGCTACGTGTACGAACCGTGGCACTACCGCTACGTGGGCCGCGA
>Ga0079224_100012137_pt1 | contig 11916 bp, 10 predicted proteins | sample Stecom2015_FD_80414 | JGI IMG/M metagenome (GOLD analysis project Ga0079224, IMG submission 80414) | Agricultural soil microbial communities from Utah to study Nitrogen management - Steer compost 2015 | ecosystem: Environmental > Terrestrial > Soil > Agricultural land | place: USA: Utah... | reverse complement strand
CGACGACGTGGTGCTCGGAATCGGTGACGATGCCGCGCTGCTGCGGGTGCCGCCGGGGCAGTGGCTGGTCGTGGCCACCGACACGCTCAATGCGGGCGTGCATTTCCCCCTGGACACCGCGCCCGCCGACATCGGCTGGAAGGCGCTGGCGGTCAACCTGTCCGACGTGGCCGCGATGGGCGCGGCGCCGGCCTGGTGCACGTTGTCGCTGTCGCTGCCCGAGGGTGACACGGCATGGGTTGATGCCTTCCTCGACGGGTTCCTGGAACTGGCGGCATTGCACAAGGTCGCGCTTGTCGGTGGCGACACCACGCGCGGCCCGCTGTCGGTGTGCGTGACGGTGCATGGCCTGGTCGGGGAGGGCGCTGCGCTTCGTCGCGACGGCGCGCGTGCCGGCGATGACGTCTGGGTCAGCGGCACGCTGGGCGACGCCGCCGGGGCGCTGGCGATGGGCCAGCAGGCGCATGGGGTGCTGAAGGCACGGCTGGATCGTCCCGAACCCCGCATCGCCCTCGGCCGGTTGCTGGGAGGCATCGCCAGTTCAGCCATCGATGTTTCCGACGGCATCCTTGCCGACCTGGGGCATGTGACTGCTGCCAGTGGCGTTGGCGCGCGGATCGAACTGGACATGCTGCCCGCATCGGACACGCTGCGAGATGCATTCGATGCCACGGCCCGCCGCGTCCTGCAGTCCACCGGCGGTGACGACTACGAGCTGTGCTTCACCGTCGCGCCGGGACTGCGCGGCAAGGTGATGGAAGTCGCGCGCAAGGCCGCCGTGGCCGCGACCCGGATCGGCAGCATCGTGGAAGGCGACCGAGTGCAGGCGCTGGACGCGGATGACCGCCCCTGGCAACCGCCGCGTGCGGGGTATGCGCACTTCGAAGGGCAAGGCTGACACCCGGGTCAGGCGGGGGGCAACAACTTCCCGGGATTCAGGATGCCGTCGGGGTCGAAGGCCTGCTTCACCTGGCGCATCAGCGCCAGCGTGGGGGCATCGATCGCCGACGCCATGAAGTCGCGCTTGGCCAGCCCGATGCCGTGCTCGCCCGACAGCGTGCCGCCCAGCGACAGGGTGAGTGCGAACACGCGCGACAGCGCGGCCTCGGCGCGTGCGACGGCATCGGCATCGGCCGGATCGAACAGGATGTTGACGTGCAGGTTGCCGTTGCCGACGTGGCCAAAGGTGACGATCGGCAACTTCGACTCGCCGGCAATGGCACGCACGCCATCGACCAGTTCCGGGATCCGTGACACGGGCACCACCACGTCCTCGTTGATCTTGCCCGGCGCCAGCGTGCGCAGGGCAGGCGACAGCGCCTTGCGCGCGGCCCACAGCCGGGTGCGGCTCGCGTCGTCGCCGGCCTCGTCGATCAGCAGCAGGCCTTCGCCAGCGGCGGCGTTGGCCAACGCATCGACGGCGTGGGACAGGGTGGCTTCGTCGCCATCGGCTTCCACCATCAACAGCGCGCCGGCTTCGGCAGGCAGGTCCGCGCCCCCGACCTCGCGTGCCAGCCGCACACAGTCGCCGTCCATGAATTCAAGCATCGAAGGCGTCACCGGCTGGGCCATCAACCGCGCGACGGCAGCCGCGGCGGACGGGACGTCCCGGTACAACGCACGCAACAGGCGACGCGAACGCGGCAGTGGCGTCAGCCGAAGCGTCGCTTCCACGATCAGGGCAAGCGTGCCTTCGCTGCCGACCAGCAGGCGCTGCAGGTCATAGCCGGTCGCGCCCTTGGTGGTCGCGCTGCCGCAGCGAACGATCTCGCCGGTGCCGGTCACCGCCACCAGTGCGAGCACGTTGTCGCGGCTGGCGCCGTACTTAACTGCGCGGGGGCCACCAGCGTTGCACGCCAAGTTGCCGCCGACGGTCGAGTAGTCGGCGCTGGTCGGATCCGGTGGCCAGAACAGGCCATGCGGCGCCAGTTCGCGCTGCAGGTCGCCGTTGAGCACGCCCGGCTGCACCACCGCGCAACGGTCGCCGGGGCGCACGTCCAGCACCTGGTCCATGCGTTCGAACGAGACAACGACGCCACCGGCAACCGGTACCGCTGCGCCGGTGGTGTTGGTTCCGCGGCCCCGTGCCACCACGGGCACGCCATGCGCGCGGCAGGCCTGCACCAGCGCCTGGACCTGCGCTGCATCGCGAGGCAGTGCCACGGCATCGGGCTGCGCGAACCTGCGCGAATTGTCGTAACCGTAGGTCAGGCGCTCGGAGGCATCCAGCCGCCAGCCGGCATCGCCCAGCAGCGAGGCCATCGCCTCCTTGAATGCTTCGGGAAGCCCGGCCATCAGTCGTCGGCGCGGAACGCGTCGCGGATCCAGTTCAGTTCCGGATCCTGCGGATCGCCCTGTGCCTCGACCACGTCGAAACGGCAGGGCATGTCGGCCATGCGCCGGTGGGCGAGCAGGAACAGTTCCGCCGCGCGCACCAGCTTGCGGCGCTTGTGGAAGTCGACCGACTCGGCGCCGCCACCATGGTCGCCGTCCTTGCGGAAGCGCACCTCCACGAAGACCAGCATCCGCTCTCCAAGCGCATCGACATCGGTCATCACCAAGTCGAGCTCGCCCAGCCGGAAGTTCGCGTTGGCCGCGACTTCCTGCAGCCCTGCGCCTGCCAGGTGCCGGCGCGCGATGCCTTCGACGATCGCGCCGCGCTGGCGCATCAGTCCAGCGGCACCGTCTGGCCGTCGCGGAAGGTCGACCAGGTTGGCGTGCGCATCACGTTGCCATCGATGTCGATGCGCAGGCGGCCGGTGGCACCGCGCAGTGCATCGCCGTCCGTGCTGGCGGCGATCGACGGGAACGCGGTGACCAGCCACGCGTCGTGTCCGAACGCGAACAGGCGCGCCGCCGCGCCGCGCGCCGTCGGCAGATGTTCGGCCAGGCTCGCCGCGGAAGGCAGGCCCGCCACGCCGCGAACCGTCCAGGTTTCGGTCGGGAAGGCAATGCCTTCCAGGGTCATGTCGAGCAACGGGTCGCCCGCGCCAAGGGTGATCTGCGAAGTCGCCACCGCCGGCACGAGGTCCAGGCCCGATGCGTGCAGTTGCGCAGCCAGCAGGTGTGCCTTGCTGCCGCGCACTGCGTAGAACACCGAATCGATCGGGGTGCCTGCCGCGGCCGCTGCATCGATCGCGGCCTGCAGTTGCGGTGAAGCCTGGGCGAGGTCATCACCGATCACCAGTGCCTGGAACACGCGGCTGCCGGGCGCGCGGCTGCCCGCCGCCTGCCCGATGCGGACGCCGAATGCATCGGCGGCGCGGCGCATGCTGTCATCCAGTCCCTGCAGTACCAGCACGTTGCGTGCACCGCGATCGATCAGGAACTCGGCCGCCGCGATGCCTTCGTCTTCCGGCGACAGCGAGAAGCTGCCGTGCCCCTGTGGCGGTGCGCTGTCGCCACGGTTCAGGGCCAGCATCGGGACGGACAACGCGCCGCTGGTGAACACCGCGTCGACTTCCTCGCGCCCCAGTGGCCCGATGATAAACGTGTTGCCGTCGGCTTCCGCCTTGCGATACGCCGCGACCGGGCCGCCGGCCGCCGTGTCGTAGAACTGGATCTCCGGCCGGGCGCGGTGTTCGGCGTAATAGCCAGCAAGGAAGCCATCGCGCACCGGCGCGGCGGCACGCGCGAGCCGGCCGGACAACGGCAGCAGGAAACCGATCCTGGTCGGCGGCTGGTAGCCGTCGGAGGCGGCCGGCATGCGGGTGGCGTCGGTGTAGTGCCAAGGGCCGACCTGGCCGGGGATCGGCGCGGCGTCGACCGGCCGGGTATCGGGCAGGGGCACGTCCTGCGGCTGGGTGCGTGGCACTTCGGTCACGCGCACCGTCGCGCAACTGGCCAGCGCCAGCAGGCTGGCACACAGGAAAACGGGCTTGATCAGCTTGGTCATGGGGGGCGCGCGACGTTCCATCCGGGGTACCGTATCGATTCTAACCATCGGACTGCCATGGCTCCCTCACCTGGAACCTTGTTCGTCGTCGCCACGCCGATCGGCAACCTGGGCGACCTGTCCCCGCGCGCGCTGGACACCCTGCGCGAGGTCGCGGCGATCTGCGCCGAGGACACCCGGCGTACCCGCCAGTTGCTGTCGTACTTCGGTGTCGAGCGTCCGTTGCTGGCGCTGCACGAGCACAACGAGGAGGCGATGGCCGAGCGGCTCGTGGAGCGGCTGGCGGCCGGCGATTCACTGGCCCTGGTGTCGGATGCCGGCACCCCGCTGGTCAGCGATCCGGGCTATCGGCTGGTCCGCGCGGCACGCCAGGCAGGCATCAAGGTGTCCCCACTGCCCGGCCCATGCGCGGCGATCGCGGCGCTGAGCGTGGCCGGCCTGGCCTCGGATCGGTTCGCCTTCGAGGGGTTCCTGCCGGCGAAGGAGGGCGCGCGGCGCGATCGGCTCCAGCGCCTGGCCGGGGAACCGCGGACCCAGGTGTTCTACGAGTCCTCGCACCGCATCGAGGCGACGCTTGCCGCGCTGGCCGAAGCTTTCGGCGGGGACCGGCCGGCGGTGCTGGCGCGCGAGCTGACCAAGCTGTTCGAGACGGTCCTCGATGGCACCCTGGCCGAACTCCGCGACCGGGTCGCCGCCGACCCCGACCAGCGCCGCGGCGAATTCGTACTCATCGTCCAGGGCGCCGCCGACGAGGCCGAGGCGCAACTGGCCGAGGGCAAGCGTCTGTACGCGAGGCTCAGCGAGCACCTGCCGCCCTCGGCCGCTGCAAAGCTGGCCGCGGAACTCAGCGGCGCCCCGCGCAAGGCGCTCTACGGCAGCGAATAGTCAGCAACGCCATGCCACAATGATCGTGGCGGAGCCGGCCAGGCAATCGCGTCATCCCCGTGCCTTTCGAGGCGTGGGGGTGCCGAGGAAAGTCCGGGCTCCACAGGGCACGGTGCCAGGTAACGCCTGGGCGGCGCGAGCCGACGGAAAGTGCAACAGAAAGATACCGCCGAACGATTCCTTCGGGATGCGTGGCAAGGGTGAAATGGTGCGGTAAGAGCGCACCGCGAGTCGGGTAACCGACCGGCACGGCAAACCCCACCGGGAGCAAGGCCAAATAGGGACCTCATGACGCGGCCCGCGTCGGGTCCGGGTAGGCTGCTCGAGCGTATCGGTGACGATGCGCCTAGAGGAATGATTGCCCCAGACAAAACCCGGCTTATCGGCCGGCTCCGCCACTTCTTCTTGTTGCAACGCAGCATCGCCCCGCCACGGCGCGGGGCGATTGCATGCTGGACCCCTTCACGGGGCCTTGATCTCATAAATTGAGACCAATCAAGGCTTAGTGGATAAGTCTTGAACCAGACTCTGAAGTTCGACGCAACTCATTGATGGGCAAACGAAAATTGCCCGTGAAAGTTGTTGACAACCCTGTGGGTGGACTCCTAAGGTGGCGGCACGTGGGAAATCCGGGGGAATCCGGGGATTCCGTGGCGGCAAGCACCTCCACAGTGGGCAGGGCGGAATGTTCCAGGGCGAGACCCTCATCACCATCGACGACAAGGGGCGGCTGGCGATCCCGACCGCCTACCGCGAACCCGTCGCCGCGGCCGGCAACCGGCTGGTGATCACCTACAACCCGTTCGAAGCCGGTTCCCTGTACCTGTACCCCGAGTCGGTCTGGGAGTCGGTCCGCGACCAGGTCAACAAGCTTCCGCGCACCCGGCGCAACAGCCGCACCTTCCAGTTGAAGCTGGTCGGCGCCGCGACGCCGGTCGAGCCGGATGCCAGCGGCCGCATTTCCATCCCCGCCAGCCATCGCAACGCCGTCGGCATCGACCGCCGCGCCGTGCTGCTGGGCATGGGCGACAAGTTCGAACTCTGGAGCGAGCAGGCGCACCACGAACAGATCCGTCAGGTACTCACTGACGAGGATCTGGGCGAGGACCTGCTCGGCCTGCAACTGTGACGACAGCGGGCCGGGACACCCGGTCCGCCGACGCGCCGGCAGCCCACCTGCCGGTGATGCTTGCGGAGGCGGTGGAAGGCCTGCGCGTGGTGCCAGGCGGCACGTACCTGGACGGGACGTTCGGGCGTGGCGGACATGCAAGGGAAGTGCTGGAACGACTCGGCCCCGGAGGCCGGCTGCTGCTCATGGACAAGGATCCCGAGGCGATCGAAGTGGCAACCCGCGCATTTGGCGCGGACCCGCGCGTCGCCATCCGCCGCGGCAGCTTTGCCGACATGGCGGCCTGGGACGCGGTGCGCGACGGGCTCGATGGCGTGCTGCTGGACCTGGGCGTGTCCTCGCCGCAACTCGACGTGGCCGCACGCGGCTTCTCGTTCGGCAAGGACGGCCCGCTGGACATGCGCATGGACCCGGACGTGGGCGAGTCGGCCGCGCAATGGCTGGCGCGCGCGGACGAGCGCGAGATCGCCGACGTGCTGTGGACCCTGGGCGAGGAGCGCCAGTCCCGGCGCATCGCGCGCACCATCGTGGCGCGCCGCGATGAGCAGCCGCTGGAGCGCACCGCGCAGCTGGCGGCGCTGGTGGCGTCCGTGATGCCGCGCGGCGAGGGCCGCATCCATCCGGCCACCCGCACCTTCCAGGCCATTCGCATCCACGTGAACCGGGAGCTGGACGACCTGCATGCAGGCCTCGAGGCCGCGCACGATGCATTGCGCCCGGGCGGGCGGTTGTCGGTGATCAGTTTCCATTCCCTGGAAGACCGCATTGCAAAGCAGTTCATCGCGAAGCATTCCAAGGCGCCGCCGGCGAACCGGCGGATGCCGGTCGAGGTCGCGTTCACGCCGACGCTGAAGGCGATCGGCGGGGCGGTGAAGGCGGGGGAGGCCGAACTTGCGGTCAACCCGCGGGCGCGGAGTGCGGTGTTGCGGGTGGCGGAGAAGCTGCCATCGCAAGGAGGAGCGCCATGAACATGCGCCTCCTTCTGGTCGTGCTGGTGGTGGCCAATGTCGCTTCGGCGATCGCCGTGGTGCATGCGCGGCACCAGCACCGGCAGGCGTTCGCGACCCTGACCCGGCTCGAGCACGCCCGCGACGAACTGGAGATCGAGTTCGGGCGGTTGCAGCTGGAGCAGGCGACCTGGGCCGAGAGCAACCGCATCGACCAGGTCGCGCGCAGCCGCCTGGGCATGAAGTTCCCGGAAGGCCCCGAGATCGTGGTGGTGCGTCCATGAGCCCGCGCGCGCAACGCCGCAAGTCCGCGCCGAAGCCGCGCAACCGCGCGCCTTTCAGCGTGCGCGGCCGGCTGGCCCTGGTGGGTGGCGCGCTCGCGCTTTGCTCGCTTGCGCTGGTGGTTCGCGCGGTCGACCTGCAACTGGTCGACGACGACTTCTATCGGCAGCAGGGCGACGCGCGGTTCCTGCGCGAGATCCCGATCCCGACCTCGCGCGGCATGATCACCGACCGCAACGGTGAACCGCTGGCGGTGTCCTCGCCGGTGGAGTCGGTGTGGGGCAATCCGCAGGAACTGCTGAAGGCGCCGGACCGGCTGCCGGAACTGGCCGACGCGCTGGGCGTGCCGCACGAACACCTGCTGCGCCGCCTGGGCCAGCGTGCCGACAAGGAATTCATGTACCTGCAGCGGCGGATCAATCCGTCCGCGGCGCAGGCGATCCTCGCGCTGGAAATCCCGGGCGTGTTCAGCCAGCGCGAGTTCCGCCGCTTCTATCCGCAGGGCGAGGCGCTGGCGCACGTGCTGGGCTTCACCAACATCGACGACCAGGGCCAGGAAGGGCTCGAGCTGGCGTTCGACGAATGGCTGCGAGGCAAGCCGGGCGTGAAGAAGGTCATCCGCGACCGCCGCGGCCGGATCGTGGAGAACGTCGACCTGGTCAAGCCTGCCGAACCGGGCCACGACCTGGCGCTGTCCATCGATCGCCGGATCCAGTACCTGGCCTTCCGCGAACTGCGCCGCGCGCTGATCGAGTCGCGTGCCAGCAGCGGTTCGGTGGTGGTGCTGGACGTCGACACCGGCGAAGTGCTGGCGATGGCCAACCTGCCCAGCTACAACCCCAACGACCTGGACGGCGGCGACCGCGAGGCGCGCCGCAACCGGGCCGTGACCGACGTCGTCGAGCCCGGCTCGACCATGAAGCCGGTCACCATCGCCGCGGCATTGTCCAACGGCACCGTGACGCCGGACACCATCGTCGACACCAACCCCGGCTACATGGCCAACGGGCGTTTCACGATCAACGACTACCGCAACTACGGCGCGTTGACGGTCACCGGCGTGATCACCAAGAGTTCCAACGTGGGCGCGGCCAAGCTGGCCGCGAAACTGCCGGACGAGTACTTCCACGACTTCATCGGCAAGCTCGGCTACGGCCACAAGCCAGGCAGCGGCTTCCCGGGCGAGTCGGCCGGCGTGCTGGCGGCGCCGGGCCAGTGGAGCGGCACCACCAAGGCGACGATGTCCTACGGCTACGGCCTGTCGGCGACGCCGCTGCAGATCGCGATGGCGTATGCGGCAATCGCCAACGGCGGCCAGCTGCTGCCGCCGACCTTCGTCAAGGACCAGCGCAACGAAGGCACGCGGGTGCTGGACCGCGACGTCGCCCACGACGTGCTGGCGATGATGCAGACGGTGATCGAGCCGGGCGGCACCGCCACCGGCGCGGCGATCCTGGGCTACCACGTGGCCGGCAAGACCGGCACGGCGCGCAAGTTCAGCCCGTTGGGTGGCTATACCAATGAATACATCTCGCTGTTCGCCGGCGTGGTGCCGGTGGAGGACCCGCGCTTCTCGATGGTCGTGGTGATCAACGAGCCGGATGCCTCGAAGGGCCACGGCTATGGCGGCGGCGCGGTCGCGGCGCCTGTGTTCAAGAGCGTGATGTCCGGGACGCTCCGGCTGATGGACGTGCCGCCGGACGACATCGAGACCTGGCTGGCGCAGCAGGAAAAGGCCGCGGCCAAGCTCGCCGGAGCGGCGCAATGAGCCGCGTGATGATGCTCTCCGAACTGCTGCCCGACGTCGATGGCGTCCCGAACGGGCTGACCGTGACCGGGCTCGTCCAGGACAGCCGCGAAGTCGCACCCGGCAACGCCTTCGTTGCCATCGCGGGTTTCGGCACCCATGGGCTGGCGTTCGCCGGCAAGGCGCTGGATGACGGTGCCGCCGTCGTGTTGTACGAGCCGCCGGCGCCCCGTGAATTCGACCTGCCGCAAGCCTCGATCGCGGTGCCTGGACTCCGCGCACGGCTGGGGGCGATGGGCGACCTATTCCATGGCCGCCCGAGCGCCCACATGGACGTCGTCGGCGTCACCGGCACCAACGGCAAGACCTCCACCGTGCAGCTGCTTGCGCAGGCCTGGCACCTGCGTGGCGTGCGCGGTGCAAGCGTCGGCACGCTGGGTTCGGGCCTGCATGGCGCGGTGCGGCCGACCGGCTTCACCACGCCGCAGGTGCTGCAGCTGCATGGATTGCTGGCCAAGCTGCGCGATGCGGGCGCACGTGCAGTCGCGATGGAAGTCAGCTCGCACGCGCTGGACCAGGGGCGCGTGGACGGCGTGCATTTCGACGTCGCCGTGTTCACCAACCTCACCCGTGACCATCTCGACTACCACGGGGACATGGAAAGCTATGGCGCCGCCAAGGCGCGGCTGTTCGCATGGCCCGGCTTGCGCGCCGCGGTGCTGAACCTGGACGACGCGCACGGCCGCCACCTGCGCAGCCGGCTGCCTGCCGGGCTGCGCAGCATCGGCTTCAGCTCGCGCGACGCCTCCAGTGCCGACGTCGGCGCGGACGGCGTGCAGCTCGACAACGCCGGCATCCGGTTCGAGCTGGTGCTCGACGGGGAGCGCCATGTGGTGCGTTCGCCGCTGCTCGGCGGCTTCAATGTCGACAACCTGCTGGCCGTGGCGGGTGCGTTGCTGGCGCTCGGCGACGCGCCGGCCGAGATCGCCGGGGTCCTCGGCCAGCTCGAGCCCGTGCCGGGCCGCATGAACCGCCTGGGCGGTGACGGCCGGTTGCCGCTGGTGGTGATCGATTACGCGCACACCCCTGATGCGCTGGAACAGGCGCTGGCCTCGTTGCGCGCGCATGCCGGCGCCCGCCTGCTGTGCGTGTTCGGCTGTGGCGGCGAGCGCGACAAGGGCAAGCGCCCGCAGATGGCCGCGATCGCCCAGCGCCTGGCCGACCTGGTGATGGTGACCGACGACAATCCGCGCAACGAGAACGGCGATGCGATCGTCAGCGACATCCTGGCCGGCTTCCACGGGATGGACCAGGTGCAGGTCGAGCGCGACCGTCGCGCCGCGATCAACCGCGCCATCGGCGAAGCCGGTCCCGATGACATCGTGCTGGTCGCCGGCAAGGGCCACGAGCCGTACCAGGAAATCCGTGGCGTGCGCCATCCCTTCGACGATGCTGCCGTCGCGCGTACCGCACTGGAGGCGCGCGCATGAGGCCGCTGACGCTCGCCCAGGTCGCGATCGCCACCGGTGGCCGCATCATCGCCGATGCATCGGCTCCCACAAGGGACGTCGACATTTCGGCGATCGCGACGGATACGCGCGGGCTGGTGGCCGGCGCCGCGCCGATCCTGTTCGTCGCGCTGCGCGGTGAACAGTTCGACGGCCATGACCACGTCGCCGCCGCCGAGGCCGCGGGGGTCCGCGGCTTGCTGGTCTCGCGCAAGGTCGACACGAACCTGCCGCAGGTCGTCGTGGCCGACACCACCCGCGCGCTGGCGGACCTGGCCGCGTTCGTGCAGCAGGGCAGGGACGGCAAGGTGCTGGCAATCACCGGCAGCAACGGCAAGACCAGCGTGAAGTCGCTGCTGCTGGCGATCCTGCAGCGTGCCGGCACCGCGTATGCCAACCCGGGCAACCGCAACAACGAGATCGGCCTGCCCCTCGCGGTGATCGACGCGCCGGAAGATGCGGACTTCACGATCTACGAGATGGGCGCCGGCAAGCCGGGCGACATCGCCTACCTCACCGGCGTGGTCCGCCCGGATGCCTCGCTGGTCAACAACATCGCCCCGGCGCACCTGGAGCGGATGGGCAGCCTGCTCGGCGTGGCCGATACCAAGGCCGCGATCTACGACGCGCTGCCGGCGGAAGGCGTCGCGGCGATCAATGCCGACGACGCATTCGCCCCGTACTTCGCCGAGCGCGCGCACGGACGGAAGCTGCTGCGCTTCGGGATCGACGGCAATGCCGACATCCGCGCACGCGACATCCGCGCCGATGCCGCCGGCTCGCGCTTCACGCTGGTCACCCCGCAGGGCGAGGTCGAGGTCGCCCTGGCACTGCCGGGTCGGCACAACGTGTCCAATGCGCTGGCGGCCACGGCGCTCGCGCTGGGCGTCGGCGCCACGATGGCCGACATCGTCGCCGGCCTGCAGGCTGCGCGCGCAGTGGCCGGCCGCCTGGTGTCGCACGACCTGTCCAACGGCGTGCGGCTGATCGACGACAGCTACAACGCGAACCCCGGTTCGCTGGCCGCGGCCATCCAGACATTGGCGACCGCGGGCGTCCCCGCGTGGCTGGTGCTGGGTGACATGCGCGAGCTCGGCGATGACGCGATGGCGCTGCATGGCGAAGCCGGACGCCAGGCGCGCGCGGCGGGCATCGAGCGCGTGTTCGCGCTCGGATCGCTGGCCGCGGAGGCCGCGCGCACGTTTGGCGAGGGTGGGCGGGTGTTTGCTTCGCACGAGGAGTTGGCGCAGGTGCTTGGGGGAGAGCTCGCCGCCATGGCGGCTCCCACAAGTTCCACCGCCACGCAAGCCGGGTTGCAGGTGCTGGTGAAGGGGTCCCGCGGGAGCGCGATGGACCGGATCGTGGCCGCGTTGCTGGCCACCCAGGAGAAAGGGGGCACCGATGCTGCTTGAACTCACCCGGTGGCTGGAGCAACTCGAGAGCCTGTTCGGCATCTTCCGCTACATCACCTTCCGCGCGATCATCGCGGCGCTCACCGCGCTGGCGCTGTCGCTGTGGTGGGG
>Ga0079224_100012136_pt1 | contig 11916 bp, 8 predicted proteins | sample Stecom2015_FD_80414 | JGI IMG/M metagenome (GOLD analysis project Ga0079224, IMG submission 80414) | Agricultural soil microbial communities from Utah to study Nitrogen management - Steer compost 2015 | ecosystem: Environmental > Terrestrial > Soil > Agricultural land | place: USA: Utah... | reverse complement strand
TGCTGCATACAAAGCTGCAATTGAACACAAAGGACAGCCAACAGTTATTCTTGCAAAAACTATAAAAGGTTACGGCTTAGGTGAAAGTGGTGAAGGCAAGAATATTACTCACCAGCAGAAAAAATTAAATGAAGATGAATTAAAAGAATTCCGTACAAGATTCGGCATCCCGATTTCTGATGAAGAAGTTGCCCAGGCTCCTTTTTACAGGCCGGCAGATGACAGCCCGGAAATAATGTATCTTAAAGAAAAAAGAAAAAATCTTGGCGGATTTGTCCCATCACGTAAATCAGATATTCGTCCCATTAAAACTCCGCCGGAAGAAATATTTGAAGAATTCTACAAAGGAACAGATGGAAGAGATGTTTCATCTACAATGGCTTATGTTAGAATTCTTGCAAAGCTTTTAAAGGATAAAGAAATAGGAAAATATATTGTTCCTATCGTTCCTGATGAAGCAAGAACTTTTGGTATGGAAGCATTGTTCAGACAGATAGGTATTTACTCTCATGTTGGGCAGCTTTATGAACCGGTAGATAGAGATCTTCTTCTTTATTATAAAGAAGCAAAGAACGGACAGATTCTGGAAGAAGGAATTACAGAAGCAGGTTCAATGGCTTCGTTCATTGCTGCCGGAACTGCATATTCATCTCACGGATTAAATATGATCCCTTTCCTCACTTACTATTCAATGTTCGGATATCAGAGAATGGGTGATCTCGTTTGGGCAGCAGCAGATATGAGAGCAAAAGGATTTCTTGTTGGCGGAACTGCAGGAAGAACTACATTGAATGGTGAAGGATTGCAGCATCAGGATGGGCACAGTCATCTGCTTGTTTATCCTGTTCCGAATCTTATTGCTTATGATCCTGCTTATGCATTTGAATTGGCTGTTATTATTCGTGATGGTATTAGAAGAATGTATGAAGAACAGGAAAGTGTATTCTACTATTTAACAGTTATGAATGAAAATTATCCTATGCCAGCAATGCCTGAAGGAGCAAAAGAAGGTATTGTAAAAGGAATGTATAAATTAAAACCTGCTTCAAAACCAAACTTAAAATTAAAAGCACAACTGCTCGGCAGCGGAACAATACTTAACGAAGTTTTGAAAGCACAGGAAATTCTTGAAAATGATTATAAAGTGGCGGCCGATGTTTGGAGCGTTACAAGTTATAAAGAATTAAGAAAAGATGGTCTTGATACTGACAGATGGAACATGCTGCATCCTACTGCAAAGCCAAAACAATCTTATATTCAAAAAGTATTAGGAGATGAAGAAGGTGTATTTGTAGCTGCTTCAGATTATGTTAAAGCACTGCCTGATTCAATCGGCAAATGGTTCCCGCGTCCGCTTTATTCTTTAGGAACAGATGGCTTTGGAAGAAGTGAAGGACGCGCGGAGTTAAGAGACTTTTTTGAAGTGGATGCAAAACATATTGTTCTTACAACATTATTTGCTCTTCTGCGTGAAGGTAAAATAAAAAATCAGCAGATTGAAAAAGCAATAAAGGATTTAAAAATCAATCCTGAAAAAAGAAATCCTATGCATACTTAATCCAAAAGATTCTGTAAATAAGAAAGTTATTTATCAAATCAACTTAGAAGACAACAGGAATTAAAATGGCTAAAGAATTAAAATTACCGGATCTTGGTGAAAATATTGAATCGGCTGATGTGCTGAATGTTCTTGTTAAGCCCGGAGATACTATTGAAGTAGATCAGTCAGTAATCGAAATAGAAACAGACAAAGCAACTATTGAGGTTCCTTCAACCATTGCGGGAAAAATAAAAGAAGTACTAATTAAATCCGGCGATAAAATTAAGGTTGGACAAACAATAATAACTTTAGAAGATTCCGGCGAGCAAACATCAGAACAAAAACCGAAAGCTGAAGAAGTAAAAGAAGAAAAATCAGCTCCAAAAACTGAAAAGAAAGCTGAAGCTGAAAAAACTGAAGAGAAAGCTCCTCCTGCAATTAAAAAGCCTGAAGGACAAAAAGGAATAATTGAATTCAAACTTCCTGATCTTGGAGAAAATATTGAATCAGCAGATGTATTAAATGTTCTTGTAAAAGAAGGTGATAATATTGAAACAGATCAGGCACTGCTTGAGATTGAAACTGATAAAGCTACAATCGAAGTTCCGTCAACAGTTAACGGTGTTGTAAAGGAAATTCTCATTAAATCAGGTGAGAAAGCAAAAGTGGGACAAACATTATTCAAGATAGAATCTCCCGAAGGTGCGGCTGAACCTGAAAAACCAATAGCCGAAGAAAAAACAGAAACAAAACCTGAGAAGAAAGAGAGTAAACCTTCTGTTAAAGAAGAAACAAAAGAAGCTAAAGGTGAAGTTGAATCATTTCAGCCTGGTGAGATAGATAACCAGCCGCCGATAACTAAAAGCGCTGCACCTGCCGCTCCATCTGTTAGAAGACTTGCACGTGAAATTGGTGTTGATATAAACCAGGTTAAAGGCACCGGCCCGGGCGGCAGAATTTCAATGGATGATGTAAAAGCTTTTTCCAAAAAATTGCATGAGCAAAATGCCGGCGGTACTGGCGGCGGACTGGGAATCAAAAAAGAAACCTTGCCTGATTTCAGCAAGTTTGGTGAAGTGGAAAGAAAACCAATGAGCAACGTCCGCTCTAAAACAGCAGACCATTTAAGCTATGCATGGGTTTCCATTCCTCACGTTACTCAGCATGATAAAGCCGATATTACAGAACTTGAAAAAACAAGAAAAGCTTTCAATCCTAAAATTGAAAAAGCTGGAGGAAAGCTTACTGTTACAGCAATTTTATTAAAAGTAGTTACTGCTGCTATGAAGGTTTATCCCCAATTCAACAGCAGTATTGATATGGATAAGAAAGAAATTATCTATAAAAAATATTTTAATATTGGAATTGCTGTTGATACAGAACATGGATTGATCGTTCCGGTTATAAAAGATACAGATAAGAAAAATCTTACACAGCTATCAGTTGAGATGAATGAAATTGCAGATAAAGCTCGCAATAGAAAAATCGGGCTTGAAGACTTGCAGGGCGGCTGCTTTACAATTACAAATCTTGGCGGAATCGGCGGCACTTCATTCACTCCAATTGTTAACATTCCCGAAGTTGCTATTCTTGGTGTATCAAGAGGAAGCTATGAACCAGTGTACAATAAAGAAACCGGAGAATTTGAGCCGCGTCTGATGCTTCCGCTTTCTTTATCTTATGATCACAGAATTATTGATGGTGCAGATGCTGCAAGATTTTTAAGATGGGTTTGCGAAGCTCTTGAACAGCCAATAAAAATTTTAGTTGAAGGATAATGAATTAAGTAAGCAGTAATTTTTGATGATTAACTCAGAAGTTACTGCTTTATCTAAAAGGAATTATAATGGATAAAAAACAGGTAACTATAATCGGCGGCGGGCCGGGCGGTTATGCTGCTGCATTTCTCGCTGCTGATCTTGGTATGAATGTAACTTTAATTGATAAGGAATTGAATCCCGGCGGTGTTTGTCTTTACCGTGGATGCATCCCTTCAAAAGCTCTTCTTCATGCAGCTAAATTAATCAATGAAGCAAAAGAAGCAGAACATTGGGGAATTAAATTTGGTGATCCGAAAATTGATATAAATAAATTACGCGATTGGAAAAACAATGTAGTTGCAAAACTTACAGGCGGATTAGGACAACTTTCAAAGCAAAGAAAAATTAACTATATCCGCGGTACGGCGTCATTTATTAATTCAACTACTTTAAAAATCCAAAAGCATGATGGCGGAACCGACGAACATAAATTTGAAAAAGCAATTATTGCAACAGGTTCTGTTATTACATATATCCCATCACTAACTATTGATTCAAAAAGACTGCTTAATTCAACAACAGCGCTTGATCTTCCTGAAATACCCAAAAGACTTCTTGTAATTGGCGGCGGCTATATTGGACTTGAACTTGCATCGGTTTATGCAGCACTCGGGACAAAAGTTTCAGTAGTTGAAATGCTCCCGGGTATTTTGCCAGGTGCCGATCGTGATCTTGTTTCACATCTTCAGAAAAGAATTGAAAAAAGTTATGAAAAAATAATGCTCAATTCTAAAGTTGTTGAGATGAAGGAAGAGAAAAATGGGATTAAGGTTAAGATTCAGGATAAGGATGGAAACACAACAGAAGATAAGTATGATTATGTTTTGATGTCTATCGGCAGAAGACCAGAAACTAAAGGATTAGGTTTAGAAAATACAAGTGTAAAAGTAAATGAACGCGGCTGGATTGTGGTTAACAAACAAATGCAAACAGATGATAAAAACATTTTTGCAATCGGTGATATTGCCGGAGAACCAATGCTTGCACACAAAGCATCACATGAAGGAAGAGTGGCAGTTGAAGTAATTGCCGGACACAAAGCTGCATTTGAACCGCTTGCAATTCCGGCTGTTGTTTTTACTGATCCTGAAATTGCATGGGCAGGATTAACTGAAAATCAGGCAAAAGAAAAAGGCATAAAGTATGAAGCTGCAAAATTTCCATGGGCAGCAAGCGGAAGAGCTACAACACTCGATCGGTTTGACGGTGTTACAAAATTAATTATCGAACCGGGAACTGAAAGAATTTTAGGTGTTGGCATTTGCGGCCCCGGTGCAGGTGAATTAATTGCAGAAGGTGTGCTTGCTATTGAAATGGGTGCGAATGCAACCGATCTTAAATTAACTATTCATCCGCATCCTACTTTATCAGAAACTGTAATGGAATCTGCAGAAGTATTCTTTGGACAGAGTACTCACGTTTACAGACCAAAACGATAAAGCTTTACCGAATATCATTCATCACAACCTCATGAATGCTCATGAGGTTTTTTATTTCTTTTCTAAAATTAATCTCAAATTGATGACTAAGAGCAAACCTGGGCTTTTCAAAAGAATATATATTCATTTGAAATTACCACGAGGTTTCTATGAAAAAAATTTTACCTGCCTTTTTGCTGTGCATGTTTTCGTTATCATATTTATTTGCTCAGGAAATTCCTAATGCCGGATTTGAAACATGGAACGGAAATATTCCTGAAGGATGGGCGCCTTTAAACATTCCCGGATTTGCAGAACCAATAACGCCATCAGATGACAGCCATTCCGGATCAAAAGCTGCAAGGCTTGAAGTATTGCAAACGAGCGGCGGAGCTTTCCCTCCGCTTCTAAATTCAACTTCATTCCCGGTATCACAAAGACACGGCAGTCTCCAGGGTTTTTATAAATTTTCTCCGATAAACAATGCGCAGCAATTAATAATTGCGATTATCCTTTATAGTAATTCTCAATTTATTGGCGGCGGTTCTGTTGAAATTTTTGAAGCAGCAACTGTTTATACTCAGTTCGCTGTGCCGATCAGTTATTTTGCCGAAGGGCAGCCTGATTCCGCACAAATATCAATTGTAATTGGTGATACAAGCAGCTCAGATGCTGCAGGTTCAATTGCATTGATTGATGATCTTTTTTACGGTGGTGTTGTTGATGTGGATGATAAAAATATCACTATTACTAATTTTAAATTGAATCAAAATTATCCAAACCCTTTCAATCCTGCTACCATAATTGAATATTCCATTCCTAATGAATCATTTGTTCAGCTTAAAGTTTTTGATATGCTAGGGAATGAAATTTCTGTACTGGTTAATGAAAATCAATCTCCTGGTAATTATAAGAAATTGTTCTCAGGAGAAAATTTAGCAAGCGGAACTTACCTCGTTCAGCTGCGTGCCGGAAATTTTGTAAAATCATTTAAAATGACATTGCTCAAATAAATTTCTATCGGGTAAGAGAAATTTTTTTAAAAATCCTCTTACCTTTTTCTATCAGCAGAAGCTTTTATTTTGAAGGTACTAATTTAAATAGATTAAACTTTATTTTGCCAAATTTATATTTTCATTTTAACTGCCGTTCTGATATTTTCCATTATTCATTAAACGCCTATTGGAATGGTCAATACATCGGCAGGAATTTTTTTCCTTTTAGTTTTTACTGTTAATCACTATCCGCAGTTAAAACTTCCGGGTTTTTATATAAGTCCTTATTATAATGAACAGGTAGTTACTTTTTATTTTGAACCGGAAATAAAGATTCACATCAATGCGCCCGCTCCTGAAAAATTTAAACCAGACAAGCCGGTACAATTAATATTTTTTTCTCTGCCAAACGGGAATACAATTGAACAAACAATTGGTAAAATTACTGAACCGGATGATGACTGGCATTTCGATATTCAGCATATCGGTGCACAGACAAGATTTCTGCGCGAAAATGTAAGCGATTATAATTTCGTAATAATTTATCTTGAAGCTTCACAGAAGAGCTGGCCTGCATGGAAGAGTGCGCATCCGGATTATAAAATTATTATTAGCAATCTTGTTGAATACCTTCTCGGCTTGTTCAACAAATATAAAGTTGAAGTTACATTAACAGGACACAGCGGCGGCGGCAGATTTATCTTTAGTTTTCTTGATGTTTTTAATGAAATACCTTCCTACGTAAAAAGAATTTCTTTTCTTGACAGCAATTATGGTTATGAACATGAATACGGTGATAAAATTATTTCATGGCTCAAAGCTTCTGCAGATCATTACTTAAATGTAATTGCATATAATGACAGCGTTGCACTTTATAACGGCAAAACATTTGTCTCCCCCACCGGCGGTACCTGGTACAGAAGCAGAATTATGCAGGGTTATTTTTCAAAAGAATTTTCTTTCAATAGTTCTGAGGATGAAAACTTTGTCAGGCACACAGCTTTGGATGGAAGAATTCAATTCATTTTAAAGAAGAATCCATTGAAAGAAATCTACCACACAGTTCAGGTTGAACGAAATGGCTTTATACATGGTATTCTTTCCGGCACTTCTAACGATGAAAAGGATTACAAATATTACGGCAGCAGAAGTGTTTATTCAAAATGGATTCAGCTTGAAAAAAATCTTCCGGCACATCTTACAATTCCGCCAAGAGCGGCAGATGCCGCTGGCGGTTCTGAATTTATGAAGCGAATAATGAATCTTTCTTTTGAAGAAAGAGAAACAGAAATATTTAAAGAAATTTCTTCAGGTAACATTCCGGAATTCCTCCGGCAATTAATATCCATTGAAACTGAATTTACTGATGCAGAAAATAAAAAACATAAAGTAAAATATTTTGTTATGCCGGATTATCTTGGAGTTGGAAGTGATTCTGATTTCTTCCGCGTTCCTATGGGTCCGTTTACTGCACAAAAAATAGCTGATCTTTTCGGTGCTGTACTCCCCACAAAAAAAATAGTTGATGATATATATCTTCATTCCGGGAATAAACTTGAACCACAGTTTTATGCACCTGTCGGCAACAGGAATGAACTTGTTCAGCAGTTTGTAATTCACAATAACGATATTGATTCACAAATGATTTCAAAAAATGGGATGAAGGGAAACCTCACTGCGGGAATAAAAAAAGATATAATTATAAGCAGCAAACTTGAAGATACATCACGCACTCATCATGTTACAATTTACGGCTGGCATAGGCTTGATGGAAATCCGATTCAGCCGGCAACAAATATTCATATTGATACCTATGTTGATTACAGCCACGGAGTACGATTGATTAACAATGAATTTTTACTTGATGGTGAAGTGAAAAAAACAGATGAAGTTTTAACCGATCCCGTTCTTTACAAAATTTTTTTAGATGAAGATGAACCCTTGAAAAGAACATCTTACATAAAAAGAAATGAATAGATATAAATTCTGCACAAACTAATTAAAAGGAGAATTATGCCCGCATTTGTAATTGTAGAGATAAAAGTAAATGATCCGGTTCGTTATGAAGATTACAAAAAAATGTCTACCGAAGCAGTTTCAAAATTTGGTGGAAAATTTATAGTACGCGGCGGCAAAGCTGAAAAGCTGGAAGGCACTGCCGATCCTGAACGCGTAGTTATACTTCAATTTGATTCAGTTGAAAGAGCAAGAGAATGGTGGAACTCACCCGAATATGCTGAAGCAAAAAAGCTCAGGCATGAAACTGCTGAATCAAGAATGATTGTTGTTGAAGGATTATGAAATTTTTTATTGAAGTAATTTTTCAAGATCATCAGAATTATTAACCGGTAAACTGCAGGTAAAATTCTTACAAACATAAACTGAAGCTTTGCTGTTTAATGCAGAAAATGATTTGGTATATGGTGCAATGTTTTCCAGCTCATTTTTTTTATCCGGATTTTTTAACAGAACAATTTTATTAGGAATAAACTTCTCTCTTATTTTGAGTATCAATTGTTTTGTTTTTTCATCTTCCGGGTTTCCAACAATCACTATTTCTTTTGAAGAACCTGCAGCAAAATCATATGCGGTTAATGCTTGCGAAAACGCAGCAGGTGATGCATTAATTGCACGCGAGAACACGCGTAGAATTCTGTTTGCCTTTTCTTCATAACTAATCTCACCTGTTATTCTTGATATCCTTAACAGATTTAAAACTGCAATTGAATTTGCTGATGGAACTGCACCATCATACATTTCTTTTTGCCTTACAATTAATTCTTCACCATCAACAGGAGTGAAGAAGAATCCGCCTTTATTATTATCCCAGAAAAATTTTATGAAATCTTCATTCAATTTTAGAGCAGCTTGTAAATATTTGATATTAAATCCGGTTTCATAAAGATCAATCAAAGCAGCAATCATAAAAGAGTAATCATCTGCATTAGCAGCAAGTGCTGCTTCGCCATCCCTGTAACGATGAATAAGTCTGCCGTCTTTCGTCATCATTTTATTTAAAATAAAATCTGCTGCTTTTTCTGCTGCTAATAAATAATCAGAATTATTAAATGCCTGTGCCGCCTTTGCAAACGCAGAAATCATCAGCCCGTTCCAATCAGCTAATATTTTATCATCTTTGTAAGGATGAACTCTTTTCTTTCTATAATTAAACAGAATTTTTCTGGCAGACGAAAGTTTATCTTTCACTTCTGATTCTGAAATACCCTCTTCATCGGCAAATTCTTTAAATGATTTTTTAAGATGAAGGATATTTGTTCCATCAGAACTGCCGTGCACCTGATCAATCCAGTTGCCTTCAGGTTTTACGTTAAAGATTTTTAAAAATAAATCTGTATTATCATTTAATAATTTTTTTATTTCATCTGCTTTCCATAAATAAAACTTACCTTCAACACCTTCACTATCAGCATCCTCCGCGGAATAAAACGCACCTTCCCCGGAAGTCATATCACGCAAAACATAATTAAGAATTTCATCTGCTGTAGTTTTAAACTCATCGTTTTTTAAAGCAAGATACGCTTCAATATATGCGGTACAAATCAGCGCCTGATCATACAGCATCTTTTCAAAATGCGGCACAAGCCATTGCCGATCAGTTGAATAGCGATGAAATCCAAACCCAATATGATCGTAGATTCCCCCCTTCCTCATTTCAGTTAATGTTTTCAGTACCATTTCAAGTGCATCATTATTTCCTGTGCGTTTCCAATATCTTAACAAAAAATAAAAATTATGTGGTGTTGGAAATTTTGGCGCTCTGTTAAAACCGCCGTATTCTTTATCAAATCTCGAGTTGAATTCACTAAATGCACTGTTAAAAACATTGTCATCAATTTTTTCATCAAAATTAATTTCAGCAGCCTGAACAAGTGCCGCCGAAATTTCATCAGCTGATTTTAATATATCATCTTTACGCTGAAGCCAAACATTTTTTAATCTTGGTACAAGCTCAAGCATTCCGCTTCTGCCAAAACGGTTTACCTTTGGAAAATATGTGCCTGCAAAAAATGGTTTTTTATCCGGAGTCATCACAATCGTTAAAGGCCAGCCGCCGCTGCCAGTAAGCATCTGGCAAACAGTCATATAAATGCCATCAATATCTGGACGCTCTTCCCTATCAACTTTAATTGATATAAATGCATCATTCAGTAATGCGGCAATTTCTTCATCTTCAAATGATTCTTTTTCCATTACATGGCACCAATGGCAGGTTGAATAACCGATTGAAAGAAAGACAGGCTTATCCTCCTTTTTCGCTTTTTTAAATGCTTCATCACTCCACGGAAACCAATCAACAGGATTATATGCATGCTGAAGCAGGTAGGGACTTTTTTCTTTTATTAATCTGTTTGCTGTTTTCATTTGATATTCAATTTATAAAAAAATATGGAGAAACGATTTTATTAATTCTGTTAAGAAATATTTGAATTTTTTTTACTCCCCTGCCATTCAATTGATGGATACTCTATTATTTAATACGCATCAATTTAATTATTGTTAACAAGTATCTTTTTATATAACTTCTTGTAGTATTTTAAATTACCTCAATAATAACAATCCAGATATTAGATATGAATGATAGAAATAACTTTATTCTTTCAGCTTCAATGCTTGGTATTGCACTTATAATCTGTGCAATAATTTTAGCCATTACATGGCGCTCAAACAGCAGCGCAAACCAAACTATAAATGTAACCGGATCAGCGAAGCAGGATATTATTTCCGATCTTGGAATATTAAGAGGAAGTATAAGCGTACAAGCCAGTACAGCAGAAGCAGCATACAGGGAATTGCTGAGACAAAAACCGCTGCTGATTTCCTATCTTAAATCCAAAGGATTTACAGAAGATAAAATTGAATTTTATACAATTAACAGTTACCCGATTTATGAAATTGGTGCACAAGGTTATCAGACAAGCAAAATAATTGCATACAACTACAGCCAGCGCATGGAAATTCAATCAAGTGATGTAAATAAAATTAAGGAGATATCACTTGATATTGCTTCACTAATTGAACGGGGAGTGAATTTTAATGTTGAGATGCCAGAATATCATTATTTAAATCTTGCAGAATTAAAGATTGAAATTCAGGCGGCGGCTGCAAAAGATGCAATGATAAGAGCACAGAAAATTGCTGATGCTACTGGCAGAGATTTGGGACCAATGAGAAGTGCGAGAATGGGAGTTTTGCAGATTACCCCGAAACATTCTAACCAAATTTCCGATTATGGAATAAATGACTTAAGCTCAATTGAAAAAGAGATAACAGCGGTTGTTAATGCATCTTTTGAAATTGAATAATAAAAATTTCAAAGTAAGTTCATATCTTTGAATTGTAATTATTTTTGATAAAAGTTATTTTAAGAAATTCAGATATGACAAAAACACAAATATGGGTAGCAGCGTTTTTAGCTTTATTTATAGCTCTGTTTCTGCTTTCAAGATTAACTAAGGAAGACGAAAACGGAAATGAAACCACTGTTGAAAATCCAGTCCCGCAATCAAATATGAGTTCTGAGAATCTGGGCGGCCAGCAGATGATGAGCAGATTAGGTTGTTTAAATTGCCATGGAACGGAATTACAGGGAACACCATTAGCCCCGGCGCTTGCAAATCTTTCAGAATACTGGAGCCGTGAAGAACTTGTAAATTATCTGCGTAATCCTTCTTCATTTATGGATTCGGAAAGATTTAAAGAATACAGGGAAAAATATCCCGGCACTATTATGCCTCCGTTCAATAATGTTGATGTAAAGGATTTAGGAAAGATTGCGGATTATCTTTTAACGAAATGAATGAATGTAGGGAATTCATAATTGAATTCCCTACTATTAAGGCTTAAGCTACTGTAATTTCTTTTTCAAGATAAACATCCTGAATTAAATTCAGAAGTTTAACGCCTTCTTCCATTGGTCTCTGGAACGCTTTTCTTCCTGAAATTAATCCCATACCACCTGCACGTTTATTAATAACCGCAGTTTTAGCTGCTTCGGCAAAATCATTTTCACCAGAAGCACCACCGCTGTTTATCAGTCCGGCTCTTCCCATATAATTATTAATTACCTGATAGCGTGCAAGATCAATCGGATGATCAGTAGTTAAATCAGTATAAACTTTCTT
>Ga0079224_100012135_pt1 | contig 11916 bp, 26 predicted proteins | sample Stecom2015_FD_80414 | JGI IMG/M metagenome (GOLD analysis project Ga0079224, IMG submission 80414) | Agricultural soil microbial communities from Utah to study Nitrogen management - Steer compost 2015 | ecosystem: Environmental > Terrestrial > Soil > Agricultural land | place: USA: Utah... | reverse complement strand
TCAGGGTGTTGTATGACCGACCACGTGGTTCCTGGCGGGTGCGGGCTTAAGGCGGTGACGGACCGCACCCGTCGCGGACACGCGGCGGGGCGGATTGAACAACGCGGGGCGGGGGGAAGGAGGTAGGCATGAACGAGATTGCTCTGACGGTTACAGCGGACGCCGACGGCATCACGCCGAATCTTCGCATGGCCGTGGACGCCGACGAGGCCACGCTCGCCGAGATGCTCGGATCGCTGATCGGGCTGCTGTCGGCCGTCGTCGCGGCGGAGCAGGGCAGGGTTGCCAACGAGTCCGGCCCCGACATGCACGCTGCGTTCCGCGAGGTGTTCCTGAATGCGTCCGTGACTTCGCACGCGGAGGCCACGGAGAAGTACGAGGCCGCCTGCAAGGCCGGGGGTGCCTCATGAGGCTCGCCACCTTCGCCGAACGTGCCGACCAGGAGCTGCGGCGGCTGGCGGAACTCAACGCCCGCCTCACCGAGCGCACGGCCGAACTCGACCGCATCCTGGCCAAGCTCGACCAGTACCCGGACCGCTGCACCGACCGGCTGCTGGCGGACCTGCACGGCCACGGGCTGCCGCTGGCTCGGCTGGGGCCGGGGGGCGATTACGTCACCGACATACCCGCGCACGGCTGAGCGGGCAACCCGGACGCGGCACGCATGGGCGCGGGGCCGCGGCCCATTCCAACACCAACACCACGTAAGGGAGAGCACATGAGCACCAACGCACTAGCCATCCCCGACGGGATGACACCCGACCAGATCGACCTCCTCAAGCGGACCATTTGCCAGGGAGCGGACGACAACGAACTCGCCCTGTTCGTCGCAATCTGCAACCGCACCCGCCTGGACCCCTTCGCCCGGCAGATCTTTGCCGTCAAGCGGTGGGACAGCCGCGCGAGGCGCGAGGTGATGCAGCCGCAGACCTCGATCGACGGCTTCCGCCTCATCGCGGAGCGGACGGGCAAGTACGCCGGGCAACTCGGCCCCTTCTGGTGCGGGCCGGACGGTGTGTGGAAGGACGTTTGGCTGGAAGACGAGCCCCCGGCCGCGGCCAGGGTCGCGGTGCTCCGGTCAGACTTCAAGGAGCCGCTGTGGGCCGTGGCCCGGTGGGACTCATACGTCCAGACGGGCAAGGACGGCCGCCCGCTGAACATGTGGGCGAAGATGGGCGACCTGATGCTGGCGAAGTGCGCGGAGGCGCTGGCCCTCCGCCGGGCGTTCCCCAACGAACTGAGCGGGCTCTACACCGGCGAGGAGATGGGGCAAGCCGAGACTCCCGCACCGGCCCCCGCCGACGCGCCGCGGAAGAACGTCAAGGTGCGGCAGGCGAAGCCCGAGGCGTCGCCGCCGTCCGAGCCCAAGCCCACCGACGTCCAAGCGGACATCGGGACGAAGGCTGAGGAATGGGGCGGGCTGCTCCACTTCATCGCCGACTGGGGCAACTGCGATGGGCTGGACAATGCACGGCCCCAGGCACAGCAGTTTGTCGAGTTACACGGGTTCGGGCCGAACAAGCCGGCGACTGCCGAGGACTACCGCATGATGCGTAACCACGCGCGGGAGTTGGCGGCGGCCGGGCACGACCTGTTCGGCTGGCTGATGGAGCAGAGCAAAAAGGCTGAGGAGGCCCGCAAGGGGAACCCCCAAGCGAAGCCCGCGCCCGTGACGGAGCCGAGCGATGGCTTCGACCCGGATGAAATCGCCGCAGCGATGCCGGATCGGTAGTCGTCTCTCCCTTAGCCCCCGCGCGGCCTCACAAGCCTCCGGGGGCTTTCGCGGGCGAGAGCCCGCACCAGTGTACACACGCCGGGCGTGCCGCTACATGTGGCACGCCAGAGCGACACCCCGCTACACCGGCGCGCGCCGGTGGCGGGGATTCTGGACAGAAAGGACCACCATGACCACCGAGACCACCAGTCCCGTAAGACGCCGCCTCCAGTCAATCGGCGCGTGCGACGAAGCCCTCGAATGGCTTGCCGACCGCGACCTCTCCGCCATGTGGCAGGAGTGCGAGCGGGCGGACTGGCTGCTCTGGCTTGCGGCGACGATCAACATTGACCGCCGCCTGGTCGTCCGAGCCGCCTGCCGGTGTGCGAGGGAGGCCCTGCCGATCTTTGAGGACCGGCGCCCTGGCGACGGTCGCCCCCGCAAGGCCATCGAGACAGCGGAGGCGTGGTGCGACGGGCGGGCGACTTTGGACGAAGTGCGATCCGCCGCCCGCGCCGCCTCCCGCTCTTCCTTCGCCGCCCGCTCCACCTACGCCGTCGCCGACGCCGCCGTCGCCGCCGCCTGCGCCGCCGCCGTCGCCGCCTGCGCCGACCTCTACGCCGTCGCCACCTGCGCCGACGACACTGCCGCCTACGCCGCCGACGCCATCTACGTCGCCGACCCCGTCGCCTCCTCCAGAGCAAAGACGCTGCGTGACATGGCCGCGACGGTGCGGGGCATCATCCCCTTCGAGGTGGTGCGGGCCGCCTGGGAGGCGCGATTCGCGGATTGACACCCCCGCCCCCGCCTGCCGCGAGGCGGACGGGGGCTTTCGTTCGACCTGACAACGAAAGTTACGGGATTCTCACCCTCACGGCGAGGCGGCAAGGAAGCATGAAGGCTCTGCGAATCAAGAACTGGGACGCGCTCTACGAGAGCAACGAGAGCCGCAAGCGGCAGGACCTGCACTGGGTCAAGATGCCGAACTCTCACGACGGCCTCGGATACCGCAAACTCATCGCCGGACGCAACGGCGCAGCCATGTTCGGCGCGTGGTGCGCGATCGTCCAGGTCGCTTCCAAGCGCCCAAAGCACCTCAGAGGGTGCCTTGTGGGCGACGACGGAACGCCGATGACGAGCGAGGACCTGGCGCTCATGACCGGACTCCCCGCCATCGACTTCGAGCGGTGCATCAAAAAGGCCCTTAGCGGGGCCGTGGGGTGGCTTGAGGAGTTCGAGCCTGCCGCTCGACCGGCAGACGATGCCGGAGCACCGGCAGATGATGCCGCTCGACCGGTCCCTAATAGAAGAGAAGAGAAGAGAAGAGAAGAGAAGAGAGATATATCCGCGCGGGCGGGCGACGAACTGCCGCGGCCGGTGGTCGCTGCGGTGGCCGCCCTCGACCGATGGTCCTTCCGCGCGAGGGGGTACGGGCTCAAGCCGGTGAACAACGAGACCCGGCTTGCCGAGGAGTGGGCGGGGGCCGTCGCGGAGAAGCCGCCCGTCCACCGGGCGGGGCAGGCCATCCCGGCTCTGGACCTCGTGCCAGAGGTGGTGGACGTGCTGATCGAGCGGGGGACGGACTTCAAGAACGTGGCGTACGCGACGGCGTGCGTGCTGAACGAACTCGATTCCTGGCGTCGCCGGGGTCCGCCCGGGAGCGGCCCACCGAGGGCGTCCGGCCCGGCGGGGGTTCTGGCGGCCATCGAGTTCAGGCGTGAGCGTGCAGATCGGAGGGACGCATCGTGACGGAACAGAAAATACGGGAGTTGCTCGGGCTGGTGGCCCAACTCTGGCCCCGGTGCAAGTGGACGGCGGATGAGGTCAACCTGCTGGCGGACAAGCTAGAGCCCCTGTCGCTCGAGGATGACCAGTGGCGGGCGGTGCTGCGCGAGCACCGGGCGACGCCGGAGGGGGACCGGAGCACGCCGCGGCTGAGCGTGCTGCTGGCCCGGCTGCGGGAGTGCGACCGGGCGAACAGGGGCAAGCCGGAGGCCGGGCCGGAGGTCAACCCCCAGCGGCGGTGGCGGGGGTCGCCGGAGGAGGCGGCTGCGGTGGAGGCGGGTCGCCTTGAGGCCCTGGCGTGGGTGCAGGGGGCGACGCAGGAAGAACTGGACGCCGCGTACGCCGCGCTGTGGGCGCTGATCCGGGGGAGGGGGAACCGGCTGCTGACGCCCGGGAGCGCGGATCGGAAAGGGGCGAAGGCCCCGGATGAGCACTACCGGCGGCGGACCAAGGAGCAGTTGTTGCACCCGGACGCCGTGAACGCGAGGGTGGCCCTGTATGCAGCTCACAGGATGGCGCGCCGGGCGGCGGCGGGGGCGAAGGAGGCGACGCGATGATGCCCCCCACCGGAACCACCGTCGAAGTCGTCCGCGAGGTCGTGACCCCATTCCACACGTTCGCCGCGGGCTCGCGCTACGTCGTCACCGGCCACCTCGACCGTCGTCCGCCGCGGGTGAAGGTCCGCCCCGTCGGCGGTGGCCAGGAGCGGGGCATCGACCCGCGGCACTTGCGGGAGGTGCGCCCATGATCCCCCGCATGCGCTGGGAAGATACGCCCGCCGAGCAGGCCCGCATCGCCGACAACCTCGCGGCGCTCGCGGAGCAGACGCGGGCGAGCAACCGCGCGGACTTCGCGCCCGGCGACCGCGTGCGGGTCCGCATCACCGGCAAGTCCACGAGCGACGGCACGCACCGGCCGGGCGTGGTCCTGCGTCTAGAGCGGTCGCCGTGGTGCATGCTCGTGCACGTGGAGTACGCGGACGGGAGCCGGACGAAGGTGGACGCCGCGCGGGTGACGAGGGACCGCGGGGCCGCGAAGCGGCGGAAGGGGGCGGCGTGATGAACGGGGGCGGCGATGGATGCAGCGTGGCTACGGAAGTTCACCCTCATCGCGCAGGCCGAGATGCCTACGCGAAAGTACGTCCAGTCTATCAGTGGGGCTACGCAAAAAGCCGTGCTCTGGACCCTGTTCGCCCACGAGGGCTCGCCGATGAGCTTCCAGGCCATCGCGGATCGGAGCGGGTGCAGCATCGGGACCGCGTGGCGGACGGTGCGGCTGCTGGTGCGGATGGGCGTGGCGGTGGAGCACCGTACCGGCGCGAGGAAGGCAGCGGCGTACACGATCAACCCAGAGCCGCTGTCCGGGCTGGTCTGCCGGACACCGACCGTGGCCTGACCCCAGCCGAGTGGCTTGCCCGGTGCATGGACGAGGCCGGGGTCGGCATCGAGATATGGCGGCGGCTGCCGTGGAGTGGGCGGCTGGCGCGGGGCGTGAAGGGCGAGCTTGCGGAGGCACGCCGCCGGGTGCGGGCGCTGATGCGTCGGCCGATGCCGGTCACGGGGCTGGTGATGAGCTACCCGGAGATTGCGATGGCGTGCGGGCTGACGAGCCACAGCACGGTGCACGAGGCGTTGAACAGGCGGAAGGCGGGGACAGGAGGCACACGATGACCACGGACGAGGCGAGTTTGCACGCGATGGTGCGGGGGTACATGGGGGAAGAGTGGTGGCCGAAGGGGCTGGAGTGCCGCAACGACCGCCTCGTAGGGCGGTGGTGGCGACTGGACGGCGCGGTGGTCGAGCCCAGAAACGCCGCCGCCCTCATCCGTGACGCGATGACGGAGGCGTTGATGGCCCGGACGTTCACAGTGCTTTGGAGGCCGCGAAGCGGCACCTACCTCGTCTCGACGCTGGAGCATGATTCGTACGCCCCCACCCGCCTTGAAGCCCTGCTCCGCGTGTGGGACGCGGTGCGGGGGAGGGAGGCCGCGCCATGATCCCAACCCGCGCCCAATGGCTCGCGGCGTACGAGGCGATCGCCAAGCGCGGCAAGGCGGGCTGCCGCATCTGCCTGTGCTTCGGCCAGACGACGGACAAAGAGCCGATCGTCCTGACGTGGCACAAGCCGCCGCTGGGCGGCGCGCGGCACGTCAAGGGCGCCGACCTGACGAAGCTGGCGGCGGAGGCGGCGGAGATGGAGGGCGGCAATGGCTGAGATGCGCATGACGGACGAGGGCCGCGAGGTGAGCGACCTGCGTGGTGAGGTGGAGCGGTTGCGGCGGGAGTTGGAGCAGAGCAGGAAGACAGCGAAGGACTTGGTGGGCATCACCGAGATGCTTCAGAAGTCGCGGGACAAGTACAAGGCCCGCGCCGAATCCGCCGAGGCCGTCGCCCGCGCCGCCGCCGACCTCGCCAAGCACGAGCGGACGCTGAGGGACAACACCGTGCCGGTGCGGGAGCACATCGCGGCGCAGGACGGGCAGCGGGCCGCGTGGCCGGTGCTGTTCGCCGCGCTGGACCAGTGGAAGGGGCAGCCATGAGCAAGCCCCTGGTTCTCGCATTCGACCCCTCAACGGACGTTACCGGATACGCCCTGGTCCGCGGCCCGGATCTGCTCGACGCCGGCGCGCTGCGACCGAAGGGCGACACCCTGTACGCGGCGTGCCGGTGGCTGGTGGACCACGCGCAGGCCGTCATCGACAACATGGCCCGCGGGGCGGAGGGACTGGAGGCCGTAGTGGTGGAGTTCCCGCAGGTCGTCACCTACGGCAAGGCCGCCCGGCGGTCGGCCGCGACGCTCCCGAACTACGGGGTGGCCGTCGGCGCCCTCGCGTACGGGCTGCGGATACCCGCCGGGTGCCGGGTGATGACGCCATCGGCGACGGAGTGGACGCGGGGGTATCCGCCGACCCGAGACGACCGGCACAAGCTGGCGCGCGTGCGGTACGCGGAGAGCATCTACGGGCTGGCGGAGGGGGCGTTGGGCGCAAAGACCGTCGCGGGGAACGTGGCGGACGCGGCGTTGCTCGCGCACTGGGCGGTGTCGCGGCTGGTGCTTGAGGCGAGGATGGGGGCTTGACCGGCAGAGGCCGGGGAAAGGTGATGCGATGGAAGTGGCGGCGATGCTGGCGAGGCTGGTTGGGATCAAGCCGGAGGTGTCGCGGGTGCCGATGGTGGAGCCCAACCCGACGTTCCCGCTAGACCGGATGGAGCGGTTTCAGAACATGGCCATTGCCGTAGGGCTCAAAGCTCTGTTCTCAAGCCGCAGGTTCTACGTGAGCGACCTTCGGAAGCTGCTGGACGCGGCGGGCATCATCCCCGACGGGCGGGTGATGCGGACGCTCGATGTGCTGCACTGCGTGGCGTACGAGGACATGCCCAAGCCGCTGCGCGACGAGGTGTTCCGCGTCGTGCTGGCGATGTTTGAGGAGCCCCCACATGGCGACGACTGACGCGGGCTGGGAAGGCCCGGACCCGAACGACGAACTGCCCGAGGGCTGGGGTCTGCTGTGCGCGGCGGCCATCGGCGGGGCGGTCCTGCTGGTGCGGATGATGCTGTGCGAGGCGTGGGCGGGGTGGTAGGAGGTTGACATGGCTAATGAGTATGAGAAGGTCATAAGGTGCAAGTTCTGCCGCAAAGATGTGCGGTACAACAAGATTGATGGCCGGGTGTACGAACTGGACAGCAACTCGTTCCACGCCGCCAACTGCGAGCGTCGTAGTGCGTGGTACAAGCAGCGGTCGGCGGAGACCCAGCAGCAACGTCGGGAGGCCCACTGACATGGCGAAGAAGCAGGCGAAGAAGAAGGCGACGCGGGCGGGGAGGGGGAAGGTGGCGGACAGCAAGGTCGCGTGGATGCTGCTGCATTCGCGCGAGATGGACGGGTCCAAGCCGATTCCGGGCGGGCCGCACCTGCTGCCATTCAGCGGCGTGTACCGCACCCGGGCGGAAGCAAAGGCCCAGTGCAGCCCGTGGAACACTGTGGTCAAGGTCCGCATCACCCCCATCCCCCCGAAGCGGAGGGCCGCGCGATGAGCCTTGAAAGACCTGACTACGTGGTCTGCATCGGCGGGCCACATCACGGGCGAGTGCTCTATGTGGAGGGGAGGGGGAGGAACTGGCAACTGGCGCGGCCGCACCCCGGTACGGCGATGCAGGTGGACGAATACACGCTGGAGCGCGTCGAGGCCATCTACGGGGGACTGCGGCTGAGCGGGCACGCGCTGAAGTGGACGGAGATGCAGGCGGACTTTGAGGCGGCGGCATTGGGGATGCTTCTGGCCTCGCTCCTGCCGAACTCACGGAGGGCCGCGCGATGAGCACGAGACTGACCGAGGCGGATCTGGCGAGGTTGGAGAAGCTGGAGGCGAAGGCGACGCCGGGGGAGTGGAAGGTATCCGAGCCCGCCGTCTACATCTACACGGCGGACGGCATGGTTGCCAAGATGGAGAACTGCCCCGAGTTCAAGTCCAACTCGGAGTTCATCGCCGCCCTCCGCAACCACGCCCCCGCCCTCATCGCCGCCGCCCGTCGCGCCGCGGCGTTGGAGCGGGTGGTTCGGAGGGCGATGGAGCCCGGAGTGTTCGGCCCGTGGCATGTCATCCCAGATCCGCTTCTTGAGCGGACCAACCTGCACGAACTGTGCAAGGAGTACGGTTACGGGGCAGTGATGCACTACGTTGAGTACCTGTGGAAGACACACGGGAAACATCCGGGCTCCGAGCACACGTGCGCCGCCTGCGCTGATGTGCGCCGCGCGTGGCAAGAGGAAGCCCTCGCCGCCCTCGACGCGGCGGGGAAGGAGTGCAGGGATGATTGCCAAAGTCGGCGAGCGTGTTCGGCTGACGGACTTTCGGGGCAGGCCCGTCGGCGTCGTTGAGGCAGTGAGCCTCCGTACCGACGCGGCCCGGATCGTGTGGGACAAGCCATCGCAACTGCCGGACACGTGGTACGGCATGTGGAGGCTGGAACCGGCGGGGAAGGAGGTGCAGCGTGCAGAGTGACATGGTGCAGCAGCAGCGGCCGGACGGGACATGGGGACCGGCAACCCCGATCCCGCTCATGCGGTGCGTAACGCCGTGGTGGCGTCGGGTCGTGCTGGCGTTGAAGTACGGGCACGGGAGCGACGAGTACGAGGCGGCTCTGACATGGGAGCCGGAGGAGGTGCAGGATGCAAAGTGAGACGAGGATCGACGGGCCGCACGGGGCGGTGGGGATAGTCACCCCGCGGTGGTTCCTGGGCTACCCGCGCTGGTGTGTGGTCACGCCCGACCCCCAGCCGACGATCAGCGGCGCGCGGACCGATAGTGAGCCGGTGGCAAAAGGCAATCACGCTCAAATTGACTTTGCCACGCCCCCCGACGACCCCGATATGCGTGAGGAGGAAGTCTGGGACTTTGAGGCCGCGAGGGGCGCGACACCGCCGGGGGTGCCTCGACCGAACGTTGTAGTGTGGTACAATCGACCTGAGGAAGGAGGCACACTATGGCAAACACCCCCCGAACTGGCACCGTTGGGCCTCTGCTGAAGCAGTTGAGGCTTGAGAGGAGGATCACCCTCCGCGACCTAGCCGAGCGGGTGGGCTTGGACGCCGGCAACTACAGCCGGGTAGAGCGTGGCGTGTTCGCGCCACCCGCGAGAGACAAGCTGGACTTCATCCTTCGGGAACTTGAAGTCGAGCAGACGAAGAGGGAGGAGATCTTGGATACTGCCGATGTGGAGCGCGGCGAGCTGCCGTCCGATCTTCAGCAGGATGAGGTTCTGGTGCATGAACTCCCGGTCCTGTTCCGCGCTGTTCGAGAGGGCGACCGCGAAGCGCTAGATCAGTTCATTGAGGCCGTTCGTCGGGACGGTGACAGAGGAGCCCGACGCATGACTGAGCGTGCGTTGATGGTGGAGGAGGCGTGTGCCCTACTTGGCGCGGCGTGGCGAGTGCTGCGCGAGGTCGATATCGGGATGCCGACGGTCGGCCCGGAGAACATGGCCGTCATCGGTGAGGGTGACGTCAGGTGGATTGTCCGCCGTGAGGTCGCGGCAATCATCGACACCCTCCGCGCCCGGCTCGCCGAGGTGGAGCGGGAGCGCGACGAGGCCGTGCAGCGGGCGCGGGTGGCGGAGGCGGAGAGGGACGTGTGGAAGGCCGACGCCCTCGCCCGCGCCGCCCAGGCCGTGGCCGCGGACGGCTGACAAACCGACTTGACCGCCCCGCGCTGGTCAGCCGGTCAAGGTATACTCATGTGGGGATCGGATCGGGTGTGGTATGTCTGCACGCAGACTGGGGTTGGTCCACAAGGTCATCGAGCACGCCGGCTACGCCCTGTGCGTGCTGCTGATCGCGGTGCTGATGGGGCTGGCGTTCTTCTCGGCGACGGGGTGCGGCCTCATACCGACCGAGCGGGAGTCGCTGGTCAAGCAAGAGTCCCGGCAGAGCATCGCCGGAGCCACCACCGCCGACGTGGTGCGCGAGACAGCCGTGACGCCGCCCGAAGTGACGGTCGAGACCAGGGACGGTACGGTCACTGTTCGGCAGCCCGCGGCGATGCGGGAGACGACCACGGCCGCGACGACCGCCTCCGAGACCGCCAACGCGGAGGCGACGGGGACGGCGCGGGACTCCGTGTCCATCCCCGCATTTGTCAAGATCGGCGGCGCGGCCGCGGCCCTGGGCCTGCTGTGGCTGGTGGTCTGGCTGTGGCGGCGGACGAGCAAGCTTGTGGACGCCGCGTACGCGGCCGGCGACGAACTCGCCGCCCGGTGCATCCACGCCGTCCGAAGCCTCGCCATGCAGGCGACCAACCCGGAGGAGCGGGCGCGGCTGTCGGCCCTCGCCGGTGACATGGAGCGAGACCGCACCAACTGGCACCGAGAGGACTGAGCTTGACAATCGAACTCGTCATCGGCCTCGTCACCGTCACCCTCGCCGTCGGCGGCGCGCTCGGCGCGACCATCCACCGCGCCTACCTCGTCGGCCGCTGGGCGCGGGAGGTCGAGGACGTGCGGAGCGACCTCGGGCTGGTGCAGGAGGACGTGACAGCCCTCAAGGTGTCGGTCGAGGCGCTCAAACTCCGCGGGGCCGAAGACGGGGTGCTGCTGCGGACGGTCGTAGACGGCCTAGCGAGCCTGACGAACAAGGTTGACCGGCTCATCGAGCGGATGGGGGAGCGGCCATGACCCCACCCTGGGTCCACACCACTGCCGCGGGCCTGCTGATCTACGTCGGCTCGCCCGAGCACAACCCGCTCCGGTGGGTCTCTGCGCTGGGGGCCTACGGCGAGCCACCGCCGGTCATGGCGCACCTGAGCGTCACCGACCGCTGGCACGCGGCCCCCGTCTGGTATCAGGCGGGGACCATCGAGCCCGTGCCGTACGTCACGCTGCTGCAACTCGAGCCCGGCGCCTGCCAGATCGTGGAGGTGCGGTTCGCCGGCGACGTGTTGTCCCCGCACTCGCGCTGGGTGTGCTGGCGGCCGGGTGACGCCGACGGCGACGGGTCGCTCAACTCCAACGACATCGCGGAGTTCCTGCGGCTGTGGGTCGCGCACGTGGGCGGCGGGCTGGGGCCGGGCGACTTCAACGTAGACGGGTCGGTGGACTCGGCGGACATCACGGCGTTTCTTGCGGCGTGGCTGGAGGGCCTGAGTTGAATGGCCATCCCCCTGTACGAGTCGATCCTGTACCCCAACGCCCCCGCGGAGCGGCTGGGGCCGGGCGTCGCGCGGATGCACACCCGTGGCGGGCTGCTCCACCCCTTGACGCTGGCGATCAACGAGGACCGCGTGGCGGAGGTGCTGGCGGAGCTGCGGGAGGGGGACACGCACCTGTGCGTGGATATCGAGACCGTCCAGAACCACCCCGGCGAGTACTGGGTGGCGCACGACCAGTCGCGGGTGGACGCCCTGCTGTCGGCCTTCGCCGCGCTGCGGGCCTACATCAAGAGCAAGCGGCCCGGCACGCTGGTGGGGGTGTACGCGTGGTTCTGGGTGGCGTGGCACGCCTACACCCCCGGCCTCTCCTCCGAGCCCTTCCGCCACGAGCACCTGGTGTCGCGGCTGGCGATGTACGGCGAGTCGGAGGTCACGGACTGGGCGGACTTCCTGGTCGTGGACCTCTACCCGCAGTTCGCGCTGGCGGACTCGCCGACGTACTGGCGGCCGTTCATCCATGGCCACCTCGCCGACATCCGCGACGCCCTGCCGGGGATGGAGGTCGTCGCCTTCTACACCAACACGCTCGCGGGCCGCGTTCTGGAGCCGGGGCACATGGCCTGGCTTCTGGCGGAGGCGGAGTCGGCGGGGTACGACGGGGCGTGCGTGTGGGTCGCCGATGGCAGCCACTGGCTAACCCAGCGTCACATCACGTACCGAGACTGGACGGTCCCGGCGGTGACGACCGACCCGGAGGTGTGGTCGGCGGCCGGG
>Ga0079224_100012134_pt1 | contig 11916 bp, 12 predicted proteins | sample Stecom2015_FD_80414 | JGI IMG/M metagenome (GOLD analysis project Ga0079224, IMG submission 80414) | Agricultural soil microbial communities from Utah to study Nitrogen management - Steer compost 2015 | ecosystem: Environmental > Terrestrial > Soil > Agricultural land | place: USA: Utah... | reverse complement strand
TCGACTGCAGCCCCAGCGCCTGGCGCATGAGGGCGAGCACGATGACGATCCGCGTGAAGCTGGTCATCAGCAGGAGGATTGCCGGCAGGAAGCTGAGCGCGCTGAACAGCAGCAGCGTCTGGATCGGCACCGAGTACGTGGTGCCGCCGCCCGGCGCCGGGTCCGCGTGAAAACCCACGACCTGTGCATGGACCGGGGAGGCCGCCAGCAGGAGCGCGAGCAGTGCCGGCAGGAAGCGGAGGCCGGCGCGCGGATCGAGCCGGTTCATGTGCGCCGGATGCCCTTGAGCAGGCTGGCGAAGGCGGGCGTCTCGGCGTCCACGATCTCGGGCAGTTCGTCGAGCTCGGCGAGCGTGCTCATGGACTGCGGCGTGACGCCGACGAGCAGGCACTTGCCGGCGGCCTCGACGATCATGATGCGTTCGCGTGGACCGACGGGGGCGCTGGCGCGGATGCGGATCGGGCCCTGTCCGGCCTTGCCCGGCGCGCCGGCCATGAATCGCCGGGCGACCCAGAGCGAGACCGGGATCAGCGCCAGGACGAAGAGCAGCGAGAACAGGGAGGAGAGCGTAGGGCTCATCGCGGGCGCCTAGTACCGGTTGAGCCGGCGCATCCTCTCGGACGGGGTGACGATGTCGGTGAGGCGAATCCCGAACTTCTCGTTGACCACCACGACTTCGCCCTGGGCGATGAGGCAGCCGTTGACGAGCACGTCCATCGGCTCGCCGGCAAGCGCATCGAGCTCGATGACCGAGCCCTGCGCGAGCTGGAGGATGTGCTTGATCGGGATGCGCGTGCGGCCCAGCTCCACGGTGAGCTGTACCGGGATGTCCATCAGCATCTCGATGTCGTTGCCCGTGCGCTCCCCGGACGCGCCGCCCACCTGGCCGGAGAGGTCGGGGAAGAGGTGGCTCGCGCTCTCGGCGCCGGTGGCCGTCGAGGCGGCCCCCGCCCGCTCCTGTTCGGCGAGGGCGCTCGCCCATTCGTCGGCGTAGGCGTCCTGCTTGCTCTCGGGTGCGTTGCTCATGGTTTCCTGCCTTCGAGACCCGCGGGGTCGGTGAGGAATTTCTCGATCTGGATGGCGTAGTGGTCGTTCGACGTGCCGTAGCGGCACTCGAAGACCGGGGTGGCGTTGACGCGCGCCTCGACGGTGGGCCCGATGTCGAGCTCGACGAAATCGCCCGCCTTGAGCGAGAGCAGGTCGGAGAAGCTGATCATCGCGGAGCCGAGGTCCGCGACCAGCTCCACCTCGGCGCTCTGCAGCTGGCGCGTCAGGTTCGATATCCAGTTCTTGTTGACCATGGACTGGTCGGCGCTGACGGCGGAGTACAGGGTCTCGCGGATCGGCTCGAGCGTGGCGTACGGGATGCAGAGGTGCATCGAACCGCCGGTGTCGCCGATCTCGAGCGCGAAGCTGGTGGTGACCACGATCTCGGAGGGCGTGGCGATGTTCGCGAACTGGGTCTGCATCTCCGAGCGCACGTACTCGAGCTCGAGGGGATAGACGCCCGACCAGGCGTCGCGATAGTCCTTGCAGATCACCTCGAGGACCCGGTCGATGATGCGCTGCTCGGTCGCCGAGAACTCGCGTCCCTCGATCCGTGTCTGGAGTCGGCCAGAGCCTCCGAAGAGGGTGTCGATCACCGCGAACACGAGCTGGGGCTCGAGGATCAGCAGGCCGCTGCCGCGCAGCGGCTTGACCTGCATGATGTTGAGATTGGTGGGGACCACCAGGTTCGAGAGGAAGGCGCTGTACTTCTGGACCTTCACGGGGCCGACAGAGATCTCCGGGTTGCGGCGCATGAAGTTGAAGAGGCCTACCCGCAGGTTCCGGGCGAAGCGGTCGTTGATGATCTCGAGCGTCGGCATGCGGCCGCGCACGATCCGCTCCTGCAGCGCGAGGTCGTAGGGCATCACCCCGTCGACCGGCTGGGTCTCCTCGGGCGGGAGCTCCTCGCCGCTGACGCCGACGAGGAGGGCGTCGACCTCGTCCTGGGACAGAAACTGTTCGGCCATCGCGCTGGTTCCTCGCTCGCCTACTGGACGATGAACTGCGAGAAGTGCACCGCCGCGATGGGTCCGGTGTCGACCTCGTCGAAGCTGCGCGCGGCCTGGGTGGCCTCGCGCTCGGCGGCTGTCGTCGGACGCGGGGGCGCTTCGTTGGCGAGGACGGCGCGCGCCGCCAGCGCGATGCCGATCGCGAGCTGCTCCTTGCCCTGCAGCGTCAGGAGCTCGGCGGCGGAACGCGCGCTGAGCAGCAGCAGGATCGCGTTGCGCACCGCCGGCATCGAGGCCTTGAGCTGGTTCTCCACCGGCGATTCGGCGACCTCGAGGACGACGGCGACCTGCGCGTAGCGGTCGAGGTGCGCGTCGCTCAGGTTGACCACGAACTGGTCCATCGGGACGAAGATCCGCGCCTCGTTCGCGCGGCGCGCCGCCTTCCTGGCCGCGACGCCGTCGGCCGATTCGGTGGCCGCCTCGGCGTTGCCCGAGGCGAAGTACCAGGCGGCGCCGCCGGCGATGCCCGCCACCAGGATCATCGCCATGGCGACCAGCGCGATCGTCAGGCCCTTGCCCTTGCTTGCCGGTGCTTCGGTCTTTTCCTCTGCCATGTCCGCTCCATGCTGGCGCACGCGACGCCATCACCCGCCCGCCGCATCCGGCGAGCGCATGAATGCATTCTGGGAAAACTTGAGGGTTCCTGGACGCGGGATAAGGGGAGGAGGGCCGGCGCTTTTCGGATCAGGCGAAGAGGTCCACCAGGGCGTCCGGGCGCACCGGCATGCCGATCGGCCGGGACACCGTCTCCGTCGTGCCGGGGGCGCGCCGTTCGGAGCGTCCCGGCGCCGCGCCGTCCGTGGGGCGCTCGTCGCCGTTCCGGTGGAAGCCCGGGCCGACATGGGTGTCGGCGAGCGACAGCCCGTGTTCCGCGAGCAGGTCCCGCAGGTCGGTCAGCGACTGCTCCAGCGCCTGGCGGGTATCGGCGTTCGGTGCCGCGAACTGGATGCTGGCGGCGTTGCCGTCGAGGCTGAGCCCGACCCGGACGGGACCCAGTTCGGCCGGCGACAGGATGAGCTCGGCCTGGCCGAGCTCCATGCGCAGGGCCAGGACGAGCTGCTGCCCCAACGCCTGCGGGAACGCCGGCGAGAACACCGGCGCGGCGACCGGCAGGGCCACGGGGCGCATGGCGCCGGGGGCCACGGCGGATCCCGGGGCGTGGGCGATGGGGGCGGCGGTGTCCGCGCCCCCGAGCAACGAAGTGTCGAGCCCATCCTCGGCGCCGTTCGTCGCGACGGCGGCAGGGCCGGCGGGTTCGGTCGACTGGGCGGCGCGAGCCTCCGTCGACGGCGGAACCGCCGATGCGTCCGGCGTGGCGCGGGCGGCCATCGCCTCGCGGCCCGCCGCGGCATTCGAAGGGCCGTCGGCACGGCCGATCGCGGCGGTGGCCGCGGCCGGACGGCGGGCGGCGCCGCCGGCGGCGGCCGGATCCACCGGCCTGGCACCCGCGGCCACATCCGCCGGAGCGACGGTGGTGGCCGGGACGGCGGCACGGGCAAGCGGGGTACGGGCCGCCGATGCGGCGCTGACCGCCTCTGCGGCAGCTTCGCGGCCTTCGGCGCGTCCGGCCGGACGCCTGCCGCTGCCGGCGACCTGCTCGGCGTCGCCCGGCGTGCGCGCGTCCGCCGCGTCCGGCCTCCCGGCCTCGGCGCCCGCGACGTCGGAACGCGCGGCGTCCGGTCTCGCGGTCGCGTCGGTCGCGTCGGCGGCCGACGTGGTCCCGGCCGCCCTGGCGGCGGCCCGCGCGGAATCCGCAGGCGTGATCCCGGCGCCGGGCGCCTCGGCATGCTCGCCCGACGCCATTGCCGAAGCGTGCCGCGCACGTGCGTCCGGGGTTGGGCCGGAGCCACGGTCCTCGCGGATCGCGATCGGATCGCGGCCCGCGGTCGCGGCGAGCGCCTTCGCATCCCCTTCCGGCGCGACGGTCGTCGCCTGGGCGGGGAGGGTGCCCTGCGGCAGGCCGGCCAGGATCGCCGGATCCGTGATCGCGTCGGCGTCGTCGTCCGGCCTCGCATGGCGTGGCGATTGCCTCCCGACGCGGTCCGCGTCGGGAGGGGGCGCTGCATCGGCCACGTCGGGACCCAGGGCGCCGTCATGCGGCGCGCGTGCAGGCTTCGCTCGTGACGAATCCGTGCGATCGACCCGTGGCTGCTTCGTCGAATCGGGCCTTCGCTCGCCGGTCGCCCGTTGCAGGGCGTCGGCGAAGCCGCCGGCGGCATCGCCACCGGGCGCCCCGGTGGCCGCCAGCAGGTCCAGGGGCGTGTCGGAAGCCGGCTGGGCGTGCATCCCTGAAAGGGGGTTCATCGTCACGTCCTCGCGCGGGGATGGCGGCCCGACACGAGGTCGTCCTGGGCGTGCTGTTCGGCGGCGTCCTCGCGCCGCCGCCGGGCACGCTCGCGGCGCTGCTCGAGCGCGCGCAATGCCTGCAGGCGCGCATGCGCCTTGCGAAGCTCGTCCGAGCGCGCATCGACCGAGCGCTCGAGGTTCTGGCACTGCTCGCGCTGGGCTTCGATCGCCTCATCGAGCTTGCCCCCGAACCGGACATGCACGGCCAGCCCGGTCGCGCCCGGCAGCGAGCCGAGGGCCGCGCGACGATTGTCACGGTGGCTCTGCCGGTACTGCTCGAGCGAGTCGAGGGTGCCGCTCGCCCTGGCGCGGGCCTGCTCCGCGCGCGCGCGGCGGGTGGCGGCCATCTCGCGATTGCGATCGGCCATTTCGATGAGCTTCTCGAGCACTGCAGGCTTCACGTACTTGCCTCTTCGTTCAGGTCGGGTGCATGGCGATCGGGCGCGATGCCGAGCGCCGCGAGGGCGGTGAGCGATGCCTCGAAGTCGCACTGGGCCGCGCGGTCCTGCCGCAGGAAGCGGCCGATGGCGGGCGCCACTTCGATGGCGCGGTCGATCTCGGGGTCCGAGCCCGGCATGTAGGCGCCCACCGCGATCAGGTCGCGGTTCTGCTGGTAGGTGGCCCAGGCGCCACGCACGGCGCGCGCCACGGCCTGGTGCTCCAGCCCGGTGACCGCGCTCGCGACGCGCGAGATCGACTGCTCGATGTCGATGGCGGGGAAATGGCCGGCCTCGGCGAGCCGCCGCGAAAGGACGAAGTGCCCGTCGAGGAAGGAGCGGGCGGCCTCGCCGACCGGGTCGCTTGCGTCCTCGCCTTCGGTGAGCACGGTGTAGAAGGCGGTGATCGATCCGCCGCCCTGCGGGCCGTTGCCGCTGCGCTCGACGAGCTGCGGCAGGCGGGCGAAGACGGAGGGCGGATAGCCCTTGGTGGCGGGTGGCTCCCCGATCGCCAGCGCGACCTCGCGCGCCGCCATGGCGAAGCGGGTGAGCGAGTCCATCAGGAGCAGCACGTGCTTGCCCTGGTCGCGGAAGTGCTCGGCGATCGCGGTGGCATAGTTCGCCGCCTGCATGCGAAGCAGCGGCGGCTCGTCCGCAGGTGCGGCCACGACCACCGAGCGCCGCCGTCCCTCGTCGCCGAGGATGTCCTCGAGGAACTCCTTGACCTCCCGGCCGCGCTCGCCCACGAGTCCAACCACGATCACGTCCGCGCGCGTATAGCGCGCCATCATGCCGAGCAGCACGCTCTTGCCCACGCCGGGCCCTGCGAACAGGCCCAGGCGCTGGCCGCGGCCGACCGTGAGCATCGCATTGATCGCCCGCACGCCGGTGTCGAGCGGCTCGCGGATCGGGTCGCGCTGCATCGCGTTGATGGGGCGGGCATGGATCGGCAGCGCCTCGGCCCGCAGGACGGGACCGAGGCCGTCGAGCGGCGTGCCGCGCGCATCGAGGACCCTGCCGAGCAGGCCGGGCCCCATCGGCAGCCGGCGCATGTGGTCGGTCGCGCGGCGCCAGGGATGGGAGGGGTGCCCGAGCATGGGCGCGCGCACGGGGCGCTCGAGCGGACGCACGATCGCGCCCGGCGAGAGGCCGAGCGTCGGGGTGGCCGGCATCAGCAACAGGCGGTCCTCGCCGAAGCCGACGACCTCTGCCTCGACGCCGCCGCGCGAACCGCCCGCATGCTGCTCGGGCTCGATCACGCAGACGCTGCCCAGGGGCAGCTTCAGGCCGGTGGCCTCGACCACCAGGCCGGCGGCGCGCGCGAGCCGTCCCTCCTGGCGAATCGGCCTGGCGGCGCGGAGCATGTCGTCGAGATTGTCGAACCAGCGCGACCAGCGCGCCGCATCGCGCCGCAGGGGCGTGGCGAATCGCTCAGGCATCGATGCGGAACTCCGGCGAGTCGTTGTCGCCGAACTGCTCCGGCGGAACCTGGCCCAGCGCGGCCAGCACATGGCGCCAGCGGGTCTGCAGGGTGGCGTCGATCGCCGCCATCGGCGAATCGACGACGCAGCCGCCCGGGCGCAGCGACATGTCCACGCGCAGGTCGCATCGGCCGCTCGCGATCAGCTCGCCCAGCGCCTCGCGCACGACGGGCTCGTCGGCCGGCGCGATGCGCAGCACCAGTCGCCGCGCCTCGGCGAGCACATCGGCGATGGCCTCGCGCAAGGGCGGCAGGACCGCATCGGGGCGCGTGTCGACATGGGTGCGCACGACCTGGGCGGCCATCTGCAGCGACAGTCCGAGCATCCGGTTCGCGAGCGATTCCTCGAGGGCAGCGAGCGACTGGTCGAAGTCGGTGGCGATCGCCTCGACCCGCTGGGCGAGCGAGCCGGCGCTGGCGCGCTCCTCCTCCTGGCGCGCGCGCGCGGCCTCGGCGAATCCCTCCTCGCGTCCCTGTCGCCGGCCTTCCTCGAAGGCGGCCGCCCGGATCGCATCGGTCGATTCCGTGGGCGTGGGGCCGGCGGCTGCCCTGGTCGAAGGCACGGTTCCACGGCCGAGCACGTCGAGCCGGAAGGGCTCGACCGCCGGGAGCCGGTCGGCCGCGATGATCCGGCTAGACATAGGCTTCCGAGCCGGATCCGATCGTCAGCTGGCCCTCGTCGACGAGACGGCGCACCGTCTTCAGGATCTCGCGCTGCTCGGCCTCCACCTCGGAGAGCTTCACGGGGCCCTTCGAATCGAGGTCGTCGCGCAGCGCCTCGGCGGCGCGCTGGCTCATGTTGCGGAAGATCTTCTCGCGCAGCTCCGGCTCCGCACCCTTCAGCGCGATGACGAGGGAGTCGCTCTGGATCTCGCGCAGCAGCGTCTGGATGCCGCGGTCGTCGACCTGCAGCAGGTCCTCGAAGGTGAACATCTGGTCCATGATCTTCTGGGCGATGTCCGGATCCAGGTCGCGGATCCAGTCGAGCACCTGCACGTCGGCGCCGCCGCCGAGGAAGTTCAGGATCTCGGCAGCCGACTTGGTGCCGCCGAGCTTCGTGCGCTTGAGGCGATCGGTGCCGCTCAGCAGCTTGCCGAGCACCTCGTTGAGCTCGCGCAGCGCCGCGGGCTGGATGCCCTCGAGCGTGGCGATGCGATACATGATGTCGGCCCGCATGCGATCGGGCAGGTGCTGGAGCACCTCGGAGGCCTGGTCGCGCTCGAGATGGACCACGATGGAGGCGACGATCTGGGGATGCTCGTTGCGCACGAGCTCCGCAACGGAGGCCGCGTCCATCCACTTGAGGCTCTCGATGCCCGAGACGTCGCCGCCCTGCAGGATGCGATCGATCAACAATCCCGCCTTTTCGGCGCCGAGCGCCTGGGTCAGCACCGCGCGAACGTACTCGTCCGTGTCCTCGACGAGCTGGCTGTTCGCCTCGGCGTCGCTGCGGAAACGCTCGAGCACGGCCTCGACCCGGTCGCGCCGGGTCGTCTTCATCTGCGCCATCGCCTCGCCGAGGCGCTGCGCCTCCTTGGGCGTCAGGTGCTTGAACACCTGCGAGGCCGCATCGGCTCCCATGGCGAGCAGGAGCACGGCCGCGTCGTTGATCCCCTCGTCGCTCATGGTCAGTGGCGCTCCTCGTTGGCGACCCAGCCGCGGATCACGCTGGCCACGGTGCCGGGGTTCTCGCGCGCGAGCTGGAGGACGTCGGTGTCGCGCGGGCTGCCCAGGGCCGGCTTCGAATCCGGCGTGGGCAGGCTGACGTCGTCGGCCACCACCTGCTGCAGGCGCGAGGCCGGGCCCGCCTGGACGGAGCGCAGGCCGCGCAGCGCCGGGCGGATGACCATCAGGATCGTGGCCAGGCCGAGCAGCAGCAGGCCGATGTGCTTGCCGAACTCGCGCGCGGTGTCGATCACTTGCGGATCCTTCCACAGCGGCACCTCGGGCGGCGGCGGCAGTTCCTCACGCGTGAACGGCGTGTTCAGCACGCTCAGCGAGTCGCCCCGGGTCTCGGAGAAGCCGATCGCCTCGCGCACCAGCGCATTGATGCTCTCGAGCTCGGCGGCCGAGAGGGCCTCCTGCGTCTCCTTGCCCTCCGCGTCGACGGCATGGCGGTAGTCGATCAGCACCGCGGCGGCGAGCCGCTTGACCGTGCCGGTGGGGCTGCGCGTCACCCGGATCGTCTTGTCGAGTTCGTAGTTGGTGACCGAGTCGCGGCGGGCGAGGGCGCCCGTCGCGGCGGCGCCCGCCGGCGCGCCGGCGCCGGTCTCCTGGGCGGGTCCGTTGGCGGGCGCGCGCGCCGCCGCGGGCGGCTGGTTGCTCAGGGCGCCGGGAATGCCTTGCGCCCCGGCGGCGCCGGCCGCGGGATCGACGCTCAGCTGCTGGCTGCGGATCGCGGCCGGCTCGCCATCCTGGTTGGGCCGATAGAGCTCGGCCGTCGATTCCTGCTGGGTGAAGTCGATGTCGGCCGTGACCTGGGCGCGCACGTTGCCCTTGCCGACGATCGGCTCGAGGATGCCCACGATGCGCTCGATGTAGCTCGACTCCAGGCGCCGCGCATAGTCGAGCTGGACCGAATCGAGGCCGTGGTCGGCGCCCTCGCGGTTCGACAGCAGCATGCCGTCCTGGTCGATGACGCTGACGCGGCTCGGGGTGAGCTCCGGCACGGAGGCGGCCACGAGATTGACGATGCCGGCCACCTGGCCGCGCTCGAGGAGCCGGCCGGGATGCAGGTTGAGCAGGACGGATGCCGACGGCAGCTGGCGCTTGCGCACGAAGCCGGTGTTGTTCGGCATCGCGAGATGGACCCGCGCGGAGCGCACCGCCGCCAGCGACTGGATCGAGCGGGCGAGCTCGCCCTCGAGCCCGCGCTGGAAGTTCAGCCGTTCCTGGAACTGGGTCACGCCCAGCTTCTGGCTGTCGAGGATCTCGAAGCCGATCGTGCCGCCGCGCGGCAGGCCCTGGCCGGCGAGTTTCAGCCGGACGTCGTGGACGCGATCGGCCGGCACGAGGATCGCGCCGCCGCCGGCCGCGAAGCGGTAGGGCACGTCGAGCTGGGCGAGGGCGGCGACGACGGCGCCGCCGTCGCGGTCCTCGAGGTTGGCGAAGAGCACGCGGTAGTCGCTTTCCTTCGAGTACAGGAAGGCGGCCGCGATGACGGCGGCGAGCGCGGCGATTCCGAACACCAGGACCAGCAGCTGGCGGACCGGCAGGGCGGCGAGGCCGGCCAGCGGAGAGGCGCCGGCGGCCGGTGCGGAAAGGGATGTGTCCATCGCGTCTTCGTCTCGATTCCGGGTTCCTTGGCGGGTCGAAACGATTCTGCGAAAAACTTTAGGGTCCGAAGGCCCGAATTAGCGGCGCCGCGCCCCGCTTATTCCGCGCCCTCGACGAGCGGCGGCTGGAACAATGCCGACATGCCCTCCAGGGAGCATCGACCATGGAAATCGGATCACTAGGCGCGCTGCAGCAGGCGCTGCAGGCGGCGTCGCAGAAACAGGCCCAGTCCCTGCGCCAGGGCCAGCCGGGCGCCGGGCAGGCGAGCTTCGGCACGGCCCTGAACGATGCCCTCAAGTCGGTGAGCCAGGTCCAGAACGAGACCGTGGCCTTGACCAAGGCCTACCAGGCCGGGGACCCGTCCGTGGGTCTGGAAGAGACGATGGCCTCGATGCAGAAGGCGCAGGTCTCCTTCCAGGCCGCCCTGCCGGTGCGCAACCGGCTGGTGGCCGCCTACACCGACATCATGAACATGCAGGTGTAGGCGAGGCGCCGAAGTCGGCGGCGCGCAGGCCGGATCAGAACCGGTAGGTGGCCGCGAGCCCCGTGTCGGTGGGCATCGCCTCGGCCGGCACGATGATCACTTCGCCGCCCGTGCGCAGCACCTGTTCGCCGATGTCGTCGAACAGGTCGTCGAGATGCGGGTTGTCCAGGTCGCCGGGGATGATGGATCCGGTCTCGGGCACGAGGCGGCCCGCCTGCTGGCGGTCGGCCTCGAGCAGCAGGCAGGCGACGCGGCCCTCGACCGCCGCGCGGGCCGCATCCGGCAGCTGGTCGGTGGCCTGGGCCCTGGCGTGGGCGGCGCGATACCGGTCGACGAGACCGGCGAGCCGCTCCAGGTAGCGCGGCTGCACCAGCTTCCACGCCTCCTCGCGCAGCGCCTCGAGCGTGATTGAATCGGGATCGCGCTCGATGCCGGCTTCGAGCAGGGCAGGGTTGTCACTGATCCGGCGAAAGCGCGCCTGGTGGTCGGCCAGCGCCATCAGCAGCAGCGGCATGCCGCTCGGCCGCGAGTGATGCTCGGTGACCGCGCGGTCCACCGCCCGGAAGAAGGCCTCGGTGTCCGCCTCGACATAGTCCTGCCGGACGTCGGTCCCCTGGCGCGCCGTGTTGCGGCTGTCCTGGCGGCCATGGAAGCGCGTGGCGCGCTCGCGCTCGATGTCGCGGTCCAGGGCCTCGTCGATGGTGCCGGGCACCTCGCCGAGCGCGATCTCCTCGAGGCCGTCGCGGTTGCCCTCGAACAGGCGTGCCTTCTGCCGGTCGATCCCGAGGATCTGGTAGCGGTCGGCGGACTGGACGATGCGCATCAGCGGCTTGGTGTGGAAGCTGTCGGCGGCCACCGCGAGCGGCGCCACCGGCCGCTGCAGCCGGTAGACGCGGAACAGGTCGGCGGACCTGAGCACGGCCAGGCCGTCCGCGGGATGGTTCCAGAACTCCGCGTCCTCGGCGAGCTCGCGCAGCGGGGCGAGCAGCGGCTCGACGTCACGGCCGGGATAGCGCTTGAGCAGGGACTGCTCCAGCTCCTTCAGCAGGTTGCGAAAGCGGATCGGATCCTGCTGGCGCTCGGGGAATGCGCGATGCGTCGGCTGGTAGAGCGACAGGCAGGGGCCGTCGCGCGGGGCGAGCAGCTGCTGGGGATAGTCCTTGTCGAGGGAATGCATGTTCGGGCCTCCTTGGATTCGTCGTTGCCGCATCGCCGGCGCGCGGCCGGATGCACTGGACCCATGATGCCTCGGGGCGAGCGGGGCATATTGGTTCAGGTCAACGTTCGTGCGGGAATCGGGCCCGCCCCGGGATCGGGGCAGGCGCCGCGGCGAAATCAGGCGAAGCGCCGGCTGGGCGGCCCCTCGGCCAGCACCTCGCGAAAGCGGTCGTCGGCGCTCACCCAGGCTTCGGCCGCGTAGCGGCGGTACAGGTCGAGGACGGGGTCGATGACCTCGGGCCTGGGGACACCGGCGCGATACGGCTTGTTCAGCGTGATGGAGAAATAGCCGTCGGGTCGGTAGGGATTGCCGCAGGCGCCGGGAACCAGGAACCAGATCGTGTAGTTGAGCCGGTTCCCCTGGCAGGGTACCGGCTCGGCGGAGAACAGGACCTCGGTGACCTCGCCCAGAGCCAGGTGGCAGTGATGGTCCTCGAACTTCCCGATCTGCCACGAAACGTGGCCCTGCTCCTCGTAGCGATGAAGCCCGCCGAGTCTGTCGGTCTTGAACTCCACCAGCGTGCGGTCCCGGAAGATGACGAGCGAGGCCTCGCGCAGAGCGAGCGCCTCGCGCAGCAGCGGCACGATCCGGGGTTCGGTGCTGGACTCGGGCGCCGC